>Ga0209606_1000314_pt1 | contig 76696 bp, 72 predicted proteins | sample AD_UKC057_MetaG_FD_184412 | JGI IMG/M metagenome (GOLD analysis project Ga0209606, IMG submission 184412) | Active sludge microbial communities of municipal wastewater-treating anaerobic digesters from USA - AD_UKC057_MetaG (SPAdes) (version 2) | ecosystem: Engineered > Bioreactor > Anaerobic >...
CTTTTTGAAAGAACACCCTTATATCAGCTACTTACACTCAGTAATGGCGCGGCCGAAATGCAACAAGATCCTAACCAGCTGAATTTATTTGCCGATTATTCCGGACAGTAGTGGTTTTCTATTGATAGATCCTGCCGTGCACCTTGATGCGCGTCAGGTAGATGATCTCGCACGAGCCCTCGCCCCGATCCGAGGTTGTCATCGACGATCTCCACCAGTAGTCCTGTGATTTCTTCGTCGCGGCCACGTCCACGAGGTGCCCCGTCAGCTCCACGGCGTCGCCCTCCCGGAGGCTCTTCACGGCCTTCTCGAGGTTCGGCGTGGCGGGGATCAGGTGGTTGTTTGAGCTGTGCCCCGCAATGAATTCGTTCGTGTAGCCGAAATCCTCCCCCGCACGCCAGAAGTACCACCGGTTTCCCTGGGACCACTTGAGCCGCTTGTAGGTTCCGTTCTCGGCCATCTTTCCCCAGCACAGGGCCACGTCCGCAGGCGAGATGAGCGCGTTCCAGCCCGAGTGGTAATTCTCCCGCCCGATCACGATCCCGCGCACCGTGTAGGCTGCCTTCTGCGTGATGGCAATGTCGTAGCCGTCCTTTGTCACCCGCACGACCGACGGTTCCTGCTTTTCCATGGACGGCGGCTGCACGACGTCGATGGGCGAGCCGTCCCGCCCCGAAGGGCTGGGCCCGCAGGAAAAGACGAAGGCGAGGCTGAGACACAAGACAATGAAACGGCGATTCGGCATGCTTTATTCCCCGGTGTTGATCTGCCGTTCTTGCAACTATCGCACCGGTGATGCCCTTCTCCGCTCTCCTTGACTGCCACGACCTGGCGCGGGACTTCCGCAGACGTGGGAACCCTTCATCATACAAGTAATGCGCAGGGATATTCCTTCACTGTCGATTTTCCATTTTTCAAGGGTTAGCGACGAGATCCCTGTGAATCCCTGTAGGGTATACCCTTCGTTTTTGCTGTTTCCGGCAGGGCTACGGAAGGCCGGGACAAAACAAAATAGCTATTAATATCAACATATTGGCAGTAATCGTTTGCTCCTGGTACATCCGTTGCTCAGGATACATGACCGGGCCGCATGACAGCCTGTGCGCCCAGGAGCATCAGCGTTGAAGCGATACGTTAAAAAACAACAAAAAAACAAACACTTGAATAGAAATTCGGCCCTGCTGAGCCTCTTCGTCGTTCTTGCCGTCCTGCTGACCATCCTTTTCGCTGAACCCTCCGGCGCTGCGACGGTGACTGTTGCCTGGGACCCGAATCCCGAGCCGACCGTGGCGGGGTATCGGCTGTATTACGGGACATCGTCGCGCTACTACACGAACTCCGTGGATGTTTCGAACTCGACGCGATGCACGATCTCGGCTCTCGTCGAAGGAGTGACCTATTACATGGCCGTCACGGCCTACGACACATCGGGCAACCAGAGCGGCTATTCCAACGAGATCGTCTACACAGTGCCGGCGGGGACTTCTCCTTCGCCTTCTCCTGACGGGGGCACGGTGTCCGGCGGCGGGGGCGGGGGCGGGTGCTTCATCGCGACGGCAGCCTTCGGCAGTCCCCTGGAGCCGGAGGTCATACTGCTGAGGGAATTCCGGGATACCTGCCTCCTGACGAACGGCCCCGGCAGGGCATTCGTGGATTTCTATTACCGGGTTTCCCCCCCGATTGCGGAGTTCATCAGCCGTGACGAGGACCTCAGGCAGATCACCCGGGGCATCCTGTGGCCCCTTGTGCTGGCCGTGAAAAACCCGACGGCCGCCGTGGCCATGATCATCTCGGCACTGTCGCTGGGGATTCTGTGCTGCACCGGGCGCAGGCGCGGGCCGGAGAGGCAGATCACCCTTCCCGCCGCGCGCCGCAACCTTTTGTTCCGCAAACAGGACTGAAGGAACGGTATTGCCTTCACTCCATAAAGAGGCGTTCTGAAGGGGGCTCTTCCCGCGGGAGAACCCCCTTTTCTATCGCGGGCCCCTCGCAAAGTTTCAGGTGCAAATTCCTCGAAAGCCGCTTACAATTTCAAGCGGCAAATACAAATAAAGGAAAGGAGGCCTGCGCATGAGAAAAAAGATCCTGAGTCGAATCCTGCCGGCACTGCTTTTTGCAGCCGCTTTGAGCCTTGTGTTTGCCGCCGGCGCCTCGGCGGCACCCGCGGCGGATCAGAAGAAGTTCGATGAATACCGGGCGGCGATCCAGAAGGCCCACGGCATCGACATCAAGAACTTCAAGCAGAAACTCAAGGGCGGCCGGGCGGACGCCCACAAGGTCACGGACTTCGACCTCGACCAGCTGATCATGGGGATCAAGGTCGAGCAAGAGCACACGACGGACAAGTACACGGCCCTCGAGATCTCCATGGATCACCTCGAGGAGATCCCGGACTACTACACCCGGCTCGAGGAGATGGAGGAAAAGGCCGAGGCGGAGTGGAAGGTGAAGAAAGAGGCTGCAAAGAAGAAATAAGCGGGACAAGCGAGAAACGAAAGGGCACGCCCCGCAGCGTGCCCTTTTTTCTTGCCCGCCCGTCTCGGAGGGGCGGACTCCGGGTCCGGGACGCCTGCGAGCCGCAGTTTCCCCCTCAGTCCGGCTTGCTGGGCGCTCGCCTCTCGCAGGACGCGATGAAGCGCTCCATGGCCCTCGGCCGGCTTGCGAGGTGGAGGTGGGCGTAGCTGGCCAGGATGCCACCCTTTTTGAACCCCTCCTCGACGGGCGCGTCGATGCGAAGCTTGCGCATGCGGTAGACGGACCGCCAGCCCTCCACGCCCGCCGGGTTTTCCGTGAGCGTGGAGTGGTGGAACTCATGGCCCCTGACGCTCTCCCCGGCGCGTCCCCAGAGGGCGTCTTCCTCCAGGGTCACCTCCACGTAGGCCAGGGCCTGCAGGGCCCGATGCATCTTCGTCACCGCCGGCAGCAGCCCCGCCATGGGGTGCCGTTTCCCGTCGACCGTCTCCATCTCCCGGCAGAGGTACATGAGTCCGCCGCACTCTGCATAGACGGGGCGGCCCGAGGCCGCAAAATCCCTCACCGCCGCCATCATGGGGCCATTGGCCGAGAGCTCCGCGGCCAGCTCCTCGGGATAGCCGCCACCGATGTAGAGCGCGTCGAGGCCCTCGGGAAGGGCCCTGTCGGCGACGGGCGAGAACGGGACGAGGGTACATCCCCCGTCCTCGAGCTCGTCGAGGACATCCCGATAGTAGAAATGAAAGGCCGCGTCGCAGGCCACGCCCAGGCGGGCCCTGCCCGCGATCCCTTTCCGCTCCGGCGCCTCGACGTAAAGGAAGGGCGCACTGCGGGCCATGTTGACGATCTCGCCCAGCGTTGAATAATGCTCGAAGGCGTCGGCCAGCGCATCCAGCGCCTGCGGCGGGAGGTTTCGCGAATCGGCCGTCACGAGTCCCAGGTGCCTCTCGGGAAGCGCCGGCAGCGCCCCCCGGGGGATCGCCGCCACCATGGGCGGCAGGCGCGAGGCCTGCAGCGCCTCGGCCAGCATGATCCCGTGCCGCACGGATCCGCAGTGGTTGGCGACGACGCCGACAACCCTCACCTTGCGCTCGAAGTCGGCGAAACCCTTGACGACGGCGGCGAGACTCCTCGCCATGCCGTAGACATCGGCAACGAGGATCACGGGGGCCCTGAGCCAGGCGGCGATCTCGGCCGTGCTTCCTTCGAGGCTGTCGTGGCTTGCCCCGTCGAAGAGGCCCATGACGCCTTCGATAACGGCGATGTCGGCGTCGGCCGTCGTGCGCGCCACGAGCCTCTCCACGTAGTCGCGCCCCATCATCCAGCCGTCGAGGTTGTAGCAGGGTCGCCCCGAGGCGACGGCAAGGTAGGAAGGGTCAAGAAAGTCGGGTCCCACCTTGAAGGTCTGGACCCGCGTACCGCGGCGGCGAAGCGCCGCCACGATGGCGAGGGTGAGCGACGTTTTCCCCACGCCGCTTTCCGTTCCGCCTATGACAATCCGGGGGCAGTCGATCATGATGGCATCACCTGTTAAAAATTGGCTTGGGGCTTATGGCGAATGGCTTATGGCAAAAACAAGAAAGCTCTGCTGCTAATCGCCCTTCGCCTCTAGCCGAATTTCACGTATCACAGCGTTGCAACGATCCCCTTGTGCAGCAGGGCGAGGATCGTCGCGGCCAGGATCGTCATGGCAAAGAGGACGGCGTTGGCCTGCCGGATGTGCCCGGGCTCCAGCCGCTGCAGGGGGTCCCCCATGAAAGGCTGGGGGTCGAAAGAGCCGCCGCGGAACACGGGCCCCCCCAGCTGGATTCCCAGCGCCCCCGCCATGGCCGCTTCGGGAAGGGCTGCGTTGGTGTTCTCCTGGACTGCGCCGTCGCGACGGCTCACCCGCAGGGCCGCCAGGGGCCTCATCCCGAGAAGCATCGCCGCCAGCGCCATGAACAGCACGGTCACCCTCGCCGGCAGCCAATTGGCCAGGCGGTCGAGCCATGCAGGGAAGCGCCCAAAGTCGTAATACTGCTCATTCTTGTGCCCGAAGGCCGAGTCGAGGGCGTCGATGGACTTGTAGAGGATGACGCCCAGGGGTCCGAAGAGAAAGGCGCAGAGGAGCGGCGCCATGACCCCGTCGACGCTGTGGCGGGCCACGCTCTCGATGGCGGCCCGGGCGATCTCCTCGCGGTCCATGCGGTCCGTATCGCGCCGGACCATCTCCGAGACGCGCTTGCGGGCCAGCGGGAGGTTTCCCACCTCGAGGGCCCGGTGGATCTCGGCGGCTTGGTCGGCCAGGGACCGCGCGGAGAGGGCCGTGTAGAAGACCCAGATCGAGAGGACCGTGTATGCCCAGGCATGCAGCGACGCCGCGAGCCTCAGGAGCCCCCAGGCCGCAAGGCCCGAAAGGCCGATGACCATCACCGCAGCCAGCAGCCCCGCCTCCCGGGGAGACTTGATCATCCTCCGAAGCGAAGGCTCCAGGGCGAGGGCAAAGCGCCGCATCATCCTCGCCGGATGGGGGAACCCGCGGGGATCCCCGAACAGCAAATCGAGGAACAGGGCGATCAGGATCTGGATCTCGAGGCTCATGTCGCGCGTACTATACAGGAAATCGGATGCATGCCGCAAGCGCCGGGACAGCAGGGCGTGCACGGACCGCTTGCTTGACGGACTGGCGGGAAAAGGTTATATGTAACAAAAATGTAATTGTCACGAAGGGGTCCGGGATTCATCCTGGAGGAACCGGGATTGGTCGGGCCGCCATCTCAGAGCGGGATGGCGGCATTTTTGTCTTCGCAGGGAGCGTGTCATGAGAGAAAGGCAGATCTGGATCACCACATTCGACCTGGAGCGTCTGAGCAGCCTCATCGACGGGGTCAGGGCCGCTGGGCCACAGAAGAAGGACTACCTCGTTCTGCTGGAGAAGGAACTCGAGCGGGCCAGGGTGGTGGACCCCGAGAAAATCCCGGGCGACGTCGTCACGATGAACTCGGTTGTCCGCATCCGGGATCTCGAGTCGGGCGAAGAAACGACCTACACGCTTGTCTTTCCAGCCGATGCGCGCATCGAGGAAAACCGGATTTCCGTCCTCTCGGCGATCGGGACGGCGCTGATCGGCTACCGGGTCGGGGACGTCATCGAGTGGAGGGTCCCCTCGGGGATGAAACGGCTGAAGGTCGAAGGGATTCTCTATCAGCCGGAGGCCTCGGGCCGGTACGATTTATAGGGTTCAATCCCCCGCAGCCCGTTTTCGGCGGGTCGGAAACGATGGAAAGACAGGTGAGCGAATCGGGGGTGCCGTGAAAGATCTGACGAAAAAGGAGCTTCTTCACGAGGTGAAGCGGCTCGGCAAGGCTCTCGAGGCAGCGGAGACGGAGGCAAGCCGCCTCCGTGAGGCCGAAACACTTGCCGGCAGGGCTGCGCAGAAGTACCGCATCATCGCCGACAACACCTACGACTGGGAGTTCTGGCTCGGCCCGGATGCCCAATTCGTCTACTCGTCGCCGTCCTGTGAACGGATTTCAGGTTATCTCGCGGAAGAGTTCGAGGCCGACCCCACGCTATTTTATCGGCTGATTCATTCGGAGGACCTGGCCCGGGTGTCGGAGCACATGAACCGCCGTAAATTCGAGACCGGCCTGGCTGAGATCGAGTTCCGGATCGTCCGCCGCGATGGGGCCGAGCGTTGGGTCGCCCTGGCCTTTCAGCCGGTCTATGACGGGGAGTCGCGCTTCCTGGGCACCCGCTGCAGCAATCGCGACATCACCGCGCGGAAACTGGCGGAGGCCGAACGCGAGAAACTCATCGGCGAGCTCCGCAGTGCACTCTCCCGCGTCAAGGTGTTGAGCGGACTGATCCCCATCTGCGCATCCTGCAAGAAAATCCGAGACGACAGGGGATACTGGAACCAGATCGAGACCTACATCCGCGACCACTCGGAGGCCCACTTCAGCCACGGGATCTGCCCCGAGTGCGCGCGGAGGGAGTACCCGGAGCTCTTTGCCGACGCGGCCAAGAGAAAATGGGAGAAATAGGCTGCAAGGCCGGGGTTGACGGCGGGGGCGCCCTGGAATAGGATGACCTGCCATGAAACGTGCCCTCTTGACCCTTGTGATCCTCTTCTGCTTCGCCTCGCCCGCCTTCGGGGCGGCGCCCGTCCGGATCGTGTCCCTTGCCCCCAACATCACGGAGATCCTCTACGACCTGGGCCTCGGGGACCGGGTCGTTGCGGTGACCGACTACTGCGACTATCCTCCCGCCGTGAAATCCAAGCCCCGCGTGGGCGGCTTCACGAACCCCTCGCTCGAGGCCGTCGTCGGCGCAAAGCCGGACCTCGTGATCCTGACCGACGACGGAAACCCCAGGGTGATCTACAACCGCCTGCGTGACCTCGGCATTCCTTGTCACGTCTTCAAGCCCCGGCGCCTGAAGGAACTGCCCGGGGGCATCCGGGATCTGGGGGCGGTGCTCGGCGTCGAAAAGGCCGCCGCGGACCTGGCCGGCCGGATCGAGAAGGACATGGCTGCCCTCGAGAAGAAAGCGCGACAAAAGCGAGTCAAGCCGCCGAAGTCGGCCCTCTTCATCATCCAGCCCGAACCCATCGTCGTGGCGGGACCCGGCACGCTCATCCACGAGGCCTTCGGCATCCTCGGCATCCGAAACGTTGCCGCCGACGGCAAGGACAAGTACCCCAAGTTCTCCCTCGAGGAGATCATCCGCCGCTCGCCCGACTACCTCCTCGCGGGGCAGGGCTTCATGTCGGGAGGGGGCATCGAGCGGCTCAAGGAGAGGCTCCACATGCTGCCCGCCGTCAGGGAGGGCCGCATCTGCGTGGTCACCGAACGCCTCTACCGCCTGAGCCCCCGGGCCGTCGGCGGAATCGAAGAAATGGCGCAGTGCGTCGCGGGGCCTTAGTCTTTCTTGCTCTAAAATCCCTTTCATTTTCGGCTCTTCTTAACTTCCGCTCTTCCTGACTTCCTTTCTTTTTCGGATCTTGACAAAGCCCCGGTGCTTTGTTAGTGGGTAAGTATCCAAAGGGGTGGGCAGATGGAAGAGGGGTGAAAATCCCCCGCTGCCCCGCAGCCGTGATGGGAACGAAATCCCGATGAGCCACTGTCATGGTCACCATGATGGGAAGGCGGGAGAGTAGGGTGCCCTAAGCCGGAAGACTGGCCCATCCCGTTAGCCTCGAGGGAGGTTGCGGTGACCCGGTTCTTCCTTTTCACATCCCTTTTGGCCGTCCCGGCCGTTGCCCTTTCCGTCGCCTCGAAAATCGAGACGGGCAAGGCGGCAACCCCGCTGCGGGTGAGCCGCGTCTGCGCCCTGCTTGCCTTCGTGTTTGTGGCCGTGGCGGCCATCGCCGCGGTCACCGGCCCCCACCGGATCGACCTGCTCGCGCTCCTGAGGCAGGGCTTCGCCTCGGACACCTCGCCCGAGCACACGATCGTCTTCTCCGTCCGCATCCCCCGCATCCTGCTGGCCGCCGTCGTGGGCGCCACCCTGTCCACGGCGGGCGGCGTGTTCCAGGGGCTGCTGCGCAACCCCCTGGCCGACCCCTACATCCTCGGGGTTTCCGGCGGGGCCGCCGTGGGCGCCGTCGTCGGGATCATCGCGGGGCTGGACATCCTGCCCTTCGGCATCCCGGTGCTTGCCGCCCTGGGTTCCTTTGCGGCCATTGTTCTCGTCTTCGGCGTGGCCGGCCGCCGGGGCGAGACCCCGTCGGGGACGCTCCTGCTCTCGGGGGTCATCGTGAACGCCTTCTGCACGGCGGCCATCATGTTCCTCATCTCCACGGCCTCGGGCACTCGCCTGCACGGGATCATGTTCTGGCTCATGGGGGACCTGGGGCTGGCGGAAACCGGGCAGACCCTCCTGGGGGCCGCGGCCCTGCTGGCGGGCTCCGCCGTCATCTACCTGCACGCCCGGGCCCTCAACCTGCTCGTCATCGGCGAGGAGCAGGCCCTGCAGCTCGGGGTGGAGGTCGAGAAGACCCGGCGGGTGCTCTTCTTTGCCGCCTCCTTCATCACGGCGGCCGCCGTGTCGCTCTCGGGCCTCATCGGCTTCGTGGGACTCCTCGTGCCGCACCTGATCCGGATGATCTTCGGCTCCGATTACCGGCTTCTGCTGCCGGCAAGCTTTCTCTTCGGGGCGACCTTCCTCGTGGCGGCCGACACGCTGGCCCGGACGGTGATCGCCCCCAGCGAGCTTCCCGTGGGGGTCATCACGGCCCTCTTCGGGGCGCCCTTTTTCATCTACCTGCTGACGAAGACGGAGGCCGGCCGATGCCGCTTCTGAGCGTTGACAGCGTGAGCTTCAAGTACGGCGAGCAGTGGGTCCTGCGGGGCGTCGCCTTCGATGTCGAGAAGGGCGATTTCCTGGGCGTCATCGGTCCCAACGGCTCGGGCAAGACGACGCTGCTGCGCGTCATCGACGGGATCCTCAAGCCCCAGGAGGGAGAGGTCCGTCTCGAGGGGACGGAGATCGGCAGGCTGCGGCGCGAGGCCCTGGCCCGGTCCGTGGCCGTCGTGCCACAGTACTCGGCCCTGGCCTTCCCGTTCTCCGTCGAGGAGGTCGTGCTCATGGGCCGCTCGCCGCACCTCGGGCGCTGGCGCTTCGAGGCCGACCGAGACTACCGCATCGCCCGCGAGGCCATGGAGATGACGGACACGCTGGCGCTGGCGGCCCGCGACATGGAGTCGCTCTCGGGGGGCGAGCGGCAGCGGGTGCTCATCGCGCGGGCGCTCGCCCAGGAGCCGCGGCTCATGCTGCTGGACGAGCCCACGGCCTTCCTGGACATCCGGCACCAGGTCGATTTCTTCGACCGCATCCGGGTGCTCAACCGGGACAGGGGGCTCACGGTCATTGCCGTGACCCACGACATCAACCTGGCGGCCCACTACTGCGACCGGATCATCCTCCTGAAGGACGGCCGCATCGAGGCGGCGGGGCCCGTCGAGGCCGTCATCACGGAGGAGCACATCCGGAAGGCCTACGAGACCCGCGTCATGGTGGACCGGCACCCCGGGACGGGGGCGCCGCGGATCACGCTGACATAGGCAAGATGTGGAAGAAGTGAGGGAAGTGAAGGAAGTCGGATAAAAGCAAGGCGTCAATCGCCGTCGGAGCGAGGAAGCCGGTCGAAGTCCGGCGCTGCCCCGCAACTGTAGGCGGAACGAAATCCGCAGCATGCCACGGGTTTCCGGCACAGGGGACCCGGAAGGCGCGGAGAGTAGGGGGCCGCAAGCCAGTAGACTTGACCGACGGCACGACACATACCAATTCCCGAGGGGGAAGGAGGAACTGAAATGATTCGCATGCGTGAAGGGTTCGTCAGTTTGTGTCTGCTCGTCTCGGCCGCAGTGGCCGTGCCCGGGATGCCTTTCGCCCAGGCGGCGCCGTCGACCGCGAAACCCGAGTACCGGATGGGCGAGGTGGTCGTCACGGCCACCCGTGATGCCCAGGAAGTCCGCAAGGTGCCGGCCAACGTGACGGTGATCACTGCCGAGGATATCCAGAATTCGGGCGCCACGAGCGTCCCCGAGGTGCTGACGGGCCTCGTGGGTGTCAACGTCACCAGTTACAGCGGCAACGCCTCGCAGTCCATCGTCGACATGCGGGCCTTCGGCACCGAGGCGGGCTACCTGCGCCACGTGGTGCTGCTCGACGGCAGGCGCCTGAACCGCCCCGACATCGCCGGGATCAACTGGCTCGAGATCCCGCTCTCCGAGATCGAGCGCATCGAGGTCGTCCGGGGCGCCAACAGCGTCCTCTACGGGGATTCGGCCATCGCCGGCTCCATCAACATCATCACCAAGCGCGGCGAGGGGAAACCGAAAGGGGATGCGACCTTCATCGGCGGAAGCTACAACACGTACAACGGGCGCGCCGGCATCCGGGGCTCGGCCGACAAGGTCTACTACGCGCTGAGCGGCGAGGCCCTCACGTCAAGCGGCTACCGGGACCGCTCCAAGTTCACGACGGAAAGCGCCGGCGGCAGCGTGGGCTACAACCCCACGGACGCCCTCGACGTTTCCCTGGGCATCACGGCCAACAAGACCGACAACCAGTTCCCGGGAGCCCTGACACCGGCCCAACTGGCGGCGAATCGCAAGCAGGCCCAGAACCCCGACGACGACGCCAGCACGGCCTTTTTCGACGCCAACCTGCTCGTCAAGAGCATCCTGGGCTCCTGGGGCCGCATCGACGCCAACCTGATCTACGGCCGGCGGGAGGTGACCTCCAACTACGCCTCCTTTGCCTCCTTCACGAAGATCGACATCGACACGGTGGGGGCTACCCCGCGCTACATCCTGGACAAAAAACTCTTCGGCTTCGACAACAAGCTCACCGTCGGATTCGACTTCTACCAGGACAAGCTCGACAAGGACACCTTCTCGAACCGCTCGCAGGCGGTGCGGACCTACGAGGCGGATCTCAAGCGGCAGACCCTGGGGCTCTACGCCCGCGACGAGTTCAGCGTCCTGAAGAACCTCATCCTGGTCCTGGGCGCCCGGACGGAAAGGGCCAACGTCGACGGGAGCGAAACGGACCTCGGGACGGGAGTGAACATCTTCGACTCCGAGAAGATTCACAAGGGAACGGCCTGGGAGGGTTCGCTCACGTATCTCTTCGGCGAGAAGGCGAAGGCCTGGGCCAAGTACGCCACGATCTACCGCTTCCCGTCGCTCGACCAGCAGGCCTCGTATTACGCGTTTCCCTTCGACAGCTTCCTGACGGACCTGGAGAAGGAGACGGGCAAGAGCTTCGAGGCGGGCACGCAGGTCAGCCCGCTCAAGGATCTCAAACTGGGCCTCACGTTCTACCTCATCGACATGGAGGACGAGATCAGCTACAACCCCGTCACGTTCCGCAACGAGAACCTCGACAAGACGCGGCACCAGGGCATCGAATTCACGCTGGACTGGCAGTTCCGGAAGCTGGCTCGGCTCCTGGCCAACTACACGTTCCAGGAGGCGTACTTCCGCGAGGGGGCGAACCGGGACAAGGACGTCCCGCTCGTGCCGCACCACATGGCTAACGCCGCCCTCGAGATCTACCTTCCCTGGAACTTCACGTTGCGCCCCGAGGTCCGGTACGTGGACGACCAGTACTTCGGCTCCGACAACGACAACAGTGCGACGAAGCTCGACAGCTACACGATCGTCAATCTCTATCTGCGCTGGCAGCCCGACTGGAAGGCCTTCGGCGTCGCCAAACCGACGGCCTTCGTCGGGGTGGAGAACCTGACCAACAAGAGTTATGTCCCCGTGGGGTACGAGACCTTCTCGGGGCTGAGCTACTACCCCGCGCCGGAGATCAATTTCCGGGGAGGGGTTTCGCTGTATTTCTGATGCGGTGCAGGCGGCAGCCGGGCCGGGCAGGTGAATCATGAACGTCACGACTTGGAGAAGAAAGAATCCCGTTGATCTGGGTCTGGCAATAGCCGGGCCAGCGGAGGACTCCGCACGGCAGGCGGCGCGCCGCCGCGGCAGAGGCATGATGCCCGGGATCGCCCTGTCTGCGGTTCTCCATGCGGGCATCCTCGCCTTTGTTCTCTATGCCGTGGCGAACCCCTTCGTCAGCTTCCCGACGGCCGGGGACGAGGGGATCGTGCGGGTCTCTCTCGTGACGGTCACGGCGGGCCCCGAAAACGGCGCCGCTTCCCCGGCCGAGGGGAAGAAGGGACAGACCCGAACGGTGAAGGCGGACCCCGTCACGGTCCCGAAGGCCCTGGAGAAGGCCGTCATCGCCGAGCCGGCCGACCCTAGCCCGGCCGAGCGGCAGGCGGCGGAGACGAACATCGCCGTCGAGCCCGCCCGGACGCAGCTGGCCGCGGCGGCACCGGGACGCGGTGCGGCCGCGGGTGAAGCCGCCCGGGGGCAGCGGCAGGCAGGAGCCGCCTCGCAGGAAGGGTACTCGGAGGCGATGCCCCGCTACCGCGAGAACCGGCCTCCTTTCTATCCCAGTGCCGCAAGGCAGCGGGGCTGGGAGGGCGACGTGCTGATCGCGGCCGAGGTCCGCCCCGACGGGCGCATCGGGGCCATCCGGATCAAGCGTTCCTCGGGTTATGCGTCCCTGGACGATTCGGCCCTCGAGGCCGTGCGGGCCTGGCGCTTCGAACCGGCAAAACGGATGGGCAGCCCCGTGGATGCCTGGGTGGAGATCCCCATCCGCTTCAAGCTCTCGCCCGGCGACTCCTTCATGTGACGGTCAGGCAAAGGCGGGTTGCTGCACTGTTTCCGAGAAACAGCCTTCACGCTTCCCCTCCCTCGACGGGAGGGGATAGAGGGGAGGGTGATTGATTCCAAGACCCCCTCTCCCCTCGGAGACTGTGTCGCAATGTCATTGCGAAGGAGCGAGGCGACTGAAGCAATCTCGGATATCCTCGGAAAGATTGAGATTGCCGCGCTCCCTGCGGTCGCTCGCAATGACGATAGCCGATTATGACACAGCCTCTGCTGGGGAGAGGGGCAACTTCTCTTCGATGATCCCGCAACAGCCCGCCCCTCAAGGCTTTCAGAGCACCCCGGGCGGCGTGAAGAAAAAATGTTGTTGACAGGCGTGCCCAATCGTGTTTTCATGATTCAACTCTTGAAGGAATTTCTCGTGATGGACAGCACCCACATCCGTAATTTCCGCTTCTGGTTTAGCTATTATTTTTACGGACAGGTCTGCCCGTCGCTGAGGAGGACTTAGGCACCACAGAATAAGCCAAACCGAAGCCATGGGTAGATCGAAAGACGCCGCCCATGGCTTTTTTATTTCTCCTTCTCCCGGGCCATGACGGCGGCAGCCATCATGGCCCTTTTCATTGGAGGTAACGGAATCATGATCATCGTGATGAAGAAGAACGCAACGGACGGGCAGATCGACCGGGTCGTCGAGTGGATCGAATCCGTCGGCTACCGGGCCCACCTGTCCCGCGGGACGGAGAAGACGATCATCGGCGCCGTGGGCGACGCGCGGGGCCGGGAGCAGATCAAGTCCGTGGGGCACCTGCCGGGCGTGGAAAGCGTCGTTCCCATCCTCAAGCCCTACAAGCTCGCGAGCCGCGAATTCCAGGGCGCAGACACGGTCGTTCGTGTGGGCGGCGTCGAAATCGGCAACGGCTCCTTCACCGTCATGGCGGGGCCCTGCGCCGTCGAGACGGAGGAGCAGCTCATGGAATCCGCCTGGGTGGCAAAGAAGGCCGGCGCGCAGATCCTGCGGGGCGGCGCCTTCAAGCCCCGGACATCCCCTTACAGCTTCCAGGGCCTCGAGGAGGAGGGGCTCAAGCTTCTGAAGAAGGTCCGCGAGCGCACGGGGCTCCCCGTGGTGACGGAGGTGGTCAACCCGGCCGATGTCGACCTCGTGGAGGCCCACGCCGACATCCTCCAGATCGGCGCGCGCAACGTCCAGAATTTCGCCCTGCTGAAGCGGGTGGGTCAGGCCCGCAAGCCCGTCCTGCTCAAGCGCGGCATGATGACGACGATCGAGGAGCTCCTCATGTCGGCCGAGTACATCCTCTCCGAGGGCAACGCCGACGTGATCCTCTGCGAGCGAGGCATCCGGACCTTCGAGACGGCCACCCGCAACACGCTCGACCTCTCGGCCGTCGTCGTCCTCAAGCAGCTCTCGCACCTGCCGGTCATCGTGGACCCGAGCCACGCGGCGGGCCACTGGAGGTACGTGACGCCCCTGGCCCGCGCGGCCATGGCCGTCGGGGCCGACGGGATCATCGTCGAGGTTCACCCCGAGCCCGAAAAGGCCGTCTGCGACGGGATGCAGTCCCTGAAGCCGGAAAAGTTCTACCGGCTCATGGAAGACCTCTCGGTGCTGTCGGCCGCCCTGCAGCGGATGGAGAGGTTCTCGTCATGAACCGGATCCGCGTGAACCTCGACAAGCGTCTGAGCGCAAGCCACGACATCCACATCGGATGCGGCATCCTGGACCGCATGGCGCTGATCCTCGCCAAGGGCAGCTGGGCGGGGCGCTGGTTCGTCGTTAGCGACGAGACCGTGGCGGCCCTGCACGGCGGGCGCGTGCTCGAAGCGCTGGCCGGCGCGGGCCTGGCGGCCGAGTGCCTGACGATCCCCCCCGGCGAGGGGGCCAAGACCGTCGCGACCTGTCTGGGGCTTGCCGAAAGGCTCCTGGAAAAAGGCGCCGACCGGGCCTCGGGCCTGATCGCCCTGGGCGGCGGCGTGACGGGGGACGTGACGGGATTTCTCGCCTCCATTTACATGAGGGGCATCCCCTTCGTGCAGGTCCCCACGACGCTCTTGGCGCAGGTGGACAGCTCCATCGGGGGCAAGACCGGCGTGGACACCGGGGAGGGGAAGAACCTGCTCGGGACCTTCCACCAGCCGAAGGCCGTGTTCATCGACCTCGGCTTTCTCGAGACCCTTCCCCCGAGGGAATTCACGAGCGGCCTGGCCGAGATCGTCAAATATGGTATCATCGAGGACCCGGAGCTGCTGGCGGTGCTCGAGGACAACGCCGCGGCCCTGCAGGGGCGGGATCCGGCCATCCTGGAGAGGGTCGTGTCCTCGTCGTGCCGCATCAAAAAGGGCATCGTCGAGATCGACGAGACGGAGAAAGGCCTGCGACGCATCCTCAATTTCGGGCACACCGTGGGCCACGCCGTCGAGGCGGAGTCGGGATACGCGATCTCCCACGGCGAGGCCGTGGCGATGGGAATGGCTGCCGCGGCGGCGATCTCGGAGCGCCTGCGCTACCTGGGCGCCGAAGACCGGGACCGCATCGAGAGGGCCCTCGAGCGCCTGGGACTGCCGCGCCGCATCCCCCGGGACCTCGACGCGGGAAGGCTCCTGGCGCGGATGGAGAAGGACAAGAAGAAGCAGGGCGGCCGGATTCATTTCGTCCTGCTCAAGAAACCCGGCATGCCGTTCGTCAACGGCGGCGTGCCGCTCGACGCGGTGCGGGAGACGATCGAGGCGATGCGATCATGAGACGAACGGACGTGGAAGGCATCCGGCGCGGGATCCGGGACAGGGACCGCCAACTCGTGAGGCTCCTCAACGAGCGTGCCCGCCTGTCCGTCGAGATGGGCCGGATGAAGGCCGAAGCCGGGCTTGCCGTCTTCGACCCGGTGCAGGAGCGCCGGGTCCTCGACGGGATCGCGTCCCTGAACGAAGGGCCTCTTCCCGCGGAGGCGCTGCGGAGCATCTGGCGAGAGATCCTCTCCGCGTCGCGCACCCTCCAGGCGCCGCTGTCGGTCGCCTGCCTGGGACCGGAGGGGTCCTTCGCCCACCTGGCGGCCCTCGAGCGCTTCGGGCGGAGCACGCTCCTGGCGCCGCAGGTGACGATCGGCGCCGTCTTCGATGCCGTGGAGAAGCGCCGCGGCGACCTCGGCGTCGTTCCCCTGGAGAACTCCGTGGAGGGGCCCGTGCGGACCACCCTGGAGCGGCTCATCGCAACGCCCCTGGCGATCCGGGGCGAGATCTGCCTGCGCGTCTCCCACTGCCTGCTGGCGAAGGGGGCCGGGAGGCGCATCCGCAGGGTTTACTCCCACCCCCAGGCGCTGGCCCAGTGCCGGCAGTGGCTGGCCCGGCATCTGCCCGAGGCGGCGCCCGTCGAGACGGAGAGCACCTCGGCGGCGGTGCTGCAGGCCCTGGGCGACCGGCAGGGGGCGGCCATCGCGAGCCGCCTGGCCTCGGAGATTTACGGCCTTCCCGCCGTCGAGACGGGCATCGAGGACCACCCGGAGAACACGACGCGCTTCATCGTCATCGGGACGGGCACCAACATCCCGACGGGCCGCGACAAGACCTCCGTCCTCTTCTCGACGCAGCACCGGCCCGGGGCGCTGCACGCGGCCCTGGCCCCCTTCGCTTCGGCGGGGATCAACCTGCTGCGCATCGAGTCCCACCCGGTGCGGGACCGGATGTGGCAGTACCTGTTCTTCGTCGATCTCGAAGGCCACGCGGAGGACCGGGCCGTGAAGGACAGCCTGCGGAGTCTCAGGCGCAAGACGGCCTTTCTGAAGGTACTGGGGTCGTACCCCCGGGAGGTGGAACCCTCGTGATCTGCATCTCCGTCGTTCCCGCCACCAACGAGGAGGCCCTGTCCCTGCTGGGGCGGGCCCTGCCCCTGGCGGACCTCGTCGAGCTGCGCATCGACCGCATCGAGGCCCCCGAGCTCCCGGTGCTTCTCTATGCCGGCAGGGATCGGATCGTGGTGACGAACCGCCGGCGCGACGAGGGCGGCTTCTTCGCGGGCTGCGAGGCCCGCCGTCTCGACCTGCTGCACGAGGCCGTCGAGTTGGGCGCCCGCCTCGTGGATGTCGAGCAGCGGACGGGGGAAAAGGCCGTGGGCCGGCTGGCCGATGCGGTCCGGTCCCGCGGCGGAAGGACGGGGCTCATCGTGTCGCACCACGACCCGGCGGGGACCCCCTCCGCAAAGACGCTGGCCGGGCGGTTGAAGGCCTGCCGGGCTCTCGGGGCCGACGTAGTGAAGATCGTGACTTTCGCGAACCGCACGGAGGACAATCTCCGGATCCTGGAGCTCCTGCCGCTTGCCCGGCAGATGGGACAGGACACCATTGCCTTCTGCATGGGGGAGAAAGGACGCCTGAGCCGGGTGGCGGCCCCGCTTCTCGGGTCCCGCTGGAGTTACGCGAGCCTCGAGAAGGGCACTGCGTCGGCGCCGGGGCAGTTGACGGTCGGGGAGATGAGAACCATCCTGGGGATGCTGCAGTCATGAGGGACGCCGTGGCGACAGGAAAGAGGCACTTCGCCCTCTTCGGGAACCCGGTGAGGCAAAGCCTCTCGCCGCTGATGATGAACGCCGCCTTCGGGGCCATGGGGCTCCGCGCCGGCTACGAGTCCCATCGCGTGGAGAACCTGGAGCTTGCCGTGCGGATGATCCGGGAGAGGCCGCTGGACGGCGTGAGCGTAACCCTGCCTCTGAAGGGGGCCATCATGGCCTTTCTCGACGAGGTGGACGACGATGCCCGCGCCATCGGGGCCGTCAACACCGTGACCAACGACCGGGGGCGGCTCCGGGGCTCGAACACGGACTGGACGGGCCTGTCCGAAGCCATGCAGGAACATTTCGCCCTGAAGGGACGGACGGTCGCCGTGCTGGGCGCGGGCGGCGCCGCGCGCGCCGCCGTCCATGCGATCCTCCGGGCGGGCGGGACCCCGATGATCTTCAACCGGAACCGCGACCGTGCCGAGTCCCTGGCCCGGTGGTTTTCGTGCGAGACACAGCCGCTGGCCCGGCTGGGCGCGGTGGAGGCGGACGTGCTGGTCAATGCGACCCCCGTCGGGATGCACCCACACACGGGGGAATCCCCCGTCGACGGGCGCCGGCTGGCCCGGTTCGAATGGGTCGTGGAGACGATCTACAACCCCCTCGAGACACGCCTGCTCCGTGAGGCCCGGGCCGCGGGGTGCGGTGTCGTCACGGGGCTCACCATGTTCGTCCGCCAGGGGGCGGAGCAGATCCGCACCTGGACGGGGCTCGAACCCCCGGTGGAACTGATGACGCGAGTGGTGCGGACGACCTTGGAAAAATAGGGGCGAAGAACGAAAAACGAGTTCGAAGGCCCTGTTCCTCTGCTCTCCGCCCCTGGCGGGAGCAGGAAGTGGAGGAGGGGGAATGATTCTCTTCCTCAGTTGTGTCGGGGTTGACGAGTGACAAACATGATCGAAATCAGGCCGATCGAGCGCGTGGCCGCCACGGTGCAGGTGCCCGGATCGAAGAGCTACACCCAGCGCGCCCTCGTCGCGGCGTCGTTGGCCGCCGGGACGTCGCTGCTGCGCAACGCGCTGATCGCGGAGGACACGGTCCATCTCGTCGGGGCGCTGCGGCTGCTCGGTGCGCAGATCGTCTGCTCCGGCCCCGACGTGATCGTCACGGGCACGGGAGGGCGCATCGCGAACCCCGGCCGGGAGCTCCACCTGGGCAGCAACGGAACGGCCATGCGGTTTCTCGTCGGCATAGCAGCCCTCGGGCAGGGCGACATCACCCTGACGGGAGATCCACGCCTCTGCGAGCGTCCCCTGAAGCCGCTGCTCGAGGGGATCGCCCATCTCGGCGTCTCCAGCACCTGCCGGAACACCCCGGGCTATCCGCCCGTCACCATCCATGGCGGCACGCTCCGGGGCGGCCGTGTCGTCTTCCGGGATATCGAGAGCAGCCAGTATGTCTCCTCGATCCTGCTGGCGGCGCCCTATGCCGCCGGGGACGTGGAGGTCGAGATCCGGGGGGCCTCCGTCTCGCGCCCCTACGTGGAGATGACCCTCGCAGCGATGAAGGCCTTCGGCGTTGCCGTGGAGAAAAGCGCAGAGAACGTCTTTTCCGTGCGCAACGGGCACCGATACCGGCCTTGCCGGTATCTCGTGGAAGGGGACCTGTCGAGCGCGTCGTACTTCTTCCTCGCGGCGGCCCTCTGCGGGGGCACGGTCCGCGTGGCGAACACGAACTTCTGGACCCACCAGGGGGACGTGCGGTTCCTGCGGTTCCTCAAGGAACTCGGCTGCGGCGTGGCGGCCACCAACCAGTGGATCGAGGTGTCGGGCGGGAAACTCGCGGCCGGCGATTTCACGGCCTCCATGGAGGACATCCCCGACATGGTCCCGACGATGGCCGTGCTCGCGGCCCTGCGGCCGGGCAGGACGTTTATCCGCAACGTGCCGCACCTGCGGCTCAAGGAGAGCAACCGCCTGGCGGCCCTCGTGACGGAGCTCGCAAAAACCGGCGTCCGGGCCGAGGAACTCGAGGACGGCCTCGTCGTCACGGGGGGGACGCCCCGGGGTGCCGAGATCGAGACCTACAACGATCACCGGATCGCCATGAGCTTCGCCGTGCTGGGGCTCGTCGCCCCGGGCATGCGGATCCGAAACCCGGGCTGCGTCGGGAAATCCTTCCCGGGCTTCTGGACGGAACTGGAGAAACTCTATAATACGACATGATCTCCCGATCCGCTGTTCCTCTCCCCCGGCGGGAGGGGATAAAGGTGAGGGGGCCTCAGAGGGCTTTTTACAATGTCTGTTTTCGTTTTCACCCTGAACCCTGTCCCCTGTCCCTTGGACCCTGTTCTATGAACATCATCCTGATCGGATACCGCGGGAGCGGCAAGACGTCGGTCGGCAGGGAGCTGGCGAGGCTCCTGGAGCGGCCCTTTTTCGACTCGGACCGGATGGTCTTCGCGAAAACGGGGAAGACCGTCCGCGAGATCGTCGAGGCGGGCGGCTGGCCGGCCTTTCGCGAAGCGGAGAAAGCGGTCATTGGAGAGCTGTCGGCCCTCGAGCAGGCCGTCATCGCCCTGGGCGGCGGCGCGGTCATGGACCCGGAAAACGTCGGGGCCCTCAGGGAACGCGGGACCTTCGTGTGGCTCAGGGCGGAACCGGAGACGCTGGCCCGCCGGATCGGCGGCGACGAAGACGGGCAGGCGCAGCGGCCTGCGCTCACGGGGGTCGGGACGCTCGAGGAAATCGGGCGGGTCCTCGCGGAGCGCCTTCCGGTGTACCGGACCGTGGCCGACCGGGTCCTGGACACGGACGGCAGGGACCCCGCGGGCATCGCTGCGGAAATCGCCGAAGCGGTGACGGGGGAGCCCGTGGACCATCGACCGAAAAAAGACGGGGGGCGGTCTCATGTCCGGTAACACCTTCGGCGTGATCTTCAGGGTCACCACGTTCGGGGAATCCCACGGCGCGGCCCTCGGGGCCGTCATCGACGGCTGCCCGCCGGGTCTTAATCTTGCGGAGGCGGACATCCAGGGGGAGCTCGACCGCCGCCGGCCGGGGGGACACGCGGCATCCTCGCCCAGGAAAGAGCCCGACCGCGTGGAGATCCTCTCGGGGGTCTTCGAGGGGAAAACGACGGGGACGCCGATCGCCCTCTTGATCCGCAACCTGGATATCGACAGCGGCGCCTATGAAGAGCTGCGGGAGGTTTTCCGTCCCGGGCACGGGGATCTTCCCTACTTGAAGAAATACGGCATCCGGGACCACCGCGGAGGCGGCCGCGCCTCGGGGCGCGAAACCGCTGCGCGCGTGGCGGCCGGGGCCGTCGCCCGCAAGGTCCTGGCGCGCGAGGGGATCGCCGTGTCGGGCTGCACGGTGGAGCTGGGCGGCATCGGGATCGAAACCCGCTCGGCGGCAGCAATCGGTTCGAACCGCCTGCTTTGCCCCGATCCTGCGGCGGCGGCACGGATGGAGGCACGGCTCGAAGAGGCCGGGCGCGCAGGCGACACCCTCGGCGGCATCGTGGAGGTGCGCGTGACGGGCTGCCCGGCCGGGCTCGGCGAGCCCGTCTTCGACAAGATGGACGCCGACCTGGCAAAGTCCCTCATGGGCATCGGCACGGTGAAGGGGGTCGAGATCGGCGCGGGGTTCCACGCGGCTCGGCTGAAAGGGTCGCAGTGCAACGATCCCATCGGGCCCGGCGGGTTCGTGACGAACCGCGCGGGCGGGATCCTTGCGGGGATCACGACGGGGCAGGAGATCGTGATCCGCGCGGCCTGCAAGCCGATCGCCTCGATCGCGCTGGAGCAGGAAACGATCGACATCCACGGGAACCCGAAAACGATCTCGGTGCGGGGAAGGCACGATGCCTGCGTCATCCCGCGCGTCATCCCCGTCTGCGAGGCCATGGTCTGTTTGGTCCTGGCGGATCACCTGCTGAGACAGAAGGCAAACCGATGAATGACGATCAGAGAACGCACCTTCCTTCGAACCATTTTCCCGTCGGCATCATCGGGGGCACGGGCGGCATGGGCCGCTGGTTCGCCGACTTCTTCAAACAGGAAGGCCACCCAGTCATCGTCTCGGGAAAGGACCGCGGGCCGCGCCCTGCGGAGATGGCCGCCGCCTGCCCCGTCGTCATCGTGAGCGTGCCCATCGGGGTGACGAGGGAGGTCATCCGGCAGGTGGGCCCGCACATGAAGCGGGACTCCCTCCTCATGGACCTCACTTCCCTGAAGGCCTCGCCGGTGCAGGCCATGCTGGAATCGTCGGTCTCGGAGGTGATCGGCCTTCACCCGCTCTTCGGTCCGTCAGTGCCTTCCCTGGAGGGACAGAACGTCGCGATCTGCCCGTCGAGGGGCGACACGTGGCTTCCCCGCATCCGGTGCATCCTGGAGCGGCACGGGGCGAAACTCGTCGAGACGACCCCCGAGCGGCACGACGAGGTCATGGCCGTCGTCCAGGTCCTGAATCACCTCGACACGCTCGTCCTGGGTCTCGCGGTCCGGGACACGGGGATATCACGGGAAGAATTGGGGCGCTTCTCCACCCCGCTGTTTCGAGGGAAAATGGAGATGATCGACCGGGTGTTCTCCCGCCCGGAGCTTCACGCGGGGATCATCAAGGACAATCCGCACACCGGGCGGATGATCGGCCTGTACCGCAGGGCGCTGGGCCGCGTCGCGAGGGCCGCCCTCGACGGGGATGCCGTCGACCTGGCGGAGCTGATGCGCCCCGATAAACCGTATTGACAGGCGGGGCGAGGTCTGTTATAGAGGTACACAGTTGGAGAAACCATGATGTCAAAGACGATCCTTTCGAAAACCGGCTGGTGGTGGCGCAACTTCATAGGAGGGGTTTGCCTGCTGCCGTAATGACGTGAAAAAGAGAAATCAAGGCCGTGGGGGACCCCGGAGGTGCTCCACGGCTTTTTTGTTTGCGCAATCTGAAATGGGCCGTGCGAAGAGCACGGCCTTTTTTCGTTGAGGGACAAAAGACCCCCTCACCCAACCCTCTCCCCCGGCGGGGAGAGGCGGCGGGGAAGGGGACATCGGGAAGGAAGAAGAGATGTTCAAGCCGTCTTTTGAGGAATTCAGGGAGCTTTCGAAACGCGGCAACCTCATCCCCGTCTACCGCGAGATTCTCGCCGACGAGGAAACGCCGGTGACGGCCCTTCTCAAGATCCGCAAGCGCCCCTACGCCTTCCTGCTGGAGAGCGTCGAGGGCGGCGAGAAGTGGGGCCGCTACACCTTCCTGGGCGCGGACCCCATGGCCGTCATCCGCGTAAGGCCCGACGAGGTCGAGGTGCGCAGCAACGGCAGCCGCATGCAGATTCCCCACGGGGGCGATCCCCTGGCGGTCCTGAAGGAGCTTCTCGCACGGTACCGGCCCGTCACCGTGGACGGCCTGCCCCGCTTCAGCGGCGGCGCCGTGGGGTTCCTGTCCTACGACATGGTTCGATACTTCGAGAGGCGGCTGGAGAAAGGCCGCCGGGCGGAAAGCGGGCTGGACGATGCCGTCTTCATGGTCACCGACACGCTCATCGTCTTCGACAACGTCCGCCACACGATCAAGGTGGTGGCCTCGGCCCGCTGCGAAGACGGGCCGGGATGCCTCGAGGGGGCCTACGCCGAGGCGACGGCGAAGATCGACGGCATGATCGAGCGGCTCCAGGAGCCCGTCAAGCCCCTGCTCCTGAGAAGCAGGGACGCCCAGCGGGACGTCGAATTCCGGCCCAACATGACCCCCGGGGCCTTTCGGGAGATGGTGAGCCGGGCAAAGGACTACATCGGGGCGGGCGACATCATCCAGGCGGTCCTCTCGCAGCGGTTCTCGGCCGGCAACGCACTCGACCCCGTCGATCTCTACCGGGCGCTGCGCTTCGTCAACCCCTCGCCCTACCTCTTCTTCCTGAAGATGGAGGATGTCCACCTCATCGGCTCCTCGCCGGAGGTCATGGTCCGCGTCGAGGACGGTTTCGCGGAGCTCAGGCCCATCGCGGGGACGAGAAGGCGCGGCCGCACGGAGCAGGAGGACCGGGCGCTGGCCGACGAGCTTCTCGAGGACCCGAAGGAGCGCGCCGAGCACGTCATGCTCGTCGACCTGGGCCGCAACGACCTCGGGCGCATAGCGGCCATCGGCAGCGTCCAGGTCAACCAGTACATGATCGTCGAGCGCTACTCCCACGTCATGCACCTCGTCTCCAACGTGCGGGCCCGGCTGGCCGAGGGGAAGGACTGTTTTGACGTGATGCGGGCCGCCTTCCCGGCGGGGACGCTGACGGGGGCGCCCAAGGTGCGCGCCATGGAGATCATCGACGAGCTCGAGCCGGAGGGCCGCGGTCCCTATGGGGGAGCCGTGGGGTATATGAGCTTCACGGGCAACATGGACTTCTGCATCACGATCCGGACGATGCTCCTGCGGGGCGGAACGCTGTCGATCCAGGTGGGCGCTGGCATCGTGGCCGACTCCGACCCGGAGAAGGAATACGAGGAGACCCTGAACAAGGCCGCGGGGATGATGAAGGCGGTGAAGCTGGCGGCAAGGGGGTTCGAACTGACGGAGGATTAAACCCCACGCGCCCCCCTTTATCAAGAGGCCGTGTCGCAATATTGAAAAACGCCGGGATCATGTCATTCCCGCGGAAGCGGGAATCCAGAATGCATTGAAAAGACTGGTTTCCGCATCGCGCTGCGCTCGTGCGGAATGACAACATCGGAATTGCGACACCGTCTCCAAAGGGGGAAGGGGGGATTTTCAGAAAAAGAGGAGACAACAGATGTACCTCATGATCGACAACTACGACTCGTTCACCTACAACCTCGTCCAGTATCTGGGCCAGCTGGGCTGCGAGGTGGCCGTGCACCGCAACGATGAGATCACCGTCGAGGAAATCGAGGCCATGGCCCCCGAGGCGATCTTCCTGTCGCCCGGGCCCTGCACGCCGAAAGAGGCGGGGGTGACGGTCGAGACGATCCGCCGGTTTCACGGGCGGATCCCCATCATGGGCATCTGCCTGGGGCACCAGGCCATCGGCTACGCCTTCGGCGCCGAGGTCGTCCGCGCCGACAGGCTCATGCACGGCAAGACCTCGCCCGTCTACAACGACGGCCGCACGATCTTCAGGGGCCTGCCCAACCCGCTCACGGCGGGGCGGTATCACTCTCTGCTGGTGCGGAGGGACACGCTCCCGCCTTTCCTGGAGGTGAGCGCGGAAACGGAAGAGGGCGAGGTCATGGGGCTTCGGCACAGGCACTTCCCCCTGGAGGGGGTACAGTTCCACCCCGAGTCGGTCCTCACCCCGAACGGGAAACGAATTCTGAAAAACTTCCTGGAGATCGCCTCCGGGAACGGGAAAGGAGCATAGCATCATGATCCGGGAAGCACTGGCAAAGGCCGTTCGGGCCATCGACCTGCAGGAAGCGGAAATGACGGAGGCCATGACGGAAATCATGGAGGGAAGGGCTACACCCGCCCAGATCGGGGCGTTCATCACGGCCCTGCGCATGAAAGGGGAAACCGTCGCCGAGGTCACCGGCGCCGCCCGGGTGATGCGCCTCAAGGCCACCCGCATCGACGCCCGCTCCCCCGTCATCGTCGACACCTGCGGCACGGGGGGCGACGGCCGCAACACCTTCAACATTTCGACGACGGCGGCCTTCGTGGTGGCGGCGGCGGGTCTCACGGTGGCCAAGCACGGCAACCGCGCCGTCTCGAGCGGCTGCGGCAGCGCCGATGTGCTCGAGGCCGTCGGCGTCAACATCGACGCGCCCCCCGAGATCGTCGAGGAGTGCGTCCAGCAGGCGGGCATCGGGTTTCTCTTTGCGCCGAAGCTCCACGGGGCCATGAAGTACGCCATCGGGCCCCGCCGGGAGATCGGCCTGCGCACGATCTTCAATATGCTGGGGCCTCTCACGAACCCGGCCTCGGCCACGGCGCAGCTCATCGGCGTCTATGAGCCGAAGCTGACGGAAATGTTCGCCGAGGTGCTGAAGAACCTGGGCACGAAGCGTGCCTTTGTCGTGCACGGCTCAGACGGGCTCGACGAGGCCACCGTAACGGGACCGACCCGCGTCTCGGAGCTGAAGGACGGGATCGTCACGACCTACAACATCGATCCCGTCGATTACTTCGGGAAAACCTACGGCGGCGAGGAACTCGCCGGCGGCGACGCCTCGACGAACGCCGAGATCACCAAGGGCGTGCTCACCGGCGAGGACGGGGCGCGGCGCAAGATCGTCGTCCTCAATGCAGCCCTGGCCATCGTCGCCGGCGGCAAGGCGCAGACGATCCCCGAGGGAATCAAGGTGGCCGAAGAGTGCATCGACAACGGCGCCGCGATCAGGAAGCTCCAGGCCCTCATCGAGATGAGCAGAAGCTAGAAGCAACATCCCTGCGGGGATATTCACCCTGCAGCTCCCTCTCCCTCGAGGGGAGAGGGTTGTGGTGAGGGTGAAATGCAGGGAACAGGGAAATCCCTGATGCCTCCCGCTTTTGCAAAGGGGGATAGAGGGGGATGTAAAGAAGTGATTCTCACGAGAATCGTAGAAAACAAAAAGGAAGAGGTTGCCCGCCAGAGGCGGATTCTGCCCCCGGAGGAACTGAGGCGGATGCTCGCCGACCGGCCCCCGACCCGCGACTTCGCGGGGGCGCTCCAGGGGTCCGGCTGCGCGGTGATCGCCGAGGTCAAGCGCAGTTCGCCGTCGAAAGGACTGATCCGGGAGGACTTCGACCCCGTCGAGATTGCGGGACTTTACGCGAAAAACGGCGCCTCGGCCGTATCCGTTTTGACGGAACGCAAGTTCTTCGAGGGCAGGCCTGCGTACGTGCCCCAGATCCGAAAGGCCGTGAATCTGCCGCTCCTGAGAAAGGACTTCATCATCGACGCCTACCAGGTCAGCGAGACAAGGGTCCTGGGCGCCGATGCGCTTCTGCTCATCGCCGGGATCCTCGAGAAGGAGGTCCTCCAGGACTTCATCGGCCTCTCGTCGGAATTGGGACTTGACGCCCTCGTGGAGGTCCACGACGAGGCCGACCTGGAAAAGGCGATTGCCTCGGGGGCGCGACTCGTGGGGATCAACAACCGCGACCTGAAAACCTTCCGGACCGACCTCGAGGTCAGCATCCGGCTTGCCCGCCGAATCCAGAAGGGCATCACCGTGGTGAGCGAGAGCGGTATCGACAGCCGCGGAGACGTCGAGCGGCTCATGGAAGCGGGCATCCATGCCTTCCTCGTGGGCGAGAGCCTGATGCGGGAAAGGGACGTGGGCAGGAAGCTCAGGGAGCTGCTCGGGAAAGAACAGGGTCCGGGGTCCAGGGGTCAGGGTTCAGGGGGCAGACAGAAGTGAAATCATCGCCGGTTTCAGCCAAACAGGCGAAATGGACAGGACAGACTGGACAGGCTGGATAGACCACCATGGTTCAAATCAAGATCTGCGGCATCACGAATATCGAGGATGCCCGGGAGGCAGCCGAAGCCGGGGCAGACGCGCTGGGTTTCGTGTTTCACCCCGCGAGCCCCCGCTGCGTGACTCCCGCGCAGGTGAAGGCGATCGTCCGGTCGCTGCCGGCGACAGTCTGCACGGTGGGGGTCTTCGTGAACCGGCCCTCCGCTGAAGTGCTGCAGATCGCGGAGAGCTGCGGGCTCGATTTCGTGCAGCTCCACGGGGGCGAGTCCCCCGATTACTGCCGCCGCTTTCCCCGCGAGAGGCTGATCAAGGCCGTTTCTTTCCAGAGCGAGCAAGACTTCGCCGCGACGGCCGCCTACCCGGTGCGCGCCGTCCTCGTCGACGCCCGCGACTCGGACCGCCTCGGCGGGACGGGGAAGACCTGCGACTGGGATCTCGCGCGCCGCTTTGCCGCCCGCCATCCCGTCATCCTGGCGGGGGGGCTGAACGCGGACAACGTCGGGGCGGCCCTGGAGGCCGTTGAGCCGCTGGCCGTCGACCTCTCGAGCGGCGTCGAGGAGGCACCGGGGAAAAAGGATCATGAAAAGCTCCATGCCGTCATCGCCGCAGTGAGACAGTGCGATGCCTCGAGCTCCGCAGCCGAGCGGGATCCTGTCTTCAGGAAAATCCCCCTGCAAACCCCCTTTTCCAAAGGGGGATGACTTCACAGGGCCTCCTTTGCAAAAGGGGGCAGGTGGGGGATTTCATAAAGAATGTCCATGAACCCATGAAGGAGTCAGAAGCGTGAAGATGCCATCGCTGCCCGACAGGAAGGGTCATTTCGGAATCTTCGGGGGGCGCTACGTCGCCGAGACGATCATGCCCGCACTCGCGGAGCTGGAGGCCGCCTACCGGGAGAGCCGCAGGGACAAGGCCTTCCAGGCGGAGTTTCGCGATTACCTCCGGCAATACTCGGGGAGGGAGACGCCGCTGTACCTGGCGCGGAACCTCACGGAAACGCTCGGCGGGGCGAAGATCTACCTGAAGCGCGAAGACCTCAACCACACGGGGTCCCACAAGATCAACAACACCCTCGGCCAGGCCCTGCTGGCCCGGCGGATGGGCAAGCGGCGCGTCATCGCCGAGACGGGCGCCGGCCAGCACGGGGTGGCCACGGCCACCGTGGCCGCGCTCTTCGGGATGGAGTGCCGGGTCTTCATGGGCGAGGAGGACATCCGGCGGCAGGCGCCCAACGTCCTGCGGATGAGGATCCTCGGCGCCGAGGTGGTCCCCGTCACGGCCGGGTCGGCCACGCTGAAAGACGCCATGAACGAGGCGATGCGCCACTGGGTGACCCACGTGCGCGACACGTTCTACATCATCGGCTCCGTCGCGGGTCCCCATCCCTACCCGATGATGGTCCGGGACTTCCAGAGCGTCATCGGCCGCGAGGCGAGGCGCCAGATCCTCCGGCAGGAGGGGCGGCTGCCGGACTGCATCGTCGCCTGCGTGGGCGGGGGGAGCAACGCCATGGGGATCTTCCACCCCTTCCGCAACGACCGGAGCGTTCGCCTGGTCGGCGTCGAGGCGGCCGGGTTCGGGATCGCCACGGGGAAGCATTCGGCCTCCATCTCGGCGGGGAGCGTCGGCGTTCTGCACGGCAGCAAGTCCTACCTCCTGCAGGACGAGGCCGGCCAGATCCGCGAGGCCCACTCCGTGGCGGCGGGGCTCGATTACCCCGGGGTGGGGCCCGAGCACAGCTGGTTCAAGGATACGGGAAGGGCGGAGTACGTCTCCGTCGAGGACCGCGAGGCCCTGGAGGCCTTCCGCCTGCTCTGCGTCACCGAGGGCATCATCCCCGCCATGGAGAGCGCCCATGCCGTCGCCTACGCCGTGAGGCTGGCCCCGGCGATGGGGAAAGACCGGATCGTCGTCATCAATCTTTCGGGGCGCGGCGACAAGGACGCGGGGATTATCGAAGAAAACAAATTCTAAAATCCCTCTCTTTCCCCTTTGAGGCTGTGTCGCAATGATGAAAAATGCAGAATTCCAGTCATTCCCGCGAAAGCGGGAATCCAGAACATATTGAAAATACTGGATTCCGTGTCGCGTTTCGCTTGCTCGGAATGACAAAATTGGAATTGTGACACAGTCTCTTTGCAAAAGGGGGATGCTCGGATTCCCCTTCAAGAGGGGATGACAGAGGGAGTTGAAACTCGAGGAAGAGACACCATGAAGCGAATCGAAAAGACCTTCGCGGAGCTGAAGGGCAAAGGCGAGAAGGCCCTCGTGGCCTACATCACGGCGGGATACCCCGACCTGGGGACGACGCGTCGGCTGATCCCGGCCCTGGAGCGGGCGGGCGTGGACATCCTGGAGGTGGGCGTGCCCTTCTCGGACCCGACGGCCGACGGGCCCGTGATCCAGGCCGCATCCCAGGCGGCCCTGAAAAACGGAGCGACCCTCGACCGCGTCCTTGGCCTGGTCGGCGAACTCAGGGGAAGCGTGCGGATCCCGCTGGTGCTCTTCAGCTACTACAATCCCATCTTTTCCATGGGCGGCGAGGCCTTCGCGGGGCGGGCCTCCGATGCGGGCGTGGACGGGGCGCTCGTCGTGGATCTTCCGTTCGAGGAAGCGGCGGAGCTTCGCCGCCACACCGACCCGGCCGGCATCGACTTCATCACCCTCGTGGCGCCCACGACGGGAGTGGGCCGGATGCGAAAGGTCGTAAAGGCGGCCACGGGCTTCGTCTACTACATCTCCGTCACCGGGGTCACGGGCACCCGCGGCCCCGAGATGGAAGAGACGCGCGCAAACGTCGAGGCGATCCGTTCGCTGACGGAGCGTCCCGTCGTCGTCGGCTTCGGCGTCTCTACGCCCGAGCAGGCCCGGGAGATCGGCGGTCTCGCCGACGGGGTCGTCGTCGGGAGCGCCTTCGTAAAGCTCATCGGTGACAGGGCCGGCGACCCGGATCTCATCGCCGCCGTCGAGACCTACGCCGCCTCCCTGAAGGCGGCGCTGAGGTGATGAACGGGAAAAGTTTCTGTTGACGGCCGGTCCGGGGGGGCGTATAAACAGCCGAAATGAAAGCGCCTTCTTCCTTGATACACGGTGAAGGCGTGTTTTTTTATCCGGCCTATGCACAACAGAGAGCCCCTGAGGCTGGGACCGTTTTTCACGCGACACCTCTCGCCGGCGAGGATCTTCATCCTCAGCTTCGCATGTGTCATCCTGGCCGGCGCCGTCCTGCTGTGGCTTCCCTTCGCCTCGACCAGGGGTCTTCGTTTTGTCGATGCCCTCTTCATGTCGGCTTCGGCTGTCTGCGTGACGGGTCTTGCCACGGTGGACGTGGGCACCGATCTCACCACGGCGGGCCAAGTCGTCCTCATCTGCCTTTTTCAGGTCGGCGGGCTCGGCATCCTCACCTTCTCGGCGTTTCTCTTCGGGATGATGGGGCGGAGCATTTCCTTCAAGGGCCGGGAGATCGTGCAGAGCTCATTCCTGCATACGCCGAGGCGGGACTTCTTCGTCATCCTCAAGTCGGTGATTCTCGCCACGCTCATCATCGAGTCCGCGGGCGTGGCGCTGCTCTTCATCCGTTTCACCCAGGATTTTCCCGCACCGACCGCCTTCTATTACGCCGTGTTTCACGCGATCTCGGCCTTCAACAACTGCGGGTTCTCCCTGTTCCCGGACAGCTTCGTCCGTTACCAGGGGGATCTGCTGCTGAACGTCACGGTGATGGTGCTCATCATCCTGGGCGGGATCGGCTTCGTCGTTCACCACGAGGTGTTTGCGCGGCTCAGAGATCGCAACGCCAGGCTCTCGCTCCACAGCCGGATCGTCCTGGTCACCACGGCGGGCCTCGTTGTCGCCGGGGCGGGACTGTTCTGGTTCTTCGAGGACGACTACATCCTCAAGGGCCTCACCCCCCGAACGCAGATCCTCGTTTCGCTCTTCCAGTCCATCACGCCCCGCACGGCGGGATTCAACACCGTCGAGATCGGCCAGCTGACCAACGCCACGATCCTGATGATGCTCGTGCTCATGTTCATCGGAGGCTCCCCGGGCTCGACGGCAGGCGGGATCAAGACGACGAGCTTCGCCCTGCTGCTGCTCATGATGTGGAACCGCTGGCGCGGAAGCGAGGAGGTGACGGTGGCCAACCGGACCGTGCCGAAGGAGCTGATCGGCCGGACCCTGTCCATCACGCTGGCCTCGATCATCTCCGTGTTTCTTGTCGTGGCGGCCGTCATGGCGGCAGGGCACACAGAGGCGGGCCCCATGGAGCGGCAGCGGTTCGTGGAGTACATCTTCGAGACCGTATCGGCCTTCGGCACCGTGGGCCTCTCCATGGGGGTCACGCCGAAGCTGGGGGAGTTCCAGAAGATGATGATCGCCTTCATGATGTTTGCCGGACGGGTGGGGCCCCTGACGCTGGCCTTTTCGCTGTCGTTCCGGGAGGGAAAGAAAACCGTCGTGTATGCGGAAGAGACCGTCATGGTCGGGTAAGGAGGCACTGCCGTGAAAAAGCGGGTCGTCGTGATCGGTCTGGGCATCTTCGGGATCAACCTCGTGAAGGATCTCAGCAAGAGCGGCGTCGAGGTGATCGCCATCGACAAGTCGAAGGAGGCCGTTCAACTCGTGAGGGACTGCGCCTCCAAGGCCATCGTCGCCGACGGCACGGACCAGGAGATCATGAACGCCATCGGCCTGCGCGAGGACGACCTCGTCATCGTCTCCTTCGGGGAGGACCTGGCGGCCAGCACCCTGATCACCCTGCACCTCAAGCAGATGAAGGTGAAGAACATCCTCGTCAAGGCCCCGAACGAGGACCACAAGCTCATCCTGGAAAAGGTCGGGGCCACGGAGGTCATCATCCCGGAGAAGATCATGGCCGACAAGGTCGCCAGGAGCATCGTGTCGCCCAACGTCCTGGACTACATCCCGCTGTCCGAGGATTACATCATCTGCGAGATCGCTCCGCCCGCCAGTTTCATCGGCAAGTCCATCGCGGAGCTGCAGCTGCGCAACCGGTATCACGTCGACGTGATCGCGGTGCGAGACACGCTCACGGACAAGATCCAGATGATTCCCGCGGCGAGTTTCGTCGTCAAGGACAGCGAGGTTCTCGTCGTCGTGGGCCGGGGAGCGGATATCGATAAGATAAAATAGGCAGCAGGATTCAGGCGTCAGGCAACAGGGGCAAGAGAAAAGAGGCGGGATCGATCATCGGACACACAAAGGCGCGACGGTTGGCACAAATATCGCTTGCGAAGAAGCGGAGAATTCTTTATGCCTGGTGCCTAATGCCCAACGCCTGATGCCTGGATTATGGATTTTATTGTAAACTACATCGACTTCGTCCTGCACATCGACCGGCACCTGGACGGCCTGATCCAGACCTACGGGACATGGGTCTACCTCATCCTGTTTGCGATCATCTTCTGCGAGACGGGCCTCGTGGTGACGCCCTTCCTGCCGGGGGACTCGCTGCTGTTCGTGACGGGCACGATCGCCGCCCGCGGGTCCCTCGACCTGCAGACAGCCCTCATGCTGCTGGCCGCCGCCGCGATCATCGGCGACAACGTCAACTACTGGGTCGGCCGCTTCGTGGGGGCCCAGATCGTCGAGCGGGGGTGGGTGAAGGAAGAATACCTGGACCGGACGCATCACTTCTACGAGAAGTACGGCGGCAAGACGATCTTCATCGGGAAGTTCCTGCCCATCATCCGGACCTTCGCCCCCTTCGTGGCGGGCATCGGGAAGATGACGTACCCGAAGTTTCTCGCCTTCAACATCTCCGGGGCGATCACCTGGATGTGCGTCTTCATCCTGGGCGGCTACTTCTTCGGCAACCTCCCCTTCGTGAAACAGAACTTCACCCTCGTGATCCTCGGCATCATCGTGCTCTCCATCCTGCCCAGCGTGTTCGAGTTCATCCGCGCCCGGAGGCAGATCAGGCAGGCCCGTCAGGCGGTTGATTATAAGAAGGAATCAGGGTGCTGACCGGGGGCGCATCCTAGCTTGGCACCGCGATCGCTCACCGGCTTGGCGTTTGTGAAGTGAGGAAGAGCAGAAGTGAGGAAGAGCGGATACGAAACGGAAATCTGCAATCCACGCCTACCTTCCGATCTTCATCACTTCCTGACTTCCGTCTCTTCGTGTCGTCTTGCCTGCAGGCCGTTTGGACCGGCCTGGCGGATCCATCACCTGCCGACACCGCAGCCCCGATACCCGTTTTGTCATTTCTTCCTTGCCGTCACGCGGAAACGGCATTCCGGGGCGCCGAAGCCCATCCGGGCGATGACCTCCTGGGTCACGTCGTGATCGGGCAGCAGCGTCCCGAACCAGATCTGCCAGAGCTGCTCGCAGGTGAGGCAGGCCTGGACGTCTTTTCCCAGTTTCGCCCGCCTCGCCCCTTCCAGGGCCGCGCACTTGTGGACCGTTACCGTCAGCGTGTCTTCCTCGATGGCGTAATCCCCCGCGAAGACGCCGCGGTCGGCCCCGAACATGCGGAAGTAGGCCTGCCAGACCTCGAGGGCGTCCCGCAGGCTGTCGGCCTTCTTCTTGCCCAGGGCCTGCAAAGTACTGCGCATCTCTAGGCGCCCGAAGGCATGGCGCGTCCGGAGGTTGATCTCGGCGGCCGTCTCCCACCCGAACTTGTCATGAACCTTCAGGAACCACTGACCGTCCCAGGCCAGGGCCAGCCCCGCCATGACCTGCGCCCGCACCTCGTGCGGAATGTCGTACGTTTTCCCGTCGGACATCGCGTTCCCCTTTCGAGCGGTTTTTTGCCGAGGGGATATTACGGGCGGCAGGCTGCGGGGTCAAGTCGAAAAGAAAGAAGAGGCACAGGTAGCAGGTAACAGGTAACAGGTAACAGGTAACAGGTAACAGGTAACAGGTAACAGGAAGACCCCATTGCCCATCTTTTCTGCCACCTGACACCTGTAACCTGTCACCTGGGTTTGTGCCATACTTGAAGCGATTGAGCGGAAGTGACGCCGAAGATCTCAGATGAAGCCTCAGATGCCTTTCCGGTAGGCGAGCTTCCTCTCCAAATGCCTCGAGTAGCTCGTGAGCATGAAGCAGAGGATGAAGTAGATGACGGCGATGAAGAGGAAGATCTGGGCCGGGTAGATCATGGTGCGGTTGTTCACCTGGGTGGCCACGTGGGTGAGCTCGGCCACCCCGACGATGAAGGCGAGCGACGTGTCCTTGATGAGGGAGACGAGCTGGTTCACGAAGGAGGGGATCATGTTGCGCACGGCCTGGGGCAGGACGATGAAGACCATCACCCGGCTGCGGGACAGGCCCGTCGAGAGACCCGCCTCGGTCTGGCCGCGGGGGATGGCCTCGATGCCGGCCTGGACGATCTGGGACATGTAGGCCGAGGTGAAGACGGTGAGCGCCGCGATGACCGTCCAGCTCTCCGGGACGACCATCCCCATGAAGGCCGGCAGCAGGAAGTACATCCAGAAGATGACCATCAGCAGCGGGATCCCGCGGATCGCGTTCACGACGGTCAGCACGGGGTACTTGATGAACCGGTTCTGCGAGACGCACAGCAGGCCCGTGAAGATGCCGATGAGGATCGAGAGGGTGCAGGACACCACGGCCAGCCAGATCGTGAGCGCAAGCCCGCCGATGGGCCCGCTGGGGTAGCGCCCGATGAGGAAGTGCTCGATGTTGTCCCAGATGACCTGGAATCCGAACCAGCCGTCCATGGGTTACTTCATCCCCGTCGGAGACAGGACTTTCTTGTCGTAGAGCGTCACGAGGGCCGTGATCACGACCGACAGCGTCAGGTAGACCAGCGTCGCCGCCGTGAAGGCCTCGAAGCCCTTGAAGGTATAGCTTTCCACCTGCCTGGCCTGGTACGTCAGCTCGGCCACGCCGATCGTCATGGCCAGCGACGAGTTCTTCGTGAGGTTGAGGAACTGGCTGATGAGCGGCGGGATGGTGAGCCGCACGGCCTGAGGCAGGATGATGTACTGCATGGAGCGGATGTAGGAGAAGCCGGAGCTGCGGGCGGCCTCCATCTGCTCCTTCGGGATGGAGCGGATGCCCGAGCGGATGTCCTCGGCGATGAAGGCCGAGGTGTAGATCGTCAGGGCGATGACCGCCGCGGAGAACTCGAAGTCCCGGGCGTTGAGCCAATCGTTCACCGACTGCGGCAGGATCTGGTAGGAGCCGAAGTACCAGAAGAAGAACTGCACCAGCAGGGGCGTGTTGCGGATGAACTCGAGGTAGCCCTGCGCGAACCAGCGGATGGGCCCGACGTTGCTCAGGCGCATGACGGCGATCAGAAGCCCCATCAAGAACGACAGGACGATCGACACCGCCGAGAGCTGGATGGTGATCTTGATGCCGTCGACGATCCACTGGGAGTACTGCCCCGTGAGGACGACGGACCAGTCGAACTGGTAACTGAACATGTTTCCGCTGCCGCCGGATGAATCCATCGCGGACGCCCGGCGATGGAAAAAGGAGCCGTCCGCACCCTCCTGCAGGGCGGATGCGGACGGCTGCCGGTCAAGACAAACGATGGGACCGAAGAACGGATCCTACTTCCGGTCTGCCGTGATCTTGAACTTGCCGCGCTCCATGGGCTGGTCGCTCTTGGGATTGAACCACTTGTCCCAGATCCTCTTGGCTTCGCCGTTCTTCTCCATCTCGAGGAGCGTGTCGTTGACGAACTTCAGCATCTTGGGGCTTTCCTTGCGCATGGCGATCCCGTAGGGCTCGTCGGAGATCCGGATGTCGGCGATCTCGTACTGGTCCTTGTTGGGAGCCTTGCCGAGGATGCCGGCCAGGATCGACTCGTCCGTCGTCACCGCCGCGACCTTCCCCTGCTGAAGGGCGAGGAAGGCCTGGGGGTAGTCGTCGAAGGACAGGATCGTCGCCTTGGGCAGTGCCTTCGAGGCGTTCTGCTCGGAGGTGGTGCCCTTGGCCGTGCCGATCTTCTTGCCGTCGAGGTCGGCGAGGCTCTTCACGGTGCCCTTCTTCACAAGGAATTTCTGCCCCGTGAGGAAGTAGGTGTAGGAGAAGTCGACCTGCTTGGCCCGCTCGGGCGTGTAGGTCAGCGTTGCGATGACCAGGTCGATGTTGCCCGCCTGGAGCTGGGGAATGCGGGCCGCCGAGGTGACGCCCTTGAGCTCGAGCTTCACGCCCATCCTCTTGGCCAGGTAGGCCGCGAAGTCGCAGTCATAGCCCACGATCTCTCGCGTCTTGGGGTCGATGTAGCCGAACCCGGGCGAGGCGTCCTTCACGCCGACCACGAGAACGCCCTTCTTTTTCACGATGTCGTAGGTGTCTTCGGCCAGGGCGATTCCCGCCAGGCCGGCCACGAAGGCAACGGTCAATGCAAGCGCCAGAATCTTCTTCATGTCCTTCCTCCCTTTTCTATGGTTTCCTCCGGTATCGGATCGCAAGCCTAGTGCATGGGCGACAGGATCTCCTTCAGGAACTGCTTCGCCCGCTCATGTTTCGGGTTCTTGAAGAACTCCTCGGGGTGGGCCTCCTCGAGGATCTTGCCGTAGTCCATGAAGACGACCCGGTTGGAGACCTCCCGGGCAAAGCCCATCTCGTGGGTGACGACGACGAGGGTCATTCCCGTGTTGGCCAGGCCCAGCATGACCTGCAGCACCTCGCCGATCATCTCGGGGTCGAGGGCCGAGGTGGGCTCGTCGAAGAGCATGATCTTGGGCTTCATCGCCAGTGCCCGGGCGATGGCCACGCGCTGCTGCTGGCCGCCCGAGAGCTGCGCGGGGTAGGCGTCGCGTTTCTCCGTCAGCCCCACCCGCTCGAGGAGCGACATGGCCAGGTCCTCGGCTTCCTTCCTGTTCATCCCCCGGACCTTGATGGGGGCGAGCGTGATGTTCTTGATCGTCGTCAGGTGCGGGTAGAGGTTGAACTGCTGGAAGACGAAGCCGATCTCGGCGCGAAGCTTGGTGATGTTGGTCTTCGGGTCGCTGAGGTCCATCCCGTCGACGATGAGCTGCCCCTTCTGGATGGGCTCGAGGCTGTTGATACAGCGGATGAGCGTGGACTTGCCCGAGCCCGAGGGCCCGCAAACGACAACCACCTCGCCCTGCTTGACGTGGAAATTGATCCCGTTGAGCACGTGGAGGTCCTTGAACCACTTGTGGACCTCGATGAACTTGATCATCCGCTGATCTCCCGGTGCAAAACGGCCCGCATGACACTGGAGCCGCCGCAGAAATGAACGGTCCCTTTTATTATCTTGAATGCGAAAAATCAAGGACATTTTGCGGCGGAGCGAGTCTGCACGGCACAAAAGTGTCTGTTTTGTAACGGATTTTACAAAAGGAACCCTGTGGATAGCCGAGGAAAATCTTGACAACGCGGGGGATTTATTCTAATCAGGACCATCGGCACGAAGCGGCCGTTCGCTCCCGGGATCAACGCCGGTCCCGGGGCCGACCGCCAGCGGGGGCCACAGCTGGCATCCAATCGGGAGTTTCAGCCAACATTTTGATAAGGAGGGTTTTCGGATGAAGAAGAGAGCATTCCTCGTCGTATCCATCGTACTGGCGCTGACCCTCGTCCTCGCGGGGACGTCGATCGCCCAGCAGAAGAAGTTCTTCGTCATCTCAACCGGCGGCACGGGCGGCACCTACTATCCCCTCGGCGGCATCCTGGCCCAGGCGCTGAGCCAGGCGGTGCCCGAGGTGGTCGTGACCTCCCAGGCAGGAAACGCTTCGGTGGCCAACTGCAACCTGATCCGCGACAAGCAGGTCGAGTCGGCCTTCGTCCAGAGCAACGTGGCCTACAACGCCTTCAACGGCCTCGAGCAGTTCAAGGAAAAGCCGGTCAAGAACCTCCGGTTCATCGCGTCCCTCTACCCCGAGACGATCCAGATCGTCGCGCGGGCCGATTCGGGCATCAAGACCGTGAAGGACATCAAGGGCAAGAGGCTCGTCCCCGGCGACCGCGGAAGCGGAACCGAGGTCGACGCTCTCAACGTTCTGGGCGCTTACGGATACACCTACAAGGACTTCAGCAGTGTCGACTGGCTTTCCTTTTCGGGCGGCGCGCAGCGGCTCCAGGACAAGCAGGCTGACGTGACCTTCACGACGGCGGGCTGGCCCACGGCGGCGATCACGGAACTGGCCATCTCGACGAACATCGTCCTCGTCCCCATCGACGAGGCCAAGATCAAGGACCTCACCAAGAAGTTCCCCTTCTACGCGCGGATCGTGATCCCCAAGGGTACCTACAAGGGGCAGGAAAAGGACGTGGCCACGATCACCACGATGGCCCAGTGGGTCGTCGGGGCCGAGGTGCCCGATGACGTGGTCTACAAGCTCACCAAGGCCCTCTGGGAGAGCGGCGCAAAGAAGATGGCCGAGGCCCACGCGCAGGGCAAGAACGTGCAGCCCAAGACCGCCTTGGCCGGCATGTCCATCCCTCTCCACCCGGGCGCCGAGAAATTCTACAAGGAAGCGGGCCTGATCAAGGCGGAACCTGCCAAGAAATCGGCTCCGAAGAAGAAGTAAGGAACACAGGCGAAGAAAGGCCCCAATTTTCCGGGAGACGACTGGGCACCCGCAACGGGGTGCCCAGTTTTGTATGAAGAGACGAAACCTTCTCGCCGGCGTAGCCCTGTTCGTTGCCGTCCTGACGGCGGCGCAGTGGGTCCGGCTGGACGTTCTGCGGGTGGAGTCGTTTCGGGAGGGACGGAAGGTCCTGCTCGTCCCCGCCGGTCCGGGGGACACCTTTGTCCTGTCTTTCATCCACTCCGTGGAGCGGTCCGTCGTCAGGGATTTTTTCCGGATTGACGAGGGTGGTCGGCTTGTTTTATATGGCACGGAATTCTCCTCGTCCAACGCGGGTCTCCCCTCTGTTCTGACTCCCGGGGAAAGCCTGACAAGGGGCGAGGGGGGGTTCCGCATTTCGGGCATGCACCGCGTCATGGAGGAGGTCTCGCTCTGGGTCGGCGAGTCGTCCGGCAACAGGCTGACGATCCATGGCGTAGACCATGACCTGCCCGGCCTCGCGGGGGAGACGCTTCTCCGGGTCAAGGCGGGAACGGCCACGGCGAAGGAATATCTGCTTTTCTCGATCGGGTATCGTCATAAAGGACAGGAACGCAAGGTCACGAAAGGGTAGCATGCCATGGCCGAAGAACCTCGGAAGATCTCGACGGAAGTCAAGGAGGACATCGACCAGGTCGCGAAGTACGACCCCGAACTGAGATTCCGGAAACTCTCCGGTCTCACCCTCAAGCTCATGGCGGCCATGTGCGTCGTCCACTCCGTCTTCCATGTCTACACGGCCGGGTTCGGCATCCTCCAGGAGTGGAGGCACCGGGCCTATTTCCTGGCCTTTGTCCTGCCGCTCGTCTTCTTCCTCTACGTGATGCGCAAGGACCACGCCGAGAAGGGGACGAAGTTCCTGGTGTACGACGTCGTCTTCGGCGCCATCGCGGGTGTCTTCGCGACGGCCATCTTCCGGGAGCTGTTCGACCTCGCCTTTGTTTCCTCGGGCGCCCTCGCCCTTGCCGTTACGGCGCTGCTCGTCTACTTCCGGCGCAGGCCCTTCGTGCCCGACGGCATCGCCCGGTACCTCGACGCACCCCTTTTCACCGCGATGATCTTCTCCCTGGGGTACGGGGCATTCCTGGCCTCCCGCGAGTTCGACTACACCCTGTGGTTCAAGGATCTGAACCTGTCGCTCGTCGTGTGGGGCTCCCTGCTTGTGGCCTCCTTCCTGGGGATCCTGCTGCTCTTCGTGATGCAGTGGGGGCTTGCCCTGCGTTCGCTGATCGCGAGGAAGTCGTTTCCCTACAGCATGGACAACATGCCCTACTACGACCTGTTCTTCGCGCTGCTGGCCTCCATCATGTCCCTGTACATCTTCCTGGAGTTCAACGCCCTCGGCCTGCGCACGGGGGCCCCGGACCGGGCCGACCTGATCGTCGGCGGGTTCGCCATCCTGCTGGTGCTCGAGGGGGCCCGCAGGAGCATCGGCCCTCCGCTGCCCATCATTGCGGGGCTGGTCCTCATCAACTGCTACCTGGGGCCCTACTTTCTCGAGATCCCGGGGCTCACGCTCTTCGCCCACCGGGGCTACTCGATCTCGAGGATCGTGGACTACATGTTCCTCGGCACCGAGGGAATCTACGGGATCCCGATCGGGGTCATTGCCACCTTCGTCTTTCACTTCGTTCTCTTCGGGCTCTTCATCGCCCGGACGGGCCTGGGGCAGCTCTTCATGGACCTGGCCATGGCGCTGGCAGGCTGGTCCGCCGGCGGGCCGGCGAAGGTTGCCGCGATTTCCAGCGGCCTCTTCGGATCCATCAGCGGCTCCTCCGTGGCGAACACCGTCACGACGGGCTCCTTCACGATTCCCCTGATGAAGAAGGTGGGCTACAGGCCGGTCTTCGCCGGCGCCGTCGAGGCCACCTCTTCCACGGGCGGCCAGATCATGCCCCCCGTCATGGGTGCCGCCGCCTTCATCATGGCCGAGTTCCTGGGGGTCCCCTACATCAAGATCGCCACGGCCGCCATCGTGCCGGCGCTCGTCTACTACTTCGCGGTCGTGACCATGGTCCACCTGGAGGCCCTGAAGAACAACCTGGCGGGACTGCCGCGGCACATGCTGCCGAACATCTGGGCCATCCTGAAGGACAGGGGGATCATCATCGCCCCCCTCGTCGCCATCGTCTACCTGCTCATTTCGGGGAAAAGCCCCTTCCTGTCGGCTTTCTGGGGAATCATCCTGTCCGTGTCCATCGGGCAGGTCCACCGGAAAACGATGCCGCTGCTGGTGACGATCCTCCTGTCGGTGCCCTGCATCCTGGCGGACATGAACCCCCTGCAGGAGATCTCCCCCGCGTTCACGATGTGGGTCGTCTTCTGCATCGCCGGGTTCGGCTTCACCTTTTTCCGCACCGATCGCCTGACCTGGCTCCTGGGGGTCCTGACGTCGGCCCTGTTGGCCGGCATGCTGGTTCTGGGCATGGAGCCTTTTGACGCGGCCTTCTGGACGAACACCGCCGTCGTCGCCGCGGGCATCTTCTACGAGGAGAGCAAGATGCGGGTTTCCGACATCCTGAGCGCCCTGGAGTGGGGGACCCGGAACGCCCTGTCCATAGGCGCCGCCTGTGCCTGTGTGGGCTTCATCGTCGGGGCGACAACCCTCACGGGCCTCGGGCTCAAGTTCGCCGCCACGGTCATCAACCTCGCCAACGCGGCGGGGTCGGCCGTGATCTCCCTCGATGTCTTCAGCCTTTTCACGCTCAAGGGGGTCACGCTCTTTTTCACCCTGCTGTTCACGATGTTCGCCTGCTTCATCCTCGGCATGGGCATCCCCACGACGGCGCAGTACATCGTCGCCTCCATGATCGCCGCGCCAGCCCTTCTGCAGTGGGGGATCAACCCGCTGGTGTCCCACTTCTTCGTCTTCTACTATTCGATCCTCGCCGACGTGACGCCGCCCGTGGCGCTCGCCGCCTATGCCGCGTCGGGCATCTCGGGGGCCGACCCCTTCCGGACGGGGCTCCGGGCGTTCACCCTCTCCTCCGGGGGGTTCATCGTCCCCTTCGTCTTCGTGTCGGCCCCTATCGTGCTGGGCTACCCCAGCATCCTGGACCCCAATGTGCCCATGGACTGGGTCTGGTTCTGCCAGGTCCTCTTCACTCTGATCGCCGGCGCGATCGCCCTGGGGGCCACGGTCATCGGCTACCTGGCCGACCGGTCCACCATCCTGGAGAGGGTCCTGACGGGTTTGGCCGCCGCCTTCCTGATCATGCCCGAAAACATCACGGACATTCTCGGTCTCGGCCTTCTGTTCGCGGTATACGTCATCCACAAGTTGAGGAAGCGCCGGAGAAAACTCCAGACTCCCGGGGCGCCGGCCGAAACGGCGGCATGAGCGGGTGCGCAGCAAGACCCGTCAAAGAGTTTCCCGGGAAGGGTTGCGGAGAGAGGGGCCTGCTCAGACGGGGGTGACAGACGGCTGGACTAAGGACACTGCGGGCGGGACGTTTCGCCGGTTCTTTCTTCCTGCCCCCCGGACCCCGCGCCTATTTGAAGATTTGCTCGAAGAACGCCTGCTTCTCCTTCGGGTAGGAAATGGTGCCCTCGTGGTCGACGACGAGGCGGCCGTCGAGGTGGTCGATCTCGTGCTGCACGATGCGGGCGAGAAAGCCCGTGTAGCGCTTGTTGACCTTGTTGCCCTTCATGTCGACGGCCTTCACCTTGATCTCCGTCGCGCGGGTGACCTCGACGCTGATGTCCGGGCAGGAGAGGCACCCCTCGTTCATCACTTCCGGCTCGCCGCGCATCTGGGTGATGCGCGCGTTGATCAGGACCTCCCAGTCGTCCTTGCCGCTGACGCCCTTCTTGTCGAAATCCTTCACCTTGAAGGCGATGATCCGCTTGCTGATCCCGATCTGCGGTGCCGCCAGCCCCAGGGCGTCGTTGCGCTTCAGGAAGGCATCGACGAGGGTCTGGATGTCCTTTTTCGCCGCGGCGTCGAAGGGGACGGGCAGGTCGGCGGCCTTCTTTCGCAGAAGCTTCGCCTCCTCTTCGATCCTCTTTCCGTCGCGCCAGAGCTGCCAGGTTTTGTGCGCGGTCATATGCGGCCTCTTCCTTCGATAGCGGGTGTGTCGCCTCTCGTCCGCGACATTCCGGCGCGCCCGGCCTCCGTGAGGTCATGGGGCCGCGGGCGCAGGGCATGCGGCGTAAGTCGAAAGGCCATTGCAGGGGAATGAATTTGTTGATGCTATAACACCACACGGCATGAAATTCAACCGTTGCGACTCTTGTATTTTTCTTCCCAAGCCCTTAGCCTTATGCCACAAGCCTTTCCTGTTGATAAATCCGTTGATGTCTGCTAACGTCGCCTGACCGCAAGGAAAATGCCTTCCAGGCACACCCGGAGAGAATCCCGTGATCGACACCATCATCGGGCGCGTGGCGCGAAAGCAGTTCGCCCGGGCCATGAATTTTCAGGGTGGCGCAACCCCCGCGCTCCCGCCGGCCCAGGCGGCAGGCCCTTGCCTTCTCTATATTCACGTCCCCTTCTGCGAGAAACTCTGCCCCTACTGCTCCTTCAACCGCGTGACCTTCGACGAGACCCTGTGCCGGGAATACTTCGAGGCCCTCCGGAAGGAGCTCTCCCTTTACAAGGAACGGGGGTTCACCTTCGAGGGGATCTACGCCGGCGGCGGCACGCCCACGGTCATGGTTGACGAACTGGCGGCAACGCTCGGGCATGCGAAAAGCCTCTACCCCATCCGGGAGATCTCCGTCGAGACCAATCCGAACCACCTGACGGACGGGCACCTCGATGTCCTGAAAAAAGCCGGCGTGAACCGCCTCTCCGTGGGGATCCAGAGCTTTGACGACGCGCTGCTCAGGGCCATGGACCGCTACGAGAAGTACGGCAGCGGCGCCTCAATCGCCGCGAGGCTCAGGGAGATCGGGGGTCTGTTCGACACGCTCAATGCGGACATGATCTTCAACTTCGCCAGGCAGACCTCCGAGAGCTTGAAGGCCGACATCGACCGGCTCTTGGAAACCGGTGTCGACCAGGTGACCTACTACCCGCTCATGGTCTCGACGAAGACGCGGGAGCTGGTGCAACGGACCCTGGGGCCCATCCCGGAGGACCGCGAGAGGGAATTCTACGGGATCATCACGGAGCGGCTCGTGCCGCCGTACCGTTTCTCCTCGGCGTGGTGTTTCTCCCGCAAGGAGGCGATGGTCGACGAGTACGTCGTCAACTACGACGACTACGCAGGCCTCGGGAGCGGCTCCATCGGCTACCTGTACGGGACCTGTTACGCCAACACCTTCGACATCCGCGACTACGTCGGCCGGGTGAATCGCGGGGAGATCCCGCTTGCGGCCTCGAAGGCGTTCAGCCTGGGCGACCGGGTGCGCTACGACTTTCTCATGAAACTGTTCGGGCTCTTCCTCGACATCGCATCGCTGCGGAAGAAGTACGGCAAGGAGTTCGAATGGCACTTCGGCCGGCTCCTGCTGCCCTTCCGACTCGTGGACGCCGTCCGGTACGATTACCGCAAGGACTGGCTCTACCTGACCCCGCGGGGGCGCTACTACTGGGTCGTGATGATGCGGGAGTTCTTCACGGCCGTGAACAATTTCCGGGATTATTGCAGGCAATAACGGGCGAAGCCGCAAGCCCCACGCCGCGAGCAACAAGGTGACAGAATTTTCTTCGACAGGCACCCTTGTTGCTTGATCCCTGATCCTTGTTGCTCCCCGGAGAAACCTTGCTGCAAGAGCCTTGACGCCCCGGCCTCGCAGGGATTACTGTAAACACAACGAACGGTCGTGAGGTCGCCCATGGACGACGCACAGAGAGCACTTCTGAAAAACCTGCCGAAGATCGACGAGGTCCTCGCCGCTCTCGAGAAACGGGGGGTGCTGGAGCGAGCCCCCCGGGAGAAGGTCCTCGAGGCGATCCGCGAAGTCGTGGGCTCGATCCGCGCCGGGATCCTGGCGGGCACGCGGGGCCGCGGCGATGCGCTCACGATCGAGTCGGCCGCCGATGCCGTGGCGGCACGGATCGAGCGGCTCCATGAATACAGCCTCCGGCGGGTCATCAACGCGACCGGGATCATCCTGCACACGAACCTGGGGCGCGCGCCCCTGTGCAGGGAGGCCCTGGAGCGCATCGTCGAGGTGAGCCGGGGCTACTCCAACCTGGAGTTCGATCTGGCCTCCGGCAAGCGGGGCCTTCGCTACGATCACGTCCGGGGGATCCTCTGCGAGCTCACGGGGGCCGAGGACGCGCTGGTGGTCAACAACAACGCCGCCGCGGTCCTGCTGGTGCTCAGCACGCTGGCCCGGGGCCGGGAGGCCGTCGTGTCGCGGGGCGAACTGATCGAGATCGGCGGCGAGTTCCGCATCCCCGAGGTGATGGAGCGCAGCGGCGCCGTCCTGCGCGAGGTCGGGGCCACGAACCGGACCCACCTGTCCGACTACGAGAGGGCCGTCGGCGAAAACACGGCCCTCATCCTGAAGGTCCACCCGAGCAACTTCCGGATCGTGGGTTTTTCCGAGGAGGTCGGCGTGCCGGAACTCGTGGCGCTGGGCAGACGGCACGGGATCCCCGTGATGAACGACCTGGGCAGCGGCTGCTTCATCCGCCTCGAACAATACGGCCTGAAGCACGAGCCGACGGTTACGGATGCCGTGAAGGAAGGGGCCGACGTGATCACCTTCAGCGGCGACAAGCTCCTCGGAGGCCCGCAGGCGGGCATCATCGTCGGGAGGAAGGACCTGCTGGCGGGAATCAAGCGCAACCCCCTGAACCGGGCGCTGCGGATCGACAAGCTGACCCTTGCCGCCCTGGAGGCCACGGCGAAGCTCTATCTCAACGAGCGTGAGGCCGTTGCCGGCCTGCGCTCGCTGGCGGCGCTCACGGAGCCCGTCGGGGCCGTCACGCGGCGCGCCCGGCGGCTTCTGCGGATGCTCAGGAAGGAGGACTTCCCGGGGGTGACGCTCGGGCTCAGGCAGGGATCCTCCATGTCCGGCGGGGGGTCGCTGCCGACGCAGCAGATCCCCACGGTGCTCGTCGCCCTGCGCTCGGAGGGGCTCTCGGCGGCGCGCATCGACGAGCGGCTCAGGGCCCTGCCCCTGCCCGTGGTGGCCCGGATCGCCGGGGACGAGGTCCTCTTCGACCCCCGGACCCTGGCCGCGGGGGAGCTGCCCGAGGTCCGCAACGCCCTGAGGGCCGTCCTGGCTTCGAGTGGGAAGGGATGACAGAACGAAAGCGGGCCGAGACGGAGTTCATCGTCGCCGAGGGCGAACAGGGCCTCCGACTGGACGTGTTTCTCCCGCAGCGGGATGGGACCCTGTCGCGGTCCCAGGCCCGGCGCCTCATCGATGACGGGGACACGCTCGTCGACGGAAAGCCCGCGAAGGCGTCTCATCGCCTCCGGCCCGGCGAGAGGGTCACCCTTCGCCTTCCTCTTCCCCGTCCCTCCGGGATCGTCCCCGAGGCGATCCCCCTTGCGATCCTTTACGAGGACGAGGCGATCCTCGTCCTCGACAAGCCCGCCGGCATGGTCGTCCACCCCGCCGCGGGGAATTCCAGCGGCACCCTCGTGAACGCCCTGCAGCACCACTGCCGCAGGCTCTCGGGGATCGGCGGGGTGATGCGGCCGGGGATCGTCCACCGCCTCGACAAGGGAACCTCGGGCCTCATGGTCGTCGCCAAGACCGACGAGGCGCACAGGGGACTCGCCGAGCAGTTCAAGAGACGCCTCGTCTCCAAGCGCTACACCGCCCTCGTGTACGGCGACTTCCGCGAGGACGAGGGTGTCGTCGACGCCCCCGTGGGGCGCCACCCCGTGGAGCGCAAGAAGATGTCGACGGCAAGCCGCCGGGGAAAGGCGGCGCTGACGCGCTGGAAGGTCCTCGAGCGTTTCGGCGCCTTCACCCTGCTGGAGGTGCGGATCGAGACGGGGCGGACGCACCAGATCCGCGTCCACCTGGGCACCCTGGGGCGCCCCGTCGTCGGGGATGCCGTCTACGGCGGATCCCGGCGCGCCTCCGGGATGCCCTCCCTGCAGGCGGTGCTGAAGAGGGTCACCCGGCAGGCTCTCCACGCGAGCCTGCTGTCCTTCCATCACCCCGTCACGGGGCAGGAGATGACCTTCGAGTCGCCCCTGCCCGCCGACATGGCGGAGGTGATATCTTTTTTGAGAAATTGGCAAAGGGCTTAGGGCTGAAGGCTTAAGGTAAGAAAAGGAAAAGCGGAAATGGGCTTGCCTTAAGCCCTGCGCCATAAGCCTTATGCCCCTTGGGTATATGCTCAAACTGGTCCTCAAAAACCCCATCACGGTCCTGCAAAGTGAAGAACTTTTGCAAGCTCCCGGTATTTTGCACGGGTTTTGCACGCGTATCGGGGGTGTGAGCGGCGGCCCCTATGCCTCTCTCAACTTCAGTCCCCGGGAGGGAGACCCCCCGGATCACGTCCGCGAGAACTGGCAGCGGCTTGCCTCTGCCTTCGGAATACCCTGCGAGCAGTTCTTTGTCGTCAACCAGGTTCACGGGCAGCGGATCCTGGTCATCGAGGATGCGCGTTCCTGCCACTCCCTGGAAGAACGGCCCTACGACGCGATCGTGACGGACAGACCCGGCGTGGCCATCGGCATCAAGACGGCCGACTGCGCGCCGGTGCTGCTCCTGGACCGCCGGTGCAGGGTGATCGCCGCCGTCCATGCCGGCTGGCGGGGGACGGCGCTCGGCATCGCCGCCCGGGCCGTCCGGATGATGGGGCAGCGCTTCGGCACCCGCCCCGGGGACCTGTCGGCCCTCATCGGCCCCTCCATCGGCCCCTGCTGCTACGAGGTCGACGGGCCGGTCTTCGACGCCCTGTCCGGGGGGGGCGATGCGGACCGGTTCCTGCGTCCGGGCGCGAGGCAGGGTCGCTGGATGCTGGACCTGCCGCTGGCCAACCGGCTCCAGCTCGAGCGGGAGGGGGTGCCGCCGGGGCGGATTTCCGCCGCCGGTCTCTGCACCTGCTGCCGCAGGGACCTGTTCTACTCGCACCGCCGCGACGGGACGAAAACGGGGAGGCACCTGAATTTCATCCTGATCGCGGGGGCAGATTGCGCTTGACAAGGGGGGAAGGCGTGGTGTACATACCGGCCATCTCAAAGAGGCTTTTGCAAGTCCTTCCCTTGAGTAACCCAGCTGTTCGACGCACTGCCCGTTGAATTAATCCTGAGATACGAAGAGTAACTCACCCACATCCATGCGCGCCTGTTCGAAGAGGAAGGGTCATCCCTGCTTCCGCCGCCCTGCGGCGACCGGGGAGTGAACCCGGCGCGCGACAGCCTCGAGGAAAACCATCATGAACATCGTCGAGATCAAGAGGAAGCCGATCAATGAACTGACGGTCCTGGCCAAGGAACTCAACGTGCCCGGCGCAAGCGGCATGCGCCGGCAGGACCTCATCTTCGCCATCCTGCAGACCCAGGCCGAAAAGAACGGGGCCATTTACGGTGAAGGGGTGCTCGAGACCCTCCCCGACGGGTTCGGATTCCTGCGGGCCGTCGATTACAACTACCTCCCGGGGCCCGACGACATCTACGTGTCGCCCTCGCAGATCCGCCGCTTCAACCTTCGGACCGGAGACACCGTGTCGGGGGAGGTCCGGCCGCCCAAGGAAGGGGAAAAATACTTCGCCCTTCTGAAGGTCGACACCGTCAACTTCGAGGGCCCCGAGCAGGCCCGCGACAAGATCCTCTTTGACAACCTCACCCCGCTGTACCCCGACCGGAAGCTCAAACTCGAAAGCGACCCGGAGAACTTCTCGACGCGGATCATGGACATCTTCGTTCCCATCGGCAAGGGCCAGCGGGCCCTGGTCGTCTCCCCGCCGCGGGCCGGCAAGACCGTCCTGCTCAAGGACATCGCCCACAGCATCGCCGCCAACCACCCCGAGGTGACCCTCATGGTGCTGCTCATCGACGAGCGCCCCGAGGAGGTGACGGACATGGAGCGCAGCGTCAAGGGCGAGGTCATCTCCTCGACCTTCGACGAGCCGGCGACCCGCCACGTGCAGGTGGCCGAGATGGTCATCGAGAAGGCCAAGCGCCTCGTGGAGCACCGCAAGGACGTCGTCATCCTGCTCGACAGCATCACGCGTCTCGCCCGGGCGTACAACACCGTCGTCCCGCCGAGCGGCAAGGTCCTCTCCGGAGGCGTGGACTCCAACGCCCTGCACAAGCCCAAGCGCTTCTTCGGCGCCGCCCGCAACATCGAGCACGGCGGCAGCCTCACGATCATCGCGACGGCCCTCATCGACACGGGCAGCCGGATGGACGAGGTCATCTTCGAGGAGTTCAAGGGCACGGGCAACATGGAGATCATCCTGGACCGCCGGATCGCAGACCGGAGGGTCTTCCCGGCCTTCGACCTGATCCGCTCCGGCACCCGCAAGGAGGAACTGCTCACCCCGAAGGAGATCCTGAACCGCGTCTGGATCCTGCGGCGGCTCCTGCAGGAGATGAACCCCGTCGATGCCATCGAGTTCATCATCGACAAGATGCGCAAGACGCAGACCAACGAGGAATTCTTCGCCTCGATGAACCAATAGGACAGGCATCAGGCACCAGGCATAGGGGATCTGGAACGGCGAAAAAGCGTTTCCCATCCCCTGAACCCGGCATCCGGAGCGCAGGGTCCTGAGATTTTTCTTGAAATTCACCGAATTTTGACTATACTCCCAATCTTCACATGCCGGCCCGGTCGGAAATCGGGCCCACGGCAAGGAGGATAGAAAGACATCATGAAGCAAGGCATCCATCCCGAATACCACGAGACGACCATCACCTGCGTCTGCGGCAACGTCATCAAGACCCGCTCGACCCGGAAGGACATCAAGATCGAAATCTGCTCGAAGTGTCACCCCTTCATGACGGGCAAGCAGAAGATCATCGACACGGCCGGCCGTGTCGACCGCTTCAAGAAGAAGTACGCCGCCCAGGAAGCCGCAAAGGACGCCGCCGGGGAACAGAAGGCGAAGTAGCGACCACCCGACGCCCCGTTGCCGATGCGCAGCGGGGCGGACCTGTCTTCCGGGCCCGAACCCGAACGCCATGACCGCGACGCCCCATCCGACAGTTCCCCCTCGCCCGAGGAGCCGCTTCCTCTAGGGCGCTGCAACCGCGCTCGCCGGTCCGCATGCCGCCCGCGGGGCGGCGCCCCCTCATCACCCAAAACCGCCACAGGGAACGCAGCGATATGTTTCAGCGGATCAAGGACATCGAAAAGCGCTACGAGGAGCTGGAGCGGCTCCTGAGCGATCCCGCCGTGATCGCCAACCGCGGCGTGTACCAGAAGCTGGCCAAGGAGCACGCCGACCTGACGCCGCTCGTCGAGACCTTCCGGGACTACGAGAAGGCGGGCCGCCAGCTCGACGAGGCCCAGCAGATGCTGCGGGAAGGCGACGAGGGGCTCCGGGAACTGGCCAAGGAGGAGATCCCCGCGCTCAGGCAGAGGATCGAGGATCTCGAGCAGCGCCTCACGATCCTGCTGCTTCCCAAGGACCCCAACGACGAGAAGAACGTCATCCTCGAGATCCGGGCCGGCACGGGCGGCGACGAGGCCGGCCTGTTCGCCGCCGACCTGTTCCGCATGTACGCCCGCTTTGCCGAACTGTCGGGCTGGCGCGTGGAGGTGCTGAGCTCCAGCGCGGCGTCGGGCATGGGGGGCTTCAAGGAAGTGATCGCCATGATCGAGGGCCGCGGCGCCTACAGCCGCCTCAAGTACGAAAGCGGCGTCCACCGGGTCCAGCGCGTCCCCGTCACCGAGGCCCAGGGCCGGATCCACACCTCGGCCGTCACGGTGGCCGTTCTGCCCGAGGCCGAAGAGGTGGAGGTGCAGATCGACCCCAACGACATCCGGGTGGACGTCTTCCGGTCGGGCGGCCACGGGGGGCAGAGCGTCAACACGACGGACTCGGCCGTGCGGGTGACCCACATCCCCACGGGCCTCGTCGTGAGCTGCCAGGACGAAAAGTCCCAGCTCAAGAACAAGGCCAAGGCCCTGAAGGTCCTTCGGGCACGCCTGCTGGACAAGATGCAGGCCGAAAGCGCCGCCCAGATGTCCGAGGCGCGCCGCAGGCAGGTGGGCTCCGGCGACCGCAGCGAGCGCATCCGGACCTACAACTTCCCCCAGGGGCGCGTGACGGACCACCGCATCGGGCTCACCCTCTACAACCTCCAGGCGATCCTCGACGGGGATCTCCAGCCCGTGATCGACGCCCTGGCGACCCACTTCCAGACGGAGGAGCTGAAAAAGACGGCGGCTTGAAAACCCCCTCTATCCAATTGTAGAGGCTGTGTCGCAATGCAGATGTTGTCATTCCGCACAGGCGAAGCGCGATGCGGAATCCGGCATTCTCAATGAGTCCTGGATTCCCGCGCCCCGCCTTCGGAGGGACGAGCTTCGCGGAATGAAGGAATTTCTGCATTTTGCATGATCGCGACACAGCCTCTTGCGAAGGGGGGATCGTCCTGCCCCCCCCTTGCGAAAAGGAGGGTCGGGAAGGATTTTGTCAAAGCACCTTCCGTCGATCATCGGACGTTCAACGCGGATGCACCGAAAGGGTCAGGGGATGTCGGAAGAAGCGAAGCGCTCCATCTCCCGGATTCTCTCCCGCCTCACCGAGGTCTTCGAACGGGCGGGCATCGAAACCCCCCGCCTGGATGCCGAGGTCCTGCTCGGCTACTGCCTGGGCAAGGATCGGGCCGAACTGTACCGGGACCTGCCGCTCGAGCTGGAAAACGACCAGATCCTCCGGATTCTGGAGCTGGCGGGCCGCCGCAAGCGCCGCGAGCCCATGGCCTACATCCGGGGCTTCCGCGAGTTCTGGTCCCTCGAGTTCGCCGTGACCCCCGCCGTCCTCGTCCCCCGGCCGGAAACGGAATGCCTCGTCGAGGAGGTGCTGAGGCTCCGTGACGCCTGCCGGGGAGTGCGGGCGCGGATCCTGGACATCGGGGCGGGATCGGGGGCCGTCGGCATCGCCGTGGCTTCGGAATGGCCCGATTGCGACATGACGGCCACGGAGCTCTCGGCGGCGGCCCTCGAGGTGGCCCGCCAAAACGCGAAACGGCTTCTCGGTGCGGGCCGGACCATCACGTTCGTGCAGGGCGATTGCTACGAGGGGGCCGAGGGCACCTTCGACATCGTCTGCTCGAACCCGCCCTACATCAGCGAGGCCGAGTACGCGGCGCTGGCGCGCGAGGTGACGCTCTACGAGCCGCGGGCTGCCCTCGTGGCGGGCCCCGAGGGGACCGAGTTCCACCGGCGCATCGCCGAAGGCGCGCGGGAGAAGCTCAGGCCCGGCGGGTGGCTCCTCATGGAGATGGGGGCGGAACAGCGGGCGGCCCTCACGGAGATCCTGGGGCAGACGGGCCTGTTCGGGGAGATCCGCTTCCGGGCCGACCTGGCCGGCCTCGACCGGGTCGTGATTGCCAGGCGGGCAATAACGGAATAGTCCCTGCGAAGGACTTTGACAGAAAGTTTGACAAGGGTGACGATGTCACGCAAGATCTCGACGTGACGGAGGCGGAAAGACCCGGTCGCCGAAAGAAGTGAGCGGCACGATCACATCCCCTCTCTGCGCCGCGGGAGAACCCTTCGACTCGCTCAGGGCCGTGAAACGGGGCAGGGCGAGGGGGGCCCATCCCTTTCCTTTGTCATAAGGAGTTTGCCGTTTGGACAAGTTCATCATCGAAGGCGGAAAAAAGCTCGAGGGGCGGGTGAGGATCAGCGGCTCGAAGAACGCCGCGCTGCCCGTGCTCGTATCCTCTCTTCTCGCCGACGGCTGGAGCACCTACCGCAACATCCCGGACCTGGCCGATATCCGCACCATCAAGAAGCTTCTGGCCAACCACGGGGCGCTGATGGAAGGCGAGGGCGAGACCCTGCGCATCAACGGAGGCCGCATCGTCAACTGCGAGGCGCCCTACGACCTGGTGCGGACCATGCGGGCCTCCGTCCTGGTCCTCGGGCCGCTGGTGGCGCGGATGGGGCAGGCCAGGGTGTCGCTCCCCGGCGGCTGCGCCATCGGCGCCCGCCCCATCAACCTCCACCTCAAGGCCCTCGAGGCCATGGGGGCCGAGATCGATCTCCGGGAAGGCTACGTGGAGGCGAAGGCCCGGCGTCTCAAGGGGGCCCGGATCTACTTCGACATCTCCACCGTGGGGGGCACGGAGAACATCCTGATGGCGGCGGCCCTGGCGAAGGGAACCACCCGGCTGGAGAACGCCGCCAAGGAGCCGGAGGTGGTGAACCTCGCCGACGTGCTCAAGGCCATGGGGGCGAAGATCCACGGCGCCGGCACCGACGTCATCACCGTCGAGGGCGTCGAGAGCCTCAGGCCCTGCGAGGTCGGCGTCATCCCCGACCGGATCGAGGCGGGGACCTTCCTGATCGCCGCGGCCATCACGGGCGGCGACGTCGTCCTGGAGGGCTGCGACCCGGAACACCTCGAAGCCCTCATCCTGAAGCTGCAGGAAGCGGGGATCGCCGTCGAAGCGGTCGAGGGCGGCCTCCGGGTCCGGGGCGCACCGGAGATCCGGAGCGTCGACGTGAAAACCCTTCCCTACCCGGGATTCCCCACGGACCTGCAGGCCCAGATCATGGCCCTCATGGCCGTCTCGCGGGGCTCGAGCGTGATCACGGAGACCATCTTCGAGAACCGCTTCATGCACGTGGCGGAGCTTCGGCGCCTGGGGGCGGACATCGCCGTCGAGGGGCACCATGCCGTCGTCAAGGGCGTCAAGAAGCTCAAGGGGGCACCGGTCATGGCCACGGACCTGAGGGCCTCGGCCTCGCTGGTCGTGGCGGGGCTCGCGGCGGAGGGCAAGACGACCCTCGCCCGCGTCTACCACATCGACCGGGGCTACCAGGCCATCGAGAAGAAGCTCACGGCGCTGGGCGCAAGCATCAAAAGGGTCAAAGGGTGAAACAAGAAGCCACAAGCAGCAGGCCTCAAGCGACGAGGCAAGAAATCCTTGCTGCTTGAGCCTCGATGCTTGAACCGTGGCCCAAAGGGATACTGAGACATGCGGATCGTGCGGACATCGGACAGGGATTTCGAGCGGGAGTTCAAGCGGATCACCGGCCGGGGGAAGTCCTTCGACCCGGCCTTCGAAAAGAAGGTCTTCGCCATCCTCCAGGACGTGGAGAAGCGCGGCGACAGGGCCCTCTTCGAATACGCGAAACGCTTCGACGGCACGGCGCTGACCGAAAAAACAATCGAGGTCTCCCCTCTCGAGATCCGCGAGGCCCTGTGCTCGGTGACGGAGCAGGAGCGGTCTGTCCTGGAACTTGCGGCCGCACGAATCGGGCGATACCACGAGCGGCAGCGGCTCGAGACCTGGTCCTACAGGCGGGAGGGCGTCGAGCTGGGCCAGAAGATCGTCCCCCTCGACCGCGTGGGGATCTACGTTCCCGGCGGGCTTGCCGCGTATCCCTCGACGGTGCTCATGGCGGCCATCCCCGCGAAGATCGCCGGGGTGAGGGAAATCGTCATGACGAGCCCCGTCGGCAGGGGAGGGCTCAACCCCATCCTCGCGGCGGCGGCGCAGATCGCGGGCGTCGACCGGATCTTCAAGGCGGGCGGCGCCCAGGCCGTGGCGGCCATGGCCTACGGGACGAAGTCCGTTCCGGCCGTCGACAAGATCGTGGGGCCGGGCAACGCCTGGGTGGCCACGGCCAAGAAGCTCGTTTTCGGCCGCACGGGGATCGACATGATCGCGGGGCCCAGCGAGATCCTCGTCATCGCCGACGGGTCGGCCGACCCCGCCGTCGCCGCGGCGGATCTGCTCTCCCAGGCCGAGCACGACGAGCTGGCGAGCGCCGTCCTGCTCACGCCCGACGAGGGCCTCGCGAAACGGGTCTCGGCCGAGGTGAAGGCGCAGCTCAAACGGCTCTCCCGGGAATCCATCGCCGTCAAGGCGATCAGGGACTACGGCCTTGTCGTGGTGACGCAGGACCTGGCGGAGGCCGTCGAGGTGGCCAACCGCTTCGCCCCGGAGCACCTGGAGCTTCTCGTGAGGGAACCGAAGGCGCTGCTCCGCGGGATCCGCAACGCCGGCGCCGTCTTTCTCGGTCACTACACCCCCGAGGCCCTCGGCGATTACCTGGCGGGCCCCAACCACATCCTCCCCACGGGGGGCACGGCCCGGTTCTCCTCGCCGCTGGGGGTCTACGATTTCGTCAAGCGGATCAGCGTGCTTTCCTTCGACGCGAAGGGGCTTGCGAAATACGGCAAGCCGGCTGCGGAGTTTGCCGCGATGGAAGGCCTCGATGCCCACGGGAAGTCCATCCTGGCGCGGCTAAGGGCAAAAACATCTTGACAAATTCGGGTCGGGGTTATTAAATCTCTTTCCTCGAAGTTCTTTGAAGTCGTCTGCCGTTCCCCGGCCGCGGCGGGGGAGACGAAGCGGGCGGGACGACGAAACAGACCGGATGAGCGAACGAGCGGGCGTAATTCAGAGGCAGAATGTCAGCTTCCCAAGCTGAACGTCGTGGGTTCGATTCCCATCGCCCGCTCCATTTTTTTCCTCGCTATAAAAAAGGGACCCCGCAGCCTGCAGGGTCCCTTTTTTGCTGCCGCGGCATGGTTCCGCAAGGCTTCGCCCGCCGCACGACAAGATCCGAGTACGAGAAGCACGGCCGAAAATAATGATTGCAATTGTGCATTAATAATGCATAATTGCACAATAGGGCTTGAGCATGCCTGCGAGATACATCCGAAGATCTCTGGAGCCGGTCTTGAAAAGGGCTGCCGGGGAATTCCCGGCCGTGGTGCTCATGGGTCCGCGCCAGTCCGGTAAAACGACGCTTCTCAAGCATCTGTTTGCCAAGAAGTACAACTACATCTCCATGGAGCCGCCCGATATCAGGGCGGCCGCGACGGAAGATCCGAGAGGATTTCTGGAGATGTACCCGCCGCCGGTCATCTTCGATGAGGTACAGTACACGCCCGATCTGTTCCCCTATATAAAGGAGCGCATCGATTCCCGTCGGGACGTCTCTGGGCAATACCTTCTGACGGGGTCTCAGAATATTCTGCTCATGGAAAAGCTCACCGAGACACTGGCGGGTCGCGCCGCCGTGCTTCGGCTTCTCCCGCTTTCGAACCGGGAAGCGGCCGGACGGCCTCAAGCCCCTCTGCCGTGGGAGCCGGACCGCAGGGATGCGAAGGCGCCCGCGATGTCGAGAACCGATCTCTGGGCGGGCTTCCTTCGCGGGCAATACCCCGAACTGGCGGCAAATCCGGATCGTGATGCCAATCTGTGGCATGCCGGTTATGTGCAGACCTACCTTGAGCGGGATGTGCGGACCCTCCGGCAGGTAGGCGATCTTTCCCAGTTCCAGGGCTTTTTGCGGGCACTGGCCGCCCGCAGTGCACAGCTGCTCAATCTGACCGATCTGGCCAGGGACCTGGGTGTAGCCGTCAACACGGCAAAGGCATGGCTTTCGGTTCTCGAAGCCACCTACCAGGTACTAGTGCTCCGTCCTTACTTTGCCAATCTGAACAAGCGGCTCGTCAAGACACCCAAGGTTTACTTACTTGACGTGGGCATGCTCTGCTATCTTACGGGCCTGAAAGACCCCGAGCATGCTGCTTCCGGACCCCTGGCGGGAGCGATCATGGAAACGGCCGTCCTGTCGGAAATCGTCAAGTCGCTCACCCATCACGGCATCGATCCGCAGGTGTACTTCTGGCGGACCTCGACGGGGACGGAGGTGGATTTCGTTGTCGAGACAGGCGGCAAGCTCGTCCCCATCGAAGTGAAGCTTTCCTCCACCCCGCGGCCCGCGATGGCTTCATCGATCAAGACCTTCCGGGAGGACCTCGGCGCAAAAACCCTGCCCGGATATGTGGTACACCCGGGCGAAATCAAGTTGCCTCTCGGGCCGGGTGTCACCGCCTGGCCGTACAGCCAGCTTTAGAAGGACACACACCGCGTCTTGGCAACCCGGACCGATAGTTTCTTGAAGATTCCCCCGGTGGGGGAAGTTACCGGTTCCCTGATCGGAATCGAGCTTGGGTTTCGACAGAACAATTTCCAAAGATGCCACACATGAATCAACGAAACGTTTACATTTGTCGCGTTTTACGCAGCGATATTTCGCGAATAGACACTTTTTTAACTTTTTTGCTCGACAGCCCTGAACCCGGCGCCGACCGTTCATGGAGACCCTTTCGATTCCCATCGCCCGCTCCAGTCAATCCAAGGGTCAAGCAATGCGGCTTGACCCTTTTCTTTGTTGGGTGATATGGTTCGGGCTCGATCCGGCAGTCTTGCCGACAGGAATTCTATCATGCTGAAATTCCTTCCCCCCTTTCTCGTGGGAACCATCGCGGCCTTGCTCCTGGCCCTCAACGTGGTGGTCTGGGTGTCCATCCTTTTCGTGTTCGCCATCCCGAAATTTCTTATTCCCTACCCGCCCCTGACCCGGGTGCTGAACCGGATCCTCCACTGGATCGGGGAGAACTGGATTGCCTGCAACAGCGCCTGGATGCGCCTGACGCAAAAGACAAAGTGGGACGTGCAGGGGCTGGAGGGACTGAACTATCGCGGCTGGTACCTGGTCGTCAGCAACCACCAGACCTGGGTGGACATCCTCGTGATGCAGCACCTGCTGAACCGCCGCATCCCGCTGCTGAAATTCTTCATCAAGCGGGAGCTGATCAAGGTGCCCTTCATGGGATTCGCCTGGTGGGCGCTGGATTACCCGTTCCTCTATCGACACAGCGCCGAGTACCTGGCAAAGCACCCGGAGCAGCGGGGCAAGGATTACGAGGCCACGCGCCGGGCCTGCGCGAAATTCGCCACCGTCTCCACCAGTGTCATGAATTTCCTCGAAGGGACGCGCTTCACGCCGAAAAAGCACGCCCGGCAGCAGAACGAGTACACCTATCTCCTGCGCCCCAAGGCCGGCGGGCTCGCGCTGGCCCTGAACGCGCTGGGCGACAAATTCCACTCGCTGCTGGATATCACCATTGTCTACCCCGACGGGATCCCGACCTTCTGGGAATTCATGTGCGGCAGGGTCAGGCGCATCACCGTGCGCATGAGGACCCTGGAAGTCCCGCAGGAACTGATGCAGGGCGATTACGAGGGCGACCCCGCCTTCCGCGAGGCCATGCACCAGTGGGTGCAGCGGCTGTGGAAGGAAAAAGACGCCCAGATCCAGACGCTCCGGGCAGAGGCCCAGCCGGAATAATAACCGATCCATGCCGGTTGAGGCGATGCTGTCTGGCCCCGGTGGTCCCTGACTGCATTCCGCTTCTACCGTACCGCATACGCTTCCCATCCCCCGCGGCGTATTTTTTAATGCGTTTTTAACACCCCACGCATCCATCTTAACGACATCCTTATTCCCTGGCCTGTATATTTCAGGAAACAGAGGAATCGGTGCATGTCGTCCAGTCATCACAGAATCGTTCTCCAGCCCGGGGGCGCGAACAGGAACCCTGACGATCTGCCCAACCTACGCAGCCGGATGGAAGAGCTGCGGGCGTGCTAGCTGAACTGGATGTGAGGCGCATGAGTCGCCAGGCAAAAATCGCCCGGATCACACATTGAGAGGTTGCCAATCGCATGGGTCACGTCACGGATCTGATCGGAGTCGGGATCGCGATCCTGTTCTTCCTGTTGAGCGGAGGGTTCGTGCTTCTTCTTGAATCTCTCGAGGGAGGCCGTTGATGGAGTTTTTGTACGCATTCACCGGGCTTGTCGCCCTGGGGCTCCTGGTCTATCTCGCCGTTGCTCTCCTTAAGCCGGAGGTGTTTGAATGACACGAGACGGCAACATCCAGATCTGTGTGTTGCTGGCTGTTTTGCTTCTTCTCGTAAAGCCGCTCGGTTCTTACGTGGCACGGGTCTATACGGGGCAGCCCCACTTCCTGGCCCGACTCGCAGGCCCGCTCGAGCGGTTGATCTACCGGGCCTGCGGCGTGAATCCCGGGGGAGAGATGGGCTGGAAGGATTATGCCGCATCCCTCCTGCTCTTCCACGCGTTCGGCTTTTTCCTGCTCTACCTGCTCCAGCGGAGTCAGGCCCTGCTGCCCCTCAACCCGCAGCGCCTGCCGGGGGTCCCCCCGCTTCTGGCCTTCAACACGGCCGTCAGCTTCGTGACGAACACGAACTGGCAGGCCTATGCCGGCGAGACGACCATGAGTACCCTTACGCAGATGCTGGGGCTCACGGTGCAGAACTTCCTTTCCGCGGCCAGCGGCATGGCGGTGCTCGCCGCCTTCATCCGCGGGCTTGCCCGAAAGCAGGCCTCGACATTAGGCAACTACTGGGTCGACATGGTCCGCACGGTTCTCTACATCCTCCTGCCCCTCTCCATCGCGCTCTCGGTCCTGCTCGTCTCCCAGGGCGTCGTGCAGACCCTGGCGCCGGCGGTCCGGGTGCCGCTTCTCCAGAGTACCGTCGACAGCCGGAACGAGCCCGTCGCGGAGCAGGTGATTCCGCTGGGGCCCGCGGCTTCGCAGATCGCCGTCAAGCAGATCGGGACCAACGGCGGGGGGTTTTTCAACGCCAACTCCGCCCATCCCTTCGAGAACCCCACGCCGGTCTCCAGCGCGCTGGAGCTTCTGGCCATCCTCCTGCTTCCCGCGGCGCTCTGCTACACCTTCGGGAAGATGGTGGGCGATGTGCGACAGGGCTGGGCGATCCTGGCGGCGATGCTGCTCATCTTCGTTCCCCTGCTGATCCTGTGCCTGTGGAGCGAGCAGGCCGGAAATCCCGCCTTGTCTGCCCTCGGGGTCGACCAGGCGCCGGGAGCACAGCAGCCCGGCGGAAACATGGAAGGAAAGGAAGCCCGCTTCGGCGTCGTCCAGTCGGCAATCTGGGCGGCGGCCACGACGACCGCCTCGAACGGATCGGTCAACGCCATGCACGACTCGTTCACGCCCCTCGGAGGCCTGGCGCCGCTGTGGCTCATCCAGCTCGGCGAGGTCGTCTTCGGCGGCGTGGGATCCGGCCTCTACGGCATGCTCGTTTTCGCCGTCATCGCCGTCTTCGTGGCCGGCCTCATGGTGGGCCGGACGCCGGAGTACCTGGGCAAGAAGATCGAGGCTTTCGAGATGAAAATGGCCTCCCTGGTCATCCTCATCCCCGCCGCCCTGGTTCTCGCGGGGACGGCCGTCGCCGTCGTCACAAAGGCCGGCCTGGCCGGGATCTCCAACCCGGGACCCCACGGCTTCACGGAGATTCTCTACGCCTTTTCGTCGGCGGCCAACAACAACGGCAGCGCCTTCGCGGGGCTCAACGCCGATAGCGCCTTTTACAATCTTTCCCTGGGTATCGCCATGCTCATCGGCCGCTTTTGGGTGATCATCCCCGTTCTGGCCATGGCGGGCTCCCTGGCGGGAAAACGGAACATTCCCTCCGGTCCCGGAACCCTCCCGACGCACACGCCGCTCTTTGTTGTGCTCCTGGCCGGGGTTGTGCTCCTGGTGGGCGCGCTGACGTTCCTGCCGGCGCTGGCCCTCGGGCCGATCGCGGAATTCATGGCATCGTGAGCCAGCGACATGAAAAAAAAGAATCGAACGATCAAGTCCCTCACCCTCTTCGAAGGCGCCATCCTGCGGCAGGCCGTCATGCAGGCCTTTGTGAAGCTCAATCCCCTGCACATGATGCGGCGGCCGGTCATGTTTGTCGTCGAGGCGGGAAGCGTACTGACGACCGTTCTCTTCTTTCGCTCCCTCTTCGGGCCGTCGGAGGAAAGCCCCGGGTTCATCCTGGCCGTTTCGATCTGGCTCTGGTTCACCGTGCTTTTCGGCAACTTCGCCGAGGCCATGGCGGAAGGCCGGGGAAAAGCTCAGGCGAGGGCGCTGCGAAGAAGCCACAGGGACGTTTCAGCCAAACGCCTCGCGGCACCCGATCCCGGGGCGGAGCGGACACTCGTGTCGGGCTCGCAGCTCCGGAGGGGCGATTGCGTGCTGGCGGAGGCAGGGGACATCATCCCTGGCGACGGGGAGGTAGTCGCCGGGATTGCCTCCGTCGACGAGAGCGCCATCACCGGCGAGAGTGCGCCCGTCATCCGGGAGTCCGGCGGCGACCGGAGCGCCGTGACGGGAGGCACCAGGGTGCTGTCCGACTGGATCGTCGTGCGCATCACGTCGAGCCCCGGAGAGACGTTCCTCGATCGGATGATCGCCATGGTCGAGGGCGCGAAGCGGCAGAAGACCCCGAACGAGATCGCACTCGACATCTTCCTCGCGGGCCTCACGATCATCTTCCTGCTGGCCACGGTGACCCTGCTGCCCTTTTCGATCTTCGGCGTCGAAGCGGCCGGCCGGGGATCCCCGGTCTCCATCACCGTGCTCGTCGCCCTGCTCGTCTGCCTCATCCCGACGACCATCGGGGGGCTGCTCTCGGCCATCGGCATCGCAGGCATGGACCGGATGATCCAGGCCAACGTCATCGCCATGAGCGGACGCGCCGTCGAGGCGGCGGGCGACGTGGATGTCCTGCTGCTCGACAAGACGGGGACCATCACGCTGGGCAACCGGGAGGCCGTGTCCTTTCTTCCTGCAGGCGGCGTGGACGCGCAGGCCCTCGCCGATGCGGCCCAGCTGGCCTCCCTGGCCGACGAGACCCCCGAAGGCCGCAGCATCGTCATCCTGGCGAAAAAGCAGTACAACCTGCGGGAAAGGGACATCGGGTCCCTCGGCGCCCGCTTCATCCCCTTCACGGCCAAGACGCGCATGAGCGGCGTCAATCTCGAAGGACGGGAGATCCGAAAGGGGGCCGCCGACGCCATGGAGGCCTATGTGGCGGATCGGGGCAGCGCCTTTCCCTCCGGGATCCGCGCGACCGTCACCGACATTTCGCACCGCGGCGGCACGCCTCTCGTCGTGGCCGACGGTCCCCATGTGCTTGGGGTCGTTGAGCTCACCGATGTCGTCAAGGGCGGGATCCGGGAGCGTTTCGTCGAATTAAGGCGGATGGGGATCCGCACGGTCATGATCACGGGCGATAATCCGCTCACGGCGGCGGCCGTCGCCGCGGAGGCCGGCGTGGACGACTTTCTCGCGCAGGCAACGCCGGAGACGAAGCTGAAACTGATCCGGGACTATCAGGCAGGGGGGCGCCTTGTCGCCATGACCGGCGACGGGACCAACGATGCGCCGGCCCTGGCCCAGGCCGACGTGGCCGTGGCGATGAACACGGGAACCCAGGCCGCCAAGGAGGCGGGGAACCTGGTTGACCTCGATTCCAACCCCACGAAGCTCATCGAGATCGTCGGAATCGGCAAGCAGCTCCTGATGACGCGGGGGACCCTGACCACCTTCAGCATCTCCAACGACGTGGCGAAATACTTTGCCATTCTTCCCGCCGCCTTTGCGGGCATCTATCCCCCGCTTGCCGCCCTCAACGTGATGGGGCTGGCCACGCCGCAGAGCGCGGTCCTCTCGGCGGTCATCTTCAACGCCCTCATTATCGTCGCATTGATTCCCCTCGCCCTGAAGGGGGTCCGGTACCGTCCCATGAGCGCCGCGGCGGTCCTCCGTCACAACCTGCTCGTTTACGGGGCAGGCGGCCTCGTGGTCCCCTTCATCGGCATCAAGGGGATCGATTGGATCCTTTCGGCCCTGGGACTGGCCTGAGGAGGTTCGCCATGAGACACGCCATCCGCCCCGCTTTTACCCTGCTTTGCCTGATGGCCCTGCTGACCGGAATCCTTTATCCCCTGGCCGTCACTGGGCTTGCCCAGCTTCTCTTTCCCCATCAGGCCAACGGCAGCTTTCTCGTCAGGGACGGCCGCCCCGCCGGATCGGCCCTGATCGGCCAGTTCTTCGACGATCCCCGCTTCTTCTGGGGACGACCTTCGGCGACATCACCCTTTCCGTATAACGCGGCCGCCTCGGCGGCATCGAATTTGGGGCCCTCGAACCCCGAACTCATAAAGGCCGTGACGGAACGAATCGCCGCCCTTCGCGCCGCGGATCCCGGCAATCTCCAACCCGTCCCCGTGGACCTAGTCACGGCGTCCGGCAGCGGCCTCGACCCGCACATAAGCCCCGCGGCCGCGCTCTACCAGGTTCCTCGCGTCGCGAAGGCCCGGGGGCTTGACGAAGGGCTGGTGCGCGCCCTGGTTTTCGCCCATGCGCGGGAGAGGGCCTTCGGCTTCCTCGGGGAACCCGTCGTCCAGGTCCTCAAGCTGAACATGGCGCTGGAGGCCCTCCGATGATTCTGCTACACTGCATGCGGCGGTCCCGATCATGAGCCGCCGTTCGAGGGGTTTTCCGGCATGGATGAGCGGAGACCCGATCCCGAGGCCCTTCTCGAGCAGGTCAGGCAGGAAGAGGAGCGGCAGCGGCAGGGGAAACTGAAAATCTTTTTCGGCGCCGCCCCCGGCGTGGGGAAGACCTATGCCATGCTCGAGGCGGCCCAGAAGAGGCGGCAGGAGGGCGTCGATATTGTCGCCGGCCTCGTTGAGACCCACGGCCGCAGCGAGACGGATGCCCTGCTGGAAGGGATCGAGACCCTTCCCCGCCGGCCCTTTACCTACAAGGGGAAAAGCCTCTACGAGTTTGACCTCGATGCCGCCCTGGCCCGCAACCCGTCCATCCTCCTCGTCGACGAGCTGGCCCACACCAACGTCCCCGGCGCCCGCCACAGGAAACGCTGGCAGGACGTGAGGGAGCTTCTCTGCGCCGGGGTCTCCGTCTACACCACCGTCAATGTCCAGCACCTGGAGAGTCTCAATGACGTGGTGCATCAGATCACCGGCGTCGCCGTCCGGGAGACCCTTCCCGATTCGTTCCTGGATCGGGCCGACGAGATCGAACTGGTCGATCTGCCGCCCGACGACCTCCTGCAGCGCCTCAAGGAAGGGAAGGTCTACATCCCCGAGCAGGCCCGCAAGGCGATGGATCATTTCTTCCGCAAGGGAAACCTCATCGCGCTGCGGGAACTGGCGCTGCGGCGGACGGCCGAGCGGGTCGACGAACAGATGGAGCACTACCGGCGCGACCAGGGCGTACAGGCCATCTGGCCCGCCACGGAGCGGATCCTCGTCTGCGTTGGGCCCAACCCCCGCTCCATCCGATTAATCCGGGCTGCGCGGAGGATGGCCGCGGGACTTCGCGCCGAATGGATCGCCGTCAACGTCGAAGCTCCCGGTCATGTCCATCCCTCCGAGGAGGACAAGCGGCTGCTGATGGAGCACATGAGGCTGGCCGAGAGCCTCGGGGCCGAGACGGTGACGCTGACGGGCCACCGGGTGAGCGAGGAGATCCTCAGCTACGCCCGGCTCCGGAACGTGGGCAAGATCATCGTCGGAAAGCCGACCCATCCCCGCTGGAAGGACAAGCTCCTGGGTTCCCCGCTGGACGAGATCGTCCGGGGCAGCGGCGACATAGACATCTATGTCATCACGGGCGACGTCCCGTAGGACGTGCCCCGCCGCGTCGAGAAGAAGCCCTTCCCGCCCTGGAGGCCCGCCGAGTGGCTCTGGGCGCTCTCGGCAGTGGTTGCGGCCACGGGGATCGCAGCCGCCATGTTTCCCTACTTCGAGATGCTCGACCTGGTCATGGTGTACCTGCTGGGGGTTGTCGTCGCCGCGATCCGCACGAGCCGCTGGCCGGCGCTCGCGGCCACACTCCTGAGCATCGGGGCATTTGACTTTTTTTTCGTCCCGCCCTATTACACGCTTGCCGTGGCCGACGTCCGGCATGCCGTGACCTTCGGCGTTATGCTCGTTGTCGCCCTTGTCATCAGCGGGCTCACCCTCCGGGTCCGCGAGCAGGCCGAGGCGGCCAGGGGACGGGAGAGGAGGACCGCCGCCCTGTTCGGGTTGAGCCGTGACCTGGCTCGGGAGAGAAAGAAAGACAGGCTCGGCGAGATTGCCGTCAGGCACATCGGGGAGGTGTTTCGAAGTCAGGTGGTCGTTCTCGCCCCCGATGAGCAGGGCCGCCTTGCCGTTCCCTCGACAGGGGCGGGGACCTTCGCCCTGGACGAAAAGGAGATGGGGGTCGCCCAGTGGGTCATAGAGAACCGGCAGGCGGCGGGCCTCGGGACGGATACCCTGCCGGGCGCAAAGGCGCTCTATCTTCCCATGATCGCCTCCTCTGGTCCGGTCGGTGTTGTCGGAATTCTCCCGGAGAGTCCCGGGGAGCCGTTCGAGCCCGAACAGATTCACCTGCTCGAGACGTTTGCAAACCAGACGGCCATGGCCATGGAACGGGTCACCCTGGCCCAGGAGGCACAGAGGGAGAGAGTGAGCGCCGAGACCCAGAGTCTCCGGAATTCCTGCTGAGTTCCGTGTCCCACGATCTGAGAACGCCCCTGGCAGCCATCACCGGTTCGGCGGACACGTTGCTCCGAAAGGGCGAGGATCTCGACGCGCAGACGCGGACAGGCCTTGTCCGGTCCATACACGAGGAGGCGGAGCGCCTCAACCGTATTGTGAGGAACGTGCTCAGCATGACGCGCCTGGAATCCGGGGCGATCCAAATCCGCAAAGATTGGCAGTCCCTGGAGGAAATCGTCGGCGTCGTGATCGAACGGCTTTCGGGGCGTCTGGAGGAGCACGCGCTGGAAGTGCGGATGCCGGAGGATCTTCCTCTGGTCCCCTTCGATCCGCTCCTCATGGAGCAGGTCCTGACGAACCTTCTTGAGAATGCGGTGCGCTATACGCCTGCAGGCACCCCTGTCGAACTGACGGCCCGGAAGCATGGTGCGGGAGTGCTCGTGGAACTGGCCGACCGGGGGCCCGGAATCCCCGATGGACAGCAGGAGCTCATCTTCGATAAATTCACGCGCGGCAAGGTCCCGGGGGGCGGAGTGGGTCTGGGCCTCTCCATCTGCCGGGTGATCATCGAGGCTCACGGCGGCCGCATCTGGGCCGAGAACCGGCCGGGGGGCGGGGCCCTGTTCCGGTTCACCCTGCCCGTCGAGGGGGAGCCACCTCGCCTGTGAAACGGGACGGCGGCATGACAGGGAGTAAACCCGTGGATAAAAGGAATGTCCTTCTCGTTGAAGACGAGATCCAGATGAGACGCTTCCTGAAGGTCGCCCTCGAGAGCGACGGCTACCGCTTCGCAGAAGCCGGGACGGCAGGCGAGGGCCTTTCACTGACGGCTTCAAACAACCCCGACGTCGTGCTCCTCGACCTGGGGCTGCCCGACATGGACGGGCTCGAGTTTATCCGCAGGGTCCGCGATTGGTCGCGGGTTCCGATCATCGTCATTTCCGCGCGCGAGCAGGAGAGCGACAAGGTCCGCGCGCTCGACTCCGGCGCCGACGATTACCTCACGAAGCCCTTCGGCGTGAGCGAGCTTCTGGCCAGGGTCCGTGTCGCCATCCGCCATGCCGAGGCGCGGGCCGGCGGACGGGAGGAATCGGTTTTCGAAGCCGGGGACCTGCGCATCGATTTCACGAAGAGGCAGGTGTTCGTGGGGAGCGCGGAGGTTCACCTGACGCCCCTGGAATACAGGCTCCTGCTCGTTCTGGCGCGCAACGCGGGAAAGGTCGTCACCCATCGCCAGCTGCTGAAGGAGGTCTGGGGGCCGTCCTATGTTGAGCACACCCAGTACCTGCGCGTGTACATGACCCAGCTTCGGCACAAGCTGGAGAGCGATCCCGCCCGCCCCCGGTACCTTCTCAACGAGCCCGGTGTCGGGTACCGTTTCAGGGACGAGCCGGGACCGTAATAAGGGCAGCTTTAGCTTGACATCCCGGTCAGTTTACGTAGATTAGTGCAGCCTGTTCAAGGAACAAGAATCATCATCGAGGCAGGAAAGACTTGTATGGATCCCTATGGCAGTAGGTGTTGCTCCGATTTGCGGTCGCTGATTTCGGCACAAAATCGCTTCGTTCATCCCGGATAATCGCCGTTCCCGTTTCTGTCATCCTTCCGCAAGGCGCGTTTACGGGATCGAAGCCGAGCCGGAAACCGCCCCCGCGCATCACACCTTTCTACTAACCGTTTGCACATGAGTGACTGATCAGGCCTGTGGACGTCTGCGCTCTGCCATCTGCAGCCGGCCGGTCACGCGTTCACAGGTCCGCGTCCCGCTCGGAGCGACAGGGCTGAAATCAAGGGGTATGCGGTGTTGCCATGTTCAAGCTGCTGAAATCCATCGACCGGAAGCGCATCCTGTTCTTCCTGGGCGTCATCGGGCCGGGGATCATCACGGCCAATGTCGACAACGATGCGGGCGGGATCGCCACGTACTCCGTCGCCGGGGCCCACTACGGCTATTCGCTCCTGTGGTCGCTCATCCCCATGCTGGCGGCCCTGTTCATGATCCAGGAGATGGCGGCCCGCCTGGGGGTCGTGACGGGCAAGGGGCTTTCGGATCTCATCCGCGAGCGATTCGGTGTCCGGATCACGGTGCTGACCATGCTGGCCCTGCTGATCACGAACTTCGGCAACATCGCGGCGGAGTTCGCGGGCGTGGCCGCCAGCCTCGAGATCTTCGGCGTCAGCCGGTATATCTCCGTCCCGCTCGGGGCGGTCTTCGTCTGGTATCTCGTCGTGCGGGGGAACTACCGCATCGTCGAGAAGGTGTTCCTCTTTGCCTGCACGGTCTATCTCGCCTACGTCGCATCCGGCTTCATGGCCGATCCGCCCTGGGGCGAGGTCCTGGTCGCGCTGGTGAAACCGACCTTTCACCTGGACACGGAGTACATCTTCATGTTCATGGGACTCATCGGGACGACCATCGCGCCCTGGATGCAGTTCTACCAGCAGGCCTCCACCGTCGAGAAGGCGATCCACGTGAGGGACTACCGCTACGTCTGGTGGGACACGGCGGTCGGCTGCCTGTTCGCCGTCGCGGTTGTCTTCTTCATCATGGTGGCCTGCGCGGCGACGCTGCACGCCAACGGGGTCCGGGTGAAATCGGCCGAGGACGCAGCCGTGGCGCTGGCGCCTTTCGCGGGCCGGTACGCGAGCGTTCTCTTTGCCGTCGGGCTTGCCAACGCCTCGCTCTTTGCCGCCTCCATCCTGCCGTTGAGCACGGCCTATTCCGTCTGCGAGGGCCTGGGCTGGGAGGCCGGCGTGAACAAGGAGTTCGAGGATGCCCCGCAGTTCTTCGGCATCTACACCGGCCTCATCGCCCTCGGTGCGGCGCTGATTCTCATCCCCGGGGCGCCCCTGATCGGAATCATGCTCGTCTCGCAGGTCGTCAACGGCATCCTGCTGCCGTTTGTCCTGATCTTCATCCTCCTGCTCGTGAACGACGGGGAACTCATGGGAACCCATGTCAACGGGCGGGTCTACAACGGGCTCTGCTGGATCCTGGCGGCGATCCTCATCGTGCTCAGCCTCGCCCTCCTGTGGTCATCGATCAGCGATCTTTATGGAGGATAAGGTGTTCTGCGGTCGTTGCCGGAATCGCGGTATCGAATTTCCCATTGACAGCCCCCGCGGAACATGGTTTCATTCGACGTCGTTGACCGGAAGGAACGCAGCATGAAGCGGTTGAGAAGGCATCCCTATTTCCTGCTGGCCATTGCCATGACCCTGCCGCTGGGCATTGCATTTCTGTATTACGATTTCTACGATGACGGCGATCTCGTCTGCCACAAGCAGATCTCGATGGCCGATAATGGAGATCTGCTGAGTTTCCTGAGGAAGAACCCGAGGGTTTTCGTTGCGGCGGATGAACTCTTGCAGCTTTCCGGCATCCGTCTTTCCGAGACAAAACCCTTCCATCCCATCCATCCCGTTTCAGCCATTGAGACGATTTCCGTCCTTCGCTGTTAGAATCGCAGTTTCCTCCCTGAATTTCTCACTGCCCCAATCATTTGGATGATCCGACATCCGCACGGCTTGCCGTGAGCGGGTCGTCCTGCAGAGGATTCTTTCCGAAATGACTGCTGTGCCGGTCGAAGCAATGTCTTGCCCCGAACCATCTATTGTTGGCTGGCTCGGGGGAAAGCTATCGAAGAAGCACAACCAATTTGAATCCTTTCAAAGGAGTACCGCGATGATGGCCAACATCACTTCTGATCGATGCAGGGGAGAGGCGACGGTGCTCGATCAGGTTCTTGCCGCTCAGATCCCTCCGGCATGGGAAACGGTCGTGAAATTCATCCTTGTCCTGTCCACGGGGATGCTCATCTTTGTTGCAGGCTGGATGGGAGTGCTGCAGAGGTCATTCCGAATCATCCCCGATGCCCCTATGGGGAACCTGTGGATCTGGACCCTTTCCGGCTACGGGCTGATTCATTATGCTGCGCTGATCTGGAGGATCTGGCTCTGGTCGGGTTATCGGCCCATGGCGACGGTCGAAGAGGCCCGACTGCCGCGGGTGACCGTGATCATTCCCGCCTACAACGAGGGATCGCTGGTTCGAGATTCCATTCAATCCGTGACGCACAGCCATTACCCGCCGGAGAGGCTCCAGGTCATCGTGGTGGATGACGGAAGTACCGATGACACGTGGGAGCATATTCGGAACGCCGCAGCGAGCGCGCCCATCCCCGTGACAACCATCCGACAGCCGCGCAACAAGGGCAAGCGGCATGCTCTTTACACGGGGTTTCAGCATGCGACGGGGGACATCTGGGTAACGGTGGATTCCGACAGCATCTTGCATCCCGAAGCGTTGCGCAACGGGGTGAGCCCACTGATCCGGGATCAACGGATCGGCCTGGTTGCAGGATGTGTCAAGGTGTTGAATCGCAATGACAGCCTGATCACCCGTTTCCTCAAGGTCCAGTTCGTCCTGTCGTTCACGTTCTCGAGGGCGTATCAAAGTCAGATACGAGGGCTGCTGACCACGCCGGGCGCCCTGTCCATCTACCGTGCATCGGCGGTGAAGCCCGTTCTTGAAGCGTGGCTTCATCAGACTTTCCTGGGTGCGCCATGTCTCACTGGGGAAGACCGCGCCCTGACGAACCTGATCACGGCCCGGGGCTTCCATTCCTTTTTCCAGTCCAATGCCGTCGTTTGGGCTCAAATGCCCTCGAGATACACGGGCATGGCAAAGATGTACCTGCGATGGGCCCGGAGCAACATCCGGGAAACGCTTGTCCTGCTCTCTTTTCTTTTCACGCCATTCCGCAGGGATTACGTGTGGGCGTTTCGGATCAACTCGGTCCTGATCACAACGACGCTGATTGTTCCCTACGTCCTGATTTTCAACAGCTACTGCCTCCTGCTGACCAGCCCATCCTGGCTGTTCAAGCACGCCGTGATCGTCGCCGTGTTCAGCATCCCCATGGCGGCCATCTACTTCCGGAGCGAGAGGGACTCGGATTTCGCCTGGGTCATCGCCTATGAGTTCTTCTGGGTTCTGGCCTGTCAGTGGATCATGCCCTATGCGTTCCTGACCTGCCGTCAGCAGGGCACATGGATCACACGCGAATCGCCTGCGGGAGCCCCGGTCGGGCATCAAAACGTCTTTCACCGTATCCGGAGATTGATGACCGGCGGCTGGCGCCATGCCGCGGATGAGGCGGGGTTGACGCGCCGGGTCGATGTGAAACCAACGCCGGCCTGGGTCATCGGTCTTTTTATTTTCATACTGGCTGCCCTTGTTTTCCTTACCCGGATGGACGCCGTCTCGAATGCCGCGCAGAGAAAGATGGCTGCGTTGAAAGGTCTGCCTTTCATATTTACCGGTTCGACGGAAGAATCCAACCACCTAAAGACAGAATAGCCCCCGCTTCTCTTCGACGCCGAATCGGGGAGCGGGTGATGCGGAACTTTTCAACAGCGATAGAGGAAAGGAGGTCGAAATGGAACACAACGACAGACTCCTGTCCCTGATGAGAAAAGCCGTCGAGCTGGTGCGAGAGGCGCAGGTAAGAAGAAGGGCGCTCCGCGAAGGGAAAATAACGGGGGCGGAGGCCAGCCAGTTCCAACAAGAGTGGGAGAATGAATTAAACACCGTGCAGAACCGTATCAGCGAGGAAATGAGACGGGAAAGCAGGGGCTGATGAAAACCGTTTCCGGAACCATGCGATCGCGTCCTTCACGTGGCGCGATCACCCTCCGGGACCGCCCCGCTGCTGACCGGGGCGGCCCCCTCCTTCGCTTCCCCATGAACAGGGACGGGGGGATGACCATGATGGATGAAAGCGCGGCCCAGGGGAGCGTCACCGAAGAGAGAACGGAGACCACCCGGACCGTATGACGCTATCGGTCCCCGTGCTTTGATTGCTTTCGTTCGGAATGTTCGATGTCACGGAACTCGGTTGGTCGCGGCCCGGAACCCCTCCCGTTGAGAATGGCAAGTCACGGGAGGAACTCAGCCCATTCAGGAGAAAAAGCCTATGTTTGGTATCGGCGTGCCTGAGATGATGGTCATCCTGATCGTGGCCCTGGTCGTTTTCGGCCCTGGGAAGATTCCCGATCTGGGCAGCAGTCTTGGAAAAGCGATCAGAGATTTCAAGAAGGCCATGGAGGAGCCGGAAGAGAAACCGAAAACCGGCCAGGACAACGGCAAATAGAAGCGTGCAGCAACGGCAGCCCTCCATCCCGAGTCCCCCGGACAGGGATTCGACGGAAGGCTTTCGAGAACGGGTTCACCGGGATGCAAAAAACCAAGACGATCCGCAAGATCCTCATCGCGAACCGGGGGGAAATCGTCCTCCGGGTCATCCGGACGATCAAGGAGCTGGGTCTCTCGACGGTGGTGGCCTTCAAAAAGCCGGATCGCGATGCCTACTTCATCCGCTACGCCGAAGAGGCCATCGAGATCGGCGAGGGCCCCATCCACGATTACCTCCACATCGAGAAGATGATCCGGGCGGCGCAGGAAACGGGTGCCGACGCCATTCACCCGGGCTATGGCTTTCTCTCGGAAAATCCCGAGTTCGCGGAGGCCTGCGAGAAAGCGGGGATCACCTTCATCGGTCCCCCGTCCTGGGTGCTTCGATACCTCTCCGACAAGGCCGCCGTGCGTCACATGGTTCAGCACTGCGGCGTCCCGACCATCCCCGGCACGGAGCTGTTGAGCGCAGGCGAAAAAGGGCTCATGGAAGCCATGCGCTTCGGGAAAAACCATGACTACCCGCTGATGATCAAGGCCGCAGCCGGCGGCGGCGGCCGCGGGGTCCGCCGGGTCCAGAACGAAATGGACCTCCTGAAGCACCTCATCTACATCCGTTCGCAGTCGCGGCCCCTCTGGGACGAGGGCGTGTTCATTGAAAAGAGCATGGACTCCGTGAGGCACATCGAGATCCCCATCCTGGCCGATCAGCACGGCAGCATCATCCACCTGGGTTCCCTGGACGGGTCCATCCAGCGGCGGCACCAGAAGCTCGTGGAAATCGCGCCGGCCAATCTTGCCCCGGAGCTCCTCGATGCGCTCTATTGGGCCGCCGTGCGCGTGGTCCGGGCCGTCGGCTACGTCAACGCGGGCTCCCTGGAGTTCCTCGTCAACCCGGAATCGGGGGAGTTCTGGTTCATGACCTTCAACCGGCGCCTCACCGTAGAGCACCCGGCGACGGAAGAGCTGACCAATGTCGATATCGTGCGGGAGCAGATCCGCATCGCCGAGGGCCACCGCCTGCTGATCCCCCAGGAGAGAATCAAGCTGTCGGGGAAGGCGATCCAGGTTCGGATCAATGCGGAAGACCCCCTGCACGATTTCAGGCCGGAGGGGGAAAAGACGGTGGAGCTCTACCTGCCGCCCGGAGGGCCGGGCATCCGGCTCGATGGGATCGTGTACCAAGGATACCGGATTCCGGCCGAGTACGATCCGCTTCTCGTCAAACTGACGGTGCGCGGCTACGACTGGGAACAGGCGACGAGCCGGCTGCGCAAGGCCCTGGACTCATTTGTGATCGTGGGGCCCCAGACGACGATTCCCTTTCACCGCACGATCTGCAGCGAGCCCGATTTCCGCGACGAGCGCATGGACACGCACTACATCCAAAAGCACCCGCACGTCTTCCAGTACTCCGCGGTGTCGGACGAGGCGGCCAGGCTGGAGGCGTTTTTCATGGAGCAGTACGCCGCGGAATTCCTGCCGGACAACTGGCTATGAGGACGAGGGACCACCATGCATGTCGAGACGGGAAAGCGCAACATCCGGCGGATCCTGATTGCCAACCGGGGGGAGATCGCCCTTCGTATCCTCCGGACAGCCAAGGAGATGGGCATCGATTCCGTGGTCGTCTACGAGAGTCCGGACAGCAACGCCTACTACATCCGCATGGCCGAGGAAGCGGTCCTGATCGGGAATGGGCCCCGCCGGGACTACCTCAACATCGACAAGCTGATCGGGGTGGCCCTCCGGACCGGGGCGGACGCCATTCACCCGGGCTATGGCTTCCTCGCGGAGAATCCCGACTTCGCCGAGGCCTGTGAGCAGGCGGGTATCCTGTTCATCGGCCCCCCGTCCGGCGTGATCCGCAGCCTCGGGGACAAGGTGTTAGCGTCGGGTAAAAAGATACCAGAAACGGCGCTGTTGGTTCCTGCCCTGAGTTCCTTTCTGCCATGAGTCAATCTGCAGTTCTTTCCTGAAGAGATAGAACACCGCCAGAATGGACGACCTGACAAAAACGAGGATGGAGGTCGCCCTTGACGAAGCGGTGCGCGTACTGCGGTCGATATTTTATGCCCGACCCGCGCGTGGGCAACAGACAAAAGGCCTGCCGGGAGGCGCCCTGCCGTAAGAAACGCAAGCAGCAGGCTCAGCAGGGCTGGAGCGAGAAGAACCCCGGCTACTTCCGGGGGCGCTACGGGTACGTGAAAGAGTGGCGGCGACGGCGGCGAATGATACAAGACGAGATCCCCTGGCGCAGGCCGGAGGTGGAGTACGTTCTGAGGCTGCCGGCATCGATGGCGGGCGGGATACAAGACGAGATCCGGCTGCAAAGGGTTGACAGCAGGACCTTTGCAGCCCGCGGCCCCTGATACAAGACGAGATGGACGGGCTTTGGGATCTCGGGGTAGAGCCTGCCCGAACACCGAACAGGAGGCGGGCATGAACGAGTCCCTGGAGAGCCACATCCGGCATCTGTATGAAGTGGAGGGGTTGAGCCATCGCCAGATCGCCGAGCAGCTGAATCTTTCGCGCAAGAAGGTCGCGCGGCTGCTTCGGGGCGAAGGCGTGCAAAAGCGCGCCCCCCGCAGTGTCGTTTCGCCTTACGCACGACTGATTGCCGAATGGTACCGGCGGTATCCGTCCTTGAAGGCCATCCAGGTTCTGGAGCGGCTGCGATCCCACGGATTTACGGGGGGGGTACACAAGCGTCAAGGACTTCAGCCGCCCGTTTCGGCAAAAACCCAAACGGGCCTATCACGAACTGGTGTTTCTGCCCGGCGAGGAGGCCCAGGTCGACTGGATGCAGTGCCGGTTCCCGTTCGGGACGGTTCACGGCTTTGTGTGGATCCTCTCCTACAGCCGTTACCTGTACGCGCGCTTTTATCCGAGTCAGTCCATGGAGTTTTTTCTTGCGGGGCACCTGGAGGCGTTTCGGGAGATCGGGGGCGTGGCGCACCGGGGCCGCTATGACAATCTCAAAAGCGTGGTGATCCGGCGCCGGCCCCAGACGGTGTTCAACAGCCAATTCATGGATTTTGCGAGGCATTTTGGCTTCTCGGTCTATCTCTGCACCCCCGGCCGGGCCAACGAGAAGGGGCGGGTCGAGCGGGTGATCCGGTACATGGAAGGGTTTCTCATGACCCACGCCTTCTCTGATCTGGAGGATCTGAACCGGCAGTTTGCCCGTTGGCGCGCCGAACGAAACGGGCGGCTGCACCGCTCCACGGGAAAGGCGCCGGCCGTGCTTCTTCCCGAGGAGAAGCTCAAGCCTCTTCCCGCACTGCCCTTCCGGCCCTACCGGCTCCAGACGGCCGCCATCAGCGCGACGGGCTTTGTGCAGGTGGACACCAACCGCTACTCCGTCCCCTCGTCTTGCGCCAATCGCCTGTGCAGCCTTCTGATCTATCCCGATCAGATCGAGATCGTCGTGGACGGCAAGAAGTGCGCCGCGCACCGGCGCTCGTTCCTGAGACATCAGACGATCGAGCATCCGTCCCATCGGGAAAAGCTCCTGCGGTGCACGCCCGCCTTCAAGCGCGAGCGCATCCTTCAGCTCATGAACCGGATGGACAAGGCGATCGAGGCGTTCATCCAAAAAGCCGGGGCCGAGGGGGAAGAGCCTCACGATATCGCCTGCGAGCTGTTTCGGCTCCTCAAGGGACGGGCCCGCGAGAGCCTCGTGTCGGCCCTCCGGGAGGCCTCCGCGCTGGGCATCTATAAAGCCGCCTAGATCGCCAATCTGCTCGAGCCCGCGGCGCGGCAGCCCAACCCGGTTTATCCGCAAGACCCGAAGCTCCTGGGCATCGCCTACGAGGGAAGGAAACTGGAAAACTATGATGAGCTTCTCTGAACTCTGGCGGCACTTCCGGCTGCTGAGCGAGCCCGAGGGGCTGCCGCCGGACAAGGCCGCGTTCCTGGAGGAGTTTCTCCGGATCGAGTACGCAAAGCGGGAGCAAAAAAGGATCGCCTCGCTGCTGCGCCTCTCCGGCATCAAGCGAGTCAAGCTGCTGCATGATTTTGACTGGGCCTTCAACCCCAAAATCCCCCGGGAAAAAATCATGGAGTTCATGCAAACCGACTGGCTGCGGCGGCCGGCCAACCTCGTGCTGATCGGGCCCGCCGGGGTCGGCAAATCCCACCTGGCAACGGCGTTCTGCCACGACGCCATCCTGAAGGGGCGACAGACCGTCTTTGCCGGCCTCTTCGATCTGACGGCCAGGCTCGCCCGCGCCAAAAGCCTCTACACCCTCATCGACTACTACGCCCGCGTGCCGGTGCTTTGTCTCGATGAGCTGGGCTACGTCATCCCGAACAAGGAGCAGGCCGATGCCCTCTTTCAAATCATCTCCAAGAGATCCGAGACGGCGACCACAATCGTCACCACCAACCTGGTCCCGTCGCATTGGGGCAAGATCTTCGATACGACCACGGCTTCGGCCATCCTCGATCGGTTGAGCCTCAACGGCCGATTCATCACGCTGGAAGGGAGATCTTATCGAAGCAGGAAACAGGCGAGCTGAAGAAAACTGAAATCCGCAGGAGGCGAACCGTCTGCCTCGCCGATCACGAAGTGGTCTGTCTCGCGTTGCGGTCTGCCGATGCGCCGCCGTTTGCCCTCTTACCGAAATCCGTGCGCCACCGCCGCCGTTTTTGGTTCCCTTTTAAGCGCCGCTAACACAAGGTCATGGCGAAGCAGATCGCCCTCCGTGCCGGTATCCCGGTCCTGCCGGGCTCCCCCGATCTGCCGCCCGGGGAGCGAGGGGCCGAAGAGGCCATCGCCTTTGCGCGGGAACATGGCTACCCCGTCATGGTCAAAGCGACCGCCGGCGGCGGAGGGCGGGGGATCCGCAGGGCAAACAACGACAGGGAACTGATCAGCCAGCTGAAACGGGCCCGCGCGGAGGCGCTGAGCGCCTTCAAAAACGATAATGTCTATGTCGAGCGCTGCATCGATGCCCCTCGCCACATCGAGATCCAGATCCTGGCCGATCCGTACGGCAGGGTGATTCACCTGGGATCGCGCGACTGTTCCATCCAGCGGCGACATCAGAAGCTGGTGGAAATCGCCCCGGCAAGCCTGCCTGCGGACGTGCTGGAGGAGCTGTACAGGGCCGCCATCCGGGCAGCCGGCGAGGCCGGCTACGTGAACGCCGGCACGGTGGAATTCCTGGTCGACCCGAGGACGCATCAGTTCTGGTTTCTCGAGATCAACACCCGTCTGCAGGTCGAACACACCGTGACGGAAGAGCTCGTCAACGTCGATCTCGTGCGAGAGCAAATCCGCATCGCCGAAGGGCGCGCCCTGGACATCCCCCAGGAGCGGATCTGCCTGCTTGGAAAGGCCATCCAGGTGCGGATCAACGCGGAGGACCCGTGGAAGGCGTTTGTGCCGGACGGCGGAAAGACCATCGAGCATTACCTGCCGACGGGCGGCCCGGGAATCCGGCTCGACGGGATCGTCTTCCAGGGGTATCGGATTCCCCTCGAATATGATTCGCTGCTCGTGAAAATGACGGTGCGCGGGTATGACTGGGAACAAACGGTGCAGCGCCTGCAGAGGGCCCTGGACTATTTTCTCATCACAGGTCCGAAGACCACGATCCCGTTTCACAGGGCGATATGCCGCGATGCCGACTTTCGCGCGGAACGGTTCGATACGAGCTACATCGAGACGCACCCGCACATTTTCGAATTTCCCGATCCGCAGCAGGAGTTGGAAAATCTGCGAAAGTTCGTCTCCGGCGTCCACACCACGGTCATCTTCCCATATGTGTACTGACAGGCGGCCGTGACCGGGACCATCGCCGCGGAGGACGGACCCGAAGCGAAACCGTGAACGGACGTCAACAGGGCACCTTGTCACGGGTCAGGTTATGAGAGGCCTGACCACCTCCTTTTTTGGCTCTTCCGGGATATTCGTACAGCCAACCAGAGATAAGTCTCTGTAATAGTTGTTTAAACGCTCTTTGAAAGTTGACACGCGCACACGGCGTCGGTAGAGTGGACCGATGCTGACGGTAAAAACACTCCGAGACGCCTATCGATTCCCTGGTTTTCGCACCCGCGCCACGCTCAGGCCGCACCCCGAGGACCCCGGCGGATATGTCCTTCGCCTTGAGCGACGTCAAAAAAAACGGTCTGC
>Ga0209606_1000320_pt1 | contig 75492 bp, 64 predicted proteins | sample AD_UKC057_MetaG_FD_184412 | JGI IMG/M metagenome (GOLD analysis project Ga0209606, IMG submission 184412) | Active sludge microbial communities of municipal wastewater-treating anaerobic digesters from USA - AD_UKC057_MetaG (SPAdes) (version 2) | ecosystem: Engineered > Bioreactor > Anaerobic >...
GGTATAATACGGTCAACGGATTCGATGAACATCTCGGGGCGCCTCCTTGCAAGTAGGATTGGTCTTGGACACACCCATTTTACTTAAATGGGAGGTGCCCCCCTTCGACATCCATCATACAAGTCTAATATCTTCGCCTCCCTTCGGGAGGCGGAGCGTGGCGGACGAATTCGGTGGGGAGAATCCGTGGGAAACAGAATCGAGGCGGCGGTGGACGATCGAAAGCGCCGGGGTGCCGGGTTTGGAGTGCGCAGAGATGTCTGCGCTCTGGTTGACCGCGGAGCGGGCGTTGAAATCCGACGAGACTGCCCGCGCGGCCCGCGCCCTGGAGTGCGGCGGCTGGAAGCCGCTTTGGATTCGGCCGTAGGCCGCGGCCGCCGGACGCGGCCCACTGAAACCGCACGATCCATGGGATCGGAGGATCGGATCGCTCGATCCCGTAGTCCGGCCGCGGCAGCGGCCGCGGCGTGTAGCCCGGGCCGCGAGGCCCGGGTGGCGGGAAATAAAGGGCCGGGCCGAGCCGCGCAGCGGCGGCGGAAACGGGGCAGAGCCAAGGACACGAGACGAAGCCAAGGACACGAGACATAGCCAATGACCCTAGGGAGAATATGGCTGTCCCCCGTCGCCGTTCGGCACAACCCTGAATTGGGACCGAACATGGGGCCCCCAAACATCAGCTCCTTCCCCGTCGCTCCTGCGGAGCTCGGCCGCACGGACCCGCGGCGCACCCGGACCTGTCGGTCCGGGCTACACGCCGCCGCCGTTCGCGCGGCGGGATCGTGCCGCGGGCCGCGTTCGGCGAACGCGGCGTACGACAATGGCCGCGCCCCGGAGCGGGTGCGGGGAAATCCGGAGAGGCGCGTTGCGCCGCAACACGAACGGGGTCGGTTGCCGAAACCCGGCGGGTCCGAGCAGATCGTCTCCCGAGCACCGGGTTCATCTCCCCAGCACCCCGGCGAAACCACCCGCTAACACACGCTTGAACTGCGGCGCCCAAATCCGGCCGCGGCGGCGGCCGCGGCGTGTAGCCCGGGCCGTGAGGCCCGGGTGGCGGGAAATAAAGGGCTGGGCAGAGCCGCGCAGCGGCGGCGGAAACGGGGCAGAGCCAAGGACACGAGACGAAGCTAAGGACACGCGACAGAGCCAATGACCCTTGGGAGAATATGGCTGTCCCCCATTGCCATTCGGCACAACTCTGAATTGGGGCCGAACATGGGGCCCCCAAACGTCAGCTCCTTCCCCGTCGCTCCTGCGGAGCTCGGCCGCACGGACCCGCGGCGGGCCCGGACCTGTCGGTCCGGGCTACACGCCGCCGCCGCTCGTGCGGCGGGATCGTGCCGCGGGCCGCGTTCGGCGAATGCGGCGTACGACAATGGCCGCGCCCCGGAGCGGGTGCGGGGAAATCCGGAGAGGCGCGTTGCGCCGCAACATGCACGGGGCCGGTTGCCGAAACCCGGCGGGTCCGAGCAGTTCGTCATCCGAGCACCGGGTTCATCTCCCCAGCACCCCGGCGAAACCACCCGCTAACACACGCTTGAACTTCGGCGCCCAAACCCGGCCGCGGCAGCGGCCGCGGCGTGTAGCCCGGGCCGCGAGGCCCGGGTGGCGAGAAATAAAGGGCTGGGCAGAGCCGCGCAGCGGCGGCGGAGACGGGGCAGAGCCAAGGACACGCGACAGAGCCAATGACCCTAGGGAGAATATGGCTGTCCCCCATTGCCGTTCGGCACAACCCTGAATTGGGGCCGAACATGGGGCCCCCAAACGTCAGCTCCTTCCCCGTCGCTCCTGCGGAGCTCGGCCGCACGGACCCGCGGCGCACCCGGACCTGTCGGTCCGGGCTACACGCCGCCGCCGCTCGCGCGGCGGGATTGTGCCGCGGGCCGCGTTCGGCGAACGCGGCGTACTTCCGTCGTACCGCGCGTTCGATGAACGCGCGCTGACGAATCCGTTTTGACAGTTGCGCGCAATCGGCCACCACGCATGATCCTCGCGACCCGTCAGGGCACGGGACATTGCGGGATGAATCGCTCAAATGGGCCTGCGGCCCAGGCTATTGACCGCCGTCCCTCCGGACCGGACGCGTGCCGCAGTGATCGGTGTTCACTGCAGCCCGGCAGCATCATCACGCGGTGCCGGATGATCCTGCCGTGGCCGAACTCGCGCACGGAATGCGCGAGGCACTATTGTTCCGGAATCCAAAGCGGCGTCAAGCCGCCGCACTCCAGAGCACTGCGTGCTATCCAGAGCGCTGCGCGCGCAGCGCGGCCGATGTACGATGTCTGATGAATGCGTTGCGGGAACGAGCCTCGATCACGAATCACGATTACGAATTACGATCACGATTACGAATTACGACTCACGAGGGGGCATGGACTCCTCACTATTAACTGTTCACCGTTCACGAGGAGGCATGGACTCCTCACTATTAACTGTTCACCGTTCACGAGGAGGCATGGACTCCTCACTATTTACTGTTCACCGTTCACCATTTACTGCCCCAGGCGCCGGAGCTACTTGAGGTCGCGGGCGCAGCGGAAGCCCACGTTGATGTAGGCGGTGCCGGGCCAGTCGCGGCCGCGGGACCAGACCGCGGCGTCGGCCAGCGGATGGCGCCAGTCGCCGCCGCGCATGACGCGGAAGCGGCCGCCCGACGGGCCTTGCGGATCCGCCGCGCCGGCGCCGAACGGCTTGTCGTCGTACCAGTCGACGACCCATTCGGCGACGTTGCCCGACAGATGGGCCAGGCCCAGCGCATTCCGTCCGCCGGGCAGGGCGGTGACGGGGACGGTGCCCAGGCGATCGCCCTCGCTCGTGTTGGCGCGCGCCGGATCGGCCGCGGCGCCCCACGGATACGCCGCTCCGGCCGCCAGACCGGCGCGGGCGGCCGCCTCCCACTCCGCCTCGGTGGGGAGCCGCTTGCCGGCCCAGCGGGCGTAGGCCGTGGCGTCGTCCCACGTCACCAGCACCACCGGGTGGTGGTCGCGGCCCGCGGGGCAGCGGCCGTCATTCCACCGGTACGGCTCGGCCAGGCGGAGGAACTCCTCGTAGCCGTCCGACTTCCATTTGAACTTGCGCTGGTAGTACTCGAGCGGCTGGACGGCCGGGGCCGGACGGCCGGTGGCCCGGATGAACTTCAGGTACTGGGCGTTGGTCACCTCGAAGCGGTCCATGAGGAACGGGCTCACCCGGACCGGGATGCCGGCCGCGCCGCGCCGCTCGCCGAATCGGAAGGCGCCGCCGGGCACGCGGACCATGTCCGTGTCGGGCTGTTCGCCGGCGGGCAGTTTCAGGGCGCCGGACACGTCGGGCCGCGCGTCGGGCAGTGGCGCCAGCAGGTCCAGCTTGTCCGGCACCAGCGATGCGGCCCGGATCTCATGCCGCGTGAGCTTGCCGTCCACGTGGCCGAAGCGTACCTTGGCCTTGATCTTCAGCGGGATGTAGCGGCCGTCGGCGGAGGACCAGACGTAGAAGTAGTCGTCGGGATCCATCATGGTGCCGAACAGGTTCAGGATGTTGTACCGGTAGGCCGGAAGGCGGCCGATCACCGTGTCCAGCGTCTCTTTCCCGTCCAGGGTGACGGTGATCTTCTTGACCCGGCCGAGATAGGAGCCGTTCAGGTCGGCCGGAAAGCGCATGGCGCGGCCCAGCGTCCGCAGGGCCGGCATCATGGCCAGGGCGTCCGGCATGGGGGAGGGGAAACCGTAATGCAGTTCGTTGCGGGTGACGCGGACGCCCTCGGGCGTACGGGAATACTCCTTGAGCCACATGTGGCGCGTGTCGGGATAGAAGAACATCATCTGCTGGAGGTAATCCGGCCCCTCGCTCCGGATGCCCCAGACGTGGAGCCCCTGGAAGTCGCCGGGGAGGAAGTAGCTCTTGAAATAATCCTTCACCGGGAACCGGAAGCCGGGCACCGACTCCGCTATCCCCTCGGCCACCCAGACCGGACGTCCCTCAAACCGTCCCTCGCCGGCGAAGCGGAAGGTGAAATCGCCGGCTTCGATCGAGGGCAGCAGGGGCGACGCCTTCCATTTGAACCGAAAGGTGATGGTTTCCCCCACAGGGAACGGCAGGGGTTCCAGGGCGGCTGCGGCGGGAGCCGGCCGGGCGGGCCCCGCCGCCACACCCAGGAGGAGGGCACAACCGCAGAGGAGGAGCATACACCGTCCGGTCACCGGATTCACCTCGCTGGCAGTATGGAATTTCTTCGTGTTCCTTTCATTCGTTCCAGGCGCTTTTCCACAAGATTTCCACAGAAATTGTGCACATTAAGTCTCAAGCCCTATCTGTCCGATATAGATGAGGTATCTTGGCTAAAAGTTCTTAAAGAAAAGGTTGACGGCAAGTCTTCACGCCGGATTTCCGGAGCGCATGATTTGACAGCGAATCTGGGCCTCACCGCCTGTGGAAAACCGGCGGTCAGGACGGCGGCACATCCGGCCGGGCGAACAGGTAACCGGCCACCGGGACGCCGAGGATGACGAACTCCAGCGCCAGCGCCACCGGGTGCACCGGGGCGGCGGGCAGGATAAAGACGAGCTTTTCCACCACGTAACCGGCCATCACGAGACCGGCGGCGGCGATGATCGGGCCCGGACGGGTCTTGGCCGCCCGGGCCACGAGGATCCCGAACGGCAGCACGAACATCGCCAGCAGCACGAACACGGCCATGGCGCCGTACGGCTGGACCGCCACGCGCTTGTAGACGTAGCCCACCTCCTCGGGGATGTTGCCGTACCAGATGGTCAGGTACTGGGCGAAGATCTGGCCGGCCCAGAGGAGGGCGAAGCCGAAGATGAGCTTGGTCGCGTCCACGAGCACCGGCCGGTAGCGGGCGGGGTCGCGCCGGGCGCGGAGCAGCGCCACCAGGGCGGTGGCGGCGATGCCGAGGTAGAGCGCCTCGATGAAGAAGTACGCCCCGAACAGGGTGTTGATCCAGGGGGCTTCCAGCGACATGACCCAGTCGAACGCCATGAGCGACTGGGTGACCACGAAGCTGAAGAGGTACAGGGTGCAGTACACTTTGGCCGATCGGGCGCCGCGGCGGTCGGCGCCGGCCCACAGGTGGGCGGCCACCGCGGTCAGCAGGAGCAACGCGACGTTGCGGATCACGAAGAAGTTCGGCTCCAGCCAGCGCGTGGGGTGCCCCAACCACGGGTAGACGGACAGGTTGGCCGAAAACACGAGGAACAGCGCGGGGAAGGCGAACAGCAGCGGATAGATGCCCATCAGGTGCCCGCGCAGGGGGAGGAACCACCGGGCGCCGGACAGGTCGGCCGCCGCGGCCAGGGCGACCATCCCCTGGCAGATAGCGGCCCAGAAGAGCACGGCCACGACGAGCGCCATACCCGAGGCGCCACGGAAGGCCCACTCCACGACCAGGGCCAGGATCACGGCGGCCGCCGCGAGGGTGGTGACGCGCTTGCTCATACGGCCTCCCCGGTGTCCTCGCGGATAATGAACTCCGGACCGCACTCGGTGCCGGAGACGATGGCGGGAATGTCCGGGAACCGGCTCAGGAACAGAAAGCCGAGGAACGAGATCACGCCGCCGAACAGGATGGTGAGCTCGAACGCCACGATGATGTAGGTGGGGAGGGCCACGATGGGCTTGCCGCCCGTGCGTAGGGGCCAGTCGAGCGCGGTGCCGACGGTGAAGGCGAATCCGGCGGTGAGCCCGGCCGCCGCGCCGATCAGCGTGAACAGCTTGAGCCAGCTCGGCCGGAGGTGGAGGATGTGCTCCACCTCGTGGACGTGGAACGGCGTGGTCACGGTCAGCCGGCGGGGGTGCACGCCGGAGCGGACCAGCTCTTCGAGCTGGTGGAGGAACGCCGCCTTGTCGTCGAACTTGTACTCGCGGATCATGACGAGTGCTCCTTGACTTCGGCGATGGCCAGCACCGGCAGCATCTTGGTGAAGATCAGGAATAGCATGAAGAACATGCCGAAGCTGCCGATGGTGATGCCGATCTCGCCGAACCGGGGGGCGTAGTTGCCCCAGTTGTACGGGTCGAAATCGCGGGCCAGCGAGGTGACGATGATGACGAAGCGCTCCAGCCACATGCCGACATTGACGAACAGCGACAGCACGAAGAGGTATTTCAGGTTCCGGCGCAGCCGCTTCACGAACAGGGTGAGGGGCAGGAGCCCGTTGCAGAAGAGCATCAGCCAGTACAGGTAACGGTAGTCGCCCACGGCGCGGAAGGAGAAGTGGGCGATCTCGAAAGGATTGCCGCTGTACCAGGCCAGGACGAACTCCACGATGTAGGAGTAGGACACGATGAGCGAGGTGAAGAGCAGGATCTTGGCGATGGCCTCGAAATGGTCCACGGTAATGTATGTGTCCAGGCCGAGGATGCGGCGCATGGGCACCACCAGCGTGATCACCATGGCGGTGCCCGAGAAGATGGCCCCGGCGACGAAGTACGGGGCGAAGATGGTGGTGTGCCAGCCGGGGATCACGCTCATGGCGAAGTCCCATGAGACCACCGAGTGGACCGAGATCACCAGCGGCGTGGCGAACGCGGCGAGGAACATGTACAGCCAGGCGTAGTGCTTCCACTGTTCGGCCGTCCCCTGCCAGCCCAGAGACAGGATGCGGAACACCCAGTGCCGCCAGCCGGTGAAGCGCCGCCGCGCAATGGCCAGGTCGGGGATCAGGCCGACGAAGAAGAACACCGCGCTGATGGTGAAGTAGGTGCTGACGGCGAACACGTCCCAGATGAGCGGCGAGCGGAAGTTCACCCAGAGGTGGCGCTGGTTGGGGTAGGGCATGAGCCAGTAGAAGAACCAGCACCGGCCGAGGTGGATGAGCGGGAACAGGCCGGCGGTCATCACCGCGATCACCGTCATGGCTTCGGCCGAGCGGTTGAAGCTGCAGCGGAACTTGGCCCGGAACAGGAACAGCACGGCGGAGATGAGGGTGCCCGAATGGGCGATGCCCACCCAGAAGACGAAGTCGGTGATGTACACCCCCCAGCCCACCGGCGAACGGATGCCGGCCATACCCAGTCCCTCGTAGATCTGCCATCCCCAGCAGCCCAGGCCCAGGGCAAAGGCAGCGGCCGAGACGGCCAGGGCGGCCCAGTAGAGCTTCGATGGCTTCCGCATGGCGGCGAGGACGTCGTGTTCCAACTGATCGAAGTAGGTGCCGAGGCTCATGTCACTTCACCTTTTTGCTCAGGTAGTAGACGGCCGGTTCGGTGCCCAGCATTTCCAGCAGGCGGTAGGCCCGGCCGGAGTGGGCCAACTGGTAGACTCGCGATTTCTCGTCCAGGATGTTGCCGAACGTGATGGCGCCCGCCGGGCAGGTCTGGGCGCAGGCGGGCACGATCTCGCCGTCGCGCACCTTGCGGCGGCCGTCGTCCTTGGCCTTGTCCTTGGCGTGGGTGATGCGCTGGATGCAGAACGTGCACTTCTCCATGACCCCCTTGGGTCGCACCGACACGTCGGGGTTCTTCAGCCGGTCCAGCGGCGCGGGGGCGTCGTATTCGAACCAGTTGAAGCGGCGCGCCTTGAAGGGGCAGTTGTTGTTGCAGTAGCGCGTGCCTACGCAGCGATTGTAGACCTGGACGTTGAGGCCCTCCTCGTTGTGGTAGGTGGCGTAGACGGGGCAGACGGTCTCGCAGGGGGCGGCGTCGCAGTGCTGGCACATCACCGGGATGAAGACGGGCGCTTCACCGCCGCGGACGTACGGCTGCACCCGGAGCCACGACATCTCGCGGCCGCGGAGGTGCTCCTCGGGCCCGGCGACGGGGATGTTGTTTTCCATGTAGCAGGCGGCCACGCAGGCGGAGCAGCCGACGCAGCGGTCCAGATCCACGGCCATGGCCCAGCGGTAGTCCACGTACTCGTACGGTTCGTACAGCGAGTGCTTCTCGTGGTGGTGGTGGGGGCCTTCGTCGCCGGGGAGGATGCCGCGGTGCGTCGCGTCCATCCCGCCGGACAGGAAGGGGAGGGGCGTCCGGCGGCCCGTCTTGACCGCCGAGATGCCCCCCCGGCAGGCCAGCAGCTCACCGGTGGCCGGATCCGCCTTCAGGCCGAGTCCGGCGGCGGCGTCCACGGCGGCGAGCAGGACGCCTTCGGGAAGGCCGGGCAACACGCGGACAGGCCGGGCGGCACCGCCCAGCCGCAGCTCGTCGCCGTCGGCCAGCCCCATGGAGCGGGCCAGGCCGGGCGGCACGTTCACCCACGGGCCGTACGTGACGGTGGACAGCGGATCGGGAATCTCGTGGAGCAGCGGAATCACCCGGCTGCGGCCGTCGAAGGTGCGGAGCGACGGCGCCACCACCAGAGCCGGCGCCGCCAGCTCCGGCGCCTGACCCAGCGCGGCCAGCGCGCCGGCGGCTCCGTCAGCCAACTTAACCGCCTCCGCCCGAACCGGGCGTTCCACATATCCTTGTTTCCACCAGGCGGCGGGGTACGGCCGCCACGCCGCGAATAGGTAATCCTTGAAGCTGGTCGTCTTTCCCGCAAGCTGGAGCAGGATGTCGCCCTCAGAGCGGGTGCCGTGCAGGGGGCGGAACACCGGCCGGATCAAGCCGAGTCGCCCGCGCTGCGGTTCGGCGTCGCCCCACGACTCCAGGGCGTGGGAGACGGGGAGGATCAGGCGGCATCCGGCGAAGGCGGGCGAGAGAAAATCGGTGAGGCCCACGCTGAACGCGGCCTCCGGCAACGCCTCGACGGCGCCGTCGAGGAACTCCAGGCCGTGGAGGCGGCTCATGACGAGCACGCCGATGCGCTTAGCCTTCAGCCGCTCCGCCACCTGCCGGGCGTCGGCCAGAGTGCCCACCGCATCGAAGGTATGATCCGCGGAGAAATCCACCAGCGCGGGGATGGCGCCGAGGCTCCACTGCAGCAGGCCGGCGAGCAGGGCCACGGCGTGTCCGTCCGCGTGGGCCACCGACACGCCGCCGGCGACCACGAGGGGCTGCCGGGCGTCGGCCAGCGCGCGGGCGAGCGCGTCCAGGTCCGCGGCGGGGACGCCGGTTTGGCGGGCCGCTTCCTCGCGGGTCACGCTTGGCATCGCGGCCGTCACGCCGGCCGGAAGCGGCTGCCGCGCCGGCACGGTCCGCAGCAGCCAGGCGAGCAGGAACCGCTCGCTCCCCGGGGCGACGGCCAGCCGACGGGCGGCTCGGGCGCCGGTGAGACTGAGCGCCGGCTCGGCGTGGAACCAGGGCCAGCCGGCCTCGAGCTTCGGGGCGATCTGCCGGGCGAATTCCACGGGGGAGAGGAACGTGTCCACGATGTCGGCGCCGACGGTGAGCAGGGCGTCGGCCCGGTCGATGCGGTAGGCCGGCACGGTGCGGCGGCCGAAGAGCCGGCCGTACGCGCCGCGCAGGGCGCCGTGGTGGAAGATCTCGAACTCGGGCAGGCGCTCCAGGCCGAGCGTCGCGCACGTCTCGCCGATGAGGCGGTGCAGCGAGGCGGTGCTCCGGCCGCCCCAGAACGCGTTCGTCCGGCCCGCGCCGGCGGCGGCCGCGAGCTCGGTGCGGACGCGCGCCATCGCCTCGTCCCAGCCGATCGGTTTCAGTTCGCCACCGGGCTCGCGGTAAAGCGGACGGCGCACCCGCTCCGGATGATACACGCGCACCAGCGACGCCTGGCCGCGGACGCAGAGCGCGCCGCCTCCGACGGCGTGATGCGGGTTGCCTTCCAGCTTGACCGGCAGGCCGTCGCGCACCGTGACCGTCAGGCCGCAGCCGGCGGGGCATTCGGTGCAGACCGAGTGGACGTGGATCGGCTCGCCGGGGATGTGTCCCTCCGGCGGGGGCAGGACGCGGGAAACCAGCTTGTCCTGGCCGAAGCCGGACGACCAGGACGCGGCCACGCCGCCCGTCGCGATGCCCAGCACCTTGAGGAAGTCTCTGCGTTCCATCATGAACTCCTGTGGCTCCGATCAGTGGTGGCAGATCCAGCAGTCCACCGAGACCTGCTTCGCGCGGTGGCAATCCACGCACCAGCCCATCGTCAGGCTGCGGACCCGGCGCACCCGGCTCTCAGCCTTAACCTCGCCATGGCAAACGGTGCAGTCCACGTTCGCCGCGATGTGTCGCTTGTGGGTGAAGCGCACGTGCCACGGCAGGCTATGCACTTTGACCCACTCGATGGGCTGCTGCGCCTTCCAGTATCCGGTGAGCTTCACGATCTCGGGCCGGTCGGTGGCCGCCGATTCGTGGCATTCCATGCAGCGACTGAGCGGCGGCACCGTCGCGCGGGCTGACACGGCGGCGCCGGTGTGGCAGAACGAGCACTCCAGGCCCAGCTTGTTCGCGTGGATCCGGTGGCTGAAGTCGATGGGCTGCACGGGCGCCTGCTGGTATTCCAGCCAATACCAGCCCAGGGCGCCCACGGCCAGGGCGCATACGACGAAGTAACCCACCAGGACCGGGATCAGCTTGCGGGTGTTCAGCGCCATGGCTCACTTCCCCTCGTCATGCTTCTTAAGCAGGAACGACGCCACCGAGGCGACCTCCAGCTCCGTCAAACCCTGATTGGGCATGGCCGGGTAAGCGGCGTCCACCTTGACGGGATTGCGGAGGAACGTCTTGAGCTTCTCCATGTCGCCCGCGTACTTGGGCAGAACCTGGTTGTACGGCGGGCCCACCACCTTCTGATCGAAGCGGTGGCAGGCGGTGCAGCGGTCGTTGTAGATCTTTTCGCCCAGCTTGTCGTCGGCCACCATGTTCTTGGCCAGCTGCGCGGCGCGCTGCCCCTGCCACTCGGCCAGCGCCCGGGCGCTGCTCTCGTTGAGGAGCACCCAGTGCTCCTGGTTGGCGGCGGCCTGGAGCGAGTGGTCTTTGAGGATGAGCAGGCCGCTGACGGCCAGGGCGCCCACGAACGCCGCGGCGATCCACCGGGACGCCGATCGACCCAGCATGGTGACCGACCAGATCGCCAGAACGGCCAGCAGGACCAGGACCAGGGCGCTGAGCCAGAAGGCGTTCAGAGACAACGCGGGTTCGGGTGCCACGTACAGCTCCCAGATCATGAAGACGGGCAGCAGCAGGCTTCCGCCGGACACCATGGCCAGCGCCATGCGCCGGAGCGTTTCGGCGTGGGGCGCGTCGACCGGCAGCCGCTTCTCCGGCCAGTGGAACAGGACGAAGAGGATGGCGGCGCCAGCCAGCAAAACGGAGACCAGACAGAACACCTTGAAATGGACCACCACGGTCACCGAGAAGACGTCCGGCATAGGTCGCCGGATGAACGGCCATTTTTCGGGGGTGAAGATCAGGTTCATGACGCTGGAGAAGAAAAAGTATCCGCCCGCCAGCAGCACCGATCCGGCGGCGACGAACGCCGCTTGTCGGCGGTGCTGGCCCAACGCCAGCAGCAGAAAACCGAGAATGATCGGGAGCGTCAGCCGCAGGATATAACTGCCCACGGGCACCATTTCACCGAACAGGAAATGCTGGAAAAGAAACAGCAGGCTAGCCAGGGGCAGCACGATGAAGATGCAGACGGTGCTCCATGTGAGGGGCGCCACCCGGCCCAGGTCGCGGGCGGCCGCGGGATTCCGCCGCCAGAACACCAGTGACAGCAGGTTGCAGATCCAGGCGATGCCGGCGAAGGGCAGGTGCGCCCAGAGCATGAAGACGACGAGCACCGGCAGCATCTGCAGGTGTTCCACGCCCGGCGGCAGCAGCATGTTCTTCAAGATATCCATCCCGATGAACCCCTTTCGTGGAATTCCATCTCAGCGCCAGACCAGGGCCCGGTCCAGCAGCAGCAGGGCCAGCGTCAGCACGGCAAAACCGTTGATGGTCCCGAACGCCCGCCGACAGAGCCCGTCCGGACGGTCCGACGGCGGCAGCAGCCGAACTGCAGCCAGCGACAATCCGGCGGCCGGCAGCAGGATCAGCCAGGCGATCCAGCTCCACCCGGGATCCAGATAGAGCGGCAGCACCAGGCCGGTCACCGCCGCAGCCAGCGTCCAGGCGGCCGTCACGCGGACCAGCCGGCCGGGCTGGAAACGCTCCGTCAGCACGGGAAAACCGGCGCGCCGGTATTCGTCCGCGTGAGACAGGAGGAGCAGCCAGAAGTGGGGCACCTGCCACATGACCATGAATCCGGCCAGGGCCCACACCGCCGGCGGCGGGGGCCCATCGGCGGCCGCCCACCCGCCGATGAGCGGCGGCACGGCGCCCACCAGGGCGCCCGGAATAGCGGCCCAGGCGCTGCGGCACTTGAGCGGCGTGTACAGGCCGTTGTACCAGAGCACCGCCAGCAGGCCCAGCGCGGCCGACGGCATGCCGCCGAACACGGCCAGCGCGCCCGTTCCGGCGGCGATGGCGACACCGGCGGCCCCGAGTGCGACCGCGGGCCGCAGGCGCCCCGAGGGGATGGGCCGGCGGGCGGTGCGGGGCATGGCGGCGTCGGCGCGGCGCTCCTGGTACTGGTTCAAGGCGCAGGCCCCCGCGGCCAGCGCGAACACCGCCACCGCCGGGGGCAGGATCGACGCGGCCGGGCCCGGCGGCGTCAAGGCTGCGCCCACGGCCGCCGTCAGGGCGGCCAGCAGGGCGATCCGCGGTTTGAACAACTCGAGCAACGCCATCATTTCAGATTCTTCAGATACGCGATGATCGCGTCCACGTCTTCGGCGCTCAGCGGGTCCGGCGATGCCGGCATCTCCATGGCGGCGCCTGTGACGATTTCGGCATTCGGTTCCAGAATCGCCCGCCGCAGGTAGGCCTCGTCGGCGGCAATCTCGCGCTCGCGGCCGTTTACGAGGATCACCGTGCGCCGATTGAAGATCCCCTTGAAGGTGGGGCCGGCGCCGGGCGAGCCGTCGACGCTGTGGCATGTGAGGCAACCCTGGTCGTCCATGAGCGCCAGAACGGCCGGCGCCCCCGACTCCGGTTCGGGCGCACCCTCGTTGTACCAGGTGTCGAATTCCGACTGGCTCATGACGATCACCTTGGACATCATGTAGGCGTGGTTCTGCCCGCAGTACTCGGCGCAGTAGATGTCCGCGGGGCCCATGGACTGGGGGCGGAACCAGAGGAAGTTCTGCCTTCCGGGGACCACGTCCTCCTTCACCCGGAAGGCCGGGATGTAGAAGCTGTGATTGACGTCCACCGACTTGAGTTCCAGCCGGACGGCGCGGTCCAGCGGAACGTAGAGCTTGTCGGTCCTCTTGCCGTTGGGATATTCGAACGCCCAGTCCCACATCCGCCCGATGACCTGGACGGTGAGGGCGTCCGCCGGAACGTCGCGCATCTTGCGGAATTCGGAAAAGCTGAACCAGAACATGACCAGCACCAGGATGGTGGGGATGACCGTCCAGGTGATCTCCAGCCAGGTGTGCTGCGTGACTTTCTCCGGCTTGGGGTGACGGCGGCGGTGGTAGCGGATCACGAAGTAAATCATGAGCACGGTCACCAGGGCCAGCATCACCACCGAGATGCCGACGATGAGCAGGAACACCTGATCGACGCCCGAGGTGAAGGTGGAAGTGGGGGTGTTCATCGGTCACCTCAGCGGAAGGAGATGTCGGCGAACGTCAGCACCATGATCACGGTCATGGTGATCAGGGCGAGGGAGAGCATGATCTTGAACAGCCGCTCCTCCCGTTTCAGGTTCATGAATATGAACAGGACCAGCGCGCCTTTCACCGTGGCGATGGCGATGGCCGTCATGATGCTCCACTGGCCGAAATGCAGGCTGGCGGCGATGATGGTCACGCCGGTGAGCACGAGCAGGCCGAACCAGATCATGATGTAGGTGCCGTATGGCACGAGCTCTTTCTTTTCCATGGTCGGCCTCCTCACGAGATCAGGTAGAGCAGGGGGAAAAGGAAGATCCAGATCACGTCCACCAGGTGCCAGTACAGGCCGGCGTTCTCCAGCTTGATGAGCTGCCGGTGAGCGACCGCTTCGTTCTCGCGGTACACGAGGGTGACGTCGACCGCGTCCAGTTGGGCGTCCGCCGCCTGGTGCCAGAGCGGCCCGCTGTCCCCCTGGAGGGCGAGGGCGGTGGGCGCCGCGATGGGCACGCTCACCGTCCGGCGCGGGCGTCGGGCGATCATCGCCAGAATCACCGCCAGCACCCCCACGCCCACCAGCACGTGCACGCCGTGCAGGCCGGTCATGGTGAAGTAGAGGCCGTAGAACACCTTCTCGCCGTCCGGGTGGAGGGCCAGGTCCTGGGAGCCGGGGTAGAGCCCATGGTGGAACTTGGCCGACCATTCGAAGTACTTGTTGACCAGGAATAGGATTCCCAGCAGAGCGGTCACCCCCAGCAGGATGACGCTCAGCCGCCGGTTGAGCCGCTCCAGGGCGGCCACCGACAGCACCATGGTCAGGCTGGAGGTGAGCAGGAGCGCGGTGTTGAGGGCGCCGATGGAAACCGACAGCGTCGTGGTGGCGTAGTGGAAGTCGGCCGGGTAGTACGTCCGGAAGACGGCATAGGCCAGGAACAGCCCGCCGAAGAGGAGCAACTCCGTGAACAGGAACAGCCACATGGCGATTTTGGCGCCGGTGGCGTCCACGTGGACGTGAGGTTCGTGAAGCGTCGCGGTGCTCATGCGTCCCCCTCCCCGTGATGGTCGTAGGGGCCGGCGGTCACCGTGGGGATCTCGATGAAATTCTCCGCCGGAGGCGGTGACGGCACGCGCCACTCGAGCGTGGTGCCGCCCCACGGGTTGTCCGGCGCGCCGCGAGGCGCGCGCAGCGACTTGACGAAGTAGATGAAGAAAATGAACACCCCCGTCGCCAGCAGCCAGGAGCCCACCGTGGAAATCTGGTGCCAGATCTGGAATTCCGGCATGTAGTCGTAGTACCGGCGGGGCATGCCCAGCCAGCCCATGATGAACATGGGGAAGTACAGGGTGTTGAATCCGACGAAGATGAACACCCACGAGATGAAGAAGGGGCGGTAGCGGAACATCCGGCCGAACATTTTGGGGAACCAGTAGAGCAGGGCGGCGAAGATGGCGATGCCCACGCCGCCGAACATCACATAGTGGAAGTGGGCCACCACGAAGTAGGTGTCGTGGATGTGAATGTCCGTGGCCAGCGCGCCCACGACGAAGCCGGTGAGTCCGCCGATCGAGAAGAGGAAGATGAACGACAGCGCGAAGAGCATGGGCGGCGGCACCTCGATGGCCCCCTTGTAGAGCGTGGCCACCCAGTTGAACACCTTGATGCCGCTCGGGACCGCGACGATGAAGGTGAGCAGGGAGAAGATCCAGCGGGAGGTGTCGCTGATGCCGCTGGTGAACATGTGGTGGCCCCAGACCAGGTAGCCGACGAAGGCGATGGCCAGGCTGGAGAAGGCGATGGCCTTGTAGCCGAAGATCTTCTGCTTGGCGAAGGTGGGGAAGATCTCCGAGATGACGCCCATGGCCGGCAGGATCATGATGTAGACGGCCGGATGCGAGTAGATCCAGAACAGGTGCTGGTACAGGAGCGGGTCGCCGCCCTTGGCCGGATCGAACAAGCCGATGCCGAACAGCCGCTCCAGGAAGACCAGCAGCACCGTGATCCCCAGGATGGGCGTGGCCAGGATCTGGATCCAGGCCGTGGCGTAGAGCGACCAAACGAACAGCGGCATGCGGAACCAGCTCATGCCGGGCGCGCGCAGCCGGTGGATGGTGGTGATGAAGTTGAGGCCGGTGAGAATCGACGAGAAGCCCATCACGAAGACGGCCAGCACCGCCAGCGGCACGTTGGTGCCGGTGCGCAGGCTGAATGGCACGTAGAACGTCCAGCCGGTGTCGGGCACGCCGCCGCCCGTGAACAGCGACAGCAGCGCCATGATGGCGCCGATCGCGTACAACCACCAGGAGGCCAGGTTCAGGCGGGGGAAGGACACGTCCTTGGCCCCGATCTGGATGGGCAGAAAGAAGTTGCCGAACATGGCCGGGATGCCGGGAACGATGAAGAGGAAGATCATGATCACCCCGTGGAGGGTGAACAGCGCGTTGTATGTGTTGGGCTGAACGATGGTCGGTCCCGGCAACAACAGCTCGAGGCGCATGAGCAGGCCGATGCAGAGCGCCACGAGAAAGAAGCCCAGGATCAGACTCATGTACAGAATGCCGATCCGCTTGTGGTCGGTGGATAGAATCCAGCCCAGGATGCCCGTGCGGCGGCCGCTGACCTCGAGATAGCTGGGCAGGGCGCCGCCGTCCGCGTTACTGTGCGACATCGCGCGACTTCTCCTTCTGGCGTTTTTTCGAGGTGATGACCAGGAACAGCAGAAAGCAGCCGATGAGGACCAGGAGCAGCGTCCCGGTCACTTTCAGGATGTTGAACACGTAAGTCTTGCCCTCGGGGTCGTAGCTGAAGCAGTAGAGCATCACCTTACTGATGGTCGGCCCCACCCGCCCCTCGGCGGCCTCGAAAACGGCCATCTTCAGGTCGAACGGCAGGAATGTCATCCCGTACAGGTAGCGGACGATCTTCCCTTGCGGCGAGATCGCCATCATGGTGACCGGGTGCAGGTAATCCTCACCATCGCGCTTGTACTTGAAGCCCACCGACCGGGTCAGCGCCCGGATCGCGGCCGTGTCGCCGGTGAGGAAGCGCCAGCCCTCAGGGGGGAACGGCCGGCGGAAGGTTTTCAGATAGTTGGACTTCTTCTCCTTAGCCAGGTCGGGGCCTTCCCGGTCGTCGAACGAGATGGTCAGCATGGTGTAGTCCCGGCCGGCCACGAGGTCCAGTCGGTCCAGGCCTTCGGCGACGCCGTTCATGAGCGGATTGCAGATGCTGGGGCAGCGGTAGTAAACCAGGATCAGCAGGGTGGGCTTGTCCACCAGATCGTCCAGACGGACGTCGCGGCCCTCTTCGTCCTTGAACATGAGGTCCAGGGGGATCGTTTCGCCGAGATGCTCCTCCACGCCGATTTCGTCATCGGCGGCGGGCGGGGGGGGCGCCTGCGCCGACAAGGTGGCGGTCAGCAACAAGCAGATCATGGCGGTCATGGGACGCGTCATGAGGCCCTCCTGAGTGTTTAAAATATCTTAACAAAAGAATACAGAAATCCAACCGAAAAACATCCGGTACCGACTTCGTGACTTGGCTGAAACGCAAGAGCTATGGTACCATGTGACTCCTTGATCCGACATAGTTTTTGCGGGAGCGTTCCACCATGACCTCCACCAAGTTCACCATCAGCCGGGAAGATGTCCAGAACGAGCTGTTTCACGTTCAGCGCATCCTGGGCGAGCTGAAGAAGCGGATCGTCGGGCAGGAGAAGCTGCTCAACCGCCTCCTCATCGGACTGCTCACCGGCGGCCACATCCTCGTCGAGGGCGTGCCCGGCCTGGCCAAGAGCATGGCGGTGAGCTCTCTGGCCGAGGTGCTGAACCTGGACTTCAAGCGGATCCAGTTCACGCCGGACCTGCTCCCCGCCGACTTGATCGGGACCATGATCTTCAACTCCCAGACCACCGCCTTCGAGCCTCGCAAGGGGCCCATCTTCACCAACGTGCTCCTGGCCGACGAAATCAACCGGGCGCCCGCCAAGGTGCAGTCGGCCCTGCTGGAAGCCATGCAGGAGAAACAGGTGACCATCGGCAAGGAGACGTTTCCCCTCACCGATCCGTTCCTCGTGCTGGCCACCCAGAACCCCATCGAGCAGGAGGGCACCTACCCGCTGCCCGAAGCGCAGGTGGACCGCTTTCTGATGAAGATCCTCATCTCGTACCCGGACAAGAACGCCGAGAAGAAGATCCTGCAGCGGATGACCGAAGGGGAAGGCGTGGCCATGGACCTGGCGCGGGGCCGGCAGATCCAGCTCCAGAAGGTGATCGTCCCGGAGCGCATCCAGAAGCTGCGGATCATGGCCAACAAGGTGTACATCGACGACCGGGTCGTGGACTACATCCTCGACATCGTGTTCGCCACGCGCTGTCCCGCCGACTACGGACTCGACGTGGCGCGGTTCATCCGATTCGGCTCGTCGCCGCGCGGCACCATCGCCCTGAAGGTGGGTGCCCGGGCCCACGCGTTCCTGATGGGCCGGAATTTCGTCGTGCCCGAGGACATCAAGGAGGTGTGCGCCGATGTGCTGCGCCACCGCATCCTCCTGTCGTTCGAGGCCGAGGCCCAGGGCATCACGGCCGACGAGATCATCAAGACGATCCTGAACACGGTCAATGTTCCGTAACCGCCCCGGCGGGATCCGACCGGCCCGGAGGCATGGGATAGAGTCGTGCTGGAACTCAAGGACCTGCTCCGCAACCTGCACCTGATCCAGATCCGCACCCGCAAGAAGATGCAGGGCGGGCTGGCCTCGTCATACCGGAATGTCTTCCGGGGGCAGGGGCTCGAGTTTTCTGAGGTGCGCGAGTACGTGGAGGGGGACGACATCCGGCTCATCGACTGGAACGTCTCGGCCCGCCACCGCAACCTGTACGTCAAGCAGCTCATGGAGGAGCGGGAGCTCAACATCATCACCGCCCTGCAGGGCTCCCGCACCATGGATTACGGGACCACCACCCGCACGAAATTCCACGCGGCGGCCGAGATCGCCGCGCTGCTGATCTTCTCGGCGTTGCATACCGGCGACCGGCCCGGTCTGATCGTGTACGGCGGCGACGCCCCCATGGAGTTCGTCCCCCCGCAGAAGGGGAATCAGCAGGGCTTCCTGCTCCTGAAGCGGATCCTGGCCGCGCGCCTCGTCGGCCATCGCGGCGACCTGGACGAGCTTCTCAAGTTTCTCACCCACGGGCTCAAGAAGAAGAGCGTCGTCTTCCTGGTGGGAGATTTCATATACTCCCGGTGGATCCCCGAACAGCTGGAGATGGCGTGCCGCCGCCATGACGTGATCGCCTTGGGGATTCTGGATCCCACCGAGGTGGAAGGGCCGCCCGGCGGGGTGTTCGTCCTCGACGGCGTCGCGTCCCGCGCCCGCGTGGTCGCGGTCAATCGGCGGACCCGCGAACAGTACGCCGCCGGAGTCAGGCGACGCCTCGAGGAAGTCGCGGCCATCTTCCAGAAGGCGGGCGCCGATTTCCTGCTCCTGAAAACCGACTCGGCGTATGAGACAGAGCTTCAGCAACTCTTCCACCGGCGGCTACAGATCCAAACTCGCGCCTGACCCGCCCGAAACCAACCGTCGCGTCGGGAATCTGTTGATGTAGCGGCACATGCCCGTTGCGTGCGGCCGAGGTTTGTGTATAATGTTCCGGAGGTGAAATCTCATGATCCGGAGACGATCTCTGACGATGTTTGCGGCTGCCGTGCTGCTCGGTGCCGTCGTCGGGCTCGGCGTCGCTCAGGACGACACCGGCCAGGTTCGCAAGGGACAGAAGGGCAAGGACGAGAAGATCGAAGGCTACACGTCCGTCAGCGTCAACATCCCGGCGGTCACACTCAACGTGGTGGTCACCGACAAGGACGGCAACCTCATCACGGGGCTGGACAAGAGCTACTTCAAGGTGTATGAGGACGGCCAACTGCAGGAGCTGACCAATTTCTTTCCGGATCTTTCGCCCATCAACGTGGTGCTGGTGCTCGAATCCAGCGGGATCATCTCCGGCCTCGAACACGATTTCTGGTACGCCGTCCTGGATTTCGTCAAGAACCTGCGCCCGGACGACTACTGCGCGTTGATCACCTACGACATCAAGCCCCGCATCGCGGTGGACTTCACCCTCGACAAGCAGAAGATCATCCGCGAGGCGAACATCAGCCTCTACTACAAGGGATTCAACGAGAGTGCGCTGGCCGACGTGGTCATCTTCACCATCGACCGGATGCGGGACGTGCAGGGCAAGAAGGCGGTCATCATGCTGAGCACGGGTCTGGACACCTTCAGCAAGAAGACCTACGACGACGCCCTCAAGGCCGCGGCGACCTCGGATTCGGTGATCTACGCCGTCAGCATGGGGCAGCTCGAGCGGACGATTAACGAGCCGCTCTATTCTTCGGCCACCCGCTCCGACCTGCTGATGGCCGATCTCCGTCTCAAGTCCATCACCAAGAAGACCGGCGGCATCGCCTTTTTCCCGCGGTTCAGCACGGAATATCCCAGCGTCTTCCGCAATCTGAACATGTATCTGCGCTACCAGTACACCATGGCCTACACGCCCACGAACCAGAAGCTGGACAACAAGAACCGGAAGATCCGCGTCGAAGCGGAAGCGGACATAAATCGTGACGGCAAGCCCGACAAGCTGAAAGTGAGCCACAAGGAAAGCTACAAAGCGGTGGAAAAGTGACCGGATCATGCGGTCCGGCGCGTTCCGCCATGCACGGTATTACTGAGGATGCAATGAAAGCCCTGTATTGTTTGCTGGCGGGTCTGTTGATGGCGGTGATGGTCGTGCCGACGGCGGCGGGCGATCTGCCCCACCGCAAGGCGGCGGTGGCCGGTTTGTGGTACGAGGCGTCACCCGACGGTCTCCGGACGCAGGTGCAGTCTCTGCTTGACCGGGCGGCCCGCAACGCAGTGCGCAAACCGGAAGAGCCGCCGGTGGCGCTGGTGGTGCCCCACGCCGGCTACGTGTATTCGGGCTCCACCGCCGCCGCCGGCTACGTGCACTTGCGCGGCGGCAAGTGGGAGCGCGTGGTGCTGCTGGCCCCGGCTCACTACGGCGCCTTCCGCGGAGCGTCCATCGCCCCCGTCGCTGCCTACGACACACCGCTGGGCCCGGTGTATCTCGATCTGGAAACCTGCCGGCGGCTGCAAGCCCACGCCCTGTTCGTGGACGCGCCCGACGCGCACGTCCGGGAACACGCCCTGGAATGCCAGCTGCCGTTCATCCAGGTGGCCCTGCCCAAGGCCCGGATCGTCCCCCTCCTGGTGGGCGACCTGAAGCCGGAGGATGTGCGGACGCTGGCCGGGCTTCTCGAGCCGCTTCTCGACGAACGGACTCTGCTCGTGGTCTCCTCTGACTTCACCCATTACGGCCCCAACTACGGCTTCGTGCCGTTCCGCGATGATCCGGCGGGCAACCTGAAAAAATGGAACCTGAAGGCGGCGGGCCAGATCGCCGCCCTGGACTACGACGGCTTCATGGAACACCTGCGGACCACCCACGACACGATCTGCGGCCGCAACGGCATCAGCATCGCGATCCGTGCGCTGCAGCAACTGGCGAAGAGCAAGGTGATCAAGGGCCGGGTGCTGGACTACACCACCTCCGGGGAAATCACCCGCGACTTCACGAACTCCGTCAGCTATGTTTCCATCCTCTTTGCCGACCCGCTGGTCGCCGGCGACGCACAGGAGGTTCCGGCTGCGGCCGAGTACACGCTGACCGCGGCTGAGAAGAACACCCTGCTCACCATTGCCCGCCGGACGCTGGATGTCTATCTGAACGTAGGCCGGCAGCCGGCGGTGGACGCCGGCGCGTATCCGCTCACCCCGCGGCTCAAGGAACTCCGCGGCGCGTTCGTCACACTCACCCGCGGCGGCGAGCTGCGGGGTTGCATCGGTTACGTCACGCCGCAGGTCCCGCTGTACCAGGCGGTCGCCGACATGGCCGTCAACGCGGCGGTCCGCGATCCGCGGTTCCCGCCGGTGACCAGGGACGAGCTCAAGAAGCTCCGGATTGAAATTTCCGTCCTCTCCCCCCTGGCGCCGTGTCCCGATCCGCAAACCGTGCAGGTGGGGAAGCACGGCCTTGTGATCCAGAAAGGCGGCCGGTCCGGGCTGCTCCTGCCCCAGGTTCCCGTGGAGTGGGGCTGGGACCGGCGGCAGTTCCTGGAGCAGGTCTGCCGCAAGGCCGGTCTGCCCGCCGGCGCCTATCGCGAGCCGGACGCCGTCCTGATGACCTTCACGGCGGTGGTCTTCCATGAGAAGGAGTAGGCGTCAGTTTCTGGCCGACAGTATCAAGACCGCCGCGGCCGGCCCCCTGCTCATCGGCACATCGTCTGCCTGGTTCCGCAACGCATTCGGCGAGACCGTTCCGGCGGACCGTTGGCGGGGCCGGGTGATTGTCGCCCGATCCGCCAAGGGGAGCGCCGCCCCGGCGACGCCGGGCGCGCTGCTAGACCGCGCCATGGCCCGGTTGATGGAGGATGAGTCCGTCACGGCCGCCTGGAAGCGGCTGTTCCGGCCCGATGACGTGGTCGCCATCAAGGTGAACGCCATGGCCGGCCGGCCGCTGGTCCCGCGCTTCGAGCTGGTCCGGGCGATCGCCGCGCGGCTCAACGGAGCCGGAATCCCGGACGAGCACATCATCGTCTGGGACCGCTCCGATCGGGAACTCCAACGGGCAGGCTATTCGCTGAACACCACAGGCAGCGGACTGAAAATCTTCGGCACCGACGCGCTGGCGGACGGCTATGAGCCGCAGCTCAGCCAGGCCATGACGGTGGGCTCCTGCTTCGCCCGCATCCTCACGCGGCACTGCACCGCGGTGATCAACCTGGGCGTGCTCAAGGACCACGACCTGGCCGGCGTGGCGGTGATGCTGAAGAATTTCTATGGCGTCATCCACAACCCGAACAAGTACCACGACGACAACTGCTCCCCGTTCGTCGCCCACCTCTGGACCCACGACAGCATCCGCCGCAAAGTCCGGCTGCACATCGCCGACGCCCACCTGGCCCAGTATCACGGTGGGCCGGCCTTCCATTCAACGTACACCTGGCCTTTTCACGGGCTCCTGGTCGCCACGGACGGCGTGGCCGCCGACCGGGTGGCGCAGGAGATCATCGACCGCCGGCGCCGCGAGGCGGGGATGTCCACGCTGGCCGCCGAACGCCGCGCCCCGGCCTACCTCGCGGAAGCCGGGCGATTGGGCCTCGGGGAGGCCCGCCTGGACGCCATCCGCTGGCTGGAGATCTGATCCGGCCGGCGCCGAACGCGCCCTCCGGATCGAGGAGATGGTCATGACGCGCTGGAGCCGACGGGACATGGCGAAGCTGTTCACCCTCGCCGCCTGCGGCTGCGCCCTGGGCCAGGACCGGGCCGGGGGAGGGCGTCCGGCCGTGGACCTGGGCGGCCTGAAGTTCAAGAGCGGGGCGGTGCCGCCGGCGCGGGAGGCCCGCTCTTGGGAGCCGCTGGGCGACCGGAAGGTGCGCTGCAAGCTCTGCCCCCAGGAGTGCGTGGTGGCCGACCAGGAGCGCGGCACCTGCGGCGTGCGCGAAAACCGCGGCGGGAAGTACTACACGCTGGCGTACGGCCAGGTCTGCTCCACCCATATCGATCCCATTGAAAAGAAGCCCCTGTTCCATTACCTGCCGGGCACCACGGCGCTATCCATCGCCACGCCCGGCTGCAACATGGAATGCCAGTACTGTCAGAACTGGCAGATCTCCCAGTTCCGGCCGGAGCAGGTGCCGTGCGTGGATCTGCCGCCGGCGCGCGTGGCGGCGCTGGCGCGCCAGTACGCCAGTCCCACCGTCGCCTACACGTACTCCGAGCCGGTGGTGTTTTACGAATACATGTACGACGTGGCCGTGGAAGCCCGCAAGCTCGGAATCGGCAACGTCATGATCTCCAACGGCTTCATCCAGCTCGAGCCGCTTCGCAAGCTCATCCCCGTGCTTTCGGCCATTAAGGTCGATTTCAAGGGCTTTTCCGAGGACTTCTACACCAGAGTGTGCCGCGGTCATCTCAAGCCGGTCCTCGACGCCCTGGCGGCGATCGCCGCGGCCGGCATCTGGCTGGAGCTGGTGATGCTGGTGATCCCGACGCTCAATGACAACCTGGAGGAAAACCGCAGGATGTTCCGCTGGGTCCGCCAGAATTTAGGCGACCAGGTTCCGCTGCATCTGACGCGTTTCCACCCCATGTACAAGCTCCAGAACCTGCCGCCCACGCCGGTGGCCACGCTGGAGAAGCTCAGCGCCGAAGCGCGTCAGGTCGGCCTGAAGTTCGTCTATGTGGGCAATGTCTACGGCCATCCCGAGGAGAGCACGCGCTGCCCCTCCTGCAACCGGATGCTCATCCAGCGGGTGGGCTTCGAGATCGTCCAGAACGCATTGAAGGACGGGCGCTGCCCCTCGTGCCAGACGCGCCTGCCGGGAGTGTTCGGCCGATGATCGTCACGTTGAAATATCACCGCCACACGGTCACCGGCGAGCTGCCGGACCGGCGCTTCCAGGTGGCGGCGCTTCCCCCCATGGAAACGGCGCCCGATCTGGCGGGGCATCTCGTGGAGGCCTGCGACCGTCCGGTAGATAGTCCGTCTCTCGCCGCGTTTCTCGCCGGCCGCCGCCGCCCGCTGCTCGTAGTCTCCGACGCCACCCGCAGAACAGGCTCGGAAATCATCCTTGACGCTCTGTCAAAATACTTTAATTACTACAATATAAAATACGAAGAAATAAGAATAATCATCGCAACTGGCATCCACCGTCCACCGACGCCGGAGGAGATCCGGCGGCTGGTGCCGGCCACGGCATTCCCAGGGGCGAAGATCCTCGTGCACGACGCCGAGGACGCCGACCAACTGGCGGATTTCGGATGCACCCCTGCCGGTAATACTGTCCGTTTGAACCGGGCGGTGGCGGAAGCCGACGCGATCGTGGTCCTCGGAGGAATCGGCTTTCACTACTTCGCCGGTTTCACTGGGGGGAGGAAAAGCCTGCTGCCCGGCCTGGCCGCCAAAACCACCATCATGTTCAACCATAACCTGGTTTTCAAGCCCGACGGTTCCGGTCGACATCCCGGCGTGGGCACCGCCGCCCTGAGCGGCAACCCGGTCCACGAGGACATGGAGGCGGCGCTGCGGCTGGTGGGCGTGGAGCGCGTGTTCGCGATCAACGCCCTGACCACCGCCGACGGCGCCGTGGCTCAGTGTGTCTGCGGCCATGCCGTCGCCTCGCACCGGGAAGCATGCCGACGCTACCTGGAGCGGCACACCGTCCCGCTGGACCAGCCGGCGGACGTGGTCATCGTGAGCGCCGGCGGCCACCCGCGCGACATCAATCTCATCCAGTCACACAAAGCCATCGAGATGGCGCGGCACGCGCTCCGGCCGGGTGGAGCCATGGTGGTTCTGGCCGCCTGCCCGGAAGGGATGGGCCATCCCACCTTTTTCCCCTGGTTCCGGTTTCGGAGCGAACGAGAGTTCCGCGAAGAGCTCATCCGCAACTACGTCATCAACGGCCAGACCGCCCTGGCCCTGTTCGAAAAAACCCAGCGGTACCACATCCACCTGGTTTCGGAGCTGCCGGCAGAGCAGGTGGCGGCGACGGGACTTGTCCCGGCAGCCTCGCTGCCGGCAGCCTTGAAGGCCGCGCTGCACGGACTGCCCGAGGGATACCGCGGACTGGTGGTGCCCGAAGGCGGCCTGACGTTCTTCACTGCCGGAGCACGCGCATGACCCTGCCCGCACCGTTCACTCATGCGTTGCGCCAGCTGCTGGGGCCCGAGAACGTGGCGGACGCTCCCGAGACTCTGGTTTGCTATTCGCTGGACGCCATGAACGAGCCGGCGCCCGAAGGGCCGGAGCTGGTGGTGTTCCCGCCAGACGAAGCGGCAGTGGCCGGCGTCATGGCTCTGTGCCAGCGCTTCCGTATACCGGTGACGCCGCGCGGCGCCGGTGTCGGGATGACCGGCGGCTGCGTTCCGGCCTGCGGCGGCATCGTGATGGCCATGACCCGGCTGAACCGGATCCTGGAAATCGACAGCGACAACCTGGTGGCTGTCGTCGAGCCGGGCGTGGTCACCCAACACCTGCAGGACGCCGTCAAGCCCCTCGGCCTGTTCTATCCTCCCGATCCGGCCAGCGCCAACACCTCGACGCTGGGCGGCAATGTGGCCGAATGCGCCGGCGGGCTGAGCGCGGTGAAATACGGCGTCACCAAACACTACGTGCTCGGCGCGCGCTTCGTCCTGCCCGACGGGACCCTCTGCGCCGCCGGCGGCAAGATGGTCAAAAACGTGGTGGGGTACGACCTCCTGGGACTGTTGGTGGGCTCGGAGGGAACGCTGGCGGTCATCACCCAGCTCACCCTCAAGCTGCTGCCGCTCCCCGAGGTGCGCCGCACGCTGCTCGTCGCCTTCGCCTCGGTGGAGGAGGCGGGCGCCGCCGTAGCCGGCATCATCCGCGCCCGGATCGTCCCCACGGCGCTGGAGCTGATGGACCGGCCGTCCATCCGGGCGGTGGAGGACGTCCTGCACTACGGCATACCCACCGATGCCGAGGCGCTGCTCCTCGTGGAGATCGACGGCAAGCCCGGAGACGTCGAGGCGGATTTTCTCCGCCTGTTGGAGCAGGTCAAGGCGCGCGGCGGGCACATCGCGCTGGAGGCGGCCGACGCCGCCCAGCGGGAGCGCATCTGGGAATTCCGGCGCACCATCTCGCCCGCCATCACCCGCCTCAAGAGCCTCAAGATCAACGAGGACATCGTCGTCCCGCGGAGCGAGATGCCGCGCATCCTGCGCCGGATCGAGGAAATCGCCGCGCGGTTCCAGGTGGCCGTCGTCTGCTATGGTCACGCCGGCGACGGCAACCTTCACGTGAACCTGCTGGCCGAGCGGCAGGACCGCGACGAGGTGAAGCGGGCGCTGGACGCCGTTGAGGAAATCTTCAAGGCCAGCGTGGCGCTGGGCGGCGCAATCAGCGGCGAACACGGCATCGGTCTGGCAAAAAAACGATACATCCGCTACAATCTCTCGCCGGAAGTTCTGGCGCTGACCCGGCGGATCAAGCAGGCCTTCGATCCCGCCGGCATCCTCAACCCCGGCAAAATCTTCCCCGACGAGCCCTGACCGGCGCATGGACAACAAGACCGTTTACTGTCCCAAGTTCAAACATTTCAAGGACACGCTGGTCTGCCGGTTGAACTGTCCGTCGGCTCGCCGCTGCCGCGTGTTCCAGGACTATCTGCGCGCCAACGACGCCGAGTTCACGGCGCGGCTCGACGCCTACCTGATCCGGCATCCGGGACGGTACGAGCGGCAATTTTATCTGGAGGTGCTACGCGTGGTGAAAGAAGACGTGTATCTGGTGATCGACACGGCCGGCAAGCCGGTCATGATCAAGAAAACTGAAATCCTGCAGCGAGCGGAGAAGGGGGAGCGCTTCCCGCACATCTACAAAATCTCCAGCGAGATGGAGCTGCGCTACCAGTTGGTGCCCAAGCAGGCGAAGCAGGGGCGCCGCAAGGCCGAACGCCCGGCGACTTCCAAGGCGTAAGGCGGACGCGACCCGCGCCGCCACGGGCGCAGCTCCCGGCAAGGCCGCCGTCCTGTGGGGCAGGCCGGAGTCGCTGCAGGTGTTGGATCCGTTCAGCGGACGTCCTGAATGAGTTTCAGGAAGGGTTCCGCCGCCACGAAGCCGGTGACCCGGGGCGCGGCGAGAAGCCGGCCCTGCGAATCGTGGAAAGCCACCACCGGCAATCCCACAATTCCATACGTGGATTTGTAGTAGGCATCGCGGGGGGAGGGACGGGTCATGTCCACCTTCACCACGACGAACCGACGGAGCTCGGCCTGGACTTTGGGATCGGACCAGGTGTACAGATCCAGTTCCTTGCAGGCGGCGCACCAGTCGGCGTAGAAGTCCACCATCACCGGTTTCCCCGATTCTTTGGCGGCCGCCAAGGCCGCGTCGAGGTCATGTTGCCACGCCACGCCGGCCTCGGCTCCGACTCCAGCCGCGCGGGGCGGCTCGGCCGGGCGGATAGCGCCCATGACGAAGGCGAATGCGCCCACCGTCAGGGCGGCGATGGCGAAGCTCTTGTGCAAAATCTGGCGCCAGTTGGCCCCGTGCAGGTCATGCCGCAGCCCGCGTGACAGGAACCCGATGACCACGAGCAGCGGGCCGGCCAGGAGGAGGGCGTCGCGGCTGAGGAAATCAAGTCGCAACGACGGCACGATGTCCTTGAGGAAATAGAGTCCCACGGTGAACATCGCCGCTCCAAAGATGCCCTTGACGATCTCCATCCAGGCGCCGGATTTCGGGATCTTCTGGATGAGGGTGGAGAAGGTGCCCAGCACCATGAAGATCAGGCCGAATCCGATGGAGTACGTGTACAGGAGCAGGAAACCCAGCAGCGCGTTGCGGGTGGTGGCCACGTAGGCCAGCACGCCCGCCAGCGCCGGGCCCGTGCAGGGCGCCGCGATCACGCCGGACACGAGCCCCATGGTGAAAGCGCCCACGAATCCCTTGCCCCCCACCCGCGCGGCCTTCGTCTGCATCGACGAGGGAAGGTTGAACTGAAACACGCCCGCCATGAACAGGCCCAGAACGAAGAACAGGGCCACGATGCCGCCTACGATCCACGGGTTGCTCATGTGCTGGCCGAACACGGCGCCTGACAGGGCCGCGGCCACGCCGAGCACCGAGTAGATCACAGCGATCCCCTGCACGTACACCAAAGACAGCAGGAAGCCCTTCAGCTTGGTCTCGGCGCCGCGGGCGCCGAACACGCTCACCGTGATGGGGATGACGGGGTAGACGCACGGGGTGAAGCTCAGGCCGATGCCGTACACGAAGATGAACAGAAACGCCAGCAGATGGCTCTGGCCGATCATGTCCCGGATGGCGTCGGCCTCGGACGGCGTGGCGGTGTCAGAGGATGGCGATGTCGGCGCAGGAGCCGGCTTTGGCAGATCCGACTCCTGAATGGCAGGATTGGCCGGAAGCACCACCGCAGTCGAAGAGACGGATTCACGGGGAGGCGCCGGCGGGGTTGCCGGGGGGGGCTGCGCCCGGATCGGCGCCCGGCCGGCCGCAATCACGATCTCGGCTTTCAGCGTCGTCGTGGCGGGCAGATAGCAGATCAGCTTGGAGCAACCCTGGTAGTCCACGGTGACCGTGATCTGGCCGCGCTCCGGCGAGCCGCCTCCGGCGGTCAGGGAGATGGGGAAGCGGTTGGTTCCCTCGTAGATCTCCCGTTCCATGTCGCTCGCCGGGTCGAATTTGACGTGGGGCGGCGGATAGGTCGCTGCGCCCACTTCCATGCCGGCCGGTCCGGTGGCCTTGATCACCAGCATGTCTTTGTAGAGGTAATAGCCCGCGTCCGTCCGGATCTCAAGTTCCAGCCGGGCGGCGGCGTCCCTGGTCAGCTCCAGTTTTTCCGGAACCAGCTTGAAATGGAAATAGTTTTCAGCCTGCGCCGGGCTGAACAAGCCGGCTGCGATGAGCAGCAAGGCACCGGTTACGAGGAAGCGGGCGATCATTCGTTCTCCTTGGCGGCTGGTGTGGCGGCCAGATGCTTCTCAGCCTCGGCCTTCAGGGCGGTCAGTCGTTGGATGTAGTCTTTCATGTTCGGATCCGCGAGGTAGCCTTTGGCGAACTCGGCGGCGTTGCGCCAGTCCTTTTTCCGGATCAGGGTGTCCACGAAGCGCCACTTGGCTTCGGCATAATCTGGCTTGAACTTGACCGCTTCACGGAAGCGCATGATCGCGGCGTCGTACTGCTTCCGCTTGACGTAGTAGCAGGCCACTTCAAATGCCCGTTCCGCCTTGATGGGATCGGGCTCGACGGCCTCATCCTCGAGGATTTCCTTCTCCGGCTGCTGCGTCTGATCGTCACGGATCAGCACGGGAGCGGGTTTGCGCGGTTTGTCGTCCTTGCCGGCCTGCGAATCGGCCGATAGAGGCAGACAAAGCCAGGCGGCCAGCGCCAGCAGCGTGAATATTCTGATTCGGACCGTCATCACCGCACCTTCCACCCTGTTGGGATGCCGAAAACCGCCAAGAGTTTATCGAAACCCGGCCTCTGGCGCAAGTAGGGAAGACGAGGCTCGCTGCCGTTTCTGTGATACAATGCGCCCCATGAACCTGTTCGACGATCCCAACCTGGTGTTCGCCGTGGTCTACCTGAACGGTCCCCGGGAGAAGTACTGGGGCATTCTCTACCGGAACACTTCCGTGGGAATCTGGCTGACCGGCACCGACCTGAGCACCGTGCAGGACTGGCTGGACCGGGGCGGGCCGGCGGATGACCCCTTGCCGCTCCTGACCACCACTTTCTTTCCGATGCACCGCGTGGAGAAAATCGCTCTGGACGAGGGCACCCGCGGCGTCGCTTCCATCCACGACGCTCTGGTGGCCAGGCTGGGTGATGCCGTCGCCGAGTTGCTGCCCGGATCGTTCCACCTGCCGGGCGAAGTCCAGTGAACCGCCGGACCGTGAGGTGATCCATGATCAAGCAGTTCCTGAAGAAAAACTGGAAGTCGCTGGCGATCTGGTCCGGCGTCGGGGGACTGGCGGTGGGCGGCGCCGTCTACGCTTATAAAAAAGGCTACGTCGGCAACCCCAATCCGGCGGAGCCTCTCCCTGATGACGCCGATGAGTTGACGCTCGAAACCCACCCCTTCGAGATCCAGGTGGGAGAAGTGCTAACTCCGGCCCGCTGCGTGTACCACCTGCAGCGAACCCGGTTCCGGATCTGGAGCGTGCTGGAGGAGCCATCCACCGGCCACCCGGTGTTCTTCGTCACTCCGACTCAGTATGTCACGGACCCGGCCGGGGTGGAGCGCACCAGCAAGATGGACTCTTTCTATGCCGCCGTGGGGATCCCGCGGTACCTCAAACGCCGCGACCTGCTGGACCACCTGCGCCAGGACAGCCAGATGGTCTTCTACCTGTGCCTTGTGGGCGGCGGGAACCACGCCGTGCCCACCGGCGACAAGGTGCTGAGCCGCGGCCGGCTCAAAGCATGGGCGGCGGTGGCCGCGGTGCCGGCTACTGTGCCAGGCTCAGACTGATCCGTTTCCGCTCCGTGTCCACCCCGACCACCTTCACCGTGATCCGCTGACCTACCGCGCACACGTCGTACGGGTTTTTGACCTTCCGGCCCATTCGCGAGACGTGGACGAGGCCGTCATGATGAACGCCGATGTCCACGAATGCCCCGAAATCGGTGACGTTGGTGACGATGCCGGGCAGCACGAGGCCTTCCTTGAGGTCGGCAATGTCCCGGTAGTCGGTCTCGAACTCGAAGCTGGCGGCCTCGCAGCGGGGATCGCGTCCCGGCTTGCGGAGTTCGGCGACGATGTCCCGCAGGGTGGGCAATCCCGCCTCGTCGGAACAGTAGCGCTCCAGCTCGATCCGCTGGACGAGGTCGTCGTTGCCGATGAGCGCGCTGACGGAGACGCCCGTATCGGCGGCCATCCGCTCCACGATGGCGTAACTCTCGGGGTGGACGGCGGAGGCGTCGAGGGGGTTGGCCGCGCCCCGGATGCGCAGGAAGCCCGCCGCCTGCTGGAACGTCTTTTCGCCGAGGCGGGGAATCTGCCGCAGCTCATCCCGTGACGTGAACGGACCTTCCTGGAAGCGGCGTTCCACGATGGCTTTGGCCAGGGCCGGCGTGATGCCCGAGACGTACGCCAGCAGCGACGTGGAGGCGCTGTTGAGCTCCACGCCCACCTGGTTGACCACGAACTGGATCACCTCGGCCAGCTTGTTCCGGAGCTTGCGCTGGTTCACGTCGTGCTGGTACTGGCCGACGCCGATGGACTTTGGATCCACCTTGACCAGTTCGGCCAGGGGATCCTGGAAGCGCCGGGCGATGGAGATTGCGCCGCGAACCGTCACGTCGAGGTCGGGAAATTCCGTTCGGGCCGCTTCGGAAGCCGAGTAAACGGATGCCCCGGATTCGTTGACCACGACGATCTTGACGGATCCTTCCAGTTCGTATTTCTTTAGCATTTCCCGCACGAACAGGAACGTCTCGCGTGACGCGGTCCCGTTGCCGATGGCGATGACCTCAACCGCGTGGGTCTTGATGAGGGGCAGGAGCGCCGCTTCCGCCTCCTGGACCCGGTGATGGGGTTCCACCGGGTGGACGGTGGTTTCCGCCACGAACTTGCCGGTCCGGTCCACGACCGCGACCTTACAGCCGGTGCGGAAGCCCGGATCCATGCCCATCACCACCCTGTCGCCGCCCGGCGGCAGCATCAGCAGATTGCGCAGGTTCTTCTCGAATACAAGGATGGCCTCGTCATCCGCCTTGCCTTTGATCTCGAGCAGCAGTTCGAGGGCGATGGACGGCAGCATCAGTCGGCTGTATGCATCCACAAGCGCCTCGGTCAGCAGGGGGGCGAAGTAGGACTGCGGGTCGGTGATCCAGAATTTCCCCAGCACTTCGAGGATACGTTCATCGGGACCCGACAGCTCGATGCTGAGCACGCCCTCTTTCTCGCCCCGCCGCATGGCCAGGAAGCGGTGCGACGGCACCGTACGGAGCGGTTCGCTGTGGTCGTAGTACATCTCGAACTTGGTGCGTTCCTCGGGGGCATCCTTCTTGAGCCGGGAGGCGATCAGGCCCTCGGCGGTGTAAATCCGCCGAGTGAACTTGCGGAAGTCGGCATTCTCCGAGATGTCTTCAGCCAGGATGTCCTGGGCGCCCTGCAGGGCGTCCTGGATATTGTTCACACCGCGCGCCTCGCACAGGTAGGGCGCGCAAATGGTGGCGATGTCGGCCTCCGGATCGCGGTAGATCCGGATGAATGCGGCCAGCGGCTCCAGCCCCTTTTCCCGGGCGATGGTGGCGCGAGTGCGCCGCTTGGGCCGGTAGGGGAGGTAGAGATCCTCGAGCTCGTGCTTCTTCATGCAGCCGAGGATCTTGTCCTTGAGCTCCGGGGTGAGCTTGCCGGCCTTGTCAATGGTCTCGAGAATCGTCTTCTTCCGTTCCTCGAGCTCGGTCAGATACTGGTGGCGGTCGCGCACCGACTGAATCTGGACCTCGTCCATCTCGCCGGTTTTCTCCTTGCGGTACCGGGCGATGAACGGGATGGTGCACCCTTCGTTGAGAAGTTGGATGGTGTTTTCAATCTGGAAGGGCTTCAGCTGGTCGAACTCGGCGATCAGGTAGTCCACAATGCGTGCTTTCATACGTTCAAACCCGTTGTGTGAAGATTTAAAATCCCTCTGGCCAGCCCTCGCGCATGCCGTCAGCGGGCGCCGGCAACGGGCGCCCGCTCCAGGATGAACAAGTGGCCGGACAGGAAATCACTGACCCAGACACGACCTTGGGGGTCGGTCCGGATCCGGCTGATATCGAAGATGGCGTCGCCGAAACGGCCGTCCAGGTAGAACGCCACGTTGCGGGAATCCAGGCGGGCGTCACCGAACGGGTACTGGAAACGGTGAATCGTTTGGAACGAACGGGTCGCCGGATCGAACGCGAGGATGTCCAGCGCGTCCGGACCGTGCGCGGTGAGGATGGCGATGCCGCCCTGGGCGGCCAGATTGTCGGGCCGCCCGTCGACGGGCACCGCGATCTCCGTGGCGGCCAGGGTGTGCCGGTTCACCAGGTTCAGCGACCGGCCGGCGTGGTTAAGGACCAGGAGCCAGTCACCGGCGATGGCCAGCCGGAGCGGCTGCTCGCCGGCGGCGATCCGGCGGCCGGTGAATCCGTCCTTGTCGATGACGTGGACCGCCCGGTCGCCGAAATCGGCCACATAGATGCGGCGGTCGTCGAAGGCGCAGTCGGCGGGAGTCGGACCGGTGTCCAGGCGGTGGAGCGTCTGGCCGGACCGGGCATCCACGATATAGAACGAACCGGGTCCGTCGTCGGTCTCCGCATCACGGGCCACATAGAGCCAGTCCCTCGCCGGGTCGTAACGCAGGAACCGGGGCGTGTTTTCCCGTTCGTACTCGCCTTCCAGTTCCACCCGGAACTGGGGCGAAAACTCGCGCACGATGTCGGGCAGGACGGTTATGAACTGCTTCTCCTTGCCCCAGCAGTTCTGCAGCAGGTGGATGGCCCCCTTCCGGTCCAGCGCCATCTCATGGACCTGGCGAGGCAAACGGCGGTCATCGAACGTCATGTCCTCGGAGCGGATGCGCAGCAGGCCATTCCTGGCGCCCCAGATGTACACCACCGGCCAGTACGACTGATGGGGTCCGTAGGCCACATAGACGTCGCCGCCGGGAGCCGGAGCGGCGCTGGTGGGGTACGTGCAGGGCAGGGCGTGCAGGCAATAGCTGCCGTCGGGGAAGACTTCGGCGAGCGCGTCTTCGGAGTTCACCACCAGCATGGCGCCGCGCGCCTCGGACCAGGCCAGATCCACCGGCGCCCAGCCTGTCCGCACCTTGGCGACGGCGCCGGTGTCGGGATCCAGGACGGTGAGCGCCGCCCCGAAAGAGCCGTTCACCGCGGTCGCGCCGATGGGGATGTAGAGCCGCCGGCTCACCGGATTCCAGGCCAGGCCGAACATGTGGGGGATGATGCCCAGATCTTTGTACCGGCGTTCCAGCCGGCGCTCGGCCAAGTCGATCCGGTCCACCTCGCCGTAGGCCCAGCTGGCCACGTACAGTTTGCCGCCCTCGGCGTCCAGGGCGGCGGCGTCGTTGCCGAAGGCGGGCAGGGGCACTTCCGTGACCGTGCCGGCCGACTTGAAGTCGACCACGTGCAGCACCGGGTCGTTGTCGTAGGCGATGTACAGCTCGTCGCGGCCGGGGCTGCAGGTGATGCCTACTCCCTCAGCCAGTCCCGGGAGGGCCACCACCTGCTCGCCGGCGGCGTCGGTCCGGATCCGGGCGGCCTGCATGACCTTGCGCTGCGCGGTCTCGGTCACTAGATAGAGGATGTGAGCCGCGGGATCGTATCCGGCGAGATGCCAGCGTCCACCGGCGGTCAGCGGCAGGTCGCGCCGCGGGCCCAGTTGACCGCTCTGCGGATCCACCAGGTACATCGCCGCGGCGGCGCCGTCCACGGCGACGAAGCGGCCGAGCCGCGGATCGGCCACCACCTTGCGAACGGGCGGCGGCGGCGTCATGTTCAGGTTGCCGAACGATTCGATGCCCGAAGCCCAGCGGATCCGGCGAACGCTGCCGTCGGCCGGATCGGCCAGCAGCAGCTCCTCGCTGGCCCGGCTGGCCAGCAGGGCGCGGCCGGAGGTCGCGTCGACGGCCAGCGACTCATACTGCTCGCCGGTGCTCAGGGTGACGGCGGATGCCCGTCCCGGCAGCAACACGTGCAGCGACCGCTCGCCGATCACGTAGATGGCCCCGTCGCGGGGATTGACGGCGAGAGCCTCGCTCTTCAGCCACTGGGGCACGCGGTTACCGATGGACAGGTTGCGGACGGCGTGGGTCGCACCGTCGATGACGGACACCGACGCAGTGAGCGTATTGGCCAGCACGATCCGGTTGCGCGGCGGATCGGCGCACAGCAGGAGCGGCCCGGCGCCGTTGACATCCAGTTTCAGCGTGTCCAGCAGATCCACGGCGGTGACGCGGAACGAATCCGCCGCGGCTACCGATACCGACGCCGACAGCGCCATCACCATCATCAGTCCTGCCGCCATCCGTTTCATGGCCAACCCTCAACGGTTCTGTCTGAGTTGAATGTCAAGTGTATCAAGGCCCCGCTTAAAGATCAACGTGGAAGGCGCGCCGCTCCAGCCAGTGGTCGGCCAGGACCAGCCGCGTCATCGCCGCCACAACCGGGACCACCCGTAGCGCAATGCAGGGATCGTGGCGGCCCTTCACCGTCACGGTGGCCGGCTCGCCGGTGATGGTGATGCTCGATTGCGGCCGGGCGATGCTGCTGGTGGGTTTGAAGGCCACCTGGAACACGATCGTCTCGCCGTTGGCGATACCGCCCTGGATGCCGCCCGAATGGTTGGTCGACGTGCGCACCCGGCCATCCCGCATGACGAACGGGTCGTTGTGCTCCGAACCGCGCATGCGGGACGCGGCGAAGCCCGTTCCGAACTCGACACCTCGGCAGGCAGGAATGCTGAGCATCGCCTTGGCCAGATCGGCATTCAGCTTGTCGAAGACCGGGTCGCCCAATCCGGCCGGGACGCCGCGGACCGCCACGACAATCCGGCCGCCCACGGAGTCCCCTTCGGCGCGCACCGCCTCGATCCGCTCGGCGATGGCCGCCGACGCCCGGGGATCGGCGCAGAAGACGGGGCTCGCATACACGTCGGTTTCGGAGACGGTGTCCGGATCGATCTCCGCTTCGATCGTCTCCACCGAGCGGACGCTGGCCACAACTTCGATTTCGCCCGCCCGGCGCAGCAGCATGCCGGCCACGGCGCCGGCGGCGACCCGGCCCACCGTCTCCCGGCCCGACGCCCGGCCGCTGCCGCGCGGATCACGGATCCCGTAGCGGGCCAAGTAGGTGTAGTCCGCGTGAGACGGGCGCAGGATGTGCTGGAGTTCCGCGTAGTCTTCGCTTCGGGCCGCCCGGTTGCGCACCAGCAGCAGGATCGGTGTGCCTAGGGTCAGGCCTTCGTGGACGCCGGACAGGATCTCCACCGCGTCCGGTTCCGGACGGGGGGACGTGTGGGGCAAGCCGGGACGGCGGCGTGAGAGCTCCACCTGGATCTCCTCAGCCGTGATGGGGAGTCGGGACGGACATCCGTCCACCACGCAGCCCATGGCCGGGCCGTGTGATTCGCCGAACGTGGTAACCCGGAAGATGCGGCCGAACGAGCTGCTCATATTGTCTCACCTCGGTGGGGGGATGATCCGGTCGTGAGCCGGTCCAGAACATCAAAAAAACCGGGATACGACACGGCGGCCGACTCGGCGCCGCGGATGCGGGTGATGCCGACAGCAGCCAGCGCCGCGACGGCGAGCGCCATCGCCACGCGGTGATCGCCGGCCGCATCCACGTCGGTGCCGTGAAGCGGAGAGACGCCTTCGATGGAAAAACCGTCCAGATGTTCCTCGACTCCGGCTCCGAGACGCCGTAAACCGGCCGCCATGGCGGCGATCCGGTCGGACTCCTTCACCCGCAGTTCGGCGGCGCCGCGAACCGTCGTTTCCCCGCGGGCCAGGGCGGCCAACGCCGCCAGCAGCGGCAATTCGTCGATCAGCAGGGGAACGTCCGCCGGATCGATCCGGACACCTCGGAGATCCGCACCGCGGACGGTCAGCGTGCCGCCGGGCTCCCAGGGGTCCGACGCATCCGGTGACCAGGCGATCTCGGCTCCCATTCGCTCCAGGTAGCAAAAGAAGAGGGTGCGCGTGGGATTGAGACCCACCCGGCGAATGCGCACCGTCGCGCCGGGGATCACGGCGGCGGCGCCCGCCAGAAACGCCGCTCCGGAAGGATCGCCGGGTATCTGCATCTCGAACGGAGGGATTCTGTCAATGGGACGCACCCGCAGCTCAAGGTCATTGACTTTCAAAGGCAGGCCCAGCCGGAAGAACAACCTCTCGGTGTGGTCACGGGAGATGACGGGCACGCGGCAACAAGTGGGGCTCGCCGCGCCCAGCCCGGCCAGGAGCACCGCCGACTTGACCTGGGCGCTGGGCGTCCGGAGCATCACCAGTCCGCCGCAGAGCGGACGCCCGGCGATGTGAACGGGCGGAAAACCCCCCGTGGTGCTCACGCGGGCACCCAGGACGTTCAATGGTTGCGCCACCCGTTCCATGGGTCGGCGGCGGAGTGAGGCGTCGCCGTCGAGAATTGAATCGAACGGTTGCCGGGCCAGGATGCCCGCAAGCAGGCGCATGGTGGTGCCGGAATTGGCGGCGTAGAGCACCCCGGCCGGCGCCCGGAGCCTACCCAAGCCGAGGCCGTCGACTCGCAAGTGTCCATGATGCGGCCGGATCCTGACTCCCAGTGCGCGCAGGCAATCCACCGACGCCTGGCAATCGGCGCTGCGTGAAGGATTTCGGATCAGGGACGTCCCGTCGGCTTCGGCGGCCAGCAGCAGTGCCCGGTGAGTGACCGATTTGTCGGCTGGTGCGACTGCCTCTCCTGCGAAAGGCTGCTTGATCCCGGTGATGACGCGCATTATTTTTTTCCAAAATCTGACGGCCGGCTCATTTGGCCCCGCCGGGGCGAATGGAGCCAATCTACGTCCAAGTCCCTGAAAATGCAACAATATTCAGACCCCTTGAAAACAAGGACACGCAATACATCCAGCTTCGTGATAAAGAATCTATATGTGTCACAATATTGAAATAATAAATATTCGTACGGCAGAATGGATACCGTACTCTATGCACAAATGCTCTGTGATCTCTGTCACATTCTAATTTATCGAGGTTAGCCCATGAACCATTCGCTTCGTTCCGTTTGCCTCTGTTTGGCATTGTTGGCCTTTTCGATGGCTGTCTTCGCCGGGACCGTCATCCAGCGGGAACCGGTGATGAAGCCGGCCGAACAGCCGGCCCATGTTGAAACATTCAGTGAGCGGTCCCCGGGACACCTGGATGTGGACAGGTACTTCTGGGAACAGGCCGAGCGTTACGATCGTCTGGTGGCTGAACAGGCCGCCATCCGCCTGGGAGCCATCATCAGGGTCATGGTGACCGACGAAGAGCTTCAGGCCGTTGACAATTACATCTGTGAGACCTGCGCCGGCGATGACGGCACCGCGTCCCGCAAGGAGCGGGTGGGTATCGTGAAGCCGACGGGCGTCCAGGCGGACTTCTCCCGCTTCTCCTCCCGGGCCATCGCCCGTAACGGCGGCATCGGCGCCAATGGCGCCGTCCGCTGGATGATGGACGGCGGATTCGTCTGGACCGCCCAGGTCGTGTCAGATGGCGCGGTCGCCCTGCGGATTCATCTGTCCGACTTCTCGCTACCTGAAGGCGCCGAGTTGTACATCTATAATATGGACGGCGAGGCCTTCGGCCCGTACACCGGCCGCGGTCCCTCCGACACCGGCGATTTCTGGACCAATTCGGTTGGCGGCTCCACCGCCTTCCTGCAGCTTCGCCTGTACGGCCGCATCTCGATGGAGGATATCCAGGCCGTCAGTTTCACCGTCGCCGATGTCGCTCATCTGGGACAGAAATTCCTCCTGCCGTTCCTGCAGCGGCTGGACACGCTTCCGGACAAGAGCTTCTGCTCGTTCAATGCCGCCTGCGTTCAGGATGCGACGTGCTATAGCTCAAGCGACTATTCGCATATCGAGGAAGCCCGCGACGCCGTGGCTCACATGCTGTTCGTATCCGGAGCCTACATGTACATGTGTTCCGGTGGTTTGCTGGCTGACAAGGACACTTCCACCCAGATTCCCTATTTCCTCACCGCCAACCACTGCATCAGCCGCTCCAGCGAAGCCGCCAGCCTGGAATGCTACTGGCAGTTCTGGACGTCTACCTGCCGGGGCGCCTGCTACGATCCGGTGGGTGATGTGCCCCGCACCCTGGGTGCGGCCATCCTGAGCACGAACAAGACCGGCGACTACACCCTGATGCAGCTGAGCCAGAATCCTCCGGCCGGCAGCGTATTCCTCGGCTGGAACAGCACGCCGGTCGCGAATACCAACGGTGCGGCCCTGTATCGAATCTCCCACCCGAAGGGAGCGCCTCAGGCGTATTCCACCCACACGGTGAACACCAGCGCCGGCACCTGCCGCAGCTGGCCCCGCGGGAACTGGATCTACAGCCGCGATGTGATCGGCGCCACCGAAGGCGGCAGCAGCGGCTCGCCGGTACTCAATGCCAGCGGCCAGGTGGTGGGGCAGCTTTCCGGCGCGTGCGGCACCAACCTGAACGACGTCTGCGACGAGGTCAACAACGCCACCGTGGACGGCGCCTTCGCCTCCTACTTCAACAGCGTGTCCCAGTGGCTCAACGCGTCATCGGGCGGCGACTCCAAGATGCATGTGAAATCCATCGTCCTGACGACCAAGAAGAAGGGCTCCAAGTACACGGGCGTGGCCACGGTGACCATCGTTGACGCCAACGGCAGCCCGGTTGCCGGAGCCACTGTCGCCGGCGACTTCTCCGGCTGGTTCACCTCCAGCGCCAGCGCCGTGACGAACTCTTCCGGGGTCGCCGTAATCTCGAGTGTGACGAAAACCGGGACCGGCGGTTTCGGTTTCTGCGTGAACACCGTGACCCTGACCGGCTGGACCTACGACTCGGCCGCCAACGCCGAAAGCTGCGACAACTACTGAACCATCACCGCTTCGAGCGATTCTCAAACAGCAACGCGGGACGGAATTTCCGTCCCGCGTTTTTTATATATCGCGAGGTTGTGGTCGTGGCGCTGACTATTCGTGCTTGCCGCTGACCGGACGGATCTTGCTGGTATACAGGTAGCGCTTGATCTTGCGGGTGGTCGTCTTTTCGAACTCCTCCCACTGGACGGTGAAGCGCTGAACCCGCTTGTAATTGGCCAGGCGCCCGCACTGTTTCCGGACTTCTTGCTTGAGGATTTCCTCCACCTCGTGCTCGCTGATTTTCTTGCCCTGCTTCGCCAGGTACTGGTCGAAGTAGGCGATGTCCGGCACGATGATGGCGTGAACCTCCTCGCAATACTTGTGGGCGTCGGGCCCCTCCCAGACCAGTGACTCCAGGATGAACGGGCTGCGGTTGAGCTGGTACTCGATCTCCTCGGGGTAGACATTTTTGCCGTTGGCGGTCACGATGACTGCCTTCTTGCGCCCCTGAATGAACAGGAAGCCGTCCTCGTCGATGAATCCGAGGTCGCCGGTATGGAACCATCCGTCGACGATAACCTCGGCTGTGGCTTCGGGGTTGTTGTAGTAACCGAGCATTACCATGGGGCCGCGGACGCAGATCTCGCCGTTGTCAATCTTGAATTCGGCACTCGGCACAGGCATACCGGCGGAGTCATCCTTGAAATTATGAACCCGATTGAGGGTGATGACAGGTGACGTTTCCGTCAGGCCATAACCCTGGATGACGGTAAGGCCGAGTTCCCTCAACCCCCGGGTGATATCGGGGGAGATCGCGGCGCCGCCACTGATGAGCAGTTTCAGGCGGCCGCCGAACCGTTCGTGCAGTGTCTTGAACACCTGGCGGCGGATGTTCTTGTGGAAGAGGCGCTCGGTGAACGAGGCGATGCCTTTGCCGATGCGGAACTTGGTCATGCCCTTCTCGGCGATCCGCTCCATGATTTTGCGGTAGATGGCGTCGTAGAGCAGGGGCACGCCCAGCAGGATGGTGGCGTGGACTTCCTGCAGGTTGTCCGGAATGCGTTTGAGATTTTCGGCGAATGCCACGGTCATGCCGTGGGAAACCGGGCCCAAAAAGCCGCAGGTGCATTCGTAGGTGTGGTGCAGGGGCAGGACGCTGAGGAAGACCTCGGGGTGGCGGATCGGGATGACCTTGAGCATGGCTTGGAGGTCCGCGATGATGTTGGTCTGGCTGAGCATCACGCCCTTGGACGTACCGGTGGTGCCGGACGTGAACAGGATGCAGGCGGGTAGGTCGGGTTCGATCACAGTGTAGGGGTAATCGGAGGCATCCTTGTCGAACAGGCGGCTGCCGTCGCGCAGGATGTCTGTGAATTTCAGCACCATGGAGTTTTCCGCCCGGTCATCCATGTTGATGATGTGGCGCAGGTGGGGCAGAGAGCCGGTCATCTCCAGCACCATGTCCACGTACTTCTGGGAACCGACGAAAATCTCAGTCTGGGTGGTGTAGAGGATGTGGAAGAATTCCTGGCTCTTCAACTCCTTGTCGATGGGCACACAGACGGCGTTGCCGCACGCGACCGCCAGATAGGTGATGCACCAGCTGATGCGGTTCTCCGACGCGAACGCCACATTCATCTGCCGGTTCATGCCCAGGCTGCGCAGGCCGCATCCCAGCGACATCACGGAATAGAAGAGCTTGTTGAACGTCGTGGAGCGCCATTCGTTGTCCACCTTCTCCATGAAGGCGGGGTGCGCGCCCCACTTCTGGCGGCTGTTAAGGAGCATCTCCCGGAAATCGTTGAACGGCTCAACGGGATAGAACTTGTCTTCCGGTTTGCGCACCTTGAACCTCATCGGGCCGGTTTTTTCTTTATTCTACCAGATCTGTCGCGTTTCGCAATTCAGCAGATGCGGGGCAATTGCTCGCCGACGAGCATGTCGAGCACCCGCGCACCGCCGATTGCGGTCCGGAGCGTGACGGTCGGACGGCCCGGGCAGTCCAGCACGCGGCCGATCACGGTGGCGGCGGCACCCAGCGGGTGTCTCCGGAGCAGCTCAAGCGCCGGCCCGGCACATTCCTCGGGCAGGCAGAGCACGACCTTGCCCTCATTGGCGAGGTAGAGCGGATCGAAGCCGAAGATCTCCGCAGCCCCGAGCACCGACGGGCGCACCGGCACCAGCTCCTCGTCGATCTCGATGCGGACGGCTGCCGCCGAGGCAATTTCGTTCAGAACCGTGGCCAGGCCGCCGCGGGTGGGATCGCGCATCGCATGCACAGGCAGGCCGGCCTGGAACAGCGGATCGATCAGGGTGAACAACGGCGCGCAGTCCGACCGGACTTCCTCCGAGACCTTGAATCCTTCGCGGGCCAGCATGACGGCGATGCCGTGGTCGCCCACGGGACCATTGATCAGCACGACGTCGCCGGGGCGCGCGCACCGGGCGCCGACCTCGCGCCCCGGAGGCAGGAGGCCGACACCGGCGGTGTTGATGAACACCTTGTCGCCCTTGCCCCGCGGCACCACCTTGGTGTCCCCCGCCACGACCGGGATGTCGGCCTCGAGCGCCGCCGCCTGCATGGATTGCAGGATGCGGCGCAGATCGGCGAGCGGCAGGCCCTCCTCGAGGATGAAGCCGGCGGTCAGCGCCAGGGGGTGCGCGCCGCTCACCACGAGGTCGTTGACGGTCCCGCACACCGCGAGCCGGCCGATGTCCCCGCCGGGAAAGAACAGCGGGTCCACGACGTACGAATCGGTGGTCAGCGCCAGCCGGGCGCCGCCCGTATCGACGGGTGCGCTGTCTTCCAGCAGGTTCAGCGCAGGATTGGCGAAGGCCGGCAGGAAATACTCCGTCACCAGCCGGTGCGACATCTGGCCGCCGCTGCCGTGCGCCAGAAGCACGACGTCGGTGGTTGAGCGGTTATTCATGGCCGGTCGGCTCGTCCGCGAGTATCTCGCCCAGCTGCCGGAACAATTCGAGGGTGCGCCTGGCCTCCTCCTCGTCCAGCCGCTCGATGGCGAAGCCGGCATGGACGATCACGTAATCGCCCACCGCGGCGTCGGGCAGCATCATCAGGCTGACTTCCCGGCTTACGCCGCCGATCTCGGCGATGCAGCGGTCGGCCGCCGGGATCGAGACGATCTGCATCGGGACCGCTACACACATGGTTCCTCCCAACCGGTCACGTGGCGTTCCGCGGCAACCGCCAGCTGTCCCAGGGCGATGCCGCCGTCGTTGCAGGGCACGAGGCGGTGCAGGAGGACCCGGAGTCCGGCGTCCTGCAATTCGGCGCTGAGCTGGCTGAGGAGCCACAGGTTCTGGAAGACGCCCCCGGACAGGGCGACCGTGGCGATGCCCCGCTCGGCGGCGAGCCGGCGGCACAGGTCGGCGAACAGTCGGACGAGGCCGCGGTGGAAACGCGCGCTGACCCTGCCGGCGGAGATACCGGCGCGCACGTCATCTGCGGCGGCGTGAACCGCCGGCGCGATTTCGATCACGCCGTCGGCGCACGGGAACGGGTACGGCGGTCCGTCGTCCGTATCGTCGAGGAGCATTTCGAACTCCATCGCCGCCTGGCCTTCGAAGGTGACCCGCTGCCGGGCGCCGGACAGCGCGGCGAATCCGTCGAAGAGACGACCACAGCTCGATGTCTCCGGGGAATTCATCCGCCGCTCGATCATCTGGATCACCAGCCGCAGGTTGTCCGGCGCGATGTCGGAGAGGAAGGGCAGCGGGAGTTCGCTGAAACCGGGTCCCAGCGCGTGATGCAGGTAGCTGACGGCCATCCGCCACGGCTCCCGGATGGCCCGGCTGCCTCCGGGCATGGCGACATCGCGGAAATGACCGACGCGCTCGTAATCGCGCAGGTCGGCCACCAGCACTTCGCCGCCCCAGATTCGGCCGTCGGGACCGTAGCCGGTGCCGTCGAGCGCCAGACCGATGACCGGTCCGCGCTCGCTGTTTTCCGCCAGACAGGCGGCGATGTGGGCGTGGTGATGCTGAACGCCGTACAGCGGCAGCTCAGACCGCCGGTTCAGAGCGTACTTCGTGGACAGGTACTCGGGATGCAGGTCGTAGGCAAGGAGAGCGGGCGTGATCTCGAACAGCTCCTGCATCCGCTGGATGGCCTGCTCGAAACTGGCGCTGACCTCCGAATTCTCCAGGTCGCCGATGTGCTGGCTCAGGAAAACGTGCTCGCCGCGGTTGACGGCGACGGTGTTTTTAAGTTCGGCGCCCACCGCCAGCACGCTGGGATAACTGGCCGTCAGCTTGACCGGCGCCGGCGCGTAGCCGCGGGAGCGTCGGATAAAATAGATCCGGTTCCGAAAGCTGCGGCAGACCGAGTCGTCGTTGCGGACCAGGATGTCCCGATTGTGCACCAGGAAATAGTCGGCAATCGGCGCCAGGATCTCAGCCGCGTGCCGGTTGTCGACGATGATCGGTTCCTCGGAAAAGTTCCCGCTGGTCATGACCAGCCACGGGGCGGCACTGTCGGCGAGCAACAGGTGGTGGATCGGCGTGTAGGGGAGCATCACCCCGAGGTCACGGTTGCCGGGGGCGATCGCAGACGCCAGCGGCCCGCCGGAACGTTTGGGCAACAGCAGGACGGGACGCTGGGGGGATCGGAGCAGCACCTCCGCGTCGGGTGTCAGCTCCACGATCTCGCGCAGCGCCGCCAGCGAAGCGGCCATCAGCGCGAACGGTTTTTCATCGCGCCGCTTGCGCCGCCGGAGCAACTGCACCGCCTCCTCGTTACGGGCATCCACGGCCAGATGGAAGCCGCCGATCCCCTTGACGGCGACTATGCGTCCGTCGCTGAGCAGCCGGCCAGCCTGTTCGATGGAATCGCGACAGGGGATGAACAGCCCCTGGTTGTCCCACAGTTCGACGCGCGGTCCGCAGCTCCAGCAGGCGTTGGGCTGGGCGTGAAACCGCCGGTTGGCCGGATCCCGGTACTCGGCCTCGCACGCCGGACACATGGTGAAGCGGTCCATCGTGGTGGCCGGCCGGTCATAGGGCAGTCGGCGAATGATGGTGTAGCGGGGTCCGCAATTCGTGCAGTTGATGAAGGGAAAGCGGTGGCGCCGATCGTTGGGGTCCATCAGTTCCCGCAGGCAATCGGCGCAGGTCGCCACATCCGGGCTGACGAGGGTGGTTGCGGCGGCTGCTTTCGAGCTGGCGACGATCTCGAATCCGGAGCGTCCCATGGGCGGTGCGTCGTTCCACTCCAGGTGATCCACCAACGCCAGCGGCGGCGCCTCGGCCGGGATGCGGTCCACAAAAGCCGTGAGGCTGTCGGCCGCTCCTTCGACGTCCACCAGGACGCCCCCGGCGTCGTTGCGCACGGAGCCGGACAATCCCAGCTCGATGGCGAGACGGTGGATGAAGGGGCGGAATCCCACGCCTTGAACGATGCCCTGAATGCGGACGATGCGGCGGACGGAAGGGCGACTCACGACGACGAACCCTTTTTCTCCAGAACCTTGTCCACGAGCCATGCGGCCAGGCTATCCAATCCTTCGCCGGTCCGGCACGAGACCGGGAACACGACCAGGTCGGGATTCAGGCCGCGCGCGTAGCGGACCGCCTGGTCCGGATCGAAGTCCGTGTGGGGAAGCAGATCGATCTTGTTGATTACGAGCAGATCGGCTTTGCGAAAGACGGCTGGGTACTTGGCCGGCTTGTCGTCCCCCTCGGTGGTGCTCAGTATGACCAGACGGGAATCCTCACCCAGCCAGTAGGACGACGGGCAAACCAGGTTGCCCACGTTCTCGATGAAGATGACGTCCAGTTCGTTCAGCGGCAGGCCGTCGACATGGTCGAGGATCATCTGGGCGTCCAGGTGGCACGTGCCGCAGGTGATGATCTGCCGGACGGGCGCACCCACGCGGGCGATGCGGCGGGCGTCATTTTCGGTCTGGACATCCCCCTCGATCACGCCGCAGCGCAGCTGCGCCGACAGGCGGGGCAACAGGCGTTCCAGCAGGCTGGTTTTTCCGCTGCCCGGTGACGAGAGCAGGTTGAACACATAGATCCGGCGGTCGGCAAACTGCCCGGCCAGGCGCGCCGCCAGATCGTCATTCCGGGCCACGACCTTCTGCTGGATGGGCACAATTTCCTTCACGATCGCTCCAAAACTTCCAAATTGACCACTTCCATCTCATCACCTGAAAGCAGTTGGATGCGGCTCGAGCCGCAGGCGGGGCAGGAAAATTCAGAATCGTCACCTGCAAATTCCTGCCGGCAGTCCCGGCACTCCAGCCGCATGGGCGGCGTCTCGATGCGCACCTCGGCGCCGGCCAACGGCGTGTTCTCGGTCACCACCGTCAGGGCGAAGCGGAGGGCTTCGGGATCCACCCCCGACACCGGTCCAATCTTCAGGTTCACGACAACGACCTTTTCGAACGGCCGGTTTTTCAGGGATTCCATCGAGATGGCCAGGATGTCCTGGGCGAGCGATACTTCGTGCATCCGAGCGGTCCTGCCAATCGGCCTTTTAGCATCCGGTGTGGGGAAAGTCAAGGCGGTGCTAGAGAATCCCCTGGACTTCCTTGTTGAGCCGGTCGAAAAATTCCGTCATATAGCGGTGGCGGTCTTCGGCGATCTCCCGCCCGGTTTCCGTGAGCATCCGGTCCTTGATGTGGCGCAACTTGACCAGGTACTCCCGGTAGGCGGTGTCGTCCGGGGTGTAGGGTTGGCTTTTCTCGGGATCCACCGCGGGATCGTGCAGCCGCGCCCCCACTTCGCCGGCGAAGAGAAAGGCCCGGCCGATACCCACGGCGCCGATGGAATCCAATTTGTCGGCGTCGAAGAGCACCTCGGCCTCGATGGTCTGGGGGCGCACCTCTCCCCGGTAGCGGTGGGACGCGATGCAATGGCAGATTCGCTCCGAGAGCACGGGCTCCAGACCGACTCTCTCCAATACGTCGCGGGCCAGTGCAGCGCCCACCGTCGCATGGCAGACCCGGCCTTCCGCATGGAATTCGGTATCCCGGCCGATGTCATGGAGCAGGGCCGCCGGCAGCACGATGTTGGGATCGGCGCCCTCGCGCATGGCGATTCGCCAGGCCAAACGAAACACCCGCTCAGAGTGCTCCCAATCATGGGAACCGCGGGCGTTGTGGAAAAAGGTGCGGGCTTCCCGGCGAACAGCCTCCAGGTCGACTAGTAAACCCGGCATAGCACCGCCTTGAGATACTCGCTCTCCGGGTGGAAGATGTTGATGGGGTGGTCGGGGGGCTGGGGCAGTTTGCCGAGGATCTGCACCTCGCGGCCGGCATCCACGGCGGCCATGAAGAGAATCTTTTGGAAAGACGACTGATCGATGTAGTACGAGCAGGAGCAGCTCAGCAGGTAGCCGCCACTCTTGAGGCGCTTCATGGCATTCAGGTTGATGTCCTTGTAGCCCCGGTAGGCGGCGGAGAGGGAAGACTGCCGCTTGGCGAAAGCCGGAGGATCCAGGACGATCAGGTCGTAGCGGGTGTCGTCCTCTCTCAGGAACTGGAACACGTCCTGTTGGCTGAAGCCGTGGGTGTCCGGATCGAGATGGTTGAGCCGGAAATTCTCCTTGGTCAGTTCCAGCGCGGCCGCTGACGATTCGACACTCACCGTCCGCGTGGCGCCGCCCGAGGCGGCATTGACGGCGAAGCCCCCGGTGTAGCCGAAGCAGTTCAGCATCAACCGGCCCCGGCTGATCTGGCGGATCAACAGCCGGTTGTCCCGCTGATCAAGGAAGAAACCGGTTTTCTGGCCGCCGGGGATATCCACCAGGTAGCGGATGCCGTTCTCGTCGACGACCACGCCCCGTTCCGGCAGCGTGCCGAAGTGGAGCTTGGAGACGCTTTCCAGGCCTTCCTCCTGCCGGGCGGCACCCTCGCTTTTCTCATAGATGGCCGCCGGCTTCATCATGACCTCGAGGATTTCCAGAATCTGTTCCCGGAACCGGTCGATGCCCAGTGTCTGGATCTGGATGACGAGGCAGTTGTCGTAGCGGTCGATGATCAGCCCGGGCAGGAAGTCGCCTTCGGAGAAGAGAACCCGATAGCAGTTGGTGCCGCCGTCCGCGAACAGCTTCTGACGCATCTGCCAGGCCCGGTAGATCTTGTTCCAGAGAAAATTGCCGTCGATCTGGGTGGGCTCGAAGGTGAGCATCCGGACGGCGATGGAGGTCAGCTCGTTGAAATAGCCGGTCCCGAGATACTTGTGGTCGGAGGAATAGACGTCGACCACCCCGCCGGAGACGACCTCCGGATCCTTCTTCATGATGGCGCCGGAGAACACCCAGTGATGGTGGGCCAGTACGGGTTTGTCTTTGCCCGGTTTGAGGTAGATCTTCGGATGCATCGTGTTATCCGTTCGTGGTCCGATTATAGCAGAGAACAATGCCTGGTGAAACAGATCTCGGCGAAATCACCACCGGATCGCGGTTTGCCGCGAGGTTGCGGCAAACCGACGGCGCGTCAAGGCCGGTTCGCCGCGTCGTCGCGGGTGCACAGCCGCAGCAGCAGGAACTCCATGTGGTCGCGGGAACTCACCCGGATGCTCTTGAAATCCTCTTCCGCCTGTCCGATCAGGCTGAGACAGTGCCAGGCTTCCTCGGCCGTATAGTTACAATGCGCCCGTTCGATGTTCTTCAACTGGAAGGCCTGCAGCCGCATGTGCGTCAGGATCTCCTTTTCGGTCGCTCCCTTGTTCCGCAGGCTCTTGTAAACGGCCACCTGTTGGAAGAAACGGTTGAGCATGATGAGGATGCCCAGCGGGTGTTCGCCGCCGTCCAGCAGGGTCGTGAGACGCGCATGGGCGGATTTCGCCTGCCGGCAAGCCAGGTCGTCCAGCATGTCGAAGATGGTGGCCATGGGATTCCGGATGCTCAGGCGCTCGATGTCGGCCCGCTCGATGACTCCCCCCTCGCCGGCGTGGAGGTACAGCTTTTCCATCTCGCTGACGATGAGTTCCATGTCGCCGCCGAGCCGTTCGGCGAGATACTGGATGGTGGCCCGGTCGAGCCCGTACCGTTCCGAATCGGAATAGCGCTGCAGAAAATTCACCAGGGCTTCCAGCCGCAGGTGCTGGAAGAGAAAGCAGGTGGTGTGGGCTTCGACCAGCTTGAGCAGGTTTTTCTCCGCGGCATTGTGGTCGCGGGACCGCTTCGGATTGAAATCGGGCGCGAATTCGAACACCGCCACGGTCTTGGCCGCCGGGTGCTGGAAATAGTCGCTGAGCCGGGCGAGTTCGCCCGCCGGCAGCCGGTTGGCATTTTTCAGGATCAGCAGTTTGACGGATGACAGCATCGGCAGCGTGCGCGCCTGGTTGAGAAAATCCTGCAGGCTGCCTTCAGTGAGGTCGACGGCCAGATCGTTGAGCCCCGCCTCGCTCTCCGAAGGGAAGAAGTGGGCCCGCAGCATGGCCAATGCCCGGCGTCGCAGAAAGGTTTCGTCGCCGAAGAAGGCGAGCAGCCGGCCCATGGACTTGTTTTTGAGCCGGTTCTCAAAATCCCAGTAGTGGTAATAGCCTCCGTCCATGGGTGCTCAGAACGACTCGAGAAGCGTGGCTACCAAGCTGGCCGCAAAGGTGCGCGCCGCGCGTTCGACAGCCGGGGCGTCCTCGATGTAGAAATCGACGGCGCGGTCTGCCAGCGCGTATTCCTCGCGGATGACGAAACGACCATCCTTGTACAGCACCTTGTCGTTGCGGCGGTCGATGAACTGGATGTCCAGCTCAATCATCAGGAGAAACACGGTGCCGACGTTCTGCCCCTTGACTCCGATAGGGGTGATCGAATAGTTGAGGATCTTCACGCCGAGTACGGCGTCAGCGGCCGCGGGATCGGAGACGATCCGATAGCTGCCGCGTTGGAGGAATTCTTTCTTGACCGCACTCGTCAGCGTCTGCTCCAGCCCGCTGCGCAGAGTCTGGTTGGTGAAGGTGGGCACGGCGATCGTGCGGATGTGCTCCGGCAGGCCGTTGTAGCGTCCGGACACCTTGTAGCCGCAGGCGGCCAGGGCCACCCCAAGGACGATGATGGCGATCTTGCGGATCATTTCAGGATTATGTTAAACACCTTGTTCTTGACGTACAAGTGTTTCTTCAAAGTGCCTTCGGCCAGCAGCTGCTGGATGCGTGGCACGCCGAATACCATCTCTTTCACGGAGGCTTCGTTCGCGTCAACGGGGATCTGGACACGGGCGCGGAGCTTGCCGTTCACCATGATTGGAATTTCCACGTTCTCGGTGACCAGATAACGGTGGTCCGCCTTCGGCCAGGCGCTGTCCAGAACATAGGTGCCGTGGCCGGTCTGAGCCCACAGCTCCTCGGCCAGGTGGGGCACGAACGGGGAGAACATCAGAATCAGCGCCTCGACCGCCTGCCGGAAGACCGCCCGGTCGCCGGGGGCGTCAAGCCCGGCATTGTCTGCGGCGTACAGTTCGTTCGTCATCTCCATGCAGGCGGCGATGGCAGTGTTGAACTGCAGGCGCTCCTCGATATCGGACGTGACCTTGGCAATGGTCTGGTGGGTTTTGCGCAACAGGTGCAGCTGGCGCTCCGTCGGCTCTGCCGGCAGCGGGGCGACATCGCGCGTGGCCAGCCAGTGGGCGTGCTTGGTGACGATCCGGTAAACACGGTTCAGAAACCGGAAGCATCCCTCGATGCCCTGGTCGCTCCAGTCGAGATCCTTCTCCGGTGGGGACGCAAACAGGATGAAGAGGCGGCTGGTGTCGGCGCCGTATCGCTCGATGAGGTAGTCCGGATCCACGATATTGCCCAACGACTTGCTCATCTTGGCGCCATCCTTGATCACCATCCCCTGGGTGAGCAGACGTGTCACCGGCTCGGGGCCTTTCACCATGCCCAGGTCGCGCATCATCTTCCACCAGAACCGGGTGTAGGTGAGGTGGCCCACCGCATGCTCGATGCCGCCGATGTAGATGTCCACAGGGAACCAGTAGGCGACTTTGGCCGGATCGATGGCCGCGGATGCGATCTCCGCGTCAGTGTAGCGGAGGTAGTACCAGGACGAATCGATGAAGGTGTCCATGGTGTCGGTGTCGCGACGCGCCGGGCCGCCGCACTTCGGGCACCGGGTGTGGACGAATCCGGGGATATTTTCCAGCGGCGAGCCGCCATGGTAGTCAATCCGTTCCATGGGCGGCAGGAGCACGGGCAGATCCTGCTCCGGCACCGGCACCAGGCCGCACGCCTCGCAATGGACGATGGGAATGGGCGTGCCCCAATAGCGTTGGCGGGAGATGCCCCAGTCGCGCATGCGGAAGGTCACGGTGGCGCGGCCGAAGCCCTCGTCTTCCGCCCGCCGGGACATCCGGTCCATTGCTTCCTCGGATCTCAGGCCGGAGTATTCGCCGGAGTTGATCAGAACGCCCTGGGCCTCGAACAGCTCGCCCTCGCCGGGACAGCCGTCGAGGGGCGCCACGACGGGGCGGATGGGCAGATTGTACTTGATCGAGAATTCGCGGTCGCGGCCGTCATGAGCCGGTACGGCCATGATGGCGCCGGTGCCGTACTCCATCAGGATGAAATTGGCGATCCAGATGGGCAGGCGCTCGCCGCTGAACGGGTTCACCGCGAAACGGTCGAGGCAGATGCCTTCCTTTTCGGTGTCGACGAACGAGCGGTCGGTTCGGATCCGACGGATGATCGTGTCGATGGCTTCGTGCAGCCGGCCCCTTTCGGGATGGCTCTCGATCAAGGCCTCCACCATCGGGTGTTCAGGCGACAGAATGATCGCATTGGCGCCGAAGATCGTGTCGATTCGGGTGGTGAAGATTTCAATACGCTCCGCGGAACCGTCCACGGCGAAGCACACCATGGCGCCGGAGGAACGGCCGATCCAGTTCCGCTGCATGGTCCGGACACGTTCGGGCCACCCGTCGAGGCGATCGATCTCATCCAGCAGCTCGGCGGCGTAATCGGTGATTCGGATGCACCACTGGGCCAGCTTCTTCTGGGTGATGGCGCTGCCGTCGCGCCAGCAACCGCCGTTGACCACCTGTTCGTTGGCCAGAACGGTCTGACAGACGTTGCACCAGTTGACCAGACCGTGCTTTTTGTACACCAATCCCCGCTTGTACATCTCGAGGAAAAACCACTGGTTCCAGCGGTAGTACTCGGGCAGGCAGGTGGTGGTCTCACGCGCCCAGTCATAACTGAAGCCCAGCCGCTTCATCTGCGACTTCATGAACGCGATGTTGTCGAGCGTCCATTTCTCGGGATGGATGCCGTGCTTGATGGCGGCGTTTTCCGCAGGGAGGCCGAAGGAGTCCCAGCCGATGGGGTGCAGGACGTTGAATCCGTTCATTCGCTTGAATCGGCTAAGGGCGTCACCGATGCTGTAGTTGCGGACATGCCCCATGTGCAGCCGGCCTGAGGGGTAGGGAAGCATCTCCAGAACGTAGTACTTGGGCCGGTCACCGCCTTCGGTGGAGCGGTAGACCTGATGCTCATCCCAGCGGGTTTGCCAATTCTTTTCGATGTCCCGAAATGGGTATATCTCCGCCATGATTCAACTCCGCGTGATGAGGGCGAATAAAGGACGCGAGTGTAGCACTCCGCTGTAAATAATTCAAGGTGAAAAGATTTCTCATTTTTCAGTTGATTTTTTTCAGTGCATTGTGTAATTGATATGTATCAAGCACTCGGAAAATTAAGTCCCGGGAGGTTTTCGCGTGATCAAGCAAGATATCGTCCAGAGAGTGGCCGACCGGCTGGGAATCACCAAGGTCAAAGCAGCGGAGGTGGTGGTCGGTTTCTTCGACGTCATGAAGGAAGCCTTGAAGGACGGCGAGCGGATCGAGTTGCGCGGATTCGGCGTGCTGATGGTCAAGAACCGCAAGACGGGCATCGGGCGCAATCCAAAAACCGGTGAAGTCAAACAGATCCCGGTGGGCAAGACCGTGCGCTTCAAGCCCGGCAAGAACCTGGAATCCGAGCTCATCGACTGACGGGCGCTGATTGGCTGAACCATCATTGGAACCATGGCCGGGTGCGACGGAGACGTGGAATAACCGGCCACCACTGACAACCCGGGCATTTCTCCAAACCGAAAAGAAGAACCTGATTATCGCCGGCCTGTTGCTGGCGGCGACGTTCATGACCGCCACGCTCGCCGGCTATGGATGGGACCTGCAGTACCGGATGGCCGCCGGCTGGGATCTGGACGTCATTGCCGAACTGCTGACCAAGCCATGGATCGTGCTGCGCGGTCTGCCATATGCCGCCGCATTACTGTTCATCCTGCTGTGCCACGAGATGGGCCACTTCATGGCCTGCTGGAGGTACGGCATCCGTTCGACGCCGCCGTTCCCCATCCCGTTCCCCTCGTTTCCTTTCCTGGGGCAGAATTTCGGCACCATGGGCGCGTTCATCAAGATCCGAACGCCCTTCATGAACCGTCGACAGCTTTTTGACGTGGGCGTGATGGGACCGTTATGCGGGATGGCGGCCGCCATACCCATCTTCCTGGCGGGTTTGATGCTCAGCGTGCCGTCCGCCTATGCCTACGAAGGCGAGGTCCTGGTGTTCGGGGACTCGCTGCTCACCGCGTGGCTGTTCCGTTTGTTCTTTCCCACCGGCGTCGAAGCCATCGCCCTGCATCCGTTAGGGTGGGCGGCCTTTTTCGGTTTTCTCGCCACCAGCATCAACCTGTTGCCCATCGGCCAGCTCGACGGCGGTCACATTGTCTATGCCGTACTGGGTCCCCGCGGGCATCGGATCATCTCCATCGCCTGTTTCGCGGGTTTGTTGGGATCGTCGATCCTCTCCTGGCCGGTGCCCGGTTACCTGCTGTTCGCCGTGATCCTCTTCCTCATGAAATTGAGACATCCGCCCACAGTGAACGATGAAGAAGGCATTGACCGCAACCGCAAGCTGGTGGCGCTTCTTGCAATGGCGATCTTCGCATTGACTTTCATCCCAATACCGATAACCATCGAATATTATTGATAGATTGAACGAGCCGACCCGTCTATAGGCCAGGCGGTGTCACCGCGAGCGCGGAAATAGACGGCCAGAGGAATTCCCCAAGCGAAATAGCCGAATTTCATTATTGTTTTTCGGAACTTGCGCCAGTCCCGGTTACAAAATGTCTCAACCAGGTCGCGGACCAGTTCGCCGAGACGCTCTCTGAGGCAGCGGCCGGCGACACGATCGCCCGAAAGGAAGAATTTACCGAACACCATCACGAATCCCATCACGTATCCCAGATCCAGGCGGTCCGCCGCGTCGAGGTCGTTCCAATTGTTGTGATAGACCAGGGGGTGAGGGGAATACTTCATGCCCCGCCGGGCACGCAGGGCGCGGTACGTGACATCCGTGTCCTCGCCGCTGCGCACGCGTGACCCGGCCCCCATCTCCGGATTGTACAGTCCAATTGTCTGAAACAGCCGGATTCGGAACGCCATGTTGTTGCCGTGTCCGAGGTAACGATGGGGCGGCACCGGTTCGGCGACAATCCGCTCGTCCTCATCGGCGATGAGACAATGGCAAAAAAAACCGTCCGCGAACCGGTCACCCCACGGCAACACGCGGCCGAAGAGGCCGTCGATCTCGGCATGGCGTTCGAATTCGGTGAAGATCGCCTCGATCCAGCCGGGATCACAGATGCAGTCATCATCGGTAAACGCCACGATCGGCGCAGCGGCGTTCAATACGGCGAGGTTGCGCGCCCTGGCCAGACCCCGCGTTTCGGTTCGGATCAGTCGCACGCGGGGATCGGCGAGGCTCTCGACGAATGCGGCGGACTCTTCGCCGTCGCTCTGGTCCACCACCAGCAACTCGAATCGGCGGAACCGGCCGTCCAGAATGGATGTCACGCACCGCCGCAGATCGTCGGGACGATTGCGGGTGCAGACCAGGACGGAAATGGGCACTTCGGGGCGGTTCACGCGTCCAGCACCTCGTGGTAAACGTCCAGCGTCTGCCTGGTTACGACAGCGAGGTTATACGTCTCGACCACCCGGCGCCGCGCGCCCGTACCCAGTTGCTGCGCCAATGACGGCTCGGCCACCAGGCGCTCCAGCGCCGCCTCCAGCGCTTCGGGTGACCCGGCGGGGACGCAGAGGCCGCTCCGGCCATCCTCGACCATCTCAGCCATGCCACCGGCGTCCGTGACCACCGCCGGGCGGCCGCATGCCATCGCTTCCAGGCAGGCGTACGGGAAATTCTCAAAATCCGCCGAAGGGAAGACACAGGCGACACTGCCGCGATACCAGGGCGGCAACTCCAAACGGTCCACCCGGCCAAGGAATTCCACTGTGTCGTCGAGCCCGTCCAGCAGTCCCGTCCGGGCGGCGAACTCCTTGAATTGGAGATTGGTCCCGTCCAGCCGGAAGGTGGGCGTGTCATGGCCGGCCAAAACCAGCCTCAGCTCGGGATGCCGGTGATGGATCCCGCGGAAAGCCTGCAGCAGCACCTGGACGCCCTTGCGCCGTTCCAGCCGACCGGTGAAGAAGAGGTAGGGCGGGTGGTCGGTCCGGGGGCCGTCGGGTGTGAAATGGCGTGTGTCGATTGGATTGGGCACCACTGTCGGCGCGCGACCGAGGTTCAGCCAGATCGCGGCCAGTTCAGCCATCTTGCGGCTGGGGGCGGTCAGCGCCCGCGCGCGGCGCGCCTGGTAACGTTCCAGCCGGTCGCACCATCGGATTTCCCGATTGACGGGCAGGTCGTTGAGGCGATAGTTCATCAGCAGCGGGGTGTGCACTTTCACCACGAGCGGCGGCACGCCGCTTCGCGCGACGAAGCAACCGTTGGCGTCGTATTCGGCGGTTTCGCAGATATCCACCCGGTCACGCCGGTGAATCTCCCGCACCTTGTAGCCGGCCGCCTGGGCATACTCCAGTTTGCGTCGCAGGTAAGGCGCCCGGCGGGTGGCGAACTGAAATCCCCGGTAGACGATCCGCTTGAGAACTCGCCGGGGCGGGGCAAAACCGATCCGGTGGACGGTCACGCCCGCCTCAATCAGGACACGGGCGGGACCCAAGGCCCCCGCGACGACCTCCACGCGATGGCCCGCTTCGGCCAGTCCCCGGGCCAGATTGTAGGTGTAGGTGCCGATGCCCCCCCAGCCGGTGTCCGGCGGGTACTCTTCCGAGATGAGGCATATATGCAACGAGTCGGTGGCCATCGGCCGATATCACTTTCCCGTGAACTTCCGGAAGACGCGATACAGGAATTTGGACTGGATGGTTTGGAGCGTCTCTTCCAGACCGGTCACCTGCTGTCGAAGCCGGTCACATTCTGTTTGGAGGCGGATCGTCTCCGCATCCAGTTGCTCCTGCAGCCGGGTCGCGTGTTCCCGCAGCCGGGCCGATTCATCCTGCAGCTGCCGGGCATGCTCTTCCAGGCGGGCGATGGTGGCCTGCTGGTAACCGAGCGCCTGGTCTTTCTCGGCGATCAGGTTCACGCTCTGCTGGAGGTTGCTTTCCTTGTCGGCGATGTAGCGGCGCAATTCGGCGATCGTGGCGCTCGACTCGGACAGGTGGCGCATCTTCTCCTGTTCCAACTCGCGGAGCGTGTTCAGGTCATGTTCGCGGGCGGCGAGTTCATCGCGCAACGCCCGCGTCTCCCGCTGGAGCCGTTCCATCTCGAGGCGGGCCTGGTCCGACCAGTTGAGCGAGGCGCGCAGCAGGGAGGCAGCCGGCGGCGCTTTACGCAACGGTCCGCTGAGAAGCTTCAGGATCGGCTGGATTGCCGTCCGGTAATCGAAGACCTCGCAGGACAGCCGACTGGCCGCCTCGGCATAGCCGGCCGGCAGCGGTCGGGGAAGATTCAGGATTTCTCGAAAGACCCGCCGAATCGTCTGATCATCGGTATCCGGCAGCACCCAGCCGGCGCCGTACTGCCCCACGTAGCGTGCGATGTAGGCGAACGGCGCGCATACCATCGGCAAGCCGCACCGGAGGTAGTCGATCTCCCGGAATGAGAGCGCCAACTGCCGCTCCGGGTTCTCCTCAAAAAGATCCACCGCGACGTCCGCGGCCGCGTACTCCCGCAGCAAGTCGGGGTAGGGAAGCAGCCCGCTGGACTGCAGGCGCGGAGAGGACGGCAGGGACTCCACGGCGTTGTGATACTGGTCGGCGTCAATCGCAAACGGGTAGCGGCCGCCGAACAACTTCAAGACACCGCGTCCGGCCGCCTCCATTTCTTCGAGCAGGATGCGGAGGAAGCGGGCCGAGCGAATCCATGGCCAGTGCACGCCCCCGGCCACGAAAACCGGATCGGGCCCGGTCGATGGCGAGTGGGCGACTGCCTGGCCGGCGGCAGCCAGCGGCACGACGGCGACGGACGCCCGGTTCATCTCCACTCCAGCCAGTTGCAGCATGGCGTACAGGTATGCCCGCTGAGGTTCCGTACAGCAGGCATGATAGTCGGCCTTGTTCATCGCGGCCAGCACGCGGAACAACCACTGTTCCAGCGGCAGACGCTGGAACGCGAATTCCAGCATGCGCGGAGCGATCCAGTCCGCCAGGATCGGCGTTTCGCAACCGGCTTCCGGAATCATCTCCAAGCCTTCGCCCTGGATCAGAATCAGCAGTTCGGGCCGGTGGATCTTGAGGATGGCTTGGAATTCGGCCGAAGTGTCGAATAGGGACATGGTGTCCGGAGGGGGCACGCCCCGGTAGAACGAGCTGTGGGTGACGTAGCGGACCGCGACACCCCGCTCGGCCAGGGCCGCTCCCAACTGGTGGGCCCGCAGTCCGTTGCCCACCGTGGGGCGCTCGGCATCCGGCAGGTTGCCATGAACGTGGATGAGGACCTGTTGCGGCATGCCGGTTACCATCCTTCCAAATAGTTGAAAAATTGTAGTTTCTTTCAGATATTAAATCAACGGGTTTGTGCCGCTGGCTTGTCGGCGATCATTGCGATGGTGAGGCGGGATCGGCCGGTCGCTCCAGGATGTTGCCGCCGCCATCCAGGACGTAGCGATACACATGAGCCAGATAGGCCACGCCTTCATCCCGGCGCGTGCATCGCACCTGGAAGGGGTAGAGCCGGTTGTGGAAATCGTAGGGATGAATGTCATCGGGACAGAAAATAGCCACCGAGACCTGGTAGTCGCCGTTCATCAGGGGACATTTCGGAATGACATAGTCCACCCGTCCCTCCGCCGGCAGCTCCGGCAGGCTGGTGCCGTCCTTGGCTGACGAGGAGCCGTAACAGAGGACGTTGTCATTGCGCCAGATCGAGACGCCGATGTTCGGATTGGCCACACGCGTGTGGCTCCGGAAAAACAGGCGGATCATGAGCGTTTCGCCGTGATCGAACACGGTTCGGGGCTGTTCGCGCTCGTCCAGAATCTCCACCCGGTAGATCTCGGCCTCCCGGGTACCCATCCGGTCGGGCAATCCGCCCGAGGCCTCATTGGTCAGCGCGGCGCCGCCTGAAGCTGTTTGCCCGTCGTCGGCATCCGTTGCTGTGGGTGTCGCCGCAGGGATCCCGGACTGTTCTTTGCGGAGTTGCCGGCCGATCCGCTCCCGCTGAAAATCGAGATAGGCGTTGGTCACATCGATGCTGCTCCCTTGAGCCACGATGCGTCCGCCGTCCAGCCAGACCGTACGCTGGCACAGCCCGCGCAGGGTGTTGATCGCGTGCGAGACGAAGATCACCGTCTTGCCGCGTTCGCGAAATTCGTTGATCTTCCGGTAGCATCGGCTTTGGAAATATTCGTCACCCACGGCCAGGATCTCGTCCACCAGCAGGATGTCCGGATCGGTGTTGATGGCCACGGAGAAACCCAGCCGCATGAACATCCCCGTGGAATAGATTTTGATGGGCCGGTCGATGAATTCGCCCAGCTCGGAAAACTCGATGATGGACTGGAGGCGTGCGTCGATCTCGTTCCGGGTCATGCCCAGGATGGAACAGTTCATGTAGATGTTCTCGCGGCCGGTGAACTCATGATGGAATCCGGCCCCCAATTCCATCAGCGCGGAGATCCGGCCCCGGACCGACAGGGAACCTTCCGACGGCCGCGAAATTCCTGAAATCAGCTTCAGCAGCGTGCTTTTGCCGGCGCCGTTGCTGCCGACGAAGCCGACGGAATCTCCGGGCTGGATGACCAGATCGATGTCCCGGAGTGCCCACAGCTCCTCGTGGGCGCTTCGCCGGCCCAGCGAGAGAAACTCCTTGATCCGATCCAGCGGATGCCGATAGATGCGGTATTTCTTGCCGACGCCTTTGAGTTCGATGATCGGGTCCATGGTTCAGATCATAAGAACGGGGTAGAGGATTTTCAAGACCAGAATGACTTCGACGAGAATGACGCCGATCGTCGCTTGATACTCGCGGTTGCGGTGGTACTGTGCGGCGCTGAACCGTTGCCCGGTGCGGCTCATGCGAACGGAGAAGGCGGGTAGGAACAGCGGCACCCGCCGGCGGTATTCTTCGAACGGTGGGCCGTAAGCATCGGCGATCTCCCGTTCTTCCTGGTGCATGACCGGCCAGTAGATGAGAATGAACAGGATGCCGAACACGAGCCCCAGCGGCCACCAGCCGCTCTGCAGGGCGAAGCCGAGTCCCATTAAAAAGGATCCGAAATAGAGCGGATTACGGGTGCGGGCGTAGGGACCGGAGGTGGCCAGGGCCTGACCTTTGCGGATATGCCCGGCGGCCCAGCCGCGCATCACGAGGCCGGCCAGGATGAGCGGCGCGCCGGTGGCCAGCCATAACCAGGTCGGGCGGCTCAGCAGAAAGAACAGCGCGGCGCAGACAAAACCGATCGGAACCCGCAGTTTTTGCAGTAACCGGCTCTTATTGCGCACTGGCGGCCTCCGCTGTCTGCAGCCGTCGGACGACGGCGGCGAACACTTCATCGACCGTGAAATCCATGCAGCGGTGCATCGCTTCATCGCACCGCCGCTTGTAGCTGTTGGAACAGGGCAGGGTGCGGTGCAGGGCGATGTCATCCGGGTGGAAAGGGCCGTTCCGAAAGGGGTCCGTGGGGCCAAACAAGGCCACGACCGGCGCGCCGCTGGCCGATGCGATGTGCATCGGGCCGGTGTCGCCGCTCAGGAAACAGTCGGCGTGACCCGCCAGGGCGGCCAATTCGGTCAGGTTCAACCGGAGTGGTCGAATCCGGCTGTCCTCGTTGCGCATACGCTCAACCAGGGGCTCCTCGCGGGGGCCGTGCGTGACCACGACTTCACGGGACAGATGCTCCCGCACCAACCGGCCCACCTGCGCGTAGCGCTCGGCGGGCCATTGCTTCGTGGGCCAGCCGGCGCCCGGGTTGATCATGATGAACGGCCGTCCGTCCAGCGCGCATCGTTCCTTCTCCGCACGGACGGCAGCGGACGCCGGCAGCTGAAACGGGAACACCCTGGGAACAGGCAGCGTAACCCCGAGCGGGGCCACCAGGCGAGCGCAGCGGTCGATCACGTGTCCCGAGCCGGCGTCCACATGTTCATCGTAAAAGCGGGCGGCGGCCGGTTCGCGCAACGACTCTCTGTTCCAACCGACCCGGTGGCCTGTTCGAGCCAGGCGGACAACCGCCGCGGATTTGAGCAAGCCCTGGAAATCAATGACCACGTCGTAGCGGGTGTCGCGGATGTCTCGGAAGCTCCGCCAGGGACTCCTGGAGCCCGCCAGGTGGCGGCCATGGCGCCAGCCGTGCGTGTGGAGCCGGATGACACGGCTCACCGGCGCCAGGCACTCGACCATCGCCGCGTTGCGGTGCTCCACACACCAGGTGATCCGGCAATCGGGCAGGAGCGCCTTGAGTGCGGTCACTGCCGGTACGGCGTGAATGGTGTCACCGATGGCTCCGAGTTTGACAACGAGCACATTCTGCAGGCTCACGCATCGTCTCCTCTGGGGGGTGGCGGGTTCATCGAGCGGATTCGCGCGAGCAGATCCCGGGTGGAGTGATCCTTGGGATCGCCGACGATACGGACCTGTCCGCCGTATCCCCGCACCACCTCCCGCTCGGGCACCGTTCCCTCCGTGTAGTCCGTGCCTTTGGCCTGGATGTGCGGCCGCAGGGTGAGCAGGAGGCAGCGGACGTCCGGCTCGGAGAAGATGGTGACGTAGTCCACCGCCGCCAGCGCGGCAACGATTTCGGCGCGGTCCAGTTCGGGCATCACCGGTCGTTCCGGCCCCTTGAGGTCCCGGATGCTGGTGTCGCTGTTGAGCGCCACCACCAGCAGGTCGCCCAGCGAGCGGGCGGCCTCCAGGTACCGCACGTGACCGACGTGGAGCAGGTCGAAACAGCCGTTGGCCATGACGATGGTCCGCCCGGCCTGCCGCGCCGCGTTCAGGATGGGGACCAGCTCCGCCACTGATTTGAGTTTGGCATTCATGAACCGGGCAATCTCCGGGCGCTGAAATCGGACCGGATGGCGCTCAGCAGTTCTTTGTCCGAGACCGTCGCCGTACCGCGTTTCATGACCACCAGGCCGCCGGCATAGTTCGACATCCGGGCGGCCACCTCGAACGACGCCCCGCAGGCGAGTGCCAGCGTGTACACCGAGATGACCGTGTCACCCGCACCAGTGACATCCGCCACCTCGTCGGAACCGAAGACCGAGATGTGGACGGGTTTTTCGTCGCGACGGTACAGGGACATGCCCAACCGGCCGCGCGTGATCAGCAAGGCGGCCAGATCTTGCTCCGCCAGAATTCGGTTGGCCACAAAGTCCATCTTGCTCAGATCCTCGCCGATGCTCGTTTGGTAGGCTTGTTCCACTTCCGAAATATTGGGCGTCAGGCTGGTGACATGCTGGTATTGCCGCAGGGTAAAGCGGCTGTCCACGACTAACGGCAATTCCATTTGCCGGCAGTGTTCGGAGAGCTCGTTGATCAGGCGTGTTTCCACACTCCCGTAGCCGTAATCGGAGACAACGACCGCGTCCACCTTGGGGAGGAAGCTGAGCGCCTTGGACAAAAGCTCGTCCCGGGAGCAGACCGGCTGGCCCTGGAGGTCCTCCCGGTCGATGCGCAGCATCTGCTGCATGGACGAATGGAACGCGCCGGCCAACACGCGGGTTTTCACCGGTGTACAGTAGCCGTCGCCGCGGAAGATGCCGGATACGTCCACGCCCGTGTTCCGGAAAAAATTGAACAGCCAGTCGCCCGCCTCATCGTTGCCCAGCATGCCCACGGGGTAGACGTGGCTGGACAGTGACAGCAGGTTGTTGACGGCATTGGCGCCGCCGCCCGGAATGTTGATGGTCTCTCGATATTTCAGGATCAGCACGGGCGCTTCGCGTGAAATCCGGGAAATTTCCCCGAAGAGAAACTGGTCCAGCACGAGGTCGCCAATATGCAGGATGGTTGCGCCCCTGAATTTCTCGATGACCTGGGTGTAGTCTTTCAGCGTGGGTTTCATGTTGCCTCCGTACCGAGGATCCAGTCGACAGCCGCCGTCAGGTTGGCGACGACGGCATCCGGGCAGTCAGGTGTCAAGTGAACCACGGGCGCGATCGATAGTTCCGGCTGCAACCAGAGCGAGCGACATCCGGCCCGCTTGCCCGCCTGGATATCGCTGAGCTTGTCACCCACCATGAAGGAGCGCGCCAGATCGATGCCGTGTTCGTGCGCCGCCCGCAGCAGCATGCCCGGTTCCGGTTTGCGGCAAGAGCAGGATTGGCGGTATTCGGGCCGGCTGCCATCGGGCAGATGGGGGCAATGATAGATAGCGGTGATCCGGATGCCCTGATCCCCAAGCAGTTCGTGCAAGCGGTCGTGGATTCGGGCCAGAGTTCCCTCGGTCATATATCCCCGGGCGATCCCGGACTGATTGGTGACGATGATGAGCAGAAAATCCGCCTCTTGAAGTCGCCGCAGTGCATCCGTCACACCAGGCAGCAATTCCAGCCGGTCGGGATCACTGAGGTAAACAAGATCCCGGCAAAGGGTCCCGTCCCGATCAAAAAAAACAGCTCGACGCATGTCCACGATTGCCCTCGAAGTGGCCAAGTTTACCAAAAAAGGCACTTACGGGCAACTCGGCATTCAGCGGAATGTTAGGAGCGGGATTGACCGAGGGAGCGTCCGGCGATGCTCTAGCTCTCGGGGGCGATTTCGCGCCGGGTGGGATTCATCTGACACAACAACCATTGGGAAGAGCGGTGCAGCGATCGCTCGATCTCCCAGACCGGCATCTGGAGCTGCGCGGATATCTCCTTGGCGTCGAGGTTCTTGTAGTGTTTCAGAATGAAAATATTCCTGTCTTTCTCGGGCAGCGCCTGGATGGCCCGGACAATCATTCTGGAAACAACGTCTTTGATCTTCTTATTCTTGTCGCAGCCGACCATGCTCCACTCCGTTCGAACTCCATCGCGGGAACATTTAAAGTTAAGATGACAAAACTCGCTTTCAGGATCAATTGTTTTTCATCTTCTTGGAATATTACGATGCGAAACCGTGTTTGGTTCGATTGCCTTCTGGGTGGGGGAGCCGATCGGAAGACAGCCGGTCGCCACGAATAACTTGCCGCGTACCGGCGGGGTCGTTACAATGGGGACATCTGGGCGCGAGAATCGATCATGACACAGTCCCGAAAGATGACCGTGCTGCTGGACTCGGTGAAGAAGCTGATCCGGCGCGACGATTACAAGCATGTGGCCAATATCCTCCGCAAGGTTCACGCGGCCGATATCGCCTATGTGCTCGCGCATCTGATGGAGGCGGAACGCCTCCGACTGGTACAAGTCCTGGCAGACACGGACCTGGTCTTGGCCGCCGAGTCTATCAGCGAACTGCACACCAAGCCGGGTGGTCAACTGCTGGCCATCCTGCCCGTCGAGCTGGCCGCAAAAATTCTCCAGCAGATGGATTCGGATGATGCGGCACTTTTCGTTGCCGACCTCCCGGATGACAAGGGGCGTGAGATCCTCGCCCTGATGGCCGCGGAGGAATCCTCATCGGTCCGTGGTCTGCTGCGCTACGAAGCCGAGACCGCCGGCCGGATCATGAACGCGGATGTCTTCTGCCTGAACCAGCGGGTCACGGTGGGTGAAGCCATCCAGAAGCTCCGGGAGAGGCGGGAAGCCGTATCCTGTTTCTACATCTACGTGGTGGATGACGGCGGCCGCCTGCTCGGGGTGCTATCCCTGAAGCAGCTGCTGTTCCATCCGCCGGAAGTTGCGCTCCAACAGATCATGCGTACCAACGTCATCAGTGTGAACACCGAGACCGACCAGGAAGAAGTATCCCGCCAGGTGGCCAACTACAATCTGCTGGCTATCCCGGTGGTTGATGACGAAAACCGGCTGGTCGGCATTGTCACCGTGGACGACGTGATCGATGTCATCCGCGAAGAGGCCACGGAAGACATTTTTTATATGGCTGGCGTCGAAACCGACGACCATGCGTACACTTCGGCGCGACTGTCCATCCGCAAGCGCATCCCCTGGCTGGCCATCTATCTCGGCATCGGGTTGTTCACGGCCTGGGTGATTTCTCTGTTCCGGGGCGCTCTCGATCAGTACGTCATCCTGGCCCTGTTCATGCCAATGATCGGGGGCATGGGGGGAAATGCCGGCACACAGACGATGACAGTCGCGGTTCGCGGCATGGCCATGGGGGAACTCGACGCGCAAACCCATCCCAAGTTCATCCTCAAGGAGCTTCGGGTCGGCGTAGTCAATGGTTTACTGCTGGGCATCATCGCCGGATTGATCGCCTCCGGCCTCGAGTTCGTGTGGACCGGCCATTACAAAATCGGCATCATCATGTTTCTTGCCATGTGGCTCAATATTTCTCTGGCGGCGTTGTGGGGAAGCCTGATCCCGCAGATTTTCAAATGGATGAAGATTGATCCGGCGCTGGCGTCCGGCATCTTCGTGGCCACCTTGAACGACATCATCGGCTTCTCCATTTTTCTGGGGATGGGCACGCTCATGCTGAACACCTTCGGACTCTGATCCATGCATCCTCTAGAGGACGATGCGCTCGTTCTGCGGATCTACCCGTTTGCGGAAGCGGATGCGGTCGTGGTCCTGCTGACCCGCCACCATGGCAAGGTTCGCCTCATGGCCAAGGGATTGAAAAAAATCCGTAGCCGCCATCTGGGGATCGTCTCTCCGTTCAATCTCATCACCGTCCAGTTCAAGCCGGGGCAGGGGGATCGTCTCGGCATCCTGTCCGGAGCCACGCTGCAGTTCGGGGTCGATATCGCCCATGGTTCCCTGCACGATTTCTACTTTCTGTCGTTGATGGCCGAAGTCGGGATGATCATGGAGATTGATCCGATGACCGGCGAGAAAGTGTTCCGCCTGTTGGACGCCCTGGTGCATTGCGTCGTCAACCACGGTTTTCGTGAAATCCTGCTCTGGTATCTCCTGTTCTGGATCGCCCGGCTGGAAGGTGAGCTGGCGGACCCGTCCGCATGCGGGATCTGCGGCCGACTATTCAACGCGAACCGGATGGCGCTCGGTTTGAATCCAACCACCTTGGCATTTCATTGCCGGACCTGTGCAACGCCGGCGTCGTCGGGCGGGTTGGGTGGTGACTATCGTGGCGCGCAACGCGCCTTCCAGCGTTTTCTGACCACGGCGCCTGACCGACTGACGACGTCACGATCGGTCCCGAAAGAATATGAAGCAATCACCCGGTTACTGGTGGCCCGGATCGAACAGCTCAGTGGCCGGGCGATCCGAAGCCTGACACCGCTGCTGGCTGTTCTGCTGCAGCAACCCGAAGCGAAAAAATGAATTCCTCAGTTTCTAACAGAAGATGTGGAAAACTCATAGGAAATTCGGCCAAAGCGATCTTTATCCTCTTTAGTATCTAATGTTTTAACGAATTGCTAACACTTTATGCAAGGTCTGATAACCGTTGTCAACCCGTCGGCGATAACCTATAATTAGATCCGCTCGCGAGCAGGATGAAAGCTGAATGATTGCCGTATTGAAACAAAAGATCCAGCCCAAGCAGCTGGAGGTTTTTTTAAACGAACTGGCCGCTGCCGGTGCGATTGTCTACCCGGTCCAGTTATTCCAGCAGTCTCTCGTAGTGACCTCGACGCTTTCACCGGCGGCCGCCGGATTGCTCGACCAATCACCCCTGGTGGAATCGACCATCGACACCGGTTCGGTGTTCCAGCTGACCAGCCGCAGCTTCCAGAAAAAAAATACCGTCATCCCCATCGGCGACGCGCGGATCGGTGACGGCTCGGTGGAGATCATCGCGGGTCCCTGTGCGGTTGAGTCCAGGGAGCAGGTTGGGGCCATCGCCGAATTGCTGCAGGGACAGGGGGTCCGGCTGTTTCGTGGCGGATTGTTCAAACCGCGGACTTCACCATATTCATTCCAGGGTTTGGGATTCGCCGGTCTGGACATCCTCCGGGAGCTGAAGGAGCGACACCATTTCATGATCGTCACCGAAGCGCTCAGCGAGCGCTGCCTGGAGCAGCTGATCGGCACCGCCGACATCATCCAGATCGGTTCGCGCAACATGCAGAACTTCTCCCTGCTGAAGGAAGCCGGCGGGGCCGGGATTCCGGTGCTGCTGAAGCGCGGCCTGGCTGCCACGATGGATGAGTTTCTGCTGGCCGCCGAATACCTGATGGCTCACGGCAACTCCAAGGTGATCTTATGCGAACGCGGCATTCGAACCTCCTGTTGCCACACCCGTAACACCCTCGATCTGAGCGCGATCCCCTATCTGAAGGAACAGAGCCATCTGCCTGTGATCGTGGATCCCAGCCACGGCACCGGACGGTCCGAGCTGGTGCTGCCGATGGCGCGGGCGGCGGTGGCGGCCGGGGCAGACGGACTCCTCATCGAGGTGCACCCCTCGCCGGCCGACGCCTTGTCGGACGGCCATCAATCGCTGACGCCCGACCTGTTTTGCCGCCTGGTGGAAGAGGTCGATCGGGTGGCCGTTGCGGTGGGCACCCGCCTGGCAAGAAATTCACAGCCTTTTTGAACTTTGGCCCCCCTCCACGTATCCATATTATCGAAAACTTTGTTAGAGGTGGTGCAAAATGGCAAAGAGAAAATTTCACATCGCGTTCCTGATGGGGATGCTGCTTTCTTTTTGCCTGGCTGGCGACTCGTTCGACTACATCCCCCGGATCAGCTATGTCGACGGCGACGTGAGCCTGCAGGAGCGGGGGAGCACCGGCTGGACGACCGTGGACGTCAATCTGCCGATTCAGATCGGGGACCGGTTGGTACTGGACCAGAACGGACTGATCGAGATCGAGATCGATGACGGATCGTTTTTACGGGTGAACCAGTTCAGCGAGTTCATGTTCCAGAACCTGGAGAAAGACCGGATTGTCATCGAGTTGGTGCGGGGTGAGGTGATTGCCCGAACCACGGATGCGGCGGATTACGTCTTGATGACCGCAGCCGGCGATGTTGTCTTGCGATCGGAGGGATTGTACCGGATCAACGCCCGGGATGACCGTTCGGTGGAGCTGATCGTCCGGTCCGGCAAGGCGCGTTTTGTCAACGACAAGCTCGATAAGAAACTCGGGCGCAACGAGCGAATCGTGGTGTACGGCCTCTCCGATCAGTTCGTCATGGGTGGGGGAGACCGTTTCGATGACTTCGACAATTGGAGCGATCGGCGGGACAGCCGGTATGCGTCGGCCAGCGAGAGCTACCGCTACATCCCGCGTACGGTATACACCGGTGCGGCCGATCTGGATCTGTATGGTCGCTGGGTGTTCGTGGCCGATTATGGACACTGCTGGATACCGACCGTCTACTACTCCGGCTGGGCGCCCTATCGATCCGGCTACTGGCGGTATTCCCCCGTCTGGGGATACACCTGGATCTCGTATGATCCCTGGGGTTGGCTGCCGTACCATTACGGATCGTGGACCTTCACCGGATCATTCGGTTGGGTGTGGGTTCCCGGCTCATCGTGGGGCTGCTCCTGGTGGGCGCCCGGCCGCGTCCACTGGGGCTTCTGGAACGGTTATGTGGGCTGGGTGCCGTGCGGCCCCGGCGATTACTACTACGGGTACTGGCGCAACGGCCATGACCACAATGTCTACGTCAATAATGTCGTGGTCAACAACTATTACGGTTCCGAAAACACCCGGCACAACGGCGCCGTCACCTATGTCAGCGAGGATGATTTTCGACGGGGCCGGCCGGTGGGCGATGGCGTTTACAACCGCAATGCGGTGGGGCGCAGCGTGCAGCGGCAGGAGACCGGCATCAGCTTCCGACCGGATGAGACCGTCAGCCGCGAACTCTTCCGCCGAGACCGCGTTGTAGCCGGTCCGCCCAAGGTGGATCCGGTGCGTTCCGCAGACGCCAGCTATTCCCGCAGCCGGGCCGGTGGAGCCGTTGAAGCCGGCACCCGCGTCTCGCGCGACGCCGGTTCCTCGACGTTGCCCGCCAGCCGAAGCCGTGAGTCGATGGCCGGTGAGACCGGGTCCGGTTCGGCCGAGAGCCGCTCGACCGGATACGGGTCGGATTCAGGCACCATCAATCGTGGCCGGCCCGACATCAGCAGGAACAGCGTCCAGGACAGTTCCCGTTCGCGGCAGGCCGACGACAACAGCAGCGGAACCAGCTATCGCCGCAGCGGATTGACGGACTCGACCGGTTCCTCAGGCTCAACGGGATCGGTCCGTGGCACCACCAGCCAGGGCAGTTCCAGCACTGATCGAAGTTCTTCCGGCAGCCGGTCCGGCACCTCCAGCTCCACTGGATCCACATCGCGCTCCATCGATCGTTCCGGTTCGAGCGGATCTTCCAGCCGGTCGTCGTCGCCACCGCCGGCGGCGCCGACGCGCTCCACTCCGACCCGTGAGAAGAAAACTCCATCACCGAGTGATTCCTACTCGCGCGTGTTTCCGACCACCGACTCCGATGCGCGCACGGCTTATGCGTCATCCGGTTCCACTTCGTCAACCGGATCCAACGCCTCGTTCAACCGAGCCACCGCTTCTTCAGATAACTCCCCTGCTTATGGGAGTTTTACAAACCAGGGCAGGGGATTCACCATCTCCTCGACTGGCTCGAACCGTTCGTCCGCGCTCCCGGCGTCCGGCAATACGCCAGCGGTAGCGAGGTCTTCTTCGAGCTCATTCAGTCCCTCGACATCCAGAAGCAGCAGTGGCATCAGTGTGACCCGTTCAAGCACGCCAACCGTATCCGCCCCGTCGCGGAGCAGCGGCAGTTCGATTTCGGCGCCATCGCGACCGGCGGGTGCCACCAGCAGTTCGGTTGCCCGCTCGTCGAACACGATTTCCTCAAGCAGTTCCCGTTCCACGACCAGCAGTTCGTCAAGCGGCCGGCGCCGTTAAAACGAGCGCATACGAGACTTGTACCAGATTGTGCTGAACATCCCCGCTACACGCGGGGATGTTTTTTGCCTTCTGTGACGGTGATCGTAACCGAGCACGATTTACAAGTTTACATAATATATCTTATCAGACTCTTTTCTGACGCATGCGGTAGGCGTTGGAAGCCAATTTCTTTTCTGGTACAATCGGATGACCCGATCGTTTGGTGTCGAATTTCATGAAGATCATCTCCAAGCTTATATACAAGGAACTCCTCCCCACCACGCTGATCGCCGCCATTGTCATGACGTTCATGGCATTCACCAAGGAGTTTCAACGGTTCGCCGAGCTGTTGATCACTTCGGGCTCATCGCTGTCCGCGTTTTTTACCGTGATCATTACCATCTGCTCCAACGTCCTCTATGTCATATTGCCTATCTCCATTTTGGTTGGCATCGTCTCCGGATTCAGCCGCTTGTCGGCCGACAACGAGATCATCGCGCTTAAATCCGGTGGCGTTGCGTTGCGGCATTTTTTATCACCCGTATTGCTGATCGCCATCATCGGAACCGGTATCACCTTCTTCTTGGCGAATATCGGTGCTCCGGCTCTCAATGCGCACTTGCGGGACATCCAGTACGAGGTTGCCATCTCCCAGATCACGACTGAAATCCAGCCCAGAACCTTCAATGAAAAGTTCAAAAATTTTGTATTCTATGTGGAAGACACCAACCGATCCACCAACACATGGAACGGCATTTTTCTGGCTGATCAGCGCGACCTCAGCGCGCAACGCATATACCTGGCCCGCACGGGACATGTGTTTTTCCAGCGCCGGGCCAAGTACCTGCAACTTCACCTGGAGAATGGCGTAATATATTCATTTAACAAGGATAAACCCGTAGCTGACTCCCTGACATATTTCGGCTCAATGGATATTCCGTTGAGCGAACTAAACGTTACTCCTCCCGATGAAATTCCGAAGCGAAATATCGAAAAAAGCATGGCTGAACTGAGTGCGGAGATACACAGCGGGCAATTTCCCGAAGGGAGTGATCCCCAGACAAGCATCGAGATCGAGTATTACCGGAGATTTTCAATCCCCTTTGCGTGTCTTGTATTTGGCCTGATCGGCTTGCCGCTCGGAATGCAGACCAGACGGAGCGGCCGGATGTACGGATTTCTCATCTCCATTCTGGTAGTTGTTCTTTATTATCTGACGTTTCTCTACTCGTGGAAGATCGGCTTTTATTCTGGTTTGGTTCCCGTCCGTTATGGAGTCTGGATCGCCAATGTTCTGTTCGCTGCCGTGGGCATTTACATGCTGCTGGCGGCCAGGCAGGATCACCATCCGTTCTCGGTTCTGGCTAACCGACCGGTGGCGTCAAAACTGATTTCACTCATCGAAAATTACAAACAAAATTGGGTAGATAAAGCCAACAGATTCAAGAAAAAAACTAAGCTAGACCAGATTGCATCATCTGAGCGCCCTTTTAGATTTACACGCGTATTGGATGTGTATATTCTTAGAGAATACTTGAAGATAATACTTCTAATTATCGCAAGTTTTTTGTTTTTATTTATTATATTCACACTTTTTGAGAACTTTGACGAGATCATCACCCATCACGTGCCGTGGACAACGGTCATGGAATATTTCCTTTTCATCTCACCGATGATCATCGTGCTGAGCATGCCCATCTGCCTGCTGCTGGCATTGCTCATCAGTTTCGGCATCATGGAGAAGACATTCCAGATCACGGCGTTCAAATCGTGCGGCGTCAGCCTGTATCGGATTACCCAGCCGGTGGTCATTTTGGCGTTCGTTCTGGCGGTGGGGATCTTCGGGCTCCAGGAATACATCATGCCGTACACCAACCAGCGCCAGGATCTGATCTACAACATGATGAAGGGACGCACTCCTCAGACGTACCGTCCTGACATCACCTGGATCATGGGTAGTGACGGTAAAATATACAATTACAGATATTTCGACACCGAAGCTGACGTCTTCGCCGATCTGTCGGTATATAACCTGCACCTGGACCAGGCACGCCTGAACTACCGGTATTTTGCGCCGCGGGCAATCTGGGACGGACGGATCCGGAAGTGGATTCTGATAAACGGGTGGGAGCGTAACTTCCATCCCGAGAGTCCGTATTTCAGAGTATTTGATTCCCTGGCCCGGGATTTCGCGGAGCAGCCATCTTATTTCAAGACAGAAGCCAAAAAATCGAACAAGATGTCGTTCGTCGAGCTTTCGCGATACATCGACAAGCTCCAACAGGGCGGCTTCAACACGCTGGGCCTGGAAGTGGATCTATACGCCAAGGTCTCCTACCCGGTGATCAATCTCATCATGCTGCTGATCGGAATCCCCTTCTCTTTCAAGATGGGTAAACGGGGCGCCTTGTATGGAGTGGCTATCAGCATCATCATCGGCATCGCCTATTGGGCGCTGTTCAACGTGTTCACCGCAATGGGCGCCTACGGCAAACTGCCGCCTTTGCTCGCCGCCTGGGCGCCGAACCTGTTCTTCGGTTTTGCCGGGATTTACATGTTCCTGAGCGTGCGCACATGACACCTCCCGCCGTCGCCGAGGCCACTCCATGAAACGGACCCTGCTCCTGGTCGCCAAGGTGCTCATCACGACTTTCCTCATTCTGTACCTGGTCTTGAGCAAGGACATCGATCTCAAGCGGTCCTGGCAGTACGTCCAGCAGTCCGATTGGCTGCTGCTGGCACTGGCGTTTGTGCTGCTGATGAGCGGCCAATTCCTGTGCACGATCCGCTGGCGGCTTATTCTTCTCCACCTCGGTATCCGGATCGGCCTGAGCCGTCTGGTGCAGTTCTATCTGATCGGGATGTTCTTCTCTTTATTTTTCCCCACCGTGATCGGCGGGGACGTGGTCAAGGTTTACTATGTCCGGAGGGACAGCGGCAAATCCGCTGCGTATGGTCTGGCGTCGGTCTACCTGGAACGGGCCACCGGTTTTTTCGCCCTTCTAACCTACGGGATCATTGGCGCTTGGTTGCAGCCGATCACGTTGACACCCAACGATTTCCGGCCGATCGGCTGGTTGGGCCTGGATCGCATGGACATCATCTGGATCCCGATCGGATTCATGGCATGCTTCCTGCTGGCCAATGTCATCATCTGCATCCAATTCTTTTACGGATTCGCGATCCGGCTGCTGGAGCGACTGGGACTCGGTCGTCTGGCCGAGCGGATCATCACGCTGCGCGACGCGCTGGGCGCATTCCGCGACCGTCCCCGGTCGCTGGCGGTGCCAGTCCTGTTGTCGTTCATCAACATCGGACTGGTGGTGTTCATGAACTGGCTAGTTGCCCGCGCCCTTGGCATCCGGTTGAGCATGATCGTGTTTTGCGCCGTGGTGTCCCTGATGACCGTCCTGGTCATGCTGCCCATCAGCATCAATGGCATCGGCCTGCGTGAGAACTCCTTCGTGGTGCTGCTGGCACTGGTCGGGGTTAATCCGGAGCAGAGCTTCGCGCTATCATGGATCAGTTTCCTGATTATCGTCTTGTCCGCGTTGCCGGGCGGGATCTGCTACTCCTTGTTGAAACGCGAAATCCCCGTGCCATCCGGCGAGGATATTCTCAACAAAACCTGATCCGCCCTGGGCAGGTCCAGACAGGTCCGATCAAATCCCTAATGATGCGCCATGTGATCCGGTCCTTTGGAACAGCAGACCGGTAGCGTGCCGTTTCCGGATCCGGCGGTCAGGCGGGAATGGTTGGAATCTTCGGATCGTCCTTGCCTGCCGGCAATCCGCCGCGCTGCTGAATCTGGCGACGGATGCTGCCGAAGATTCCGGACAGGAAATAAATCAAGGCAAAAGCCAGCAGCACTTCGTGGGAGAAAAACCAGATGCCGGCCAACAGCAAGGCCATCAGGAGGATGTTCCGCGAAGCGATCCGCCCGCGAAATCCGAAATTCTTGAAGCTGCCATACCGGGCGGTGCTGATCATCATGATTCCCAGAATCAGTGTCAGTCCGATCAGGCCGAAGTAAAAAGCATGTGACTGAAAGAATGACCAGTGGCCGTACTTCTGAACGAAATGGACCAGTGCGGCGATACAGCCTGCCGCGGCCGGAATCGGGAGGCCGAGGAAGTGTTTCAGTTCCGGATTCTGGGTGTTGAACCGGGCGAGCCGCATCACACCGCCGATCAGATACGTGAAGCAGGCGATCCAGCCCCAGTAGCTGTAGGCGCTGAGATGCCATTGCCACAACACCACCGCCGGGGCAATGCCGAACGAGATGGCGTCGGCGAGCGAATCGAGCTGCACGCCGAATTTGCTGGTGGTGCCGGTCAGCCGGGCGATGCGCCCGTCCAGCCCGTCGAGTACGATGGCGATGCCGATGCCCTTGGCCGCGTTGTCGAACTCGCCGGCCAGCGCAGAAGTGATGGCGTAAAAGCCGAAGAAAATGTTGGCTGTGGTCAGCGCCGACGGAAGGATATAGACACCCCGCTTGGGTGGTGGTTTCGGACGGTCGGTCTCAATCACATCCATCGGTGAACTCCGCGAGTATGGTCTGACCGGCAGTGACCTTCTGGCCGAGCTGGACTTTGATCGCAGCTGTCGCCGGCAGCCAGAGATCCACCCGGGATCCGAAACGGATCAAGCCGATCCGTTCCCCTTTGATGATCATATCGCCCGTCTGTTTCCGAAATACGATGCGCCGCGCGATTAATCCGGCGACTTGGGACATCCGCACGCAGCGCTCACCGTCTACGAGAACGATCTCGTTGTGCTCGTTTTCGACAGTCGCCGCTTCGCGATTCGCCGGCATAAACTTGCCGCGAGCATAATGGTAGGACTCGAGGCGGCCGCTCACCGGAGCGCGATTCACGTGGACATTGAAGACATTCATGAAGATGGATATGAACCAGACATATGGCGGATCAGCATCATCGAGTCGCCGAACAACCACGACCTTGCCGTCCGCCGGAGAGACGGCCACGTCGCCGGGGGGGACTTCCCGCTCCGGGTCGCGGAAGAAATTGATGCAGAACAGGCAGGCGGCCAATCCCGGAATTCCTGCATACGGATGGATCAGCCAGGCTGGCAGAATCGCCACGACGGCGGCGGCGATGATGAATGGGAATCCGTCGCGGTTGATCACGTAAACAGTCCTCGTTCACTGCTGGTTGTTCTTGCGGTACTCCGCCGCAATTTCCAGCATGCGATCCTTGAGCTGGAGTTTTTTCTTCTTCAATTCTACTTCGCGCAGCTGATCATGGGGGGTGAGATATTTACGTCCGGAGAGATCACGCAATTCGTCATCGTGCCGTTTGTGCTCATCGGCAAGGCGCTGGAACTCCTCGTCTTGCCGAAGTAAAATTTCTTTGATTTCCTCGAACCGCATGGTGGCCTCCTGGGGTGGGCTGACTCCTATTCTTTCACAAAACGGAACGATTTGCGATAGACGACGTTCGCGCCGGCCTGATCCAGAACGATCCGGATGGGGTGGGTCTTGGTCCGGCTCAAACGATCGGACGGCTCAAAACTGATCAGGTACTGATTTCGGATGACCAGCGAGAGGCGCCGGCCGATCTCGTTGGGATCGGCGTCCTCTAGTTTGTCGAAGACTGATCCGCCGGTCTCCTGGCTCACCGTCCGCAGGATCTGGCCGCGTTTGAACAGGCTCTGCCCGCCCATGCCCGAACCCGAAAAGTAAAGCGCATAGACGGGCACACCGTAGCGTTGGACGTGATTCAGGGTGATGTCGGACAGGTTTTCGTCGCCGTCGGAAACCAGAATCAACGCCTTCTTGGGCAGATCGTAGCCTGCGAGTGAATAAAGCGCGTGATCCAGGGCAATCGCCGTCTTGTTGACCGGAGCCCCCGTGCGCTTGGAGTAGTCCCGGATGTCCTTTTTGAAGAAAGACCAGATCGACTCCTGACTGGAAAACATGTATGGATGCAGGTTGGTTAGTGTCGCCAGTATCTCCAACCGGTCGGAGGTGGGCTTTTGCACCTCGGCATATTGCGTGCCGTAGGTGGCGAGGAAGAACACATCCTCGAAACCGAATTGATGGATGAGGGACTGCACCACCTGCTTGTTCCAACTGAACCGGTTCATGACCGATCGGGAGCTGTGGTCGAAGACATAACCGATAACGATCGGCAGATCGGTATTGTGGAGGAATTGGAACTGGGTGATTTCCGCGTTGCGCACATACAACCGGAAATTCTCTTTCCGCAGACCGATGATCATCTCGCCATCCGGAGCGGTCACGGTGACCGGAACCACCACGCGGACGGACTCCGCCTTCAACACCGATCGGCCCGCAACCGGCTCCTGCGGGCGTATGGCGGTGCCCAACAATCCCAACAAGATCAATGCGATGTTGATGTGGCGCTTGAAACTTTTGGGAAGTGTTCCCGTCATGCTTACTCCATCCGAATCATACTCATGTTTAAACCCCGGATTCAAGCACATTTTGGCTTGCGTACGACGCTATTTGATATATACTTTCAGTACTGTCCCGTTAACGGATTTTCAAAGCGTTCTAACATTTAATAAATGAATGGCTTACTGGGCATTTTCGCCAGAAACGATTTGAACTTTCGGTTAGCATCTCCGGCAGG
>Ga0209606_1000322_pt1 | contig 75296 bp, 67 predicted proteins | sample AD_UKC057_MetaG_FD_184412 | JGI IMG/M metagenome (GOLD analysis project Ga0209606, IMG submission 184412) | Active sludge microbial communities of municipal wastewater-treating anaerobic digesters from USA - AD_UKC057_MetaG (SPAdes) (version 2) | ecosystem: Engineered > Bioreactor > Anaerobic >...
CTCAAAAATCCCCCCGTAGTCATACAATCCTGAACAAAGTCTTAACGCCGCTCTGCAACAAGACCCTTGATTCTCTCGGAAATCAATCGGTTCACCCCTGCTTTTCCCAAGCTATGGGAACGGAGTGGAAAAGAACTGCTCTTGTGACCGGCGCAAATCGCGGCATCGGCCTGGCCGTTGCGCGCCAACTGGCGGAGCGTGGAAACTCGGTAATCCTCGGAGCACGTGACCGCAAAGCCGGCGAGGATGCCGCTGAATCTCTTCGCCAACGTGGCCTCGATGTCGCGTCGGTTCACCTGGATCTCTCTGTTCCGGCGACAATTGATGCTGCCATCGCCGACCTCACCACACTTGGCCGCCAGATTGATGTGCTGGTCAACAACGCCGGCGTGTTCAGCGACAAACCATTGCTTGAACTCACGGATGTCCAGATCGCCGAGTCGCTGGCCGTGCATTTGACCGGTCCACTCCGACTCATCCGCGCGCTCGTGCCGGGCATGATTGCGCGTGGATACGGACGAATCGTCAACGTATCGTCCGGCTGGGGTTCATTCGCTGAAGGCCTCGGCGGAGCGGGCGCATACGGCGTGACGAAAGCAGCGCTCAATGCCCTGACCGTGCGGCTCGCAAAAGAACTGCCGTCGACGGTCAAGGTGAATGTGATGTGCCCCGGCTGGGTTCGGACGCGCATGGGCGGGGAAAGCGCCCCGCGAACGCCGGACGAGGGAGCGGATACAGCCGCATGGCTTGCAACGCTGCCCGACGATGCTCCTACCGGCGGTTTTTTCCGCGACCGAAAGCGCGTCGAATGGTGAAGGAATCAACTATGCCCCATGTCATTGTCAAACTCTGGCCGGGAAAATCTGAACAGGAACAAACCCGGCTTGCCGAAGCCATCACCACAAATGTCACAGACGTTTTAGGTTACGGGCCGGAAGCCGTCTCGGTGGCGATGGAAGAAATCACGTCGCAAAACTGGAAGCAGAGAGTTTTCCTGCCGGACATCGTCGCCAAGGCAGAACAGCTTTACAAGAAACCGGGCTACACGATGTGAATCACTTTTATCGTCCTCACTCTTCGATACGGAGGAGTTTTGTGGATGGCTGGAACGTTACCCCGTCAATGCGCTGTTCCGGCAATTGCACGGGGTAGAGCCGGACGCTGTTGACCTGGTTGCGCTGCTTTTGCATCGAGACGTAGAGCCAATACTGCTGCTTCACGGCGTCACTTGTACCCTTGTCGTAGCCGGTTGCGTAAGCCTTCTCGGCCTGCTTCTTCGCGGCGTAATGGAGGGTTTCGCTGACGATGACTCCGCCCGCTGCGCCTGCGGCGGTCATGAGCGGATCGCCATCGGAGAGCTCGTGGCCAAGGTAAGCGCCGCCCGCGCCGAGAGCCACGTCACTGATGGGGCGTGTGGCGGAGCAACCGGCCATCAAGCCGGCGACAAGGACGAGCAGGATGAGTTTGGATGCGTTGGTGATGAGTTTCGTGTTCATATCGGTCAGTGGTTTTTGGTGTTGCCGTCTTTGCGGCGGTGGGCGTGGAGAATGATTCCCTCGACGACACTGGGGCTCTGGCGGAGTTCGCGGGCGCGGCGGTCGAAGTGCTCACCGCTCGAACTGGAGCAGTAGAGCATCTCCGGCGAGGCGACGTTGTGAACCGTGCCGCAGATGTTGCGTGCCGAGTCGGTGTGCAGGTAGGTGAACGGCGAATACTTCTCGCCCGGCTGATGGTCGGGCAGCGGGTAGTTCATGATCGCGTGCTGCGTCACCTCGGGCAGCGCGATGTCCTTGCCCATGTCGTCCAGGTCGGCGCGGTCGTTCTGCCGCATGATGAAGAACTGGCGGCTGTTCCCGAACACGGCGGAGCGGATGCGCGACTGCTTGAACCGCGCGTATTGCTGCACGATGGAGATGTTCCAGCAGTTGAACTTCCGAAGCTGGGCGTAGCTCTCCTGCACGATTTCCTGCCCGCCGGGGATGTCGAGGAAGCGGGCGACTTCCTCGTAGATGTTTCGTTTCCGAATCGCGCGCGGCAGCGTCATGATGTGCTTGCGCGCGTGGTTGGTGATCAGAAAACCGGCGGCGGCTTTCAACTCCTTGGCCGACTCCGGGATATAGCCCAGCTCGAAGTGCGCGATCTTGCCCGTGAGCGACAAGTTGCTCGTGCCGTCAAACAGGCAGCCGTAATTGCCGTCACGACACCACGGCAGGATGAGCGTCGCAATCTCCATGATCTGGTCACGCTCCGCTCCCATCGGATCGAGCATCATTAACTCTTGAAGCATCCGATGTGTGGGGAACTCCTCCGGCGTGAAGTAGGCGAACGCCAAGTTGCGGACTTCCTTGCTGGTCTTAGGCTCTTTCATGAACTTCAACGCCTCGGCTTCGTCGAACTGTGCCAGGTAGGCTTCCGCCTCGGCGGGGTTGACGGCTCGCCAATCGCGGAAATCGGCGAAGGTTTCGAGGCTGGTTGCGCCGGGCGGCATCCGCTCGGCCCGAAACTGCTGGAGTGCCAGCGCGTGCCGGGCAATGACCAGCAACTGGTCGTGCCGCTTCTTCTGCCAGTCCTGGAAGGAATCCTCGTAAAGCAGATTCAGATACTTGGCGATCTGCGCCTGGCGGAGCATCTGTTTGTCCTCCTGGGCACTCGTGCCGATCATCCGGGCGACAAGTGCGGTTGAGGCGGAGAGATGATCTGGCGTGACTGGCAGCCCCTTCGTGTCGAGGTAGTTGATGGTCAGGTCGCCGTCCGGGTGAATGATGATGGGTCGCGCGCCTTCTTCGACCGTCGCGGTGTAGATCCCGTAGCTGAGTCCCTCTTCGATGATGACGGTGTAACCGAAGTAGCCTTCCGTTTGGGTGAGCAGGTCACAGACTGTCACGGATTTGCCCGCACCGGACATGCCGAGCAACACCGCGTGCTGCGGCGAGGCGGCGTCTTTGCCCCCGGAGAAGGTCTGGATACCGACGAGATTGTTGGCCGGGCCGTCGTAGATCGCCTCGGCTGTCGCCAGGTGGCCGGTGAACGTGCTCGTGACCGGGAGCATGTCGGCGAGGAAACGATGCTCGGCGTAGAGCTTGCGGTGTTCGTAATGCCCCCACGTCCAGCCGGGCCAGGTCTGGAAGAACAGGTTCTTCGAGGTGCTGGGCAGATTGCTCTCGAAGTATTGCGCCGCGTTCATGGAGTTGATGGCGTTCTTGATCGCCCCGGCCTTGGCGTTGAGACCGTCGCGTGTCTTGTCCCAGACACGGATCGCAAACATGGCGTGAAAAGGAATGGTTTGGCCCTGCATCAGCGCATGAATCTTCTTCTGCTTCTTCTCCATCACCGTGAGCAGGGAGATCTTCTTCTCGCTGGCGTAGTCGCCGGCCACGCGGTCGTGCTCCTTCTCCTCTTTGCTGATCTCCTTGGTGATGGGCAACGGATCAATGTTCACCGTGATGGTGTAGTCCAGGAGGCGGAGATTCGTGAGGCGTTGGATGATGCCGGGATACGTCGTGCGCGGCCAACGGGTCAGGACGATGAGCGAGTGGTAATGGCCATCGAGGAAGAAGCCGAAGTCAGACTGCCCGCTGCCTTCGCTGTGCCAGCAGTTCTCCTGAATCGAAAGCTCGGGCGCGAAGCCGTCCGCCGGGTCATAGTCGAAGCGGTCGTTGAGCGACGGATTGAGAAACCGCTTGTAGTGCCGAAAGTGGTCGGCATCCGTCATGGCCAGCACGCGCGCTCCGGCTGAGCCGAAGATTTCGAGCAGCAGCCGATGAACGTGCTCGAACTCGGTCTGAAGCTGGTCGAGCAACGTAGTGTAGTAATCGCGCCGGGCAGCGGCGGTTTGGAACTTGGTCGGCACGTTCTCCAGTGCCCGGGAGATGTAGAAGATGACGCGCTGGCGGCGGAGTTTGCGTTCGGACATCGCCTGCCAGTAACGCGAGAAGCGCTCGTTGCGGACACGCTTGGTCCAGACGTTGGAAAAGCGCTCTGTCTCCTGCTGGTAACGCAGCAACTCCCCCTTGTAGTCGGAATCGCAGAAGTATTGCACTTGTAGCCGCTGGTTTTCGTGGAGGGACGCCAGCAGAAGACAGAGCTGGTCCTGGAAGTCGTTCAGGTCGGCAATTGGGCTGTTCGTCAGGTCGGGGGACTCGAAGATGAAGCCCTTCGACACGAAGCCGCCACGCCGCAGGTGGTTGAACACGATGAGGTCGTGGGTGAAGAAGCCGTTGGGTGCGCGCTCGAACATAGGTCAGACACGGATGGATTTATTGACGACGGCGGGACGTTCGCGGCGTCGGACCTTCGCCACGATGTGATTCACTTTCTCCAAGTCTCCCACGAGTCGCTGGACGGAGCGCGCCTTGCCGATTTCGTTCGTCGCGACGTAGGCTTCGCGGACGTGGGCCAAGGCGCGCTCCATGTGCTCGCGCGCGGTGGGGTCAAGGTCGTTCCGGTGGAGATTCTCACGCAGCGCCTGGTCGGCGGTGTTGAGTTGTTCAACGATGTAGCGGCTCATGGCAGGTCCTTTGCGAGTGGATGCGTGAGGCGCGGAGGTTCGGGGGCAAAACCGCCACCCGTGAACACGCGCTCGAAGATGTCGCGGTCGTAGCCGGGCGGTTTGCCCTGCCGTAGGCCGAAGATGTAGGCGAGGCAAAGCCCCACCGGGATGAGCGCCACGCCCAGGGCTGTGAGCAACGATGACTTCATTACCACGAGGAACACGAAGAACACCGTGATGCCCACGCCGATGCCGCCCACGAGCCACCAGAACAAACCGCCCTCCAACCCCCACGTCCGGCCTTTGGAGTCGGATGCGGCGTTGGCATCGGTGAGGCGGAGTTCGGCTTTCATGGTGGCTCGGGGCGGCGGGTGGTGGGTCGGTTGGTCAGTGGGTCAGAGTTTCGTCGGTTTAGAAGTTGCCCACGCCCACCGTGCTGTTGGTGTCGATGCCGAAGATCTTGAAGAAGGCGAAGATCACCGCCGGAGCGGCAGCGATGATTGCGCCGCCGATGATGGACATCTTGCCCTGATCCACGTCGCCGCGCCGGATGGCGAAGCCGCCGTAGATGACGCATGAGATGCCGAGCACGAAGCCGAACATCATGATCACGGCGAGGCTGTTGCTGATACCGGTTTTGAGTTCGGTGGAGTTGAACGCCTGCGCGTAAGCGGAGGTGCTGTTCAGGGCGAGGACCGCGGCAGCCAGGAGGAGCGAAGGCAGCCGCGAGCGGATTTTCTGACCGAGGGGTTTGATGTGTTTGATGAGCTTCATACGAGTCGTGTTTTTGTTTTTCTGTCGTTGAGCAGCGACTACCGCGCTGATCACGGGACGCAGCATGAAGCAAAGAGAAGGAAGCCGGGTGTAGGAGGGACACAAGGTGCGGGGATGTCCCTGCTAAAGGTAGGCGATGAACAAAACACCAGACTCGCACAAGCTTACCAACCTCCAGGAACTCGACGTGTTGTTGCCGCGCGAAATCCGCGGCCAGTCCCACACGATTCCACGAATCGTCTCCGCCATCCGTCGGGGCGAACTTGGGCTGACGAAGCCGTCCCGACCGCGCGGCAGCTTCCTGCTGCTCGGCCCTACCGGCGTCGGCAAAACCGAAACCGTGGTCGTGACGACGAATCACGTGTTCGGCGAGGGAAAGCTGTTCCGCTTCGACATGTCGGAGTTTCAAAATCAGGAAGCGCTCGGCCTGTTGCTCGGTGCGCGGCTCGGGGAAATCGGGTATCTCGGCGCAGTGCGCGACCGCGCGGCAGAAGGCTCGCTGTTGTTCGACGAAGCGGAGAAGGCGCACCCACGCGTGCTGGACATCCTGCTGCAACTGCTCGATGCCGCGCGGCTCACGGTCGCGACCGGCCAGACGCTCGACTTCAGCGGCTTCTACGTGTGGCTCACGTCAAACATTGGTTCGGCGGAACTGATGAGCCTCCAGCACTCGAACGAAGCCACGCTCGAACGCCACGTCCTCACCCGTGCGCAACAAGCCTTGCGCCCGGAGATCTTCGCGCGCGTGAATGAGAAGCTCGTGTTCCATCGCCTGAGCTACGAACACCAGTTGGAGATTGCGGAGAAGTTCTTGTCCCGCGAAATCGAATTCCTCGCCGCGCGCGGTCACAGGATCGAACTCGACAAGACGGCGTTGCCGTTTCTTGTGCGCAAGGGATTTCACCCGAAGCTCGGCGCTCGTCCGATGCGCGATGCCGTGGAGAAGCTCGTCGGCGACGCGGTGGCGGAATGCCTGCTCACTGGTCGTCCCGCCTGCGGTATCCTCGCGCACGACGAACTGCACGACCGCCTCGGCGTGTTTTGAGTCAGGCCAAGGAGAGGAACAGATGCGTCTCGCCGATGTCCACATCCGGCTGCACTGCGCCGAGTTTCCGCTTTTGAAGCTGGGCGCAGACTGTGCGGATCGCCTTCCGTTTGGCGGGAGACTTCGGCACGCGCACCAGCAAGGCATCCGCAAACTCGTCGCCCTTCTTACTGCGGTAAACGTCGGGCGCGATCACCTCGGTCGCGCCGGCGTCGTAGAGTGCGGCGATGAACTTCGCCGCGTCACTCTCGCGCTTGAATCGGCCCAGCGATCGGGCGGCCTTTTTGCCGCGCATGCCTTCAAGCCAGGAACGGGCCTCGAAACGATTGGGCTTGGCCAGCAGCCCGGCCAGGAAAACTCGGTGAATGTGTTTCTCCGACACCGGCTTCACCGCCTTCGCTACCCTTCCAAGCCTCGGCAACGACTTGTCCTTCGCTGCCGCCGCGCGGTATTCGTCGGCGCTGACCAGTTTCCCCCGGAGATAGATGTCGTCCGACAGGAGCGTTCCGTCACTCAACCAGCTTCGGCTGCGCCCGCAGAACCCGCCTTGTACGGTGGACAATTCCATCTGAGGCTTGCCGTTGTCATGCCATGCACGCTGCACACCCGTGCCCTGAATCATGCGGTATTTGCCGAGCAGTCGGCCCGTTTCACTCCATTGACGGCAGACGCCATGCAACAGTCCATCGGCGTAGCGTTCCTCGGAGGCGAGGCGTCCGTTCTTGTGCCAGACACGGGCAACGCCATGCCGGTGACCGTTTCGGAGAGGCATTTGTTCGCGGAGCAGACCGTTTCGATACCAGGACTTTTGAATCGTGGTTCTCACGTCACGTGTTTTGCACTTCGACCATTGAACGTGAATTCTGGCCCATTTAACACGAGTCCCGGGCAAAAGCATAGCAGGAGTTGCCCTGATTTCAGTGATTTTTTCACCTTCCGTCGCCCCGCGACGACACACTTCCGCGATGAAAACCTAAGCGCAAAACTTTCCGGCGGCGGCGGGCGGGTCAAGGTGGAGGCGGGGGCAGCCGGGGCGCACTACCTTGACGCGACCGACGCCGCCATACAATCGAGAGGGGTTTCATCGCGTTGTCCAAGCCCGAGCCGAATGGCTCGCCAATCCCATGCAAACCGATCATATTCAACCCGCAGTGACAGTTCCCATGAGCAAACCGAGCGCCAAAGCGAAAAACCGGAAAGCAGTCCCGGCGAAACCGAGCGACTACAACGAAGTCCTGACCAGCGTGGTCGAACTGCTCGACGCGGCCCGGCGTGCCTCCGCGCGCGTGGTGAACTCGTTGATGACGGCGACGTATTGGGAGATTGGTCGGCGGATTGTGGAGCATGAGCAAGCGGGCTCGAAGCGCGCGGGATACGGCGAGGCATTACTCGAAGGCTTGTCTCGCGACCTCACGCGAAGATTCGGGCGCGGATTCGGGATCATCCAACTTCGCACCATGCGGCAATTCTACGCGACGCATGCGCTTACGGATAAAATCCAATCGGAGATTGGAGAAGCTCCGATTCGTCAATCACTGATTGACGAATCTGCCAAGAGCCTGGTGATTGCCCCAATTGGCCAATCAGCGATTGACGAATTCAGCCATCCCCACTCGGCCACGGGGTCGTTCGTTCTTGAACGCCTCGGTCGGATTGCTCAGGCATTTCCGCTGCCGTGGACGCATTACGTCCGCCTCCTGCGCGTTCGCAACACGTTGGCTCGCGAATTCTACACACGTGAAGCCTTGGCGGGTGGCTGGTCGGTGCGTCAGCTTGACCGACAGATCAACGCGCAGTTTTACGAGCGCGCCGCACTGTCGAAGAACAAGTCGGCCATGCTGCTCAAGGGTGAAAAACCAAGGCCGGGCGATGCTGTCTCCGCCGACGAGGAAATCCGCAACCCGCTGGTCCTGGAATTCCTGAACCTGAAGGACGAATACTCCGAGAGCGACTTGGAGGCAGCCCTGATTCGACACCTCGAAGCATTCCTGCTCGAACTCGGTGATGATTTTGCGTTCGTCGCCCGGCAGCGCCGACTGCGCATCGGCCACGAATGGTTTCGCGTGGACCTCCTGTTCTTCCACCGCCGACTGCGCTGCCTGGTCATCATTGACCTGAAGATCGGCGGACTCGTTCATGCCGACGTGGGGCAAATGAACCTTTACTGCAATTACGCACGCGAACATTGGATAAAGCCCGGCGAACATCCGCCGGTGGGGTTGATTCTCTGCACGGACAAGGATGACGCGCTCGCCCGGTATGCGATGGACGGTTTGGGAAGCAAGATGCTCGTCAGAGAATATCTGACGGCATTGCCGAAGGAATCCGCCTTGGCGGCGGAACTCGCCCGGACACGCGATTTGCTGGAACGCCAGGCGGAACTCCGCCGCGCCACTCGTGGCAAATCAGCGTGAAGCTTCGGTCTGTGGTCGGTGAGCGGGGAAAGTGGAGCGGAGGGCGGAGAGCAGCGCCTAGCGAAACGCAGGTGCGTTGGGCATGGTGATGAACTAGAGGGTGAAAGACCCTTGTGGGGCCTTCGGAAGGCAACCACGAGTCGAAGGCAACTGCATGAGCCGTGAGGCCGTGTGGGGAGGAAGCCGGATGACGAAACGGAGTCCTGAACGAAAGTGAAGCCTCGTAAGGCAGGTCGGGTGGGCCAATGTGCCTGAGAACACGATGCCCGGTATTCCGAGCAGCCCGACACGTATTGAGGACAGGATGACGTGAAAGTTCATCGCCTTACCCCAAGAGATCTCTGCCGATCCTTGGTGACAGCTCCGCCTGCGCCACGCGACCTGGCGGAGGCGGCGGTGCTTCACATCTCTCTCGAGGCTGCCATTGCTAGTAGAGCAGTTTCAGGAACGTGTTCACGTAACGTCGCTCCGTCTGGAACTTCTGCGGCATCGTGGTGAGGATGATTCGGCCCTGGTCAATCGTGCTGAAGTGGAACGTGCTTTCGCCGGTGCAAAACACTTCGGCCACTTCGGGGGTGAGGAAGTATTGGAGGTAGTTGGCGATGGTTTCGCGGACACCGCCAAGCTGCTCGTCGGGTTGCGTCAGAAAACGGTTGGCGAAGTGGGCATAAACGGCTTCGCGGCGCGGCGTCTCCAGCAGCGATTCGAGGTTCTCCATTTCTTCTTCGAGCAACTCTCGGTCAGACAGAAGCTCGAATGCGCCTGCCAAGGTCACCGGGCGACTCAACTCGAATAGCATTTCCAGCGCATGGGCGATGTGCGTCTGCGCCTGGCTTTTGAAGAATCCCTTGTCGCCGCCCTGGCCGAGGCTGGTGGCGGTGTCCACAACGAACTTGGCGTAGGTCGTGAACGGGATGCTTCGGTCGCCGGTCAGGTTGTAGCGGTGCGGCGGCGTCCACTGGCCATCCGCGTCGTTGGCGCGGATTTGCAGATGGATTAGGTCGTGCTCCCGGCCGTAGTGCCGGGCCATAGCGGCGAGCGTTTCCCAATAGACCCCCTTTTCGTCAATGCACAGGCCGCCCCACGTCGGCTCATTCCGGAAGACCTGGTGGGCGAGTTGGTTGATTCCAGAGCTGGTTTTGCCTGAGCCGGTGTCGCCGGTGATAAGCCAGCCACGGCAAAACTGATTTCGCCGCCACGTCAACCCGCCCAGGCGCGCAACAAATCCCCGCTTCGCCGGTGCGAACAAGAGCCACGCGGCTACCAGTGCCAATCCAATCGCGCCAGCCAGCAGGAGGTATTGGGGATGCCGGAGCATCACTTCGAGGTCTGGCGGGAATGCAATCGGACTGATTGGCATGAAGTCCAGTTTCACGGCCACGCCCTCCCGATCAGGTACCCAGCCAGCAGGCTGGCGAGCGCGGCGAAGAATGCCGCCGTTTGGGTGATTCGGGCCGCGAGATGCGTCGAGGGCAGCTTCTTCAGGGCGTCCAGCAGGGCCGCTGACTGTGCCTGAAATGTCCGCGTCGTTTCCACGAGCTTGGCGATGTCGGCCCGCACGAGTTCAAACGATGGCAATTCACGCCGCCGCAAGTCATCCCAATGCCGTTGGTGGATGCGGAATAACTCGACCAGCAGCAGCACCGCATCGTCCTCGCGCAGTCGGTATCGCTCGCGCCAGTCGGCCACTGCCCTCTCGAAATCGTCGTCAAAGTCGGGTTCGATGTTCGGCATAGGCTACTTGGTCGGCAAAAGGAGTTCGGTGACCGATTCGATTTCGCCGTAGAGCTTGCGCTGCCACGTCTGAAGACGCTGCCGGTCGAGGAGGCTGAACGCAGCGTGCTTGACCGCGGCGGTGATGGTCACGTTCTCAGCATTGAGCATCTCCACGAGCCAATCCTGCAAACGGGCCATCGCGATTTCGCGCCCGCCAAGCTTGTCTTTGAGCTGTGCCCGCACCTCCGAGGATTCAAACAGCGCGAAGCTGTCGCTGTGCGCCGCGTTGCGCACCACAACGTAACCGGACTGCTTGCCGAACTGGTCGGCGAGCCGCTGCACCTGGTCCACGCTGTCGGCCTCGTGATTCACCGGCATGACGAGCGTGAGTTGCGCACCCATCGCGGCGAGAACTGCGGGCAGATCAATCTCGGCGAAGTATTCAATGAACAGGTCGGTGGAAGCCGCCCGGCAATCCATGACGACGAGTTGCGATTTCTCCAGCGCCGCAAAAATGCCGTCGAGTTCGCGGCGGTTGTCGAGGTCGAGAAACCGCGCGTCAGGGTGAAACCGCTTCAGGGTCGAGTTCTCGTTGTCGGAATCAATCGCCACGTGCGCGATGCCTTTGTCCTTGAGGAACTGGACGAAGTTCACGGCAAAGAAGCTTTTGCCGACACCACCTTTGCCGTTGAGGATCAAATCGAGTCGTTTCATGTGGTCTGGGGTTTGAGCATCCGGACTTGGGCGATTCGCGGCCCGCGCGGGCGCGGCTGTTGGGAGTCCTCGCTGCTGCCATTGGCCGGTGGTTCTGCGGCCGGGAGCGAGTCCGGTGGCGGCTGTAGTACGGCTTCAGGACTGGACAAGGCGGGGACGGCGGGTCGTTTGCGTCCGGGACGCCGGCGCGGACGAACGATTTCCCCCAGCACCTCATGACAAAACACGGCGACGGCCGTCTTGCTGGTCGGAAGGCAATGCTGGGTGAGCAATTCGGCAATCGCGCGATACGAGGCGCGCTTCTGCCGAAGCTCGGCGATGACTTCCTTGGCCGGGATCAGGTCCTGGAATTTCTCGGGACGGCGCGGCGTAAACTCCGCGACCGCCTGGCGGACACTGGCTGGATCAAATGAGGTCATACGCGGGAGCGTGGTGGATGTGGACGGGTAACTCCATTGTCGGCGCAGTAGCCACGCAAAGGCGATGAAGCGCCGGTGACCGGGTCGAGGATGATTCCCGGTCCACCCGCGGTTGCGGCGTGTTTGAGGATGCGGACGTTCCGGCATCCCGGACTGAACGGGGACAAAACGAAGACCTGGCTTTTGCCTGACCTTGGCCGCTCTGGCCCGTTGCTGGTTCGAGGACACGGACAATTCGTTGCCACGACTGCGGGCGCGGAGAGAACGCAACTGCGGACTGCTCGCGTTCTGGGCTCTTGCGCGACTGTGCCCTGACCGTGGCCGAATCGGGTTCGCGGACAGGCCACTGCCGTGGCTGCAACGCGCTGCTGTTGCACGGCTGTTCCGTGGCCGCTCCGCGACTCATTCGCGGACGCAGAATCCTTGTGGCAACAAGGGGTAAGGCTTGTCCTGTCTTAAACATGATGAGAAACACATTGCCTCCTTTGCTCTAGCAACCCGTCCCGCCAGTTCTTCAATTGCGCGGCGACAGTTTCAATGCGGGTGGTCTGTTCGATGGCGCTGACTTCGATGCGCCCAGCGTGGTGAGCACCGGCTGGCGATTCCGACAGTTGCATCACGGAGTGTTCAGCGTGGGTATTGAGCCGTTCACCGAGTTTGGTGAGGACTTCGATGGCGGTGCGGATTTGGGCGGTGGTGGGAGTTTGCATATTCAGATGCGGATGCCGCGTGATGGTTGGCGGGCGGGCTTCTGCCGCCGTTTGGGTATTGAAGGAGCAATCCAGAGTGCCTGGGGAATTTGTTCGGCCGTGACTGGATGTGCCCACGGAGACTCGAAGCCGAGTTTGCCGGCAGCTTCCTCCGCAGCACTCTTGGATGATGCTTCAACCACCGTGCGGAGAGGATCACCCAACAGTCGGGCATACTCGCGGTCGGTGTAATAAATGCCCCAGAGCTGTCCGTCGGCCTTACCAGTTGTGCTCGTGCTCACGTAGGCAGTTCAGCACAAGCAAGGAATGGGTGGATGTAGCAACTACACAACGTGCGCGTGGAGTCCTGTTAACGTCCGTAGTGTGGTCACGGCGAAGACGCAATACAATCTGACCAACGCGAAGGAATACTTCGAGGAACACCTCTGCGTTGGCGACTACTACGATGAGGGCCAGCGCGTGTCAGGGGAATGGCAGGGCATCGGCGCGGCGCGGCTCGGGCTGGTGGGCAAGGTGCGTGCCGATGACTTCATGCGGCTCTGCGAGAACCAGCATCCCGCAACCGGAGAGACGCTGACGCAGCGATTGAACAGCACGCGGTCTGAAGGCGGTGAGACTGCGGCCAATCGCCGGATATTCTTCGACTTCACGTTTTCGCCACCCAAGTCTGTTTCGCTCGCGGGTTTTCTTGGTGAGGACGTTCGCGTTCTTGAGGCCCATGCGCGGGCGGTGCGGACGGCGCTTGGCGAGTTCGAGGCGTTTACTTCCACTCGCATTCGCACTGGAGGAGCGCAGAACGACCGGCACACAGGTAACTTTGCCGCCGCCTTGTTCACGCATGACACGTCGCGTGCGCTTGATCCGCACTTGCACACACACTGTATCGTTTTCAACGCGACCTTTGATTCCGTGGAGAACCGTTGGAAGGCACTGCAAAACTACGAACTGCTGCGCGCACGGAAATTTGCCGAGAATGCCTATTACCACGAACTCGCCCGCGAGTTGCGCAGATTCGGCTACTGCATCCGCAACCTGCCGCGCGGTGATTTTCTCGTTGAGGGAATCCCGACCGAATTGTGCGACCGCTTCTCCAAGCGGGACGCGGAGATAGACAAGGCGTTGGCGAAGCTGCTGGCGGAAAAGCCCGAGCTGGCAGGAGGAAACATCGCGGACCTGCGCGCACGGCTTGCGACTGAAAAGCGAACTCGAAAGCAGAAGGATTTGAGCCACGATGAGCTACGGTCGCTGTGGGGCGCGCAATTGAGCCAGGCTGAACGCGAACTTCTGCGCGGGTTGACCAAGGCCGTGACCGAGGGTGAGAAACGACGCGCGTCCATTTCGGTTGTCGAGGCGGTTCAGTGGGCGGAGGAGCATCTGTTTGACCGCAACTCGGTCGTGCTAGAATGCCAGGTGTGGCAGGAAGCGTTGGGCCGGGCGCGCGGCGAGGATTTCTCCTTGGCTGAACTCAAGCAACTCACCGAGCGGCGTGGTTACATCCGTGACGCAAGTCGTCCCGGTGAATTGACCAAGCGCGACGTGCTGTTGCGGGAGTGGGAAATTGTTCGGACCGCCAAAGAAGGTGTTGGCGACTGCTGGCCGCTCGTGCCCAATCCCCAGCCCGCCAATCCAAAGCTGGATGACGAGCAGCGCAAGGCGCTTGATGGATTGCTCGGGTCGACGAATCTGGTTTCTGTCTTTCGAGGCGGCGCGGGCACAGGGAAGAGTTTTGTGCTGCATGAGTTGGCCCAACAAATCCAGCAATCGGGACGACCCGTGGCTGTTCTCGCACCGCAGCGTCAGCAAGTTGTGGATATGGAAAGGGCGGGGTTTCTGTCCCCGGCGACGGTCGCCAGCTTTCTCGCCAAGGCTGAATTGCCGGAGACGGCCGTAATCGTCGTGGATGAAGCCGGGCAGATTGGCGGGCGGCAAATGCTGGCTTTGCTCCGGCTCGCCAAGGAACGGAATGCGCGCGTCGTCCTTTCTGGCGACACCCGGCAGCACGGTGCGGTGGAAGCATCGGACGCGTTGCTCGCCATCGAGCGTCATGCGGGTGTGAAGCCGGTGGAATTGCATACAATTCGCCGCCAAGACCCTGGCCTTGGTCGCGACAACAGCGAACGCGCCAGCATCAAGCGGTATCGAAAAGCGGTTGAATTGGCGGCGGCGGGAAGATTGGCGGAATCATTCAAGCGTCTCGACCAGATGGGCACTGTCGTCGGCTGTAGCTTGGGCGAACAAGCCGACAAGCTCGCCGACGAATACATCCAGCTCGCGGAACAGAACGCCACGGCGGTCGTGGTGTCACAGACCTGGGGTGAAGTGCATCGCGTGAATATGCGCGTGCGCGAAGCACTCAAGGCAAAGGGATTGCTCGGCGCAATTGATGCCACGGTTCAAGCGCTCGAACGCGTGGACCTGACCAATGCGCAGAAGCGCGATGAACGATTCTATCCGCAAGATGCAGTGATCGTTTTCAACCAGAAGGTCAGGGAAGCCGCTGCGGGAGCGAAAGGTAAGCTGTCAGGAATTCTCAAAACCGGACTGCTCGTGGAAGTCGGCGGACGATTCGTCACCGTCTCGAACAAGATGCTCGACCGGATTTCGGTCTGTCAGGCGCGCGAGATCGCCGTTGCGTCCGGCGACCGCCTGCACCTGAAAGCCAATCGTAAGCTGACATCCGGTGGGCGCGTCACAAACGGAGAGTTGGTCGCGGTGAAGTCGGTTCGCGGCGATGGCTGCATTGAGCTCGCTGATGGCCGCGTCTTGGACGGAAGCTTTCGCGAATTCCTGCTAGGCTACGCAGCCACGTCCTACGGCTCACAAGGCAAGACAGTGGATTACGTTCTGTTCTCCGATTCGACCATCAAGGCCGCCACGAACGCGCAGCAATGGTATGTGAGCATATCGCGCGGACGGCGCGGCATCCGCATCTTCACGCCGGACAAGGAACAGTTGCGCGAGAACATTACGCGCTCCGGGCATCGTCCATTGGCGATGGAACTCGCGACTGGCTCAATCCCTCGTCGCGGCTTGCGCCTTTGGGATCGGCTGCACGGCTACATGCTGCGCTTTGGCCGGCGTGCCGCCGACAACTTCTGTCGCCTGAAACTTTCCCGTCGTCGTCATCAACCCATTGAAACCCATGAGCATAAAATCACCCGAATGTTGGGCGAGCGATCCGAACGCTCGCGCGGTCAAAATCGAAGTATCGGCTGAACAAAGCCTGCTTCTGCCTTTCGATCAGTTTGCCTTCGCTGAACTCAAGAACGAAGGGAAGGAGCAGCGTCTCCGATTGGTCTTCGCCACGCACGAAGTCTCGCTACGCGGCTACTCGCTGCGCCGCATCGAAACCGCCATACAGCGAATGGAACTGGCTTTGCTCACGGCGCTGCCAAGCAATCAGCGCACGCTCATTCCTGACGGACAGCCGATGGTCCGCGAAATTGCCATTTCCGAGATGGGTAAAGCCGAGTGATTCATTGCCGTCCGAAAACGGTGATCCGATAGCAGCTACGTGCAACGGACGAAGGCTCATCTTGAATTGGGCAGCGGGCGGAGAATGGTCAGCACCCCGAATCGTCCGAGCCGAAGGGCTTCTTCTTGGATTACGATGTCCTGCTGGCTTCCTTGATACACGCTATTGAACCAGAATGATGCCAGCGACACTGACGTTTTCGGTTCGCAAAAAGCGTTGGGATTATCGGCGATTGCCAAGGAGGTCGCACAGTCTGGCGGTAGCAAGTCCGAGCGCGTCATCAGATGATGCAGGCCGATGTTTCTGAACGCCATATTCACCTCTGTCCACGGCGGCTTTCCATTTCTCCAGTATGCCAGTGCAACGGGTTGGGTGCTGTGTTCCACGAATCGGATCGCCGCGCTCGCACAGGAAACGTTGAACTCCTTCACTATGCCCCGAATGCCTTCCAGCCCGGCCGGCTGCCTGGAAAAAACGGCGCTGAACCTCGCGGCGGGCATCAACAAGTGCGAAGCAAACAGGTCAGCTTCCTGTTCGACGACGCGCTCTGCGTCCGGTTGATCGGCAATCGAAAAGTGCGCTGGAGCGCCGGCCAGCAGAGCGTTGCGGTGCTCATCAATGAAATAGTGGCCAAGTTCGTGCCCCTGTGTGAACCGCGCTCTTGGCGCGGTCAAGTTCCCCAAGCGATCAAGGTTGCAAAAAATGTGAAATCTCCCCTTGCGGTGCTCAAGCATTCCGTCAAAGCCATCGCCGTAGTAATTTGCAGAGTGGGTGATGTGCTTGTTGCCCATGATGCAAATAGGATCAATGAACCGCGCCGGGCAGTGCGTCTCCGCAACCGCCTCGGCAAGCGCGATGATTTCTTGCTGCCGCGCTGGGACAATTTTGCTCCTGCTCATTTCTCGTCCGTTAAGCCCTTCTCGGCATTGGCGCGATCCTGCTCCATTTGCTTTCGGACTTCGTCCGTGATCTGGCCGCCGTTTCGCGCAGCCATTGCAACCAGCTCGTTTTCGACTTCGGGTGATGTTTTCCCGAACAGCGAAACGACATTGGAACTTTCCTCGGGCTTTTGATTCCTGACTCTGGCCAGCAGCCGGGCAGGATCAATGCTCTGAACCTCGCTGGGATCAATCTCGGCTTCGAGGTTGCGGATGTCTTCTTCAGACACGGGGAAGACTTTTCCGTCTTCTCGCAGAACCTGATGCAGCAGGCTTTCAAGCTCTTCGCCCCTGATGCCTTTCTTTGCCGGGTTCTCACCGTGGTTATTCATAATTCCTTTCGTTGTTGCGTCACTTGTGTTGTGGTCATGTTTTAGTTTCAAGATACTCTTCCAATTTTCGGAGGAGTCTTCCTCTCTTCGTCTTAATGCTTTCTGGTGTCGTCCCCATCGAATCGGCAAGCCGCGCCAGGATGTCGTCGGGAATGTGGGCTTTGCCCGTCTTGAAGTCGTAGAAATTCATCGAGATGACCAGCATCTCGCTGTCGGCCTCGGGCAGTGTTTCAAGAAAAGTCCTGACGGCTGCTTTTTTGCTTTGAAGGGCGCGAAGGTCGAACCGTTCGGGAGCTTTTTCTGGCAGTTGAGCTTGAGCCTCGGCTTCTTCCTGTTCCTTTTGGGTGGGAGCTTCCTTTTTCCTCTCCGGCTTACGGAACTCCATCAGGAACTCGTTTTTGGCGATCTGGAAAAGCCAAGCCTGGATTTTTAGCCGCAGTTTGTCGGGCGACAAACCAGAGGGGGCATTGAACGAACCGGCCTTCTCAAACGCCTTTTCAAAGGTGCGCAGGACGAAGTCGTCTGGACTCCAGCCCAACGCTCGGAAGCCGTTCTTTTCCGCAAAGCCGATGAGCGTCGTCTGGTATCGGCGGAAGAATTCCGCCAAGGCGGCTTCCGCATCCTCACGGTTCTCATCCTTGAAAGTCATCCGAAGCAGCAGATCCAAATCATCCGCCGCTTGGGTGGCCTGTTCTTCAGCTACAGTTGCGTTTTCTCGCATAGGACACCTTTCTCTACCTGTAAATGCAGCTTGGTAACACCGGCCAGGCTTTGCACGGATGTCGGCATCCGCAGCCCCGTCGTTACCTACCCGCATTTAGCTGGGTGGAGGCACAACCGCCTTCAGAAGGATAGAAATGCCTATGGAAAAAGAACATTCAAAAACAGGAAACAGCGGACAGCTTCCGGCCAACCCTGAAGCTGTCGAAGTGGAGGAACTCGACGTAGAGGAATTCTCCAAGATGCACGGCGGCAAGCCGCCCAAAGCCAAGCGATACATCATCCGCATTGACCGGGAAAAATACACCGTCAACGTGCCGGAAATGACGGGTCGCCAGATTTTGGAACTGGCGAAAAAGCTGCCGCCGGAGAACTGGCTCTTGAATCAAAAACTCAAGGGCGGTCGAGTCGTGGCCATCGGCCTCAACGATGTGGTGGACTTCAGCGCACCTGGCGTCGAACGATTCATTACTCTGCCGAAGGACCAAACGGAGGGACTCACGAATCCGAGACGTGAATTCCACCTCCCCGAGACGGATGTCGCCGGGCTTGATGACGGCGGCTTCCATTGGGAGACCGTGAAGGCCGGCAATGACGCAGGCTGGGTGTTGGTTCACGGGTATCGTGTGCCCAGCGGTTACAACGTCGAATCCGTTTCGGTAGCCGTCCAGATTCCTGGCGGCTACCCAACCGCTCAGTTGGACATGGCCTTTTTTCATCCGCCACTGAGCCGTAAAGATGGACGCGGTATTCCCAACACGGAGGCATCCGCTAACATTGACGGGAAACGTTGGCAACGATGGTCGCGCCATTACACACCAGCCAACCCATGGATTCCTGGCGAATACAACGTGCTGACCCATTTGGTGCTGGTGAAGCATTGGCTGGAGCGTGAATTCCAACGCAACTGAACGATGAAGTCGTATCATCTGCGATTCACCTCGCAACAGGTCGAGGAACTGCACCGACACTTGTTTCCCGGTGATGGCAAGGAAGCGGTGGCACTCGCGTTGTGTGGACGCCGAGACGACAAATGCAGCCATATCCTATGTGTTCACAAACTGCTGCTTATCCCCTACGACAAATGCCACGAGCGACATCCGTTGCGAGTGCAGTGGCCAACTGACATTGGCCGTCCGCTTTACGAGGAGGCGATGCAGAAGCACATGGCTGTGCTCAAGATTCACAGCCATCCAGGTTATTATCGCCAATTCTCCGAGGTTGACGACTGTTCGGATGCGGAACTTTTCAGTTCATTACACGGATGGACCGACGATGGTATGCCTCACGCCAGCGCCGTCATGCTCCCCAACAAGGAGATGTTTGCCCGAGTGATAACGGCGGATTTGCAGTTCGTGCCCGTGAATCGTATCGCGGTGGCAGGAGACGAAATCGCTTTTTTTGACTTTGCCCCATCACGCAAGGAAGTCGCCCCAAAAGACCTGAGAACTGCCCAGGCGTTCGGGGACAAAACCGTTGCGTTGCTCAATTCGCTTCGAGTGGGCGTGGTGGGGTGCTCCGGGACGGGAAGTTGGGTCGTCGAGCAACTCGCGCGGCTCGGTGTTGGGGAATTGGTTTTGGTTGATCCTGACATCATTGAGCACAAGAACCTCAATCGCATCGTTAACTCCACTCTGGAACAGGCCGAGAGCAAGACGCCCAAAGTCGAGGCTCTTGAATCGGCGATTAGCCGCATGGGAACATGCACGCAGGTCACACCCTTGGCCCAAAACGTCTTTAAGATGGACGTGCTCCAGAAGCTGGCGACGTGCGACGTGCTGTTTGGTTGCATGGATACCGTGGATGGTCGCGATGTTCTCAACCGACTGGCAACCTTCTACCTTATCCCCTATTGTGACTTAGGCGTTCGTCTGGACGCAGATGGAGAGGGTGGCGTGAATGTGGTTTGCGGTTCAGTGCATTATCTGCTTCCCGGCGGATCAAGTTTGCTGTCCCGCCGCGTTTATGGCCCTGAAGCTTTGCGAGCCGCTTCGCTCCGCAGGACCAACCCGGAACAGTTCGCTGCGGAGGTGGATGAAGGCTACATCAAAGGTGTAAAGGTTGAGAGCCCGGCAGTGATTAGCGTCAATGGGCTCAGCGCTACGCTTGCCGTTGACAATCTGCTGGCGCGTATTCACCCATTTCGCATTGATCCCAACACCGAAATCCGTCACCAGTGGTTTGACCTTATCAACGGCATCTTCGGAAATGGCGACGGTGGCGAGCCGTGCCGCGTTCTCCAGCGTTACGTCGGACGCGGCGACATGGAACCCTTCTTGGATTGCCTTTTCGGATGATCATCAAACGGGTCATCCTCCTGCTGAAAGCAGCGTGGGCAAGGTTGCCCCTTGGTCGGCGTTGGCATGTGGAGCGGGTCAGTGATGAGCCGGAGGTCGTGAAGCGGCGCACCGTGTATTTGGTTGGTGAATCCGAACTTTGGGTTGCAGTGTTCCAATGCCCGTGTGGGTGTGAGAAGAACATCTGGCTGAACTTGCTCAAGGAGCATCGGCCTCGATGGAGTGTCACCGTAAACCAGAATGGTCGCCCAACCGTATCGCCTTCAATCAATCGGCAAGTCGGATGCCGCAGCCACTTCCTGTTGATGAATGGAAGAATTAAGTGGTGTTCACGATGAGGGTTTCCATCTGATTGCCACGCGAATGATCCATCCCAGAGCGGGCCGAAGTCACGCCTCGCTTAGTAGAAATAGCCCAAACTGCGAAGACTGGTGTGGTTTGGGTTTCCAACGACGATGTGATCGAGAACTTCGATTTTGAGAAGCTGGCCCGCTCGAATGAGGTCACGGGTGATTTTGATGTCGGCCTCCGATGGAGTCGGCTCACCGCTCGGATGATTGTGCGCGATGATGATTGCGGCGGCGCTTGCCATGATGGCTAAACGGAATACCTCCCTTGGATGACAGAGAATGGTATCCATCGTACCAATGGACACCAAGTAGTGACCTTTGATGCGTCGGCGGGTGTTAAGGATGAAAACCACCAGACATTCACATTCAGAATTGAAGTAAGGATGGGTCGCGATGTGCGTTCGCCAGTAGGCGGCTGCCTGATCCGGCGTCTCGCACTGTTGCATGGTGTCGGGCGTGGGACATTCCCGAAGTGATACGATTTTCCATTCCTGTGGTTGTGGTGGAAATGTGATTGGTTTGACGATCTTGTTCTCCGGCTGCGGAGCGACTGCGGGGCATCCTGTTGCGATGAGGTTTTTCGTTGTGTTCATGTTTTGCGTTTCGTTCTGAAGGAGCGGGACTGCTCTCTTCACCTGCCCCGAGAGAGCAGCCCCGCTCCTGGCGAAACGCACCCGCCTGTGCCCGCGCCGCCGGGCGGCGGAGCATCAGCAACGGAGTGACAGAGGGCGGAAAAATGTTTCGACCGCTGGCGCGAGGTTGCGCGGAGCAACCAGAGGCGCGGGCACAGGCGGGATGAACACGACGGATTACCTCATCGGCGGATGCGTGGTATGCGCTGCATCCTCTTCGACGAATCTGACACTCTGACCATCACTGAAGCGATGTTGCGAGTTTGCGGACGCATCTTGCAGGCTTGCCCTGATCTCACGTGGTTTCGGAGTGTTTTAGCTCCCAGCAGAAGTGCCAGCAAAAGTGCCAGCAACGCTTCATTGAACGGGTTGTTGCCTGGTTATTGGCGAGTAATCCAGGAGTAATCGGCGACTTGACGAAACGCTTAAAAACAGGCCATTTTACAGGTGATTTCGCTGCCTGTCAGGCGATGGGTCTGAGATTGCGGGAGTTGCGATTGGGCGAGGTGCTGGGACCACCAACACCATTTTCTGTCCGATTCCGACCCTCGCCTCCATCATTCGCTTTGGCGGGGAGCTGCGGCGCGTCCTTCTTCCCCTGCGACGCCTCGGTCCGCTATTCCCCAAGCTCCAGCCTATGCGCGAGGCGCGCCGGGCCACCGAGTTCCGACGCGCTTGCCGCCGGCTCGACATCTCCGGCATCAGGTCCAGCAGGCGCCAGCTCTTGTTGCTCTTGCTCGTGCCGCCCAGGATCAGCTTGCACCCGCAGTGCACGATGCCCTCCACCACCTGCGGCGGCGCGGCTGAGGTGAGACCTTCCGAACTGCCGGCTCGCGCCTTGCCACCCCGAACCCCTCACCCGCCCCAAGGGCCCCCAGTGGCAAGCGGTGGGCACCGTAGCACCTGGCTGGCTCCTCCGTTGCTCCTCCGTTCCTCCTCCGTTCCACCTCCCACTGCCAGTCGGAGGAGGGACGGAGGTGGAACGGAGGAGGAACGGAGGAGCCAGCCAGGTGCTACGGGGGGTTGAGCGTGGGGGCTTGGCGCAGGCGCTGCACATTCGCCAAGCGCCAGCCGTTACAGAGCACGGCCAGGACAAAGCTGGTTAGCATGTCATACACCGGGGCGGCTGGCGCCGCTGGGTGACTGGTGCGCGGTTTTTGGAGGTCCGGCCTGGGAATTGGCCAATCAGAGCGGGGGCCGCTTTGAGGGGGGCTATCTTGCTTTGGGGGTATTGCCTCGCGCGTGGGCTGGGGGGTATTGGCTTTTGGCGCTGGCGCGGGGGCGAGGTACAGAAGAAGGGCCGGGTGGTTAGACCCGGCCCTTTGAAGTGTTCTTAGTTATTGAAGCCGCGGGCTACTTGCTCTCGACTTTGTAGAAGCCGGGACCCGGGACGGCGAACGTGCCAGGGGTGGCGGCGTTGGTGGCGACAGGCGACCACGAGGCGGGCACAATGGCGGCCGATTGGAGCAGCACGAACTCCGCGCCGGCACCACCGCTGTAAGCAATAGTGCTGGCGGTGATACTGTCAATCGTCACCGATTCAACCTGCGGCACATTAACCGTGAGCACAGCGGGCGAGCTTTCGATGGCTTCGCAAGCGGCGTTGTCAACCGTAACCGTGTAGGTTCCGGCATCGCTGGCTTGCACGGAGCCGATGGTGAAGCTGCTGCTGTCCGTGCCGACCGGGTTGCCGTCCTTCTTCCACTGGTAGGTGAAGGGGCCGACGCCGGTGGCGACGACGCTGAACGTGGCGCTCTCGCCCGGATCCTTGGTCTGGCTCGGCACGGCGCCGACGCCCAGCTTGCCAGCGGTTTCGCCCACCGGCAGGACCAGCAAGCGCACGGTTACCGGCTTGCTCATGTCCAGTTGCGGATAGGTCGCGCCGTTGGCACGGCTGGCCAGGACGCGCGCCCAGCGAATGGTGTCGGTGGTCTTCCACTGCCACCGGATGCGGCACGAATTGGTGCCTTCGTAGGCATTGGCCTGGCTGACCACAGCGGAATTGGGCGCGCCGAGGTAGGTGACTCCGGGACCGGGCATGGTGGCCACGTTGGGCGTGGTGAACATCACGCCGTCACCGGCATTCCAACCTTCGAAGTTCTCGATCACCGTGTCGCCATTCTTGATCAGGTCCACGTAGATCTCATAGGGGCCGGAATCGGGAGTGGTCGTGTTAATCGCGAACGAGAGGGCCTCGAGCAGACAATACGGATTGGCCGAGGTGTAATCGGTATTCGCCTGCCATTGGCGTTTCGGGTCGGTAGCGAAGTCGAATGTGATGGTCTGCCAGCATGAGCCGGGGACCAGCGCAGCGCCGCCGACGGGGGCCGTTGCAGAACTGCCCACCAGACCGGTGCATTTGACATGGAACTGTGCTGTGGCTGCGCCGGACGTATCCGCCCCGGCTGGGCCGGTCAGGGCGGACTGCTCACCGCACGACAGCACGACGGTGATCTCAGTATTGGCGCCGCTGCCCACGGGCGGGCCGTCCGTAGGCATCGGGGAGGTGCAGAATCCGGCGGGTGCAGCACTTGGCTTCTTCTGGGTCGCCTTGATGATGTTATCCTTGACGAGGGCGCTGTTCACCGGAACGTCCAGGGCGCCGGCAGCGAAGCCCGCGGCATAGTTCGTCTGGCCGATTTCAACGTCGTTGGCATAAATCGTGACGTTGGTCGCGCCCGCGGTGACTCCAGTCACAGGGACATACATATTGCCAGCCGCGAGCGGGCCGGTGACAACTACGTCGCCTACGACACCGTCGCACAGGTCAACATAGGTGAACTTGAAGGCGTCAATGTAGAGCCGGTTACCGGTGTTGTTGACGGTGCCGCCGGTCACGATGAAATAGATGAGCGGGTCACTGATGCCCGGCTGGTTGGTGATGTAGCCCATCGTCTGCCACGTATCGCCGCCGTAACCTCGCTGGAAAACCGGGGAGTTGGTGCAGGAGGCCGAGACCGTGCCCAGCTCGGACCAGGCGGTGACCGTGACGTCAGGGGTGCAACTGGAGGTAGCAGTATGGGCAACTTCAATGCGGTAAACGCCGCCAGCGTTCTCGATGGCCAGAGCGGGCAAAACGCTCCAGTTCACCGTGCCGGCCCAGCCGTAGGTGCATTTGGTGCGGGTGGGCACGCCGGGGGCGCCGCTGACCGAGGTAGAGCCGTAGGTCGAGACGGTGCAACCGAGCGCTAGAGGGTCGTAACAGACGGGGTCGCATGTGGTTAGAACGCTACCGGTATAGGTAGTGACATAGACGGTATCAGCGCGCAGGGGCATAACTGCCAGCGTGCCGAAGGCGAGAAGAGCCAGCGCTGCATGGCGCAACCCGGCCCAGCGTGGGGATTTGGATTTGTACATACTTGGAGTTGGTGTGTTGTTATTTATTGTTTTATTTGGTTTCAAGAGTCTGGTGACTCATATCACTATAGCCAATATGATTGGCAGGGTGCCCGGGGTCAACACTTTTCTTGCAAAAAGTGCAAATTTTGTGTGGGGGGCCAAGGCACTCTTTTTGGGCCAGGCGGGGAGGTTGGGCTGTGGGTTTGGGCAGTACTATGGTATTGGGACGGGGGGCGGACGGCGGGCCTGCCCATCCCTGGCGGGGGGGCCGTGCTTGGAAGATGGGGTCGGGAAAGGTCAATGCCACACTGTGGTTGCTCAGCCGCTGCGCTGGCGCCTTTGCCAGGAAAACACCGCTCGAAAACTGAGATGCCCCCCGGTTTGCCCCGAATCGTCGGGACCAGGCGGCGGGCGCGGGGTTGGACGGCCGCCGGAGGCGGTCCAGTTCCGGCTTGGGGTGCGGGGCAGGGCGCAGCCCGTATGCCTCAAACCCTGGCGGGACCGTAGGTGGCCGCTCCGCGCCGACCGGCCCGGCCATCCAGTGGCCGTTAGGTGGCCATCCAGTGGCCGGTCAGGTGCCGCTGCTCGCCATTTCAGGGAGTAATACCAACTCCAGCTTGCGGTTGCACCATTCGCTGCCGGCAACGCCCCTTTTCCCCTTCCGAAGGCTGAGCATTGCCCACATCTTTAGTCACTGTCGCAAGCCAATCCCGAAGGGATTCACGGGTTTGCTGTCGCGAGTTGCGGGTAATGCTGAGCTCCGAGGGGGAGAGGGACGGGTGAGGGGGCCGTTCGAACTGCCGAGGTTCATGGAAGGCGACTGCCCGGTCGTAGGATCATGCAGTTCCAATCTGGAAGTGGTATAACCTGTGCCAACACAGCGTGCGGGCGGCGCTGACAGGGTGCCAGGGCTCGTGTTACTGCAAACGGTGGGCGCGGTAGAAGCGGCGGGCGCGATTTGTAACCGGGTCGCTGAACAGAATCGTGCCGCTGGTGTTGGTGAGGTTGGTCACGGCAACCCAGTTCGCGAGGTTGGTCGAGGCCAGGATTTCAAGCTTCAGGCCCGGAACGCTGGAGACCGTGCACTGGAATTTGCCTCCCGCCGCGAGCCGGGGGGAAAGCAGGCGGATGGCCGCGACGACGTTGAAGGGGTTGCTCAAGCCGACGTGGCCCGCGCCGTCGTCGGCCTTGAGCAACACGTTGTTGGCGGCGGTTCCCACGGTGACGCTCCCGTTCCAGACGCCGCCGACAAAGCTGCCCGAAACGGTGGGGCTCATTGAGACCGAATTCGAGTAGGGAACGCTATAACGCAGGTCCAGAAAGACCCCCACATTCGTGCCCATTATGTCGTCGGGGAAGCCCTCGCCGTAAGCGTAGTAGCAGTTCTGGCCGATGGTCCCATTTGTGAACACCGTCGGCCAGTCACCGGCATAATAGGTGTAGTACTGTGGCGTCCTGGCCGGAAAATAAGCGGACAGCCGGTACGGTGTGCCGGCCGAAAGCGTCACGGGTGCGTCCAGCGCCGTCTCGGTCCAGGTGCCCGGCGGGCTTGTTACATTCTTGGATGCCACAAACGCACCCGCCCCCGTCCAAAGCGAGACCTTGGTTCCACTGTAGGTGCGCACGGAGAATGCCTGCAGGGTGGTGCTGGGAGTAAACTCGTAGCCTATGGTCCAGTCGTAGCTGGTGTCGGTTTGGGATTGCGAGGTTCCGAGGTTCCCGACGAGGGTGTTGGTCGAGAGTGCCCCTGTCGCGTAGGCGCTCAGCGCCACGGGGCCGGTGAAGCCGGCAATCACGCCGTTGTCGGCATTCAGCGCGGTCAGGGTGACGCCAAACGGCGTGCCCAAGCTCTGGGTAGCGCCGATGGGGCTCCACACAAGGCGGTCCAGCACCGTCGGGAGCATGTTCAGCGTGAAGTTGGCCCCCCAGCGATTGCCGCTGCTGGCGGCGAAATCCGAAGAGGCGCCCGTCGTGAAGTTGCCGCTGACGCTGCTGTAGTTGGCCTTGCTGACTGTGATCGAGTAGGAGGAGGAGGATGGAATTCTGGCCAGGGCGTAAATGCCGTTGGTGTCCGTCGTGGCGGTATAAGTGCCGCCACCGGTCCGCGTGGCCGTGACCGTCGCGCTGGCGACCGGCCTGGCGCGCTGGTCCAGCACCCGGCCGCTGATGATCTCGCCGGTGCCGTTCGTGTAGGCGTTGTAAACGCACTCGTCCACCACCGTGAAGGTGTAAACGCCGGTGTCAACCAGGGGCAGCGCATACCAGGCGTTGGCGGTGCCCGACCAGCCCAGGTTCAGGTGATGATAGAGTGTGGAGAGACTGTAGCCGTAGCCGTCCGCCACAACCCCATGTCCCCCGGCTGTGCCTTCTACCCCGAGCAGGACCGGACACCGGGCGTCCAGGTTTGGATTGATCATGCCCGGCAAACCGGGGCCGATATTGCCGGAGTTGTTCCAGCCCAGGACGGCATTGGCGAACTTGAACGTGCCCATCAGCGCGCCCTTGGCAGCGAGCAGCGGCGCTGCAGAACCACCGCTGGCATAATCTGTGTTCACGGTGGCGCCGGCATCCGCGACCAGTGCGCCAATCGCCTGGCACTGCGCCGAGCTCGGGTTGGCGGGAGGCGCCAGCGGCATGTTGCTCCACACGTAGGGCCCGCCCGCGCCATTGCCGCCCCGCAAGTAGTACGTCAGGGGGATGCTATCGTAAGTTATCGGGAAGCCAGCGGACCCGACGCCGGTGATGGGGAACTGATAGTAGCGCATGAGTTGCGCCATAGCCGTCGCGACGCAGCCCGCCGGATAGTTGTTGATGCTGCCGGGGCCGTAAGGCGGGGTGTAGTAGTTGTAGCAGGCGGCCACGCCGGCATCGGCGGCAGTCTGCTGGCTCCAAGTGCTTTGGAGCAGCGGCGCCACACGGAGGTCCGACACGGTGATTAGTCCTTTGGGCGAGGCCGCCGGCATGCCATCCCTGGGGCATAGCCGCTGCCACTTCGCCTGGGCCTGGGCGGCGGTCTTGTCCGGAACCGCGGCGCCTTTTTTCTGCGCCCACGCCATGCGGCCGGCCAGGTCCCGGCTTGCCAGCGCGCCCAACGGGTTGTCCTCCGACGGATCGAACTTGCCCGCGGCGGCAAACCCAATGATCGGCTCGACCAAATCATCGGCGGCCACGATGACAAAGCCGGCTGGCTCCAAATACACCACATGGTAAAGAGGGGTGCCGATCTTGTCGTTGACGGTGTCCACGCCCTGCACGGTTGGTCCCAGGGCCTCCCCCAGGGGCGTCGGGCACAGGCCCAGCCAGCTTGCGACCGCCGCCGCGGCTCGCTTCCCGTCAACCGGCGCGGCCAGCCCCGTCTGCCAGGGGACACTGAGCAAGACCGAAATCACAAAGGCCGACAGGGCCGAACGAAGGGGCGAGACGAGGGAGAGGATTCCCTGCACCCGTTCGAGCCTTACCCCCGTGAACCATCCCCTCTCTCGCCTTCGGCACCCTGCCCCTGAACCGGGGGAACATCCAACATCCAACATCGAACGCCCAACATCCAATAGCGGCCCAAAGCTCGGCCCTTGGACGTTCGATGTTGGATGTTGGATGTTGGATGTTCCCTCACGGTGGTTCAGGGGTTCAAAGCGCGAAAGGTTCTGTTCGGCAAATTCTCTCCCCCTTCGAGGGGCAGAGAGAAAGGGAGAGGGGGCCATGTCTTTCGTAGTGCGTTTCATGGAAAGGATGGATTTCACAGGGTGTCCTTTTCTGGGACGGTGGGTTTGACTAATTAACTGCATGCTTAACGGGCCGCGACAGCTTCATACGCGAAGCAGCATCTGAGCCAAAGCGCCAATACCATTGCCCCCCGCCGCCAAAGCCCGGAGCGTCCAACCCGGCTTTGTCCCAGCTAACAGCCTGTCTCTCTTATAGCAGACCCCGCGCCGCGGAGCAACCCCTGCTTTCGCAGCGGCTTTCGGTTGAACGCATTTTCTGGTTTTGCTGTCCATCGCACAGTAAGATTTCAAGACCAATGAATACCGGAATCAATGCCATTAACGAGGCAGTGCAGGAAGCGGGAGCATTCGTGCGCCCGCTGTTTAACGAGTTGGGCAAGGTAATCGTCGGGCAGACTTACCTCGTCGAGCGGCTGGTGGTCGGCTTGCTGGCCAACGGACACGTGCTGCTGGAGGGCGTGCCAGGCCTCGCCAAGACGCTCTCCGTCAAGTCGCTGGCCAGCTCCCTCAATGTGAAGTTCGCGCGCCTGCAGTTCACGCCCGACATGCTGCCGGCCGACGTCGTCGGCACGCAGATTTACAACCCGCAGTCGGGCGCGTTCACGACCCGCAAGGGGCCGATCTTCGCCAACCTCGTGCTGGCCGACGAAATCAACCGCGCGCCCGCCAAAGTGCAGAGCGCGCTGCTCGAAGCGATGCAGGAGAAGCAGGTCACCATCGGCGACCACACCTTCAAGCTCGAGGAACCCTTTCTGGTGCTGGCCACGCAGAACCCGATCGAGCAGGAGGGCACCTACCCGCTGCCCGAGGCGCAGGTTGACCGCTTCATGCTCAAGCTCAAGATCGGCTACCCCTCCCGCGCCGAAGAACGGCAAATCCTGGACCTGATGGCCCGCACCTCCGGCACCCCGGTCACCGGCCCGGTTGTCGAGCCCAAACAGATTCTCCACGCCCGCCAGGTCATCAACGACATCTACATGGATGACAAGGTCAAGGACTACATCGTGGACCTGGTCTGCGCCACCCGCGACCCGGAGGCGCACAAGATACAGGTCAAGGAATTCATCCAGCTTGGGGCTTCGCCGCGGGCGACGATTTATCTCACGCTGGCCTCCAAGGCCTACGCGTTCCTCAAGGGCCGGGGCTACGTCACGCCCCAGGACGTCAAGAGCATTGGGATGGATGTGCTGCGCCACCGGGTGGCGATCACCTACGAGGCCGAGGCGGAGGAGAAGACCAGCGAGACCATCATCCAGAAGATATTCGACGAGCTGCCGGTGCCATGATCCCGCGCGAGATCCTCAAGAAGATTCGCCAGATTGAGATTCGCACCAACCGCCTGGTGAGCGAGACCCTGGCGGGCCAATACCACAGCGTCTTCAAAGGGCAGGGGATGAACTTCGACGAAGTGCGCGAATATCAGCCCGGGGATGAGGTGCGCTCCATTGACTGGAACGTCACCGCGCGGATGAACCATCCATTCGTGAAGAAGTTCGTGGAGGAACGCGAGCTGACGCTCATGCTGGTCGTGGACGCCAGCGGCTCGGGCAGGTTCGGCTCCCACGCCCAGTCCAAACGCGAGCTGGCGGCGGAGATAGCTTCTGTGCTGGCCTTCTCGGCCATCCGCAACAACGACAAGGTGGGGCTGATCCTGTTTACGGACGAGGTGGAGAAGTTCATTCCGCCCCGCAAAGGCCGCCGCCACGTCCTGCGAGTCATTCGCGAGGTGCTTTTCTTCGAGCCGCGTCATCGCGGGACGGATTTGAACGGCGCGCTGGAATTCTTGCTGCGCGTGACGCCGCACCGGGCCATCGCGGTGCTGATTTCCGACTTCATCGGATCGCCGTCCGAGGTGACCGGCCGGCGCCGCCGCAAAATCCGTCCCCAGGTGATGCTGCTGGAATCGCTGGCCCAGGCCTCCCTCACGATGCTGCGGCAGGCCAACCGCCGCCATGACGTGGTCGCCGTCCAAATCACCGACCGTTACGAGCTGGAACTGCCGGCGCTTGGACGGCTGGTGCTCAACGACGCCGAAACGGGCGAAGTCGTCGAGATCAACACCAGCGACCAGCGCAAGCGCGCCGCCTTCGCCGAGCGGCAGGCCCGCGCGCAGGCGGACCTGGCGCGACTGTTCCGTTCCGCCGGCATAGACGCCATCCGCCTGCGGACCGACCAGCCCTACGCGGCGGAGTTGGGCCGGTTCTTCGAGACGAGGGAGAAGCGGAGGCTGAGAGGTTAGGCATGCGCGGATCAGCCCAAGTCCTGAAGACAGCGTGCTGCGTGCTGCGTGTTGCGTGGGAATTCTCATCGGATCATCCACCTTCCACCATGCGCCACGCACCACGCGCCCCCCGCCACGCATTGGACCGATGACCGCCACCAACCTCCAGCCAGGTTCGCTTGCTGCTGCCGCGGCCGGCGCCACGAACGCGCTGCGCGACATCAAGCCCCCGGTCGAGATCCCGAGCGGCTGGGCATGGGTTTTCTGGGCGCTGCTGGTGCTCGCGGTCGCCGCGCTGGCATTCTGGGCGTGGCGCTACTGGCAGAAACGGCGCGCGCAGGCCAAGGTGGTCTCGGTTGTGCCGCCCCATATCCGGGCCAAGCAAGCGCTGCGGGAGGCGCTGGCGTTGCTCGGCCAGCCTCGCGAATTCTGCATCCGCGTGTCCGATACTATCCGCTGGTATTTGGAGGAGAGGTTTGATTTCCATGCGCCGGAGCGCACCACCGAGGAGTTCCTTTACGAGCTGCAGGGGACCAACCTGCTAACGCCCGACCAGAAGGACAGCCTGGGCGAGTTTCTCAAACGCTGTGATCTGGTGAAGTTCGCCAAATACGAGCCCGGTCTGCCCGAGCTGGAAAACCTGCACTCGTCGGCCGTGCGGCTGGTGGAAGAAACCGAGCCCATCATGGCCGCATTGGAGGCCGTCAAGACGGGCGCGCAAGCATGACCTTTGGCCATCCATACCTCCTGCTGTTGCTGCTGCTGCTGCCGGTGCTGGGCTGGCTGAAGGGCAAGCAAGGCAAGCCGCCGGCCTTCGTGTATTCGTCGGTTCAACTGGTGCGCGGCATTCTCAATGTCACCCGCGCGCGCTCGGGGGCGTTCCTGGCGTCGCTCCGCTGGCTGATTCTCGCCCTGCTGATCATTGCGCTGGCCCAGCCGCGCCTGATCCGGAGCGAGACCAAGGTCACCGCCAGCGGCGTGGACATCGCGGTGGCGCTGGACATGTCGGGCAGCATGGCCTCGGAGGACTTCGAGGTGGGGCGCGAGCGCCTCAACCGGCTGGCCATGGCCAAGGAAGTGCTCAAGAAGTTCATTGATAAACGCCCGGCTGACCGCATCGGCATCGTGGCTTTCGCCACGCACGCCTATATCGCCTCGCCCCTGACTCTCGACCACGACTTTCTCCAGGAGAACCTCGCGCGGCTCGACCTGGGCACTATTGACGATACCCGCACGGCGATCGGCTCCGCCCTCAGCGCCGCTGTCAACCGCCTCCGCGAACTCAAGTCCAAGAGCAAGATCGTGATCCTCATGACCGACGGTCAGAACAACTCCGGCAAGGTCGCGCCCCTGACTGTCGCCGAGGCCGCGCAGAAGCTCGGCGTGAAGGTCTATACCATCGGCGTCGGCACGCGGGGCATGGCGCCCATGCCGGTCTTTTGGGGCGGGCGCAAGGTCGGCTACCGGCAGGAGCCGGTGAACATTGATGAGGATACTCTCCAGAAGATCGCCGACATGACGGGTGGCAAATACTACCGTGCGGACAACTCGCAGCGCTTCCAGGCGATTTACGCCGAGATTGACAAGCTGGAGAAGACCGAAGCCGAAGTGAAGAAGTATTCGCACTACGACGAGCTGCTGGCCTGGTTCATCCTGCCGGGCCTTGGCCTGCTGCTGCTGGAGGTTCTCCTGCGCCACACGGTTTGGAGGAGGCTGCCATGACGTTTGCCAACCCTCATGCGCTCTGGTTGTTGCTGGCGTTGCCGCCGGTCCTGCTGGCCTTCTTCTGGTGGGCCGGTCGCAAGCGGCAGCAGTTGCTCACGCAATTCATCCAGGCGCGCCTGTTGCCGGGGTTGACCGTTGGCATCTCCCCGGCGCGCGAGAAGATTCGCGCGGCCTGCCTCGTTTCGGCGGTGGCCTGTCTTCTCCTGGCCCTGGCTCGGCCGCAGTGGGGGTTCGACTGGGAGGAGGTCAAGCAGCGGGGGCTGGACATCGTTGTGGCGATTGACACCTCGAAAAGCATGCTGGCGACGGATGTCGCGCCGAACCGCCTCGCCCGGGCCAAGCTCGCCGCGCTCGATCTGATGAAGCGCGCCAAAACCGACCGCCTGGGCCTGGTCGCCTTCGCCGGCAGCGCCTTCCTGCAATGCCCGCTGACCATAGACGACTCGGCCTTCCGCCAGAGCGTCGAGGCGCTCGATGTGAACATTATTCCCCAGGGCGGCACGGCCCTGGTGGATGCGATTCAGACTGCGCTCACCGCCTACAAGGAGGGCGACAACTACAAGGTGCTGGTCCTCCTCACGGACGGTGAGGACCACGATTCCGGTGCGCTGGAGGCGGCGGAGAAGGCGGCGCAGGAAGGCTTGCGCATCTTCACGGTGGGCATTGGCACCAGCGACGGCGAGATTCTGCGCGTCCAGAACTCTCAGGGGGGAAGCGATTACGTCCGCGACGAACAGGGCAATGTCGTTAAGTCGCACCTGAATGAAGACTTGCTCAAGAGAATAGCCTTCACGAGCGAAGGGGGCGCATACATCCCCTTGCGCGGGGCCAAAGCCATTGACTCGCTCTACGATGACCGGCTGGCCAGCCTGCCCAAGTCCCAACACCGGGAGAAGTTCATCCGCCGCTATCACGAGCGGTACTACTGGCCGCTGGCGGCGGCGATCGTGCTGTTGCTGGTCGAAATGCTATTCCCGGAACGAAAACGCGAGCGGCCCGCCAAACGCCCGGGAGCCGCTAGAGGAATGTGGCGCCGCTCGCCTGGCGCCAACCCGGCTCCCTCGGCAGGCCGTGAGACTGCCCCGGCATCCTCGATGCTCCGGGCTCAATCATCGCTCCCGGCCCTTTTGTCCCTGTTGCTCTGTGCTCCGGTCGCTGCTCTGGCCTCGCCCTCCAGCGCGCTGCGGGAATACAAAGCCGGGAACTTTGACCAGGCATTCAAGGAATACCAGCGCCTGCTCCGGCAGAACACCAACGATAGCCGCCTGCATTTCAACGCCGGCGCCGCCGCCTACCGCAACCGGCAATTCGAGGAGGCTGCCAGGCAATTCAACGCCGCGCTTTCCTCGCCTGACCTGAAGCTTCAGGGCTTGGCCTACTACAACGAGGGCAATTCCCTGTTCCACCTGGGCGAGCGCAGCCCCGATCCCAAACAGCGCAAGGAAGCCTGGGAAAATGCGCTCACGAACTACCAAAGCGCGATGAAGCTTAGCCCGCAGGACCCGGACGCGAAGTTCAACTATGAATTCGTCAAGAAGAAGCTGGAAGAACTTAAGCAGCAGCAGCAGCAGAACCAGCAGCAGAACAAGGACGAGCAGCAGAACGAGGACCAGCAGCAACAGGACCAGCAGCGACAGCAGCAAGACCAGCAAAAGCAGCAGGACCAACCAGACCAGAACCAGGATTCCTCCCAGCAGCAGGCTGAGCAGCAGCAGAAAGACCAGGAGCAGCAGCAGGCGGAGCAACAGAAGCAGGAACAACAGCAGGCACAGCAAGGCTCCGCCCAGCCCAAAGAGGAGTCCGGCGAGACGAACGAGCAAGACACTGCCGCTCAGGCGCTGGGCCAAATGACACAGGAGCAGGCCCAGCAGTTATTGGACGCGCAAAAGGAGGGTGAGAAGATGCTCCAACCCAAACCTACCGGCAAGCCGCGCGATTCGCGCCGGTCGTTGAAGGACTGGTAATCCGCTCCGGAAGGAAACGGGCAGGCAGCGAAGGACGGCCTGCCCGGCGTGAACTGACCGCAGCTCAATGCCCTGGCGACGAAATGTCCCGTGGCGCCCGGGAGTTACTCCGCCTTGGGCAGTTTGGCTGCAGACTTCTCGGCGTTAGGAGCCTTTTCAGCTTTAGGCGCGTTGTCCGGCTTGGTGGCCTTATCGGGCCGCCCATGCCGGTCAGGCCGCTGGCCGTGAAACCTCTTCTCGCCAGCTTCGCCTTTGGCGTGCGCTCCCTCGGGCTTGCGATGGCCGGTTTCGGGCCGCCGTCCGCGTTTCTCGGTCTTGGGATGCTCTTCTTTCGTTGCTCCGGCCGGCGCAGCCGCTTCCGGCGGCGGCAGCGGCGTGCTGCTTTCAACGCGGACTTTGAGCTTGGTGGTGACATCCGCGTGCAGCCGCAGCTCGACCTCGTGCTCGCCCAGGGCGCGGATGGGAGTTTCGAGGTGAATCTTCCTCTTATCCAGCGAGATGTCGAACTGGTTCTTGAGTTGGTCGGCGATCATGCCCGAGGTGACGGTGCCGAAGATCTTGCCATCCTCGCCCGTCTTGACGGTGATGAGGCAGAGAAGCTTCGAGACGCTCTTGGCCAGCTCGTTCATAGCGTTGAGCTCATGAGCCTCGCGCTCGGCGCGACGTCTGCGCAGAGCTTCAATACGGCGCTTGTTGGTGGAGCTTAAGGGCACAGCCAGGCCCTGCGGGAAGAGAAAATTGCGGGCGTAACCGGCGGCGACTTTGACTTGGTCGGACTCGGCGCCCAGGCCGACGATCTGGTGGGTAAGGATGACTTCAGTTTTTGCCATGGGAAATCGGGTGTTACGTGTTGAGTGTTGCGTGAACGGCAGGGTAGCCGGACACATGTCGGGGCTAGAACGGCACGTCGTCTTCCTCGGTCGGGCCGGGCTCGGGTGCCGCCGCAGGAGCCGATGCCGCCGGCACGGCTGCTGCCGCGCGCCGTGTCGGCTCAGAGCCAGCTTCAGCGCGGTTGCCACTGTCGAGGAACTGGAATGACTCCAGCACTACCCCCAACCGGCTGCGCTTCTGGCCCGTTTGTTTGTCGTCCCATTGATCCAGGCGAAGCCGGCCTTCGACGAGCATCGGACGCCCCTTTTTCAGATACTGGCCGATGGTCTCGGCCTGCTTGCCGAACGCGTCAATGTCCACAAACGTTACCTCTTCCTTGGCTTCGCCGGTCTCGGTTTTCCAATTCCGGTTCACCGCCAGCCCAATCTTGGCAATTGCCATGCCCTTGGGCGTGTAGCGCAATTCCGGATCGCGCGTCAGATTACCAACAAGGATGACCTTATTAAAGCTTGCCATATAGAGATCCTTTAAGTGGCGGCGGTGGCTGGTTTTGGCTCCGGAGCGTTGGTGAACAGCACCCGGAAGACTTCCTCATTGCCGGCGAACCGGCGTTTCAACTGGTCGAGCAGGGTTGGCGGGCCCTGGAAGATGATGTTCACATAGAAGCCGGCGCTCTTTTTCTTATCGGCCGCGCGGGCAAAGGTCTTCTTGTCCATCTTCTGCACCGTTTCCACCTTCCCGCCCAGTGTGGTGATCTCGGCGGAGATCTTATCAACGGCGTCTTTGACGCCTTCCTCTTTGCCTGCCACGTCCAGTATGAACAGGCCTTCGTATCGTTTTACTGCGCTTTTCATTGGTTCCCGGAGTCACCTACGACTCCGTTGAATTGACTCATTGCTTTCTGTATTCCGGCATCCAGCCAAGCTTCAGCCTGGTCGGACGCCACGGTTATCACTTTATCAACCAGTGCGGCTTCCGTCGAACTAAATCGGCCCAGCACGTGGCCTGTAATCTCGCGCGCCCCGCTCTGCCGGCCAATGCCGATCCGCTGACGCGCGTATTCGTTAGTCCCCAAGTGCCCTTCGATGGACTCCAGCCCGTGATGGCCGCCACTGCTCCCGCCCGGCCGCAGCCGGACTTCGCCCAGCGGCAAGTCCGCATCGTCCACCGCCACCAGCAACCGCGCAAGCGGCAGCCGATAGAACGCCACCACCGCCCCGACGGTTTCGCCGCTCGCATTCATGTACGTCTGCGGTTGGCACAAGAGCACCCGGAGGGCATTCCGTTGTGCCCAAGCCAGCCGCGCATTGAACTTCTTTTCGTAAGCCCAATCTGCGCGCCAGCGTTCGGCCAGCCGGTCGGCCACCCGGAAACCCGCATTGTGCCGGGTCCGCGCGTAATCCGCGCCGGGATTGCCCAGGCCCACAATGAGATACAGGTTCTCCATGCGGGGGGCTGGTCTGGCCGCCCGGCGCCCGCCGGGCAGCCACCCAAACTACTTCTTCTTTGGCGCCGCGGGCGCGGCCTTCTTCTCGGCCGCGGCGCTTGGAGCGGCCCTCTCGGCGCCCGGCGCAGCTTTCTCCGCGCCCTTGGCCGGGGCCTTTTCGGCGCCTTTGGCCGGAGCCTTTTCGGCGCCCTTGGCGGGCGGGGCTCCTTCTTCGCCCTCTTCTTTCTTCTCTTTGATCATCTCCACCTCGCCCAACACAGTCTCTGCCGCGGCGGCCGCCTCAGCCGCTTCCTCTTCCTCGGTGCGTGGCGCCGCCACGGCAATGACGGGTATCTGCTTATCGCCGAGGATTTCGGTATTCACCGGCGCCTGGATCGCACCCAGGTGAATCGCCTGGCCGATCTTGAGGTGGCTGACATCCACGGTGATTTGCTCCGGCAGATCCTTGGGCAAGCCGCGCACTCTGATCTTGAACAGCACGTGCTCCAGCACGCCGCCGTCAGTTTTCACGCCCTCGGCTTCGCCAACCGTTTCGACGGGCACCTGGATGGTAACCTTCTCGTTCTCCGCGACCTCGTGGAAATCCACGTGCAGCACTTTGCCGGTCAGAGGATGGTGCTGGATTTCCTGCACCAGCGCCAGCCGTTTGGGCCGGGCGTCATCCTGGACGGTCAGGTCCACCAGGAGATTCTCGGAGACAGAGCGGTGAATGAGGTCTTCCATGAACTTGGCATTGACCTCGAGGTTCTGTGGCGGCGCTTGCCGACCATAAATAACGGCCGGAATCCGCCCGCTCTCGCGCAGGGCTTTGGCTCCCGCGCGCCGGCTCAGCACGCGCGGGGTGGCGTTGAGTAATACTGATTTCATTGTCTTTAAACTGTGTTCTACGGCTGCTTCCCAGCCCCTAGCTGGTGCGCCCGCCCTTAAATGCAAATAGCGATGTAACCGACGAATTACTGTGAATTCGCTTGATGGCTTCGCCCAACAGCGCCGCCACCGACAGCGTGACAACCTTCACGCCGCTGATGGCAGGGCGCAAGACAGTATCAGTTGTGACTAATTCGTCAATAGCCGATTTGCGCAATCTTTCGATTCCCAGGTCATTGAGGATTGCGTGCGAAACGCAGGCCAGAATCTTCCTGGCCCCCTTGTGCTTGATCAGCTCCGCCGCCTTCACCAGCGTGCCGGCTGTTTCCGTCAGGTCGTCCACCAGCAAAGCGTCCTTTCCGCGGATCTCCCCGATCACGGCCATGCTCTCGACCTCGCTGGCGCTCTTGCGCCGCTTGGCTACGATCGCCAGCCCCGCCCCCAGCACCTGCGAATACGCGTAGGCCATCTTGAGCCCCCCGATGTCCGGGCTCACCACGACCAGATTGCGCAGCCGTTTCCGCTTCAAATACTCATACATCACCGGCGCGGCGTAGAGATGATCCACCGGAATGTCGAAGAAGCCCTGGATTTGCTGCGCGTGCAGGTCCATCGTCAGGATGCGGTTGGCGCCCGCCGCCACCAGGAGGTTCGCCACCAGCTTGGCCGTAATCGGCACCCGCGGCTGGTCTTTGCGGTCCTGGCGCGCATAACCGTAGAAAGGCAGCACGGTGGTGATGCGCGCCGCGCTCGCCCGCCGGAGCGCGTCTATCATGATGAACATCTCCATCAAGTGATGGTTCGTCGGCGGGCTGGTGGACTGGACCACATACACATCTTCCCCGCGCACGTTCTCCTCAATCTTCACGAACGTCTCGCCGTCCGGGAAGGGCTGGATATGGCACTTGCCCTGCGGGATGCCGATGTAATCGCAGATCGCCTTGGTCAAAGGCTGGTTTGAACTGCCGCTGAAAATCTTCACAGTGCGTCTATTCTTAGATTGATGCAAAAAACCACCATCCGGTGGGAAAAAGCAGGCCGGACTCTATCAGGCGCCCCGCCGCGTGCAAGCGGAATTCCCCCCGATTTCGCTTGATCTCCGCAAAAACCCTGGCATGCTAAACCGTAATGATGTGCCACATAAGTCGGTTCCCGCGCTCGTGGGGACGAAGAATTGGAGGGGCTGCCTTTGGTCTGTTGTTGGTGCTGGGGTGTCTGCCCTGCGAAGTCACGCTTGCCGGACCGCCAACAGTGCAGGAACTGGTGGACCAGTTCAGCATGACCAACTACTTCAACGTCGTCAGCAACAAGCTCTACTCCCGCCAGGGCATGAACCGTGCGCCCGTCCAGGTCGGGGGGGCTCACCACGACTTGTGTCGCGATGCCATTTACGATGAGTTCCAGCGGGTTGGACTAAATCCCTACAAAGATCCGTGGTCCTACGTGGATACCACCAACCGCACCACGGTGAATGTCTGTAACATCATCGCTGTGCAAGAGGGTGTTCAGAACCCGAACAACGAAATCTACGTCTTTGGAGCCCATTATGACTCCCGTGAGAACCCGGGCGCAGACGACAATGCCACCGGCGTCGGTTGCGCCCTGGAGACAGCCCGTATCTTCGCGAAATATCACTTCGCCAAGACTATCGTCTTCGCCATCTTCGACAGCGAAGAGCGCTGGGAATATGGCACCGGCAGGCATCGGTTGGGCAGCCTGCGTTATGTGGACCAGCACAGCACCGACAACATCAAAACCATGATTTCCGTGGACATGATTGGCTGGCAGGCGCCCAGCCCTAACAACAACAAGGCTTACATCTGCGGGCGAACCGCGTCTAACCCCCTCCGTTATGATTTGCAGTCAGCTCTTTCGACCTACGGCGACGGCCTCAACGGGGTGCTCTATGGCTCGGACAATATGAGCGATCACTACTCCTTCGCGCAGGCCGGCTTCACCGCGTGCTGTTTGATCGAATACGGCTGGTCGGGCAATACCAACTATCACAAAGCAGGCGATTACGTGGAGAAACCCGGCTACCTCGATTGGGGCTATCTGGAGAAGATGTGCAAGGGCGTTATTGGCTACTATGCCACCCAGCTTCAGCCGGTGGACGTGACCCCGCAAATTCTCTCCCTCGAATCCGGCCTGAGCGGCGGCGCCGTCATCAACGGCCATGGCTTGCCGCTCTGTCAATACGCCATTGACCTTTGCACCAACCTCATCGCCCCGGATTGGGTCGCGATTGGAACCAACGCCGCTGCACCCGCGGATGGGGCATTCGCCGTGCTTGACCCGGACGCGGACAACCGGCCCGCCGGATTCTACCGCGCGCGCTTCGTTGCGGGCTACACCGGCGGCCCGGGCAACCCTCCGCAAATCACCACGCAGCCGCTGCATCGCGTTGTGGACACCGGCGGGGCGACCAGCTTTGCCGTCTCGGCTTCGGGTGACCCGCCACTCAGCTACCAGTGGCGGCTCAATGGCAGCGCGATTCCCGGCGCCACCAGCAACCCCTGCGTGATTACCGACGCCGAGTCCGCAGATGCCGGCGACTATTCCGTGGTCGTTGCCAACTACTCCGGCAGCGTGACCAGCATTGTCGTCTCTCTCACGGTGTATCCGCCACAGACCCTGGCCTTTGCCGATGACCTCGACACCGACACCTCGGCCAACTGGACTGTCAGCAAGAGCTCCGCCGACACACGATGCACCTTCAACTACGATTACGCCGCCGACGGCATTCCCTCCGCCCCCAATTCGACCGGCGGCACGACGCGCGGGGTGAAGTTCGAGGCGAACATGGCCAATGGAGCCGTGGCCGCGCTGTCCATGTCGCCCATCGGGCAGAGCTTCGGGGGAGATTACCGCCTGCGCTTTGACATGTGGATTAACGCCAACGGGCCGTTCCCGCTGGGAGGCACGGGATCCACTGAATATATCACGGGTGGCCTTGGCACCAGCGGCGGACACGTGCAATGGATAAGGACTGGCAGCGAGGCCGATGGCTACTGGTTTGCGGTGGATGGCGAGGGACAGGCCGTTGACACTTCAACCACCTCTGACTACAGCGCTTATGCCGGCACTGAGTTGCAGGCGGCCACCAGCGGCGTTTACGCTGCCGGCAACGATTCGACCTCGCGCGGCAACCTCAATGTGTATTACACCACCGCTTTCCCCGCCGGCCAGACTCCGCCGCTGCTGCAGCAATCCACCTATCCCCAGCAAACCGGCGCGCTGGAAGGAGGCGCGGTCGGCTTCGCATGGCGTGAGGTCATCATCGCCAAACGCGGCAACATCGTGGAGTGGTCTATTGACGGTGTGAAGCTCGCCGCCTTCACCAGCGCCTCCGTGACCGACAGTAACATCTTTGTGGGATACTGGGATGCCTTCGCGTCCATATCCGACAACTCGGCGCTGAGCTTCGGCCTGGTGGACAACGTGCGGGTGGAAGGGGCCACCAACAGCACGCCGCCGGCGGACATCATCATAGACAACCCCGCGGCTACGGTGATGGGGACGTGGACCAATGGTGTCAGTTCTACGGATAAGTATGGCGCAGATTACTTTTACGCCTTCGCCGGGACCGGCGCTGGGTACGTCGAGTATCGGCCAAACCTTCAGGCCAGCGGCAACTACCAGGTGTACGAGTGGCACCCCCAGGGAACCAATCGCACGAAGGATGCTCCCATTGCCATCACCCATAACGGGGGCACGCAGACTGTGACGATCGACCAGCAGGTCGGCGGAGGCCAATGGAACCTGCTGGGCACCTTCAGTTTCTCGGCCGGCACAGCCGGTTACGTCCGCATCAAGGACAACTTCACCACTGGCATTGTCGTGATGGCGGACGCAATCAAGTTTGTCTATGTGCCTTGAGCGGCCGGGCGCACCCGGCCGGACGCAGGCTTACAGGCCTCCAAACCGCCGGTGCCGGCGGTGGTACTCTTCCAGTGCCTCATAGAACTGGGGCCGGCGAAAGTCCGGCCACAGGGTCGGCGTAACCACCAGCTCGGTGTAGGAAATCTGCCACAGCAGAAAGTTGCTGAGACGCATCTCGCCGCTCGTCCGAATCAGCAGGTCCGGGTCAGGCAGGTTGCTAGTATAAAGGTGCTGGGCGAAGACCTGTTCGGTGATGTCGGGCGGGTCCAGTTCGCCGGCCTTCACCTTCTGGGCGATGCTGCGCGCCGCGTCCACGATCTCGGTTCGCCCGCCGTAGCTCAAGGCCATGATCAGCGTGAGGCCGTTGTTTTTCGACAGGGTGGCGATGGATCTCTTCAGGTGTTCCTGCACGCGTTCCGGCAGCCGGTAAACCTGGCCGATGACTCGAAGCTGCACGTTGTTCTTGTTCAGCTCGGGGGTCTCGGTCTTGAGGTAGTGCACCAGGTACTTCATCAGCGCGTCCACCTCGTCCTTCGGCCGGTTCCAGTTCTCCACCGAGAACGCGTAGAGCGTCAGGTACTTGATACCGAGTTCCCCGGCTGTTCGGATGAGGATGCGGGCCGATTCCGCGCCCGCGCGATGACCCTCGATGCGCGGCAAGTGCCGCTGCCGGGCCCATCGGCCATTGCCGTCCATGATGACGGCCACATGCCGCGGCAGCGAGGCCTTGGCCTGGAGACTGAGCTGCGTCGGCTGGGTGTTCATTCCAACATTCAGCGCCCTCAAATCATAATCGTCTGCTCCCGCCCGGGCCCCACCGACGCGATGGCCAGTTGCGCGCCGCTTAAATCCGCCAGCACCTTGAGATAGGAGCGGGTCTTGCGGGGCAGGTCCTTCCACCGGCGGGCCTTGTCGGTCGGCGTGCGCCAGCCGGGGAAGTCGGCATAGATGGGGGTGCAGCGGGCCAGCACCTCAACGTCGTTCGGCACGTAATCATAGCACCGGGCGCCGTCACGATAGCCAATGCAGACTCTGATCGTCTCCAAGGAGTCCAGCCCGTCAATATTCGTCACCGCCAGCTCGTCAATGCCGTTTACCATGCAGGCGTGCCGCGTGGCGACCGAGTCGAACCAGCCGCAACGGCGCGGTCGTCCGGTCGTCGCGCCGAACTCGCGGCCCAACGCGTGGAGCAGGTCGGCTATCTCGGCGCTCTCGGTTGGCAGCGGACCCTCGCCAACTCGAGTGGTGTAAGCCTTCATCACCCCGACCACCCGATCCATGCGGTGCGGCGGGATGCCCGAGCCGGTGCAGGCGCCGCCCGCGGTGGTATTTGAGGAGGTCACAAACGGATAGGTGCCGTGGTCAAGGTCGAGAAATGTGCCTTGCGCGCCTTCGAAGAGGATGTTAGCGCCCCGCCGCGCCGCCTCATGCAGCAGGATGACCGTGTTGGCAACGAACGGTTTGAGATAATCGCCTGCCTTGCGATACTCGCGGTGGACCCGCTCAAACGAGAGTGGTTTGGCCCCGAAAGCCCGCAGCACTTCATTGTTTTCCTTGATCTTGAACTGGAGCCGCTGCCGAAAGCGCTCCGGGTTGACCAGGTCAATCACACGCAGCCCGGTTCGGGCCGCCTTATCGCCGTATGCCGGGCCGATGCCGCGCTTGGTGGTGCCTATCTTGTTCTCGCCCTTGAGAATCTCGCGCTGCACGTCCAGCTCGCGGTGGTAGGGAAGGACCAGGTGCGCCGTCTCGCTCAGGTAGAGGTTGTCGCTAACGCGGATGCCCAGCTTGCGCAGCCCCTCGATCTCCTCGACCAGGCTCACCGGGTCCACCACCACCCCGTTGCCAATCATGCAGACCTTCTTCCTGTGCAGAATCCCCGACGGCACCAAATGCAGGATGTACTTCTGCCCCTTAATGTGCACCGTGTGCCCGGCATTGTTGCCGCCCTGGGTGCGAACTACCACGTCCGCCTGGTCGGTCAGCACATCAATAATCTTGCCTTTGCCTTCGTCGCCCCATTGGGCCCCCACCAGAATCGTATTGGCCATAACTTCAACACACAAATAACCGTCCCGCCGCGGAAAGAGCCGCGCCCGGGTCAAGCGCACAACAAAAACCCCGAAACGCAAGTTCGGGGACAAGAACACTCGGCTCTTGCGCAAGGAGACTAGGAGTGGCGCGCGCTCGTGTCAATCCCCGATCGTGTCAATGCCGGATAGTGCCGCATTGCGTTTCCCGCGGCCCTGTGAAACACTGGCCCCCGGTGAAACAATGCATCGTAACCCTGGATATGGAGGGAGTGTTGACTCCCGAGATTTGGATTGCCGTCGCCGAAAAGACGGGCATTAAAGAGCTGCGCCGCACCACGCGCGACGAGCCGGACTACGATAAGCTCATGCGCGGGCGGCTCAACATCCTCGATCAGCATGGCCTGAAGCTCTCCGACATCCAGCGGGTCATCGGCACGCTGAGCCCGCTGCCCGGGGGGAGGGAGTTCCTCGACGAGCTCCGCTCCCTGGTTCAAGTCATCATCCTCTCCGACACGTTCGAGCAGTTCGCCGCGCCGCTGCTGCGCCAGCTCGGCTGGCCCACGCTGCTCTGCCACCGGCTGGTGGTCGAGCACGACCGTATTGTTGATTACAAGCTCCGCGTGCCCGAGCAGAAGCAAAAGGCCGTCGCCGCCTTCAAGCTGCTGAACTATTACGTGATCTCCGGCGGCGATTCCTTTAACGACACCGCCATGCTCAGCGAGGCCCACGTGGGTTTCCTGTTCCGCGCCCCGGACAACGTGAAGCAGCAGTTCCCCCAGTTCAAAGCTGTCGAGGCCTACGCTGATTTCCTGAAGCTGATCACGGGGGCGATGGGCTGAAGCCGGCTGGCCGCGGTGGCCGGCGCGGTTCAGGCTCCTGCTGCCGCGGCGGGGGGCGGCGTCTTCTTGCCGCCGATCTTGTTCTCCGTGCCGTTGAGCAGCCGCTGGATGTTCCCCTTGTGCTTGTAAATGGCCAGCACGGCCAGCGCCGCTATCACCGCCACCAGGGTCCTGCTTTCCCCGCGCAGCCACACAGTGAAGGGCAGGGAGGCGGCGGCTGAAATCGAGGCCAGCGACACATAGCGGCTGCACGCAAACACCACGATCCAGACGCCCAGCGCAATGAGCAAGGCCACCGGCACCAGCGCGAGCAGCACGCCCGCCGACGTCGCAATGCCCTTGCCGCCCTTGAACCGGAGCCAGCAGGTGAAGTTGTGGCCCAGGATTGACGCCACCCCCGCGCCGAGCCGGAACCACTCCAGTGCCTGCTCCCCGGCGTTTGGATAGCTCCAGGCGCAGAGCAGCTTCGCCGCGAAGAACACCGCCACCCACCCCTTGGCGGCATCGGCCAGCAGCACGAAAATGCCCGCCGGCGTGCCCAGGATGCGGAACACGTTCGTGGCTCCGATGTTGCCGCTGCCCACCTTGCGAATGTCCACCCCCCGCGCCTCGGCCACCAGATACCCCGTCGGGATCGAGCCCAGCAAGTAGGCGATCAGCAGCGTCAGGATGTAGCCAATGAGCGGCACCGCGGCACTCTATTGTCTCCGCCTCCGGACTTCAAAGCTCAAATGAGCCCTGGCCGGGCCACGCGAGGATTATATTCGCCGCCAATTGCGCCGCCAGTTGCCAGTTGTCACCAGCCCGTTGTCAATGGCACAATGGCGCGGATGAGTGCGGAACATGGGCTGCTGGATGCAGGCAAAGTGAAGGTCTCGGTGCTGGGGGTCGGCTCCCTCGGCAAAGAGCACGCGCGGATCTACGCGGAGCTCGCTGCGGCTGGGCAAGTCGAGTTCGTCGGGGTGTTTGACACAGCCCCCGAAACCGCGGAGCGGGTTGCCCGGAAGCACGGCGTGCGGGTGTTTGGGACCGTCGAGGAGGCTGCATCGGCCAGCGACGCCGTGAGCATCGTTACACCCACAACCACCCACTTCGACCTGGCCCAACCCCTCCTCCGGCAGGGCCGGCACGTGCTGCTGGAGAAGCCGATGACGGATAACGGCGCCCAGGCCGCCGAGTTGGTGCAGCTTGCGCAGCACAAGGGCTGCATCCTGCAGGTCGGCCACGTCGAGCGCTTCAATCCCGTCTTCAAGTACCTCGAAACGGTGGCCACCGAACCGCGCTTCATCGAAACCCACCGCCTCTCGCCTTACCCGGCCCGCAGCACCGACGTCGGGGTGGTGCTGGACCTCATGATCCACGATCTAGACGTGGTGCTGGCCTTCGTCAAATCACCGGTGCAGAGCGTGGATGCCGTCGGCATCCCGGTGCTCAGCCGGTCGGAGGATATCGCCAACGCGCGCCTGCGCTTCGCCAACGGCTGCGTCGCCAACCTCACCGCCAGCCGGGTCAGCCCGGAGCGGATGCGCAAGATCCGCGTCTTCAGCGGCGGCGCTCTCACCAGCTATATCTCGCTGGATTACCGCGCGCAGGAAGGTTTCATCTATCGCATTGCGCGGAACGACGAGGAGGAAAGCTCGCTCCTCAAGAAGCTGCTCCATGCTAAAGACTCCACGATCGTGAGCGAGTTTGGCGGCAAGAGAATCGTTCGCGAGCCGGTGCCCATCGCCAGGGAGGAACCCCTCCGGCTGGAGCTGCAGCACTTTATCCAGTGCGTGCGGGCGCATCGCACGCCACAGGTCAGCGGTGAATCGGCTAAACGGGCGCTGGATTTGGCGTTCGAGATCACCCGCCAAATCCAGGCCGCCGGCTTCAACGCCGAGCCGCAAAGGCGCTAGCATGGTGGCAAGTCAACTTGTTATGTCGGGCGTTCGGCTACGACGGCCAACCTATTCCCCCTCACCCCAACCCTCTCCCTCAGGGAGAGGGGGATCCGCCGTCAGCTTGTCCGCAAGTCTTCCGCGCCTCGATTTGCCAGTGCACTGTGGATGGGACTCCCTCTCCCTGAGGGAGAGGGTTGGGGTGAGGGGGAAGACGACGTCCGACCTGCTGCGACTCTCATAGGGCATGAAACCCAAGACCTTCATGGTGATCGCGGGGGAAGCCAGCGGGGACATGCTGGCTGCGGAACTGGTGCGGGCCCTCCGGCAGGAGTGCGCCGAGGCCGCAGCCGTCCCCACCGCCGATTACCAGCCGCTGCAAACGAACCTGGCGCCGCGCTTCTTCGGCTCGGGCGGCGCCCGGATGGCCGCCGCGGGCGTGGAGCTTGACTTCGATATGACGGCGCACTCGGTGATCGGCCTGTCCGATGCGCTCCGGCACTACCTCAAGTTCCGCCGGCTCTTCCGGCGGTTGCTCCGGCTTGCGCGCCAGCGCCAGCCCGACGTCATCATCTGCGTGGACTTCTCGGGCTTCAACCGCCGCTTTGCGCGGGCCGTCCGGCAGTGCACCCGGGCGCGCCCCGACTGGTTCCATAACTGGAGCCCGAAGATTATCCAATACGTGTCGCCCCAGGTTTGGGCCTCTCGCGCCCGCCGGGCCGACCAAATGGCGCGAGACTATGACCTCGTGCTGAGCATCTTCCCCTTCGAGAAAGACTGGTATGCAAAGCGCGTGCCGCAACTGCGGGTCGAGTTCGTCGGGCACCCCATCGTGGATCGTTACGGGCAGAACGCCGCGGCCAGGGACAAGGATCATAAGCAGGAAAAGAACCCGACGTTGCTGTTGCTGCCGGGGAGCCGCGCAGGAGAGATCAATCGCCATTTGCCGGTAATGCTTGGCGCCCTGGACTTGGTTCGCGCCAAGGTGGTAGGGGTCCGCGCGAGGATGGTCTTGCCCAACGAGACGTTGGCCCGGCAGGCGAAGTCGTTGGGGTTGCCGCGCGGCCTGGATGTGCGAATCGGCGGCTTGCCCGACGCCCTGGCGGAAGCCGACGTGGCGATTGCCTCGACCGGCACCGTCACGACCGAGTGCGCTTACTTCGGTGTGCCGACCGTGGCTCTCTACAAAACCTCCTGGAGCACGTGGCAAATCGGGCGGCGCATCGTGAAGGTGAAATACCTGGCAATGCCGAATCTCCTGGCGGCGGAGGGGGTCTTTCCCGAATTCATTCAGTCCGCGGCCAGCGCACGCAACCTTGCCGGAGCCGCGGTTGACCTGCTGCGCGATGAAGCCCGGCGTGCCAGGATCAAGGCCCGGCTGCGGGAAGTGGCCGCCTCGCTAGGCGCACCGGGAGCGGCCCGGCGCGCCGCCAGAGCCGTCCTGTCAACACTCCAGCCGCGCCCGTAGCCCAGGCGCCAACGCTGCCCCGGACATCGGTGGCCGCCACGCCGTAGCCCTCGGCACCGCCCCCAAAAACCCTGCTCATGACCAGCGTCATGCTGGGCGCCCCCAGCGATGTTTGCGCCGTCCGGCAGTCCCACCCCCTGCCAGGCTTGGCCATAGCCCCTAAACAGCTGTGTACAAGGGGTGTACAATGGGTGCTCACCGGGTGCACACGGAAAAGCCCCTTGTGCACCCGGTGAGCACCCGTTGTACACCCCTTGTACACGGCGCCACAGGCTGCCGGAAGCGTGTAAAGTGGCGCAAAAGCCGCCGCCGGCAGAGGGATCTTTGGTTGGATTCCCGCCCGGCCGCCCCGTTGGGGTTGAGTCTCTTGCCCGCCTTTGCGAGAGACCGCACTGCGCCCGGCATGCGCTTTCCGGTTGCGGCCTCCTGGCTCCCGGAATAGGATATTCCGTGTTCTTCATGGAAAACGCATGACGAAGCCTTCGAACTTTATGCAAACTCCCCACCATCAATGCTCCGGCTGCCTTTCGCGGAGGCACTGCCTTCAGCTCATTACCACCGCCGCCGCCGGCCTGGCATTTAGCGGCGAACTCTTTCCGGCCCTGGCCAAGGCGCGCAAGCCGGACCCGGGTTTCATTGACCCGGCCAAGCTGCGTCCGCATCCAAAGGTCCGCGTGGAGGCGGCGATTCTGCAACAACCCCGGCCCTATTGGCTGGGGTGGCCTGGCACCACTTACGATCTCGACCAGCATCAGAAGAGATACCGCGCGCAATTAGCCGGCTCGTGCCGGCGCCTCGCCATCGAGCTGCGCGAGGAGGCAAAACCGATTGAAGACGAAGCCGGCCTGACGGCTTTCAGCAAGGCCGTTCGCGAGCGCAAGCCCGACGGCCTCCTGGTGATCCTCCAGCACATGCATTGCTGGGGCTGGGTCAATCGCCTCGCCAACGAAGCCGGCGTCCCCCTCATCGTCTTCTCCCCCATCGGCACCGCTTTCACGGGCCACGTGGCGGGCATATCGCGGCAGCAGGGGGTCTACGTGGTTTCCTCGCTCGAATGGCCAGCCGTGGAGGACGGGCTGCGCATGATCCGGGCCAAGCGCCAGTTCGAGGAGACGCGGGTGCTTTGGATTCACGGCAACCAGCGCAACGAGACCGTGCTGGACCGCCTCGGCACCAAGGTGCGGGCCATCCCGCGCAACGCCTTCAATGAGCTGTTCGACAAGATGCCGGTCAACACCGAGGTCAAAGACGTAGCCAGCAGTTTCCGCAAGCACGCCAAGCGCGTCGTCGAGCCCACGTGGCAGGACAGCCTGAACTCCGCCCGGGTCTATACCGCCGCCAAGCGGATGCTCGCCGACGAGCAAGCCAACGCCATCTCGATGGATTGCCTCGGCATGGTCAGCGCCAAGCTGGTTCCTACGCCGCCCTGTGGCGCCTGGACAATTCTCCAGGACCTGGGCGTCACCTGCGGCTGCGAGGCCGACCTCCACGGAGCCACCTCGCTCATGCTGACCAGCTACCTGCTCGACCGTCCAGGTTACATGAATGACCCCGTCCCTGAAACCGCCAAGAACCTGTTCATCGCCTCGCATTGCGTTTCCGGCACGCGCCTCAATGGGTTTGATCAGAAACCGGCCCCTTACATCCTCCGCAACCACTCCGAGTCAGCCCTCGGCGTGTCAGTGCAGGTGCTCTGGCCGGTCGGCGCGCCCGTGTCGCTTGTGCGTTTCAAGGACACCAACGAACTCATCCTGGATACCGGCACGGTGGTCAGCAACGTTGACACCCCGCCCGCGGGCGGTTGCCGGACTTCCGTGGAGATCAAAATGGATAACATTGAGGACTGCCGTGATGTGCTGGGCTTCCACCAGGTGGTGGTGCTGGGCAACCAACGGCGGGCGGTGGAAGGCTTCTGCCAGCTCTACGGCATCAAGGTGGTCCATTCCCCCGCGCACGCCACATCAGGAGGCATGAAACGTGAAGCGTGAAACATGGAATGCAGCTAAGGATGATATGAGACAGGCATTTTCATCGCCGTGGTGCGCCAAGCCTGTTCCTGAAGGCTGGCGCGGTAACTGGCCGGGGTTGGTCGCTATCCTCCTCGTTACCCAACTGCACGCCGAGGTTACCTTCACCTCCCCGGGGCTGCCTCCCACGCGCATGGACGACCAAGGTTGTTTGGTCGAAGACTGGGGAAAGATCACGGTGAAGGTGGCCGGCGAGGGATTGCCCGCGACTGCGCCCGTCGGGGTCCAGGCCCTCAAGCTGGATGGATTTATTCCCGCCGCGCAGGCGCAATCCCGCTACGGCACGATCGCGCTCACGCTGACTGCCTTCCGCGCTCCCGTATGGCCGGCGGGACTCGATGTCCTGACGGTTCGCCTGGCGGAAACCGCCGGCCAGGAGACGCCGGTGCAGGTCTCGCTGGCGCTGCCGGAAACCGTTCGGCTCGGCCTCAAGACAGTAACCATTGGCGGTCGGGCGGTGCTGAGCTTGCCTGAGGGAACGCGAGTTTCCCAGGCTATGCGCGACTGGGGTTGGGCGGACGATGCGGTGGCGCTGCCTGGGTGGGCCAGGCCGGCGGTGGAGTGCGATCCCGCCTTCCGGAACATTCGCGCCGGCATGGGCGGGGTGCCGATCCATTATCACTTCAAGGTGGCGCCCGAGGCCCGGGTCAAGGTTGCGCTCGGTTTCTGCGAAAGCCACTGGTCGCAGGCCGGCCAGCGCCCGGTGATTTGCCGGGTCGAAGGCGCCTCCCCGCAGGAAGTTGACCCGCTGGCGCGCTGGGGACGGCACCAGCCGGGAGCCGTCGCATTCGCCGCTTCCGACGCAAACCGGGACGGCACGCTGGACGTTTCCGTGCTGCCCAAACCAGGCGCTCCCGACCAGAATCCGATTCTGAATGCCATTTGGCTTTTCCCTGCGGACGCCACCCCCGACCTGGAGCAGGTTGTCGCTGGCAAACTGAACGCTGTCGCCTCGCGCTATGTCGCGGTGGGCGGCGGCAACGATCAGTCCCTCTACGCGGGGGGCCGGGTGGAATATGCCCTCAAGCTGGCGGCCCGCGGAACCAAAGAGCTAACGTTCTTGGTCGCGTGCCCCGGCAGCTCCGTGCCTCCGCCTGACCAGACGGCTTGGACGGTCGAGAAGCTCCGCCAGTCTGCCGCCGAGGTCTGGCGCGATTGGCGGTAGCGCTGGTTTCCCCTTAACCGTAACGATGCAGATGTGTGTCCGCCTCCCCCTCACCCCAGCCCTCTCCCGTGGGGCTGAGCATTACCCACATCTTTAGTCACTGTCGCAAGCCAATCCCAAAGGGATTGCATCGTTCAGCCCAGGGTTGGACCGCCGGGGCAAAGGGGAGCGGTCCTACCCTGGGGAAAGCGCGCCCAATGAACCAACCAACCCTGAAAGGGTTGTATCTGACGCCCAGCCCTGCGGCTGCAACCCTTTCAGGGTTGAGGACCCCTTCGGCCACCAACCCAGGGTAGCTCGTGCCTCGCAACCCCGGGCTGAAAGATCGAATCCCTTCGGGATTCACGGGTTTGCTGTCTCGAGTTGTGGGTAATGCTCAGCCCGTGGGGAGAGGGGGCATTGTTGCCCGCGCTGGAAAAGGCTCACCGTCCAGTGGTAGATCCCGACCGGCCGAGAGCAGTTCCCTCTCCCCCGGGGCTGAGCATTACCCACATATTTGGTCACCGTCACAGGCCATTCCCGAAGGGATTGCATCGTTCAGCCCAGGGTTGCGAGGCACGAGCTACCCTGGGAAGACGATGTGAAATCAGCCTCAACCCCAACGTGGTTGCATCGGCGTTGCCCTCCACCAGCTTGATCTCGTCTTCGGTCAGACCCCAAAGCTCATAAACCAGCGCGTCTGTTTGCTGGTCGGTGGCGCTGACCGCGTTCTGCAATGTCTGCCGCTCCGCGTTCGCGATACTCTCGCTGCTCAAGGCAAGGCGAGGACTTCCACTTGGGCCCGGCGGGCGCGGGCTTCGTTCACCTTCCGCTCCAGCTCCTGCGCGGTCGCGTGGTCAATCCACTCCTCGCCGCACTGCGCGCACACCGTGGCCCGAACGCGCCGGACTACCACCACGCCGCTGCCAAGGTCGGCGCTGAAGGTCGTCGTGCCACTCGTCTTCGGCCCGCCGCATAGCGGGCACCGTTCGCTGGTCTCATTCATAACTCTCGTTTCGTTCGGTAATCCGCCTCGAACACTTCCAGGGAAGGCTCGTAGGCGGTGATAATGAACACGCGCCGTTTCGCTTCGTCGCATGCCGCCACCACGTGGAGCGGCTTGCCGGCAATATACCCCAAAAACAGCGCGCTGGGAAAGGGGCGATCCTCAGCATAGTCGCGGATGCGCTCGCCGGAACTCAGGACCTCCAGAACGGCGTTTTGCCCCGCGCCCCGCTCGGCCAGCTTTTGCAGCGTGTGCTTGCGCCACTCGATGCGCCCCTCGCGTATCGCTTGCCGCAGGATTTCCAGGTTCAGTGTCTTCATGCGTTGCCCTCCACCAGTTTGATCTCGTCCTCGGTCAGGCCGTAAAGCTCATAGATCAGCGCGTCTATTTGCTGGTCCGTGGCGGTGACCGCGTTCTGCAATGTCTGCCGCTCCGCCTCGCTCCGCGCCAACCGCAGCTTCGGCACCAGCGCCAGCATCTTGTCCACTAGGTCGACCAGCCGGTCGTGGCGGGTGGGGCCGGCGGCAGAGTCCACAACAGGAAGACGATGGATCTCGCATCAAGGCTCAACGCCGACAAGAACCAGGGGAACAGCAGGAACCCCTCGGCCGTTCCGAATAATGTTGTAAAGCTCACCCTCGTAGTAGCCCGGACCAGACGACATGTTCGATTGCAGAGACTTCATCGCAAGGAGCTCAATCCCAACATCAATCTGGTCACGAACATAAAAAGCGAGATGCTTCACGAAGAGATCGTAGGCAACGAAGGAGTACTTGCCGAACTGAACCTCTAAAGCCACCCGTTCCTTCACGAAGTCCGTCTGGTTATAGCTGAAAATGGGCGTTTCTCCTGCAGCTTGGATTTCTGCCTTCTGCTCCTCCGCTGGTTTCGCCAATGTTTGCCGGATGAGCCGCTCGCTCTTGGTGACCCAGTAATTGACTCGACTTTCTTTCCAGTCCCGCTCGGATAGTAATGTGGAGAACGCCCTGTTCATGTCAATCGGGCTGTAAAGGACTTCTCCGGTCATCGTCTTTTCCTTGCTGACCTTTGTCTTGCAGGCATTGCCATCGACTGACTGAATCACCTGCTTCACTTCGGCCCACAGGCGCTTCTTGTGAACGAGCAGGTACTCCAAGCCGTTGAGGTGAGAGTAGGTCTCAACAATCTTCATTTTCGAGTGCGGTAAGGCTTTGTCTTCTCCAAGAGTGCCATCTGGTCGACCGACGGGGTTTCAACCAGCCACGGAGCCGTAAGCAGATTGCGGCCAGCCTCCTTTGGGTCGAACACGGGGCGATGCATCGGTCTCACTGGCAGTTCACCCCCGGCCGCAAGTCGTATCCGCGACCTAGCAATCTCAGCGTACTTGCGAACCACCTCGGCGCCGATGCCGCGGCGCTTGTGGCGCACGGCTGCGACCACTGAAGTACCAGTGCCAAGGAAGGGATCTAAAACCCAGTCGCTTTCCCTTGTCAGGGCCAAAACTAGCCGCTCAACAAGTTCAACAGGGAACTGGCAAGGATGCTCCGTCTTCTCGACATGGTTGCACTTGACGTTGGGGATCGTCCAGACGTCTCCAGGGTTCTTCCCAAGCGGGTTGCAGGAATACTGCCCGGTTTTCGGTCCTTTGAAGTATTTCTTGCCGGGGTACTTCTGTGGGACGCGAATCGGATCGACCTCGAATACGTAATCATCACTCTTAGTGAGCCACATGATCGTTTCGTAGCGACCAGACAGACGCCGGCTGCAATGCAGCCCATGCTCGAAGTGCCACACGATTCGGTTCCGCATCTTCAGCCCTAAGGCTGCGAACACGGGATAGAGCAGCGCATCCAAGGGGATGATCGCCCCTTCCTCAACGTAGTTTCCCACCTGCCAGCAAATGCTGCCGCGCTTGCTCAGAACGCGAACGCACTCGGCGATAACTTCCCGCTGCTGCGCGACGTAGTCATCGAGATGGAGTCGTCTTTCGTATTCCTTGCCCAAGTTGTAGGGTGGTGAAGTAACAACCAACTGGATGCTTCCCGCGGGAACTTCGCGGAGCATCTCCCGGCAATCGCCTTCAAAGACGACGGTTTGAGCTGTCGGATTGAACTGCGAAGCGATGTTGAATGCGTTGAACATTTTGACGCCGTCTACGTTAGTTGAACCGGGTTGGGCTTTGCAACATCACTTGCCAATCATGGTCCTCGTTCAAGTGGGGCTTGAAGAGGTTGCCGTTGAAGAAGGGGACGTGGGAGGGCGGGCGGCGGTCGAGCGCGCGGAAGTGGCGGACCAGCGCGTGCCAGAGAGTGCCTTTGGGAGCGCGCAGGCCCCTGCCGCCGAAGTGGGCCGGAGGCTCTTCGTGCAATTCGAGCGGCTGCTGGCGGGCGCGGCTAGCCACATCGGATTCGCCGTCATCGCGCCAGGAGCGCAGGATGCGCTCCAACGGACGGCCCGTGTCAATGTCCCTGTCTTCGCAGATGCGCAGGAACAGGATGCGGTCCAGGATGCACTGAACGGCTTCGTTGAGCCGGGTGCCCTCCAGCAGGTCGGCTCGATCATTGTGGCGGATGAGGTCGGAGGCCAGTTCGCGGCGGGCTTCGTCCAGGAAGTTGAGGAAATCGGTGTCGAGGGCGCGGGAGCGGTCGGGTTTGATGAGCCAGCCCTGCTTGAGCTTGCCTTTCGCGGCGGGGCGCTTGGGCAGCGACTCGATGAGCTGGTCAATGCTGCCGGCGAGGACGCGTTCGCGGGCGAGCAGGTTCCAGAGTTCCTGCGCGAGCAGCGGGTACTGGCGAAAGTTCCAGGTCTTCCAGAGGCCAATGTCGGGCTCGTCCTTGAAGGGTTTGCCGCCCACGATGAACACCTTCATCTCCTCGAAGTCGCTCAGCACCGCCAGCGGCAGGCCCTTGTTCCAGGCATAGCGCTTGGCCTGGAAGGCGTAGGTGGCGTGCAGCTCCTCGGCGGGCTTCTTGGCCTCGCAGACAAAGCGGTCGGTGGGGTGGGTGCGGAAGAGGTAATCGGCGCGCTTCTGGCGCCCGCCAATCCGGGTGCGGCTCTCGATTTCGACTTCTCGGCGCTGCGGGATGAGGCCGGCCTTGTTTTCGATGTCCCAGCCCAGGGCGCGGAAGAGGGGGTTGAGGAATTCCTGGCGGAGGCTGGCTTCGTCATAGCCGGCACTCTTGTAGGCGGCGAGGTTTCGGCCAAAGATGTCCACCAGGCGCGCGAGTTCGCGCTGAAAGGACTCGAAGGTAGCGCCGTTTGGCATGGGCGGAGCCTAATGCACCGCGCCGGGTGGGTTCAACTGGTTTTCCGGGTTGCGGGGTTTTTCTGTGGCGGATTTCTTCCGCCTTGCCAAGCGTTCGGCGTTCTTTCAATGTAGCCCCCATGCAATCGCACGAACTCTTGCGTGAAGTCTTCCAGAAATGCAGCCCTAAACTCGTGGCGGCCGAGCTGGGCCTGTCGCTTTCGATGATCTACAAGTGGGCCGAGCCGGGCGAACCGACCGCCGGCAGCGGCAGCACCAACCCCCTTGACCGCATTGACGCTTTGCTGCGGTGCACCAATGATCTTCGCATCGTTCAATGGCTCTGCCAGCGAGCGGGCGGCTTCTTCATCCGGAACCCCAAGACCACCAATCCACACCCGTCGTACCTGATTCCCGCCACCAATGAGATCGTGCAGGAGTTCGCGGACTTGCTGGCTGTGGTAGCCACCGCCGCCGCGGACAACCAGATTTCCCCAAAGGAATCGCACCAAATCCGGGCCCGCTGGGAGGAGCTCAAGGCGGTTACAGAGACCTTCGTCGCGTGCTGCGAGGAGGGGAACTTCCGGTTGTTGCGGGAGAAGCCGATAGCAGCGGTTGCAACCCGCAGCCGAAGCCCGGAGGCGGGCACCGAAGCCAGGAGACTTGATGTTCAATGATTAAGCGCGTTGTCATTTCGGCCCTTCTGGGCCTGCTCACCATCGTGCCGCTGCGGCCAGCCAGCGGGGCTGAAGTCATTGAAGCCGACGTGTGCGTTTATGGCGGGACCGCCGGCGGGGTGGCAGCCGCCGTCCAGGCGGCGCGCATGGGGCGGACGGCGGTAATCGCCGAGTTCGGCAATCACCTGGGCGGCCTGACTTCGGGCGGACTCGGGGCCACCGACATCGGGAACAAGGCGGTGATCGGCGGCATCGCGCGCGATTTTTACCGGCGCGTCGCGCGGCATTATGCCCGGAGTGAGGCCTGGCGGTTTGAGGCGCGCGCGGACTACATCAGCCAGCGGCTCGGGCGCTCGCAGCCTGCCGAACTCGAAGGGCCGGACGCGACCATGTGGACCTTTGAACCGCACGTTGCCGAAGACCTGCTGTTCCAGATGCTGCGGGAAACCGGCGCGGCAGTCTATTTTCAGCAGCGCCTGGCTTCCGTCACCCGGCAGGGCGCTCGCATTACGGAGATTGCGATGGAAAACGGCAAAGTGTACCGCGCCCGCATGTTCATTGACGCCACCTATGAGGGCGACCTGATGGCCAAAGCCGGGGTAAGTTACACCGTCGGTCGCGAGGCGAATGCCCAGTACCAGGAGACGATCAACGGCGTCCGGGCCGAGACACCCCAGCACCAATTCACCGTCCCGGTTGATCCGTATATGAAACCCGGCGATCCGGCCAGCGGCTTGTTGCCCTTCATCCAGCCCGGCGACGGCGGCAAACCGGGTGAAGGCGACCGCTGCGTGCAGGCCTACAACTTCCGCCTCTGCTACACGCAAAACCCGGTCAATCGTCTGCCGCACCGTCCGCCGCCGAAGTACGATCCGGCCCAATACGAGCTGCTGGCCCGTTACCTCGAAGCGCTTGTGGCCGCCGGGCAGAAGCCCCAGCTCAAGGCGTTTTGGAACCCGATCTGGATGCCCAATGGCAAGACCGACATCAACAACAATGGCGGCTTCTCGACGGATTTCATTGGCGCCAACTATGCCTACCCGGAAGCGGACTTCGCCACGCGCGCCGGGATTTGGCAGGCGCACGAGGATTACGTTCGCGGCTTCGTGTATTTCCTGGCCACTAATCCGCGCGTGCCGGAGGACATGCGCGCCGAGATGCAGACCTGGGGCCCGGCCAGAGACGAGTTTCTCGACAATGCCAACTGGCCGCATCAGCTCTACGTGCGCGAAGCGCGGCGCATGGTCTCGGATTACGTCATGACCGAGCACCACTGCCGGGGGCGACAGAAGGCCGAAGACGCCGTCGGCATGGGCGCCTACGGTATGGACTCGCACAATTGCCAGCGCATCGTGAAGAACGGGCGGGTGGAAAACGAGGGCGACGTGCAGGCCTGGGGCTTTCCGCCTTATCCCATTTCGTATCGCTCGATTGTGCCCAAGGCCGGCGAGTGCGAGAACCTGCTGGTGCCGATCTGCCTTTCAGCGACGCACATCGCCTATGGCAGCATCCGGATGGAGCCGGTGTTTATGATCCTCGGCCAGTCCGCGGCCACCGCCGCGGCGATGGCCATCGAGCGCGGGTGCCCGGTGCAGCGGCTTCCTTACGAGGTTCTCCGCGTCCGTTTGCTGGCCGACCGGCAGGTGCTGCAATTGACAAAGGCAAAGTGACGGCGGCGGCAGCAGCTTGAGCCGCTGCAAGCAAGACGCAAGTGGTCAGCCTCGCCGTCGCCGGCCAGGCCGCCCCGCAGGTCCGCCTGTTACGCCAGCCGCCGGGCGGACCACAGGATGCCGCGGCGCAGCACCTGTCTGAAGTTGGGGTTCACCCAGGTCTGATTGTCATGGCCCGATTCGGTGCAGAAGACGCGGGCCTTCTTGTACTGGCGCGTCCAGGCGATGGTTTTCATGCTCTTCGGGTGGTCCACAGTCAAAAGGATCGTGCTGCCTTCGCCGGCGCTGGCCATGTTATATGTCTCGTCAATCATCTCCCAGGACTTCATGCCGCGGGTGATGGGGTGATCGGAATTTGAGACTTGCACCTGCAGCGTCTGGTCGTGGTCGAAGGTGAACTTCCGATCCGCGATGCCAACCAACTCCGACCAGAGTGGAGACTGGGGGTAAGCAAGCAGCGCGTGGTGCATGAGAACAATGCCTTGTTCGGTCGCGCCAAGCCGTTCGAGGACGGCCTGGGTCTGATTGGCGGCCCGGGGGCCTTTGTCTTGCGTGGGGTTGTCCTGGAGCATGATGTAGAAGAGCAAGGCGTCGTAGCTGTCGCGCACCTCTTCGGGCGTCGCGGCGAAGTTCGCCATGGGCTGGATGTAGGCCTCGATTCCGTCGAGCGCACGGAACAGACGATGAAAGTTCGGCACGTCGAACAGATGTCCGCCCGTGATGACGGCGAGTTGCAGGGGTGTTCCGCGGGTGGCAGGGGCCGCTGCCGGCTCGGCCCGCCCGATCCATGCGGCGGAGAGCGCAGTCGAGGTCATGGCCGCCGCTTTAAGGAAGCTGCGGCGGGAAAGGGATTGCGAGATGGTGTTTGCCGGAGCGAGGGGTTGCGGGTGGGTTTGTGTGTTCATATGGCTTAAGACGAGGTTACGGTGTTTGCGGTTACACGCGCCACGGCTCGCGCATGGCGCGGGATTTCAGGCGGGCGGCTTCGGGGTCCCCGATGAAGTCCTCGCGCACGGGGTCCCAGGTGACCTTTCGGGCGAGCTGCATCGAGATGGCGCCCAGCGAGCAAAGGGTGGTGGAGCGGTGCGCGATTTCGACAGGAGCGCAGGTGCGCCGATGTTCGCGGACGCAGGCAACGAAGTCGGGGATCGGCTCGCCCTGCGGTTGAACGAGGCGGACCTTGTCATTGGGCCCGATGCGCACGTCGAGCAGCGATTTTGGGTGAGCCTCCACCAGGCCGCGCCAGATGAAGACCCACCCTTCGGTGCCTTCGAGGCGAATGCCCATGCGGTGCCGCTTCGGATCGTTCCAGTTCGGCTGCGGCTCCCAGGCGGAGGTGTCGGTCCAGCTCCACGTCAGGCCGTTGGCGAAGCGGTAGTTCATGTTCCAGCGGAAAGGCGTGTCGAAGGGGCCGTCTTTGGGGAACTCTCCCCGCGCGTCCACCTCGATCAGCCCGGAATCATGGTCCAGACCGCTGGCCTGTTGGGCGCTGTCGGCGTGGTGGACTCCCCATCCGGCGATGTAGCCCATGCAGTAATCCGAGATAAAATACCAGTCGTGGGCGCGCACGCGACAGGAGGTGAACGGCGTCCATGGCGCGGGTCCCAGCCACATGTCCCAATCCAGCCCAGCCGGCACGGGTTCAACAGGCTGCTGCGGCATGGTTCTGCCTTCGGGGCTGCCAATTTTGACATGTTTGAGCTGGCCGATGTAGCCATTGCGCGCCAACTCGCATCCGAAAAGCATCCTGGGGTCGTGCCGCTGCTGGGTGCCCTGCTGAAAGACGATGTTGTGGCGCCGCACGGCCTGGACCACCGCCTGGCCTTCGGCGATGGTGCGCGTGAGCGGTTTCTGGCAGTAAACCGCTTTGCCGGCGCGCGCGGCGGCGATGGTGATGAGCGCGTGCCAATGATCCGGCGTGGCGATGTAAACGGCATCAACGTCGGGGCGGGCCAGGACTTCGCGGAAATCACCGCAGGCGGCGCAATCCGTGTTGCCGTAGTGTTCATTGACCGTGCTCCGGCCCTTCTCGCGCCGGGACTGCTGCACGTCGCACACCGCGACAAACTGCGTATCCTGACGCTTGAGAAACATGGGCCAGCCGAAGCCAAGGCCGATGGCGGCCATGACCACCCGGTTGCCCGGCGCGGTGGTTCCGTTGCGACCGAGTGAGGAGGCCGGGATGATCCAGGGCGCGACGCCCGCTGCGAGTGCGCCTCGCAGAAACGCGCGGCGCGGCAGCCGCCGCTTCGGGTATAAAGGCAACAGGCTCATGGCTGTCCTTTCGCCTCGAGGTGGCGCAAAGCGGCGCGTGCCTGCTCCTGCACGTTGGTTTGAGTGCAGGTCTGAATGACTTGCCGCAGCGCCAATGCCGCCGCGTCCTTGTGCCTTGCGTCCAGTTTGGGAGCGGCGGCTGCTATGGCCAGCCCGGCGGCTTCCGTCAGGTCCGGATCTTTCATCCAGACGGCGATTTGGCTGAGCGCTTCCGGTCGCGGGATGGTGGCCCAGGCGGAAATGAGCAGGAGCCGGTCTTCGGTCCTGGCGGCCAACGTCGCCGCCTCGGCGAGATGCTTGAGACGCTGCGCGGGGGGCATATCCGCATCACGACACAAGCGCACCAGGCCCCGAAATGCGCGTCGTTGCCAGGCCGGGTTTTCGGCTGTGCGAGCGAGTTCGATCAGGTTCGGCACGGCTCCGGGGCCCGGCCAGTCGGCCAGGACGGCGAAGGCGGCTTCCCGCACGGTGGGCTCGGAATCTCTCAGCGCCAGGCGCACTGACTGCAGCGCCCGCGGGCCGGCAATGGCGCCAAAATGCTGGACCAGGAACACCTTGGTTGCGGTGTCCGCGACCGGGAAGGCGTCGTTGAGCGCGTCGAGACTGCGCGCACGCGTGCGCGCCACAATCGCCTCCAATGCGCGCCGCGCTTCCTCCCGCGTGGCGGGCTCGGGGGCTGCAAGCAGCGGTATGAGAACGGGAACCTGGCGCTCGTTTCCCAACAGGGCCAACGCCTCCAAAGCCGAAGCGCGAGCCGGGCCGTTTTCCCGCAGCAGGGCAACGATGGTGGTGGCGGCGTCGGGACTATGACGAGCCATGAGGCATTGAAGCAGTGCAGGTGCCTCAGGCCCCGCTGCCTGCAATCGGCTGGCGAGCTGCTCGTCTACATCCTTGCCAGGCAAGTTGGCGAGGGCGAAGCGGGCAGCGGCGCTTTCCTGTCCATCAGTGCTGGCGGAGCGGTGCAGCAACGCGGGAAGGTCCGAAATATCACCCAGGCTGGCAATCGCCCGGAGCGCTGCGGCTCTCACCTCCGCCACCGGGCTGGCTAAGGCGTTCCGCGCGACGGCGGCGAACGCCTTCTCACCTCGGACACCCAGAGCGCCCAACAACGCCGTCTGGCCCGCAGGGGGGAGATCGCGCAGACTCTCGCCCAGGCGCCGCACGCTGGTGGCCGCGGCAGGACCGCTTATCCACTCTGCGGCCAGCTCGCGCAGCTCCGAGTCTGTTCCCGCCAGGGCGCGGGCCAATAGATCACTGCTGCATTGTGGAGTTGCATGAGTCAACAGGCCGCGGAACGCGCCCAGGCGAAGCCGGCTGTGCGTCTCGGCGTCATAGAGGGTGCGGAACAGGGCGTCCGACTCCTCGATGTGCCCTGAGCGGGCAAGGCTTTCCGCAGCCATGAGGGAGGCTTCTGCGGCGGCGGCTTGCAACCCGGGGAGCGGTGATGCCCGGAAGGCCTCGAGCGCCTGCGCCGCCGGCACCGTCCCAATCTTGCCGAGCGCCAGGAGTGAGCCGGCAGCAGTGTTCGTTTCGGCTGACTTTAGCAAGGCGGCAAGCTGCGGGACAGCTTGGGGGTCTTTGAGGTTGCCGAGGGAGTTGATGATGCCGACCTGGAGCTCGCCTGTTGCCGAAGGGAGGGCCTGGCGCAAGGACTCCGCGGCGCGCGCATCCGGGATGCGTTCCAAGGCGAAACGGGCCAGATGGGCCAGGTGGGGATCACTCAGCAAGCGGGCCAGGTTGGGGACGGACTCGGCGGAGCCGACCATGCTGAGCTCGCGACAGGCAAACGCCTTCGCGGCGCGAGGCGCCGAAGAGGCGAGCACCGCCGCCAGTCGTCGTTCCAGCGCCAGCCGCTCGTTTGCGTTGGTGTGGCTGGCCTCGAAGGCTTGAGTAATAGGGGCCAGGGCCTCGCGGCTGTCCTGCCAGTCAAACGTCTGCAGCCGGGCAAACGCGTGGTCCAGAGTGGAGATTTCAGCCGGCTGAGCGGCCAGACCGTGGCAGGCAAGGATCGCCGCGCACAACAGGCTCCAGCCGAAGCGTCTGGTCATCCGCGAACGAATCGTGGGACAGGTTGTTGCACTCTGCCCATTCACAAGGGCGTGCTAGGCTTGCTTGCTTTTCCTCTTTTTCTTCTTCTTGGCTGGTGCCTGCGTGCTCTCGACGGGCGCCGCATTCGTGGCGGGGAGGTATTTGATCAGCTTCTTCTTCACGTCCGCGTACTCCGGCTTGGCCGCCAGGTTGGTCCATTCCCGGGGGTCGGTGCGCCCGTTGTAGAGTTCCTCCGAGCCGTCCTCGTAGCGGCTGTAACGCCACTCCGCGGTGCGCAGAGTATGGTTGTTTCTGTGCATGGTGGAGAGGGCCGGCTGGCTCCACGCGGCGTCTGGCTTGGCCAGCAGCGGCTTGATGCTGACGCCCTCCGCGTGTTTGGGCACCGGCAGATCCGCCAGCTCGCACAGCGTTGGGAAGAGGCTCATGAGATCCACTCCATGGTCGCAAGTCGTGCCAGGCTTGGCGACGCCCGGGGCCACCCAGATGAGCGGCACACGGTTGGCCTCGTTCCACAGGGTCACTTTGCCCCAATGCTCTTTCTCACCCAGGTGCCAGCCGTTGTCACCAAGGAACACGATGATCGTATTGTCGCGATACGGTGATTTATCCAGGGCGTTCAGCAAGCGCCCGATCTGGGCATCTGCAAAGGAAACCGACGCCAGGTAGGCGCGCACCCGATCTTGCCAAAGGCCGGCCTGGAGAATGTTGGCATGCGCGCCTTTGGGATTTGCGAAAGCGACACCAGCCCGGGGCACATCGGCCAGGTCGTTGGTGAGCACCAGCGGGGTCCGAATCGTATCCAGGGGGTAGAGGTCGAAATACTTCTTCGGCACGTCCCAAGGCGTGTGAGGACGGTGCAGACCGCAGGCCATGAAGAACGGCAGCTTCGGCTGCGCGAGACGTTCGATGCACCAGGAGACCGTTTGCGCATCCACCAGTTTGCTCTCGGCCCGCTTTTCATCAAACGCTTGCTGCGGCTCGTCCTCGGTGAACATGCGGTAGCCGAACGGCCCCGGGCGCCGGTTGGCCGGGTGATTGGGCAGCGTGTCGTCGGTCGGGAAGACCACCTCGTCCCAGTCCTCCGCGCGGTAGTTGCGGTAGTGGTAGATCTTGCCCGCCCCGAGAGACGTGTAGCCGAACTTGCGCACGTAATCGTTGAGGCAAAGCCCGCGGCCGATATGCGGCATCCACACCTGTTGATTATGGTATATGCCTGTGGTGGAAGGGCGCATGCCGCTCATGAAAGCTGCGCGCGACGGGTTGCAGAGCGGGGCCGGGCACTGCGCGTTGCGGAAGGTCACACCGCGCGCCGCCAGTTTGTCGAGGTTGGGGGTCCTGGCCTGGGCATGGCCAGCCATGGGGGTGACCCAGTTATTCAGGTCATCCGCAATGATGAGCAGGATGTTGGGCTTGGCTTTGGCCGGGGCGCCGGACAGGTCCGCCGGCCAGACGCAGCCGGCAACAATCGCCGCAGTGAGTGTTTTAATTAACCAAACAGGTTTCGTGGAAGTCATGTTCTTCATCATGGCCAAGAGGTTTATATAGTTAAACTGAACTCGGACCGCGCCGGGCTGCCGGCAGCATCGGGCACCAGTCTAGACTCAAGAACCCGCCGCAATGCTATACCCTAAAACGAGGGTAGCAACGTTTTGCTGACTGGGGGCCCGGTGGCTTGACCGATTCCCAAAACCCGGTGAGACTCCAGGCGTGAACATGCGATTGAATCGCCGCGGCTTTGTGAAATCCGCCGGAGCGCTTCTGGCGGGTGCGTCGGTTGGCGGCCCGGCGTTGTCGGCGGCAGGTGCGGGCAGCCACGCAGCCGCGGCCAGACGGTGCGATGTGTTGGTTTGTGGCGGCGGTCCAGCCGGCGTGGCAGCGGCCGTGAGCGCTGCGCGGCAGGGCGCAAAGACGCTGCTGGTCGAAAGGTGTGGTCGGTTGGGCGGCATGGGCGTCACCGGGTTGGTCGGACCGTTGATGGGCCACGCCCAAAGCCCTTTTGTTGAGGAAGTGCTTCGGCGCATCGGCGGACGGCGTCCGGTGCAGGAACGGCTGGACCTTGATTATACGGCGATGGTTCAGGAAGCTGGCGGCGACATTCTCCTGCATACGTGGGTGATGGCAGCGCTGCGGCGGGGGCGGCGGGTGACCGGCGTGCGCGCACTGACCAAGCAAGGCCCGCTCGAAGTCCAGGCCGAGGTCGTGGTGGACGCCACCGGCGATGGGGATGTGGCCTTTCTGGCCGGTGCGGCCTACGAAATGGGGCGTCCAGGCGACGGGTTGGCGCAGCCGGTTTCAATCCAATACCGCGTCAGCGGCGTGGACTCCACCCGGGCCTTGCTCTGCGGCAGTGAGGAAGAGGCGCTCCAGGTTCGCGTCCCGGAGGGCGTTTGGGACGAGGTCGTTCGCCGGGGTATGGAGCGGGGCGAACTCCCTGCCAATGTGGGGGTCATTCGGGTTTACCTGTCTTCCTACCCCAACGAACGGATTATCAACGCCACCCAGGTTAATGGTATTGACGCCACGCGCGTCCAGGATTTGACCCGCGCGGAACTGGAAGGCCGCAAACAGGCGTTTCAGGTGCTGGACTTTCTGCGCAAACACGCGCCCGGCTTTGAACATGCCTACATCTCGGCCATGCCCGCGATGATCGGTGTGCGCGAGAGCCGCCGCATCCGCGGCGAGAAATACCTGACACGGGATGATGTTCTCACGGGCCGGCGTTGTCCGGATGCGGTCGTGTGGTCTGCCAGCTTCGCGGTGGACATCCATAACCCGACCGGTCCCGGCCAGGCTGAGAACTTCGCGACCAAGGTCCAGCCATACGACATCCCCTATGGCTGCCTGGTGCCCGAGAAAACGGAAGGCCTGCTGGTGGCCGGACGGTGTATCAGCGGCAGCCACGATGCCCACGCGTCCTACCGGGTGCAGTGCATTGTGATGGCCATCGGCGCCGCCGCGGGAGTGGCCGCCGCGCTGGCCGCCCGCCAGCATATCCCGCCGCGCAAGGTCGCCGTCGGTCAAATCCAGCAGGCGCTGCGTTGACTCCCGCTCAATGCGGCTTGTCGGGGTTAGCCAGGCGTCTCCCCGGTCCGGCGCCAACTCTGGTCACCGGCGCGTGCGGGACGTTGTCGCTTTGATGTATTCAACCTCGGCCGCGTCGTAAGGCAAGCCGTTGGCGCGGAAAATGTCGTGGAACCAGAGGGGCGGCTCAGCCCGGTACTCCTTCTTCCAGGAGTCCCAGGGATAAATCGTCTGCGTCTTTCCATTCACAAAACCCCAGTTGTAGGCGCCGACATTCTCACGCTGAAAGTAACCGAGAATGGGATCAAACCGGCTTCCGTTCGGGCGGGCCATGTACTCAGTGCAGAGAATCGGCCTCTGGTAGCGCCGCAGGTTCTGCACGCATTTGGTGGTTTCTTCGAGGTTCCCGTAGCAGTGGAAGCTGATCACGTCGGAGCACTCGATCTGGCACCGCTCCATGGGGGTGAGCTTGGCCGGGTCGGACCAGTTGCCTATCCAGACGCCGCAGGTGAGGGGTTGCGACGGCCGAACCTCGCGGGCCCAGGCGAAGGTCTTCCGCAACAACTGCAGCGCCACCTCGGCCTTGTTCGCGAGTTCCACGTCGCGATACTGCGGCACCGGGTTATCGGGTTCGTTGAACAGGTCCCAGACCTGCACGCGGCGGTCGCGGCGGAAGTGGCCAATCACGGCTTGCACGTAGGCTTTGAGCGCATCCTGGCGGGCGGGATCGCGGAGAATCTCCGCGCCGGGGCTCTGGACCCAGCCGGAGTTGTGGATATGGGGCCGCGGCTCGCGCTGCTTGCCCGGCCTGGGGAACGGATCCCAAACCCCGTCGAACAGGACAACCATCGCGCCGATGCGATGCTTCGCCGCCAGGTCCAGGAACTGATCCATGCGCTTGAGGAAGCCTTTGGGGTCCTGCTGCCAGGCCAGGTCATGCAGAAACACGCGCACGCTGGTAAAGCCCAGATCGGCGGCCCAGCCCAGTTCGCGGTCAATCGTGACCGGATCCCAAGTGTCCGCCTGCCACATCTCGAGTTGGTTAATGGCGGTGCTGGGGATGAAGTTGCAGCCGACCAGCCAGGGTTGCGCAGCCTGCCAGGCTTGAGCTTCCGGTGGGGTCCACTGCCGGTTATGGGGGGCAGCCGCGTCACGCTGCACCGTGGCGCAGCCGGTCGCGCAAATCAATAATGCAAACAGAGGAAGGTTCTTCATAATCATGAGTAGTGTCTGGACAATAAGTGGCGTTATTTCTGTTTCGATTCAATCTCTTTCCAGCCGCCCAGGGGCAGAACCCTGGCGCGGGCGGCCCAGGCATCCCACTGGTCTGCGAGCCGCCGGACATCCTGCGGATGCTTGCCGGCAAGGTCGTGCATTTCCGTCCGGTCTTTCTCCATGTCGTAGAGTTCCCAGGGCTGGTCCGCCTTGGCGACGAGCTTCCAGCGGCCTTCGCGGACGGCGCGGTTGCTCTCATGTTCCCAGAAGAGGGGCCTGGCGCGGTTCAGCGGCTTGCCTTGGAACGCCGGCGTCAATGAGATGCCCTCCATGGGCAGGATCGGTTTGCCCTCCCATTGGCGCGGATACTTGGCGCCGGACAGGTCCACGCAGGTAGCCATCAGATCAATGAGGTGGCCAACCTGCGGTTCGAGCCGTCCCCGGCGCGCGGACGGGATGCCGGCTGGCCAATGGACAATCAATGGGGTGCTGATACCGCCTTCGTGCACCCAATGTTTGTATTCACGGAAGGGGGTGTTGGAGACATTGGCCCAGTCGCGGCCGTAGGCGATGTAGCTGTTGGCCGGGCCGGGCATCACCTGCCGGCCGGACTTCACTGCCTGGCCGTCGCGGGTCTGCATCGGCAGCCGGATGCGGGTCTGGAGCGTGTCCGGGCTCATAGGCTTTAGCTCCGCCGCGGGCGGTTCCGGGAGCCGGGTGCGGCCCATATCCTCGGCACAGGCGCCGTTGTCGTTCAGGTAGAAGATGACCGTGTTATCGAGCTGGTCGGCGCGCTTGAGTGCGGCCAGGATGCGCCCGATGCCCTGGTCCATGTTGTCAATCATCGCCGCGAAGACCTCCATGCACCGCGCCTCCCAGGCTTTGTTCTTCACGGTGTCCCACTCGCCGACGGTCGGCGCGCAATCCCATCTCGGATCAATCAGGCCCATCTGTTTGAGGCGTTCGAGCCGCGCTTGGCGCACCGGCGCATAGCCGGCGTCATATTTGCCGCGGTACTTGGCAATGTCTTTCTCCAGCGCCTGCATCGGCCAGTGGGCGGCGGTATAGGCGAGATACATGAAGAAGGGCTTGCCCGGCGATTCCTGCTGGTGCTGTTGCAGGAAGCGCACCGCGTTATCGCTGAGCGCGTCGGTATAGTAGAAGAACTTGGGCTGATAGTCGGCATCGTTCTCGGGCGTGATGAACTTGTTCTGGCGGCACAGGGCGGAGGGGTCGAAGAAGTTTCCGTAGCCGCGGATAGTGCCGTAGAACTTCTCAAAGCCGCGCTGCAAGGGCCAATTGGAGTTGTCATCGTTGGGGCCGTCGCGGTTGGTGACGTGCCACTTGCCGCACATGTAAGTGCGGTAGCCACCGGCGCGCAGCACCTCGGCGAGGGTTACGCACTCGCGGTTCAGATTGCTGCGGTAGCCGGGCAGGCCACGGTCCACCATCATGTGGCCCACGCCGGCCTGGTGTGGGTACAGGCCGGTGAGCAGGGCCGCCCGCGTAGGGCAGCAGCGCGAGGTGTTGTAGAACTGGGTGAAGCGGAGGCCGTTGGCCGCCAGCGAGTTCAGGTGCGGCGTTTGAATCTCCCCGCCGCAACACCCCAGGTCGGAAAAGCCGATGTCATCAGCCAGAATCAGCAGGATGTTGGGTCTGGCCAAAGGAACCGGCGCGGCTTGTGTCCAGGGACCAGCCCAGCCCAGCAACAGCAGAACGACAGGAAGGTTTGGTTTCACTGCTTGAGCCTAAGCAACCCCGGGCGGACTTGGCAATGCCGGCGTGTGTGTGGCGCGGGTCCGACCTGCGGGACGGGCAGGATGCCCGTGTGTGAGCCTCCAATCTCCGGGTGGCGATTAGAGGGCGGTCCGGCAGGAACGATGGCGGGGTGAGCACGGCAACCCGCGAATCCAAAACCGGCTCCGGGAATCACTTCCGGCGCCCTCCACACCGCGTCCCATCAACGCAGCAAGCGCCGGCCGGAAGCCGGCCTGGCTGAACGCGGACGGGGCCGAGCGGTGGTCACCGCCGGAGCGCTCACCGTGCGTTTGCCCAGCGATGTGGCGCAGCGGGAACAGAGGAACTCGTGCAGTTCCCCCGAAGGCAGCACCAGCAATAGCCGCTCGCGGACGGGTTGGGCGCGGCGGCACTTCGGGCAATAGAGCTCGCTGGCGGTGAAGGTGCCGAACTGCTGCGACATCTCACTTCACGTCTTTGTGCTTGAGCACGATTTCCTTGATTTCCACGAACGGGATCATGACTTCTTCCGAGGCGTGGCCCCGCTGCACCATCAAGTGGAGATCGTTGGCGGCGATGCGGCTGATTCGCTGGCCAGTGTATTCACCGCGGGCAGACTTAATCACCAGCACCATATCCCGATCCGCATCCCGGCGAACCACGCCGAAGAAGTTGGGGAACTTCGTCTCGATGAAACGCCGGTTAAACGTGTACTGCCCCCGCTGGAAGGTGACGGTCTGTGGCAAGGCCGGCTTTTCCGGTTCTCCCTCGAAATGGCCCGGTCCCGAGGCTTCCGCCGAGCCCGATCCCGCCAGCCGCAGGGCCGATGGATGCTCCGCGCCTTCCGCCTGCATCGGATTGACCGTATCGGCCGCCGCTGTCTCTGCCGCTGCCGCCGGGGCGGTCTCCCAGGTTTGTTCGACCGGCGCAACCAGGGTGGGCAAACACAGGAAAATAATCGGCCCGACCAGCGGCAGCAATGCCGCCACCCCGCACACCAGCGGCACCGGCCGCGCGCGAAAGATCGCAATCTCGTAGGCGGCATAGATATTGGCCGCATAAAGCAACAACAGCACGAGTAGCCCGGGGCCCGAGGAAAACAGCGCGCCCAGCAGGGAATGAGGCGTCGGCCGCTCCAGGCGCGCGGGCTGCTTGATGGGCACTTCGGTCTTCTTGATCTTCTCCTCCTGCGTGATCTCGATAAACGGCTCCACCAGGGGCTGCAACTTCTTGATCTTGGCGAGGTTCTTCAGAGCCTCCTGCGAGAGATTAGCCCACGAAACCCGCTCATACTTGCCCTCGCCCACCTTGATCTGCACTCCCGCGTCACTGGCCGACGCCGTCAGCAGTTCGCCTGTGAGCGTCGTGCCATCGGCGAGCTTGAACTCTTCGGCGTAGGCTGCCCCGGTTAGCCATCCGCAAAGGAGGATGGCTCCGATCAAACATAATCTGCGCACCATGGGAGTTCTCATAGCAGATGGCCCCGTCCAAAGAAAGGAAAAATCCAGCGCCCCATTACCCCAGGGCGGGCGACACAGTCCGGCAGGCCGCCACCACCTTTGTTGTGGGCTCCTGGCGATCAACTCCGGACCGATGCCGCGGCAGCCCGCCGATGTTATGCCGTGCCGTGTCCGCTTGCCGGTTACTGGCCTCTTACCGTCCCGAGGGCTGCGGCCAAATCCTCCATCACCCAGTTGGCCCGCGTGGCCTGGAGGTAATCTGCCACCGCGCCGTGCTGCCACACCGCGTAGCGAATCGTCAGCAGCGGATCGGCCCGCAAATCGGGTTGCGCCACCAGGCCCGCGAGATAGCCCGCCAGCACGTCGCCGCTGCCGCCTTGCGCCAGATAAGGGTTTCCGGAGGAATTGACATAAACATCACCCGTGCTCCTGCCAATGAGCGTCTGATGCCCTTTGAGCACTATCCAGGAATTGCCAAATCGCCGCGACACATTCCGCAAGGCTGCCAGCCGGTTCGCCTGCACCTGCGCCGGGTTTCCGCGCAACAGCCGCGCGGCCTCTCCCGGGTGCGGCGTCATCACACGCAGGGCATTCCGGGGCACCGGGTCCAGCGGCAGCCAATCCAGCGCGCTGGCATCCACCACCACCGGCAGAAACGAGTCCCGCCACAAATGGCGCGTCATCATCTTCATTGGGTCCGGTATGTCGGCGGCCGCCAAGCCGGGGCCGACCAGAATGGTGTCGTGCCGGCCCGCCAATTTGCCGGTCGGCGCCCACACAGAGACCATGATCGCGTCGAGTTGAGCCGCGACCGCATGATAGACCGTTTCGAGCGTGTGGAGCGTAATCAGGCCGGGCTGCGCCCGTTGTGCCCCGCGCCCGGCCAGCACGGCCGCTCCGTGATAACCCAGGCTTCCCCCCACGATCGCCAGGTGACCATAGTTTCCCTTGTGCGTCGCCACGGCCCGCGCGGGCGGGAAAGCCGCGAAGTCCTCCGGCAGGGTCCACTGGAGTTCGCTTTGCTGCGTGCAAGGCGCCAGCCCAACGTCCGACGCGACTTCCAGCCGCCCCACAAACGGCCACGCCGTCTCCTGTAGCATGCCGGTCTTGGGCGCGCCCACGGTCAGTGTCGCCGCGGCTTTGATGGCCGCCCCGTGCGGTTGGCCCGTATCGGCGTTCAAACCGGATGGCACGTCCACCGCCAATATAGGCACCCGCGCCCCATTGACCCGCTCGATGAAACTCACCCACTCCGGTCCCAACGGCCGGTTCAGCCCGATGCCGAACAAGCCATCCACCAACAACGCAGGCCCCATCTCCAGCAGCGAGTTCAGCTTCTCCAGGTCGCCTGCCGTTCCTGCCGCGTCCAGCACTTCCACCCGGCGCGAAGCCAAATGCTCGCGCGCGGACCGGGCGTCCTCGCCGTTGTGGCCTTTGCCGGCCAGGATCAGGATCAGGTCCCCCGTTTGCGTCAACTCCAGGGCGCGGCGCGCGACGCATTGCCCGACGCAGCGAATGACCTCCGCTTCGGTGTGACCGGCGGCCCAGGTGGCCCGCTCCCAGTCGCGCATCTGTGCAATACTTATTACCGGCACCGGCATGGCGAGGGAAGATACACCGTTGCGCCCGGGACGAAAGCACAAACCCTCCGCCCTTTCCCGCTGCTGCACCGGCAGCCCGTTTGCTTCCTCACGCGGCGGGTGGTTCGCTAGGACTTCGCCGGCCCGGGAGGCGGTGAGGCGAGTTTACTCCTGCGCACGCCGTAGGCGAAATAGATCACCATGCCGATTAAGAACCAGGCGATCAGGCGCAGCCAGGTCGTCAGCGGCAGGGCGGACATGAGGACAATGGCCGAGATGGCCCCAGCGGGGGCAACGAACCAGACCGCAGGGGTAGTAAACCGGCGTGGCAGGTTGGGCTCGCGCACGCGGAGCACCAGCACGCCGATGGAGACGATCACAAATGCCAGCAAGGTGCCAATCGAGCAAAGGCTCCCGGCTTCGCGCACAGTGAACACAGCCGAGAAGCACGCCACCCCCAGCCCCGTGAGGATGGACGTAATCCAAGGCGTGCGGAAACGCGGATGGACCTGGCTGACCACCGGCGGCAACAGACCGTCCCGGCTCATACTGTAAAAGACGCGAGATTGGCCCAGAAGCATAACCAGAATGACCGAGGACAGCCCGGCAATCGCGCCGAGCTTGATGAGCTTGCCCATCCAGCCCATGCCCGCGCGGTCAGCCGCCACTGCGATCGGGTCCGGCACGTCCAACTGGGAATACGGCACCACGCCTGTGGCAATGGCCGAGACCAGGATGTATAGCACGGTGCAGATGAGCAGCGAGCCGATAATGCCGATGGGCATGTCTCGCTGCGGATTCTTGGCTTCCTGAGCCGCGGTGCTCACGGCATCGAACCCGATGTAAGCGAAAAAGACAATGCCCGCGCCGGTCATGATGCCTGACCAGCCGAAGTGGCCCGCCGCGCCGGTATTGACAGGAATGAAAGGTTGCCAATTGGCGGTTTGGATGGCTCGCGCCGCCCCTGCGATGAACAGCAGCACCACGGCCACTTTGACAAGCACGATGATGTTGTTGAAGTTGGCGGATTCGCGGATGCCGACCACCAACAGGGTGGTGACGACGAAGATGATCAGCACGGCCGGCAGGTTGAAGATGGCGGTGGCCTGGGGGAGCACGGCAGGGTCGGTGCCAAGGGCCACGATCTGATCCGCGAGCCCCACACTGAAGGCGGCCCAGCCCGCCTTCATCTTCAAAGCTGTCGCCAGGGTTGCCGGAAGTTCGATGAGTTGCGTGCCCCGAGCGGCGGAAAGCTCGGGCGGCAAAACGATGCCAAAGTCGCTTAGGAAGGACACCACGTAGCCCGACCAGCCGATGGCCACGGTGATGGCGCCGACCGCGTATTCAAGGATGAGGTCCCAGCCGATGATCCAGGCGAACAACTCCCCCAGGGTGGCGTAGCCATAGGTGTAGGCGCTGCCGGCCATCGGGACGAGCGAGGCGAACTCGCTGTAGCACAGCGCGGCGAAGATGGAGGCGAGCCCGGCCAGCGCAAACGAAAGCACCACCGCGGGGCCGGCATTTTGCGCCGCAACCGTTCCCGTGAGCACAAAGATGCCGGTGCCGATAATCGCGCCAACGCCCAGGGCGGTGAGGTTCACCGGGCCGAGCGCCCGGTGCAGGCTCTGGTCCGCCAGCGCCTCGGCCTGCAGGTCAGTAACATTCTTGCGTCGGAACAGATTCATGTCTTCCGCGGATTCTTCGAGTGTCTGATTGCTGGCCCGGCTTAATGGTCTGCCGTCGGTGGGAAGTCAAGGGAATATGCAGAGAATGCGCTGAAAAATGGGCCAGGAACAATCTTGGCCGCCTTCTCCAGCCCAAGCCGCCCACTCCCAAGCTGAAACCAACCTGAGCCATCTTGTCCCACACCCCGGCCACGGCCTGTCCGCACGGCATTTTCGCGCGCTCTTTTCACACAGGCCCCACCCTCTCCTCCCCATCCCAACCCCGTCCCAATACCGTAGTACCTCTAACCCCGGGTTAGAGACGTTGTTGACAAGTTATGGGAAGGGGTGTATTCTCCCTGTAATGAATACGAAACATACTACAGTAGCGACGGGGCCGAAGCTGGCATACAGCTATCGGCGGTTTTCGAGTAAGAAACAAGGCGACGGCTCCAGCTTGGAACGTCAGCTTCAAATGGCGAAAGAAGTCTGTGCCGAGCACGGCTGGCAACTGGTGGACCTGCCAGCCGATGAGGGGGTCAGTGCCTACAAGGTCAACGGCGATGAGCGGTTGGCAGCGAACATGCACCGGGGAAACCTGGGCGCGTTCTTGGCCAAGGCAAAGGCGGGTGAGATCGGGTCGGGGGCGGTGCTCATCATAGAGAAGCTGGACCGATTTAGCCGCAACGTCTATGACGTTGTATTCCCGGTCTGGTTGAACCTGCTCCAGAGCGGGGTAGAGATTTACTCATGCGTTAGCCGCACACACTACACCCTTGAGACCATCCGCAAGAACCCGATGCTGGCGGGCATGGCGCTTATTGAAATGGCATCAGCGAATGAGTACAGTTCCGGCCTGAGTCAGCGCGTGAAGAAGGCAATCGGCATCAAGATCGCGGCAGCGGCATCCGGCAAGAAGCTGGCGCTTGGGGCATGGTGCCCCGCTTGGGTGGACTTCATCGGCTCCAGAGGCCAGCCGGGGGAGTTCAAGCTAAACGCTCATGCAGAGACCATCCGCCGGATGGTGCGCGAGTATGTGGACGGGAAAAGCATGTTCCTGATTGCGCGGGGCCTGCAACGGGACGGGGTGCCGTCCATGCGCGGCGGAGTATGGTCACAAGGCAGCGTGGCTTCCCTGCTCCACAATCAATGCCTGGCGGGGGATGTCACGATCAAAGGGGTGAAGCTGGCGGGCTACGTGCCCCCGGTGCTGACCAAAGCGGAGCACGCGCAGCTACTCGGGAAGCTGGCAGAGAACCACGACCTGCGGGGTGGGCGCCGGAAGGGTCAAGGCGTGCGAAACATCTTCCGCAATCGGGTGCGGTGCTCAGTGTGCGGGGGTGCCTGTGCAACGTCCGGCAGCGGGAACTACGTCTATTACGGCTGCCTGGGGCGAATACGTGGTACGGGATGCAGCGCGGCGGGCGTGGTCCCGGTGAGCCGGTTGGAAGAAGATTTTTTCCTGCTGGCCCTACAGGAAAACCCGCTTGTGCTGCTCGGCAAGCGGGCGGCGAAAACCAATGGCGCTCTGGCTGCGTTAAAGGCCCGTCTGCGGGACTTGGACAAGGCCATAGAGGATGGAGCTAACATGCTTGGAAAGCTCCCCATAAAGGCACTGGAAGCGAAATTGACGGCACTGGTGAAGCAACGGGACGGTGTAGCACGGGAACTGCAAGCGGCCAGTAGCAGGATGATGACGGCCACGGCAGCGCCGGCGGCATTTGAGAACCTAAAGGGCACGCTGGCGGGGTTTGCCAAGCTTGGGGAAGAGGGCTACGCGGGCAGCAAGAAAGAGGTGATGCTGGCTAAGGCGTCGTTGGAACTACGGCGACAACTGGCCGATGGTGATATTCGCCAGCGGCTCTTGAACATCATCCCGGCCCTGGTGAATCACTTGGAACTGGACATCCCCGGCAAGCGGTATCGGGTAGTAAACCATGCGAACGAGGTTTCCGGCTGGCGGTCAGTGGCGGGGCGCTAAGGGGGTAGCCATGAACGACAAGACCATGATGCACGGCAGAGACTACGCTGGCCAGGACGTGGCCGGCTGGCTGGTCAGTGAGAAGTTTGACGGGCACTTCGCCCGCTGGACTGGCTCCCAGCTACTCACCCGCGAGGGCGCAAACTACAACCCGCCCGACTGGTTTGTCGCGGGCCTCCCCGATTGGCCGATTGACTGTGAGCTATTCGCCGGCTACGGCAATCGCGGCATCCTCAACGGTGCCCCGCGCTGGCGCGACAAAAACCGCTGGGCAGGGCTTCGCTTGATCGCGTTTGACTGCCCGGAAGCTGGCGGCGACTGGCCAGCCCGCATCCGGTCGGTTCCGGTCACAAGCTACGCTGGGGCAGTGGCCTTTACGGTCTGCAGAGGCAAGCGCGACTTGAACGGCAAGCTGCGGGCGGTTTTAGACCGTGGCGGCGAGGGGCTCATGCTGCGGCATCCTTCGGCCCCCTACACGGTCGGGCGGGTCAACACCCTGCTCAAAGTCAAACCGGGGTTTATCGGGTAATCCTCCTGGACCCTGGACCCCTGGACCCGTCCTGGACCCCTGGACCCTCCTGGAAACTGATTTACCGATGCGCCCCGAAACGCCCGCCACAACGGCGGGTTTTTTCGTGCCCGGCTGCTGGCAGGGGTATATACGCATATATATGGGGCTTGACTTTTTTTGTTGCTCCCGTTGTCCGGCTGGAGTAAAGTCCTTGAACCGTTCCTTTTGGACGGTCTGGTCCTCGGCAAATGGCTACCGGCGCGTGTCGAAGACTAGCAAAACGACACACGCGCAAGGTGCTTGAACACCCGGTAGCCGATAGAAAGACTAGAACATGCAGAACGAGCAATCAACAACAGTGGCAGGCTTCCGGTTCAACCCCTTCATCGAGAAGGGAATCGGAGTTTACGCGAAGCGTCACGGCTGCCGACGATATGAAGCCGTCGCCGGGATGCTCACACAGCAGATCATCGAATGCCCGCCGGTTCCGAAGTTCAGGCAGGCAAAGAGAGCCCAAGCCTGTAAACCGAAGAAGTAGCCGCGCTCTCGCGCTCATGCCCCGGCTCGCAAGGCCGGGGTTTTCTGTTCTTAAACCAGTTTACGAATGTTCGGCGGGGTCAACGTCGAAGTAAGACGGGAATCCCCACTTTCCGGCGCATCGGTCGAAAGCCCGCGCAATGCGCTGCCAGACCTGGCGCACGGCATCGGGGGGCGCGTCAATGCCCACTTCGGCCAGGGCAAGCGGCAATTCCGATTCAAGGTTCTCGATGGCGGCCCACACCCCGTCGCGGAAATCCAGCCGGGGGCCGGTAGT
>Ga0209606_1000323_pt1 | contig 75250 bp, 60 predicted proteins | sample AD_UKC057_MetaG_FD_184412 | JGI IMG/M metagenome (GOLD analysis project Ga0209606, IMG submission 184412) | Active sludge microbial communities of municipal wastewater-treating anaerobic digesters from USA - AD_UKC057_MetaG (SPAdes) (version 2) | ecosystem: Engineered > Bioreactor > Anaerobic >...
CGCGGGCCAGATACTGCACGTTCTCTCCGACTGCGCCGTTGAAACCGCGATAATGGTACTGGGCCAGCAGTTGTCTCACGCGCCGCCGTCGCTCAGGGGTATGGGCCAGTTCCAAACTCAGGGGCTGGAGCGACGCAAGGTTACCCTCGATGGGCGTTGAGGTTGAGGGCAGCAACTCTGGCTCAAAGCTTGGCGGGGCTTGCGCGCAGGGCCGGCCCGTGCGGGTCTGGGGCGGCGGCAACTCAATCAAACCCCGGGCCTGGAGCTTCAAAAGCAACGTGCGGGCCGCCATGTCTTTGAGTCGGCCGGCACCGTTGCGCCAGTTCCAAAGTTCGCACAGACGACGCGAAAGCGCCGTGCGATGCCAGTTGGGGTGCTGCGCAATCAAGGCGCGCAACTCCCTCAGATCATCGCCCGAGAGCGTGCGGCCCTGGAGGCAGATCGGTTCCACTGCCCCCAGGTTCTATGTCATCCAGGGCCGTGAGTCCAGCAGAAAATGTCCAAACTCCAGACCTCTAACCCCGGGTTAGAGGTACTACGGTAGCGGGACGGGGGGCGGACGATGAGCGGAGGGTGGGGCGCGGGGGTAGAGAATGGGCGGAAGTGCCGTGCGGACAGGCGGTTACCGCGGTTCGGGGCGCAGGGGCGCGGATAGGTTCCCCGCGGGGCCTGGCTGGCTTGGGCTGGGGGGAGGCGTCCGGGCCCAGGAGTCCGGGCCGCAGCCCGCTTTCGAGGTGCCGGGAACCGTTGCCGCAGGCCCCCCAAGCCTTGGGAAGTTGCCAGAAACTGAGATGCCCATTCCCGAAAATAGTTGAAGATTTTTCTTGCATCCTTCGGCAGTTTCCGTCAAACTCGTGCATAGTTTGAACTAACCCGTTAGTTTAGCATTTACGTAACGATATGAAAAGACTGCTCATCGGAACCATAACAACCTTGGCGTTCGCCCAGTTTTCGTGGGCGAGCATTATCTTCGATAACTTCAACGTAGACGAGGGACACTTCGGATTTGACCCGAATTTCTCGTCCACATCGGTCGGTGACGACGACGCCTCTATCGCAGACTATATGACGACTGGTGGCCCCTTTGAAGGCGCCGGCTATCAGCAATTGACCCTCATTCACGACGCGGGCACTACTCCTCTCCGGATTCGCCACCTTTCCGGCGGGCCTCCATATAACTCGACGACTGGTGGGGCCCCCACAGGCAACGCAGGATTTTCCTTTACGACTAGCGGAGGAACGGACGGCTGGATCGGATTCTATCTGAGAACCACCGCCACTGGTTGGCAGACGTCGCTGAACCTGGATCAACCAGGGAATACGGGTGCTTTAATGAAGGGTTCTACAAGCGTGCCAATAATAGCCGACGGTCAGTGGCACCTTTATGAGTGGGACTTGGATAACACCGCTGCGTGGGGGTCAGTCCCTGGGATCGGTGGAGCTTCCACCCTTGTAGACGCAACGTACACGATTGATTCCGTTTATTTTCGAGATATGGATGGCACCCCTGGTCCCACCGCCGTCATTGATTTCGACTTCGTCGCCAAGAGCGACACGGGCTCAATCGCCGCTTTGGTGCCTGAGCCGTCCACGTTTGCGCTCAGTCTGCTCGGTGGCTTCGGCCTTCTGATCGCCTCACGCCGCCGCCACACTGCCTAGCCAGCGCGCTTCCGATACGACAAGGGCCGCCAGCGATGGCGGCCCTTGCGCCGTACAGGCGAGGACTCCGGGAACCACGAAGGCGCCAGGATTGGTCCCCTGCCAGTTACACCGCATCGGTGGTTTTCAAAGCCCGGCGCGGGGCCCTTACTCGGCAAACTGCGCTAACAACCACCGGCATGCGATCACCTTCTCGACCAGGTCCAATGGCAGGTAGAAGTACTGGCACGAGGGTTCAAAGCCGATCCGCGAATCCTGCCGTGCAAGGGTGAAGAGCTGGCGTGCCAAACCGATCTCGGACTCGAGGCAGCGCACGGCTTCAACCCGCAGGCGGCGGCGCTCTTCAGCCGGCATGGCTGCCGGGGCGCGGGCGAGCGCGTCGCGGGCGAGAATGAAGCGCGCCTGGTTGGCAACGGACTCGAAATGAATGGCCGCGGCCTGAGCCAGTCTAAGATCCGCCTGGGCTTCGCCGCGCCGGCCTGCGGGCGACTTCTCCACCGCCAGCCGCAGTTCGGCAATGCCAGGCTGCCAGCCCGCAACGATCTTCTCGAACTGCGCCGCGAACACCTCCGGAGGGTAAGGCCCGCGCCAGCCATCCAGATCGTCGTAGGGAATCCCCCACATAGTCGCCTTGTAGCCGGTCTTTGCGGGATAAAGCGCGTTCGCGGGACCGCACTGGACCGGAGAGGTGTAAACCACGCTGACATGAAATGGATACTGGCGAAAGGCATCGCTCATCAGGGTCCACGCCTTGCGGGCATGAGGGGCGCCGGCGGCGCCAAACCGCTCCCGCGCCAGCGCATCCAAGACCGTATCGGGTTCTGGGGCATCGGCGGGGGTCAACCGCTCCGCAAGCCGCAGGTTGGGCGAAGGATACCCGCCCATGGTCCAGCCGATCAGCATGGCATCCAGCCTCGTCGCTGAGGTCAGCTTGTGGCAATGCTCCGCCACAAGGTCCATCACCGGGAGGTAGGGCAGGCTGGCGATTTCGCATGTGTTGTTGAATTGAATCTCCGTCCCCGTCTTCAGCCCGGCTTGTTGAGCCGCCTGCCAGTGCGCAAGCGCGCGAGGACCCGGACCGACCGACGAGATGGAGTACTCCCCCACCGTGCTTTTGACGCCGCCGCGCTCGATTGGCAGGCTCCATTCACTAACCGACATCAGCCAGACCGATTTCGGCAGGCGCGCAATGATGTCCGGCGCGCTGCCATGCCCCCTCCAACCCCAGTCAGACAGGAGCACGGCGGCCCCCGCGTTGCCGCGATGAACTCCCGCTTCGATCACCGCCGCGACCTCGGAGATAATGTCCGCGTCGCTGCGTGCCTTGCAGCGTTCGCACGACCGCCAGTCGCCGTGCGAAGCGCAACTGGTCAGGTTCTCCGACGCCGTGATCGCGTAAACGCCCCCCAGGCCGGGCACCTGCTCGAAGATGAAAGCCAGCGCGTCCTCCATCCACTGGCGCACCGCCGGCTGCGACGTGCATAGCGCGATGGATTCGCCTTCCCGCACGCCGGCCAGCGCGGGACGAGTCTTGAAGAACGCCGCGGGCATCGCCCGGGGCTCATTCAGGTAGAGATAGACACCCATTCCGTGCCTCCGCGCCCGTTTCACCAGGGCCCGGAGGTTGGACAAGCGCCGTTCGTGGCCGGCGCCAAACTCGAGAAACGTCTTGCCGCCGGGCGCAAGGTCGCGCAGGACGACGTGCAGCCAGACGCCGTTGATCCCGGCCGCGGACAGGCGCTCCAACAACCCGTCCGGATAGGGGTCCAGCCTCGGGTTCAACAGCGGATCGCCATACAAGGCGACGTAGGAATAGACCAACCGCAAGGAGCCCCGCCCATCGGCCACAGGCTTCCGCGAGGATGAGCGCGCCGGCGTGCTAAGCTGCCGGACGAAGTCGAAACGGGGTTCAGCCGGGCGTCGAATCTCCTCGCCAAAATCTGCCTCAACCACGCGGCGAATCTCGGCAGCGCGGCGCCGTGCCGCTTCGTCCGGCGGACGGTAGCGAAGGGGTTCACACCTGGGTTTCAGCCGGCCCAGCTTGATCCACAAGAAATCCTCCTCGCGCAGCATGAAGGCCAGACGCTCCGGCGTCATCTCCAGAAGCTCCAGCAGTTGTTCGTATGGCAGGAGATGCCAGTTTCGCCGTATGAGGGTGATGTAGCCTCTCTCCCTCAGCTCGCGGGGCACTTTGGCGCCGGGCGGCAGTCCCATGGACGCTGCCAGCGCTGTGATTTCCCGCTCCGAAGCCCCCGCGATCTTCGCCAGCTTTGCCGGCTCGACGGCTTGCCAGTTCCGCCATACGAACTCGTGGACGCGGTCGGGGAAATGGCCGCTCCCAAGCGCGGCCGGCGCGTCTCCTTCCGGGAGCACCCCATCCGCGCCAAAGGCGCTGCTCGCACAACACAGAACCACAAGGAACGTCCGGGCGAGTGAATAGAGGAAGTCGCTGGGTGAAAGGGAGAATCGTGCTTCGTCAATAAACACGCGGACAGACTGCACCGAATCGTTTGGCGCATCAAGCCGCGATCCTCGGGCCTGTGTCGGCGCCATGAAACCCCAGGCGTTGTCCGGTTGGCCCGAGTAGAACGGCGTCGCGTCGGAGCAGTGGTGCAGAAGGGTCACGCTGCAGGCGATGCCGCAGCGGCTCCTAGGGCTTCATTTCCTGGAAAAGCTTCAGCCATGCCGCCATGAAGGCCTCGCCCATGCCGGTTGAACGGGCAAGTTCCGCCGGCGTCTGGCCCCAGTAGAAACCGATCCAGCCGGCAGCATGTTCCCGGGATCTCTCCAGGAATTGCCGCAGGTCCGCGCTGCTGCAGTGCAGCAGGAAAGTCTCTTCGATGACCACCGGCTTGCCGGCCTGGAAGCCCTGCAACAGCGTCAGTTCCTCCTCGATCTGGCCCGCCTTGGGATACAGGTGCACGCAGATGAAGTCCAGGTGCGGGGCGATTGTCCGGGGCACGAAGCCCGACGCCCCCGCGGAGCCTTCCAGGCTGTTGGGCAGCAAGCCCACGGTAATCAGGTGCTTCGGGTCGTGTTTGCGAATGGCGTCGGCGAGTCGGGCAACCCAGCGACGCGCAATCTCGGGCCGCGGGCGGCCGGCCTGATCCAGCGAGATGAACTGGCAATAGGTGAACCCGCCCAGCTCGCCGGTGAGCCAGTCGCCGGGCGTTCGTGTTCCCGCAGGCACGATTGGCTCGTTCATCAGGTCGTAACAGAAGATGGCCGGACTTTTCGCGCACCGCCTGGCCACCGCTTCCCAGAAGCGCGCCTGGGCTTGCCAGCGGCCGGCTTCCGGCAGGGAATTATACCAGGCAGGAACGTCCTGCTTGCGGTAGCATGCCAGCCCCGTAAGGTCGAGATAGAGTCCGGTGTCCCCCGCCAGCTTGACAAGCCGGCCAAGGCGTTCGAGCGACTTCTTATTGGGCCGGTCCGGCGCCTCCATGAACCGGGCGAATTGAAGGTGAACTCGCACCACGTTGGCGCCGAGTTGCTTCATCTCGCGGAAATCCTCCTCCACGGTCGGCCATTCAGTCTCCCAGTAGTCCTCCAGAAGCCGCATCTTGTAATCGCGGTCGTAGTTGAACCCCCACGGGATGAACTTCCGACCCGAGGCTTCCGACACGAAGCCACGCTTATCCCTGGAAACCTTGATCCACTCCAGAGTGATCGGCGCGTCGCCATTCGGCAGGACGAGGGATTCGAATTTGCGCGCCGGGTCGGGCGCAGCCGGAGGCTTGGCCTGCGCCCCCAGGCCGGCACACTGCGCCAGCAGAAAGACCCCCGCCAAGACAATTGTAACTCTGTTGAGCACGCTCGCTTAGTGCGCTCAGCCCGGAGGCTGCGCGGCAAACAACTCGGCAATGGTCAGTTGGAACTCCGGCAGCAACCGCTCCGTCAGGAGTTCACGCCCCGCCAGAATGCCTTTGAGCACCAGGCCATATTCGTTGCAGTGATAGACCTCCACGTTATCGTAGCGCGGGTCAATCATCCAGAGACGCGGCAACTTCATTTCCTCGTAGATTTGCTTCTTGGTGACGGTATCAGGCTGGTGGTCGTCCGAGCTGACAATCTCGGCGGCGAGCCACAGTTTGCCTGTGGCGGTGGCCACCAGGGCCAGGTCGGGGCACACAGTGTGTCTGGGGGAAAGCCGCACGCCGGCGCGGGGCGCCAGCAGCCGCGTGCCGGCGAAGTTTGCCACGCTGGCGCGCACCCATTGGTGCAGGCGGGCACAGATGATCTCGTGCCGCGCGCCGGGCGCCCGCCGCGCCAGGGGCGAGCCGTTGAGTATTTCGGCATACGTCGCGCTCATGCCTGGGCGAGCACCCTACGCAGAAACCAGCCGGTATGCGAGCGTTTGTTGCGAGCCACCTGTTCCGGCGTGCCGGTCGCAACGACGCGCCCGCCGCCCTCCCCGCCTTCGGGCCCGAGATCAATCACCCAATCGGCTTCGGCGATGAGGTCGAGGTTATGCTCGATGACAATGACTGAATGGCCGGCATCCACCAAACGCTGCAACACCTCCACCAACCGCTGCACGTCAGCCATGTGCAAGCCGATGGTCGGCTCCTCCAGAATGAACAGGTTCCGCGGGCGCCGGCGTTCAAGCGCCCCGGGCTCCTTCAGGCCTGACAGCAAATGGCTGACCAGTTTGACACGTTGCGCCTCGCCGCCGCTGAGGGTGGGGCTGGTCTGGCCCAGCTTGAGATACCCCAGCCCCGTATCGCACAGCGCCTGCAAGGGGCGCTTGATCCTGGGCAGGCTCGCGAAGAACTCCAGCGCCTCTTCCACGGACAGCTCCAGCGCCGCGGCAACATTCTTGCCATGGTATTCAATGTCGAGCGTCTCGCGATTGAAGCGTGTCCCGCCGCAGACCTCGCAGCGCACGAACGCGGGCGGCAGGAAGTTCATCTCCAGCTTGATCGTTCCCGCTCCTTCGCATTCCGGGCAGCGGCCCTGCGCGCTGTTGAAGGAGAACCGGCTCGGCGAATAGCCCCGCAGGCGTGCTTCGGGCACCTGCGCGAACAACTGGCGGATGTCGTCAAAGAAGCCCACATAGGTGGCCGGGATCGAGCGTGGGGTGCGGCCGATGGGCGACTGGTCAACTTCATAGACGGCCTGCAGAGATTGTCCGCCGCTGATCCTGGCAGGCGGAGGCGTGTGGCGGGATTGCAGTGCGGGAAGCAGGCATTCGCGGACCAGCGTGCTCTTGCCCGAGCCGCTCACCCCGGTCACCACCACCAGCCGCCCCAGGGGAAACCGCACTGCCAGATTCTTGAGGTTATTTCGGCTCGCACCACTCAGCACCAGCCACTCCCCCGTGTCCTCCGCCGTAGCCGCCGACGTCAGTCGGCGCTGTTTCTCCGCCACCACCCTCCGCTTCCCGCGCGCCGGAAACTTCTTAAGCGCCCGCAAACACTTGCCGGTAACCGATTCCGGGTGCCGCATCAACTCGGCCAGTGTGCCCGCGGCCACCACTTCACCGCCGTGCACGCCCGGGCCGGGCCCCAGGTCAATGATGTAGTCCGCCCGCCGCATGGTGGCCTCGTCATGCTCCACCACCAGCACCGAATTGCCGCGGGCCTTGAGCCTGTCCAGCGCCGCCAGCAGTTGCTCGTTATCGCGCGCGTGCAGGCCAATGGTGGGCTCATCAAGGATATAGAGCACGCCGCTCAGGTTGGATCCCAATTGCGCCGCCAGCCGGATGCGCTGCGCCTCGCCGCCCGAAAGCGTCGGCACGCCCCGCCCAAGCTGCAAGTAGTCCAGCCCCACCTCCCGGAGAAACCTCAACCGCTCCCGGATCTCCGGCAGGATGTCCCGCGCAATCAACGCGGCGCGCGAGGCAAACCTGATGTGCCGGAAGAAATAATCCGCCTCCGCCACCGACATCTGTCCGAACGTGTCAATCGTGGGTGCCCTCTTCCACTCCGCACTCCCCAATGCCGGCGCGCTTTTCCACTCCGCACTCCGCACTCCGCACTCCGCACTCCCCAGTCTCACCGCCCGCGCCAGCGGATTGAGCCGCGCCCCGCCGCACTCGGGGCAGATCTCCCGTTGTCCCTCCTGCCAACCGTACCACGATTCCTCGATGGCGTCCGCCCGCGCGCCGCGGTCCACCTCCGGCAGGTAGAACAGCTCCCCAAAGCCCCGGCAGCGCGGGCACCAGCCCTGCGATGAGTTGTAGCTGAAGTTCTTTGGATCGAGCGCCTCGAAGGAACGGCCGCATTGCGGGCAGGCGCGCTCGGTCGAATGAACGGTGAGGCGCTGATGATTATCCAGCGCGAACAGCATTCCCTGTCCCAGTTTGAGTGTTTCGTCAATAAGCGGCTGCCCCCCCAGGTCGGGAGGGCGAGCGTCCTCGCGAGCCCCATTTGCCGGAGAGACATGTGCTCGCGGGCACGCTCGCCCCCCCGGGGGCAGCCGCTTAGCCGCCAGCACCCCGACGACAATCTCCACGTCGTGCTCGCGAAAGCGGTCCAGGCGCAGTCGCTGGCTGGTGGGATAGCGCCTCCCATCGGCCCGGACCTCGGCGTAGCCGTGGCTGGCTGCCCATTCGCCTACGTCCGTGTGGAAACCCTTGCGGTTCCTCACCACCGGCGCCAGCAACACCAGGTCGCCCCGCTGGCGCAGCTCCCGCTGCAGGCGCCGGCCCAGCTCGTCGCGGGTCTGAGCCTCGACCGGCACGCGGCACTCCGGGCAGAACTGTGTGCCCAGCCGCGCAAAGAGCAGGCGGATGAAGTGATGAACCTCCGTGACCGTGGCCACCGTGCTTTTGCCCCCGCCGCGGCTGATGCGCTGCTCGATGCTCACCGTGGGCGGGATGCCGGCAATCAGGTCCACGTCCGGACGCGACAACTGCTCCACGAATTGCCGGGCATAGACATTCATCGAGTCGAGGAACCGCCGTTGCCCCTCCGCAAACAGCAGGTCAAACGCCAGCGTGCTCTTGCCGGAGCCGCTCACGCCGGTGATGACGACAAACCGTCCCCGGGGCACGGTAAGCGACACATTCTTCAAATTGTGCTCCCGCGCCCCGTGAATCGCGATGGCCGGCTCGCGCCCGCCGAACGGTTCCCGATTATCAAACACCGCTACTTCTTATCACACACGCGGCCCGGCGCAAAAAGCCAAAAGCTGAACGCTCTGGGGTCACCTGGCCTTGAAATGGCGCGCCCGCCGCGACTCGAACGCGGGACCCTCTGCTTAGAAGGCTCTTAAGCCGTACCAAGAGTGCGATTTGCTCAGGAAAATACTGGTTTTTTGGAGCAAGTCAATGCCGCGTATCCAAGCGTATCGGTGCATTGGCGAAGCAGTGGTATAATGGTGGTATAACGCAGCTTCATTTCTACGTCACTCGGAAACGCAACGGATGTGACGTGAGATTTTGCGGCCGCTGCTGCTTCCTTGGCCATCGTCGTGAGGTCCCAAGGCCTGCGATCCGAACTGCTGACAAAGCGTTGGAGTAGCCGTCGGTCCTCAGGCCGTGACTTGAGTTTGAGCGAGTCGCTCTGCCCGCCTACCCAAAACGCGCCGGGTTCGTCGCAGTAAAGTCCCGCGCTCACTGCCTGCACTTCCGGGTGTTCTGCTTGGATGTACTCCAGCACGTCCTCGTGCTTCACATTGAACGGAAACACCAGCGCTTGCTCCCGGCCGCTCCAAACCAGGATGATGTATTTGGCAAATTCCGGCTGCGCGCGAACAACAGTCTTGTGCATACGCCGAGATTTCTGTTTGGCCACCTTCTCAACCCCGGACAGCCCACCCAAGTCGGAGAATCAAACCAAGCGGACAATCAAAAGACGGGCTTCGCCGCTCTGTTTCAGAAGAGATCCCCGCGAAAATCTGCCATCAGCCGCCGCGATCCGCGCAAGGCCTTTATGATCAGATCGACACGTCGCCGCGTTTGCCACCACCGAGCCCGCGATGTTTGCGGTTCAAATGCGATCGTTGCTTTCATCCTCCATCTCAGGATGAATAATTCCGAGCGGAATTTCGATTAAGGCCACTTGCTCTGTCCGAAAGAAGGCCTGTTCACCATCAAGGTCCACAAAATCAATCACCGGATCGGCTTGTGGATATTCGTCCATCGCCTCCAAATCATGCAGTAGATTCCTGAAGGGGCCCTCGTCTTCCAAATCATCCGTTGGCGGCTCCGGGTCTGGCGCCACGTCGAACTCCAGTGGCTTTGCAGAATTTGCCAGATACACCGAAACCTCTTCCTTCTGTTCTACATCCTTCTCCGCAACTTCGTTAAAGCCGAACCGCAGATGGAAGAAGCTCAGATGGCGCAGATTCACCGCAAATGCAGTCATCCTGGATTGGCTGCAAAAGAAAACGTTCTCCTGAAACTGGGCGCGACGTACGAGCCGGTCCACTTCCTTGGAACTCAAACACCACATCCCTTCCAAACCGTTTCTCAATCGGAATTGCACGATCCAATCCGCTGGATCAACGTCAATACCGGCCTCCCCCATCAAGCGGTCGGCTTCGGGATGGGGTTTGCAATTCTTGCCCGATCCGTTCTTTTGAAGAATTGCGATCGCCTTTTTGGTCGGTGGGAAGACATCTTCGATCGGGCGTTTGAGAGCCGCGCAGATCCGGAAGGCCAAGTCCAGTTTCACAAATTCGTCCACTTCGATCCTTTGAACATGCTGGCGCGTGGTGCCCAAAAGGTCAGCAAGATCCTTCTGGGTGAGTTTGAGTGTCCGCCGATGCTCTCGAATCCTATTTGGCATGCTTTTTCGTTTCGCGCCGTACCATCCACTTACTGTATGGCTGCATCAGTTGATCGACCGAAAACAGAGAGACGCAACCGTCCAAGCACCCCGGAAGACAACGCCAATCCCTGCTTCCGACACACGAAACGCGTCGCCCACTGCCTTGCCTCCTTCATAAAAACCCGCGCAGCCCGCCCGCGACTTCGAGACCGCCGTTTGCGAAATGGCCGCCCTCATCACGGCCCCTTGCTGGCTTGTCCCCATCCCCGACAGCACCGGCAGCACCGGCAGCACCCGCGCGAATACTATATTGGCGGCCCACATCGGCCGGCACGTGAACGCAAATGCCGCTGGCTTCGGCGCTCAGGTTGCGAAAGCAATCCGCCGGACCCACCCGATTGAATCCCAATGCAGCCGCCACCGGCCCTCCCGGCACCGAAAGCCTAAGGTGCAGAAGGTCTCTTACCCGCCAGCCCCCAGGTTTTCCATATTTGTGCGTAAGGGCACAATTCTGGCAGCCCGACCCTCTCCCAAGGGCCGGTTAGGCAGTGCTCGTTCGTCACCTTTCTATCAGTTCGTGCCTCACAGAATGGGTGCAACACACACTCCCTGCGGCCCCGATATGTCGCGCCAATGGCTTGAAACACCTTAGGGTAGTATGGATAAATGCTCAGCGCCTTTAATTTTTCAGGAGGCCGAAAATATCCTTTAGACTCGAGATTTGTCATGAAAGGAATGCCCAGCCTGTTAAAGATCTGGTAAAAAAGCGCAGAAAACTTCCCCGGTGCCTCTACAAGCCTCGTGATGAACCCGCGATGTTCACCCCTCAGAGCCACGGCCTCCTGTACGACCGTTTCGAACCATCGCACATTATCCTTGAAGATGTCCGCCTTCAGACAGTCAGCAAATTGCCCAACGGCCGACCCGGCCGTTTTCTTGTACAAGGAGTCAGGGATTTCCGTTTGATTGTCCCCGGATAACGTCACTCCATCAAACGCGAAAGCATAGACCGAATCGACATCGCCAGGAACCCATCGAGCATCCTGCATGCTTTTCAGCGTGTGAAAAAATAACTGTGCCGGGTGATAATGCATCAAAGCAGCGTCGCAAAGCGCCACAACGAGTGAAGTGTCTTCGGCGAGCCGCGGATACTCCTTTCTAACTATAAGCTCGGCAAGTACGTACGGAATATCGAAATGGCTTGTGCCTGGAGCAAACCGATTTTGTATCGCGTGCGCCATGTACTCCTTCAGATGCCGCGACCCGAACCGGCATACCATGCTCGTTTGGGCACCGTTGTCATAGTACCGAACTTTGTACTGGGGAACAGTGATAACCTTGCCCGCACCTGTGGTAACGCTCTGATTCTCCGCAAAGTATTCTCGGTACGTGACGCTCTCGGCTGAGGTCTGGCTATCACCATAATAAACACGTTTTAGCGCATCATTGGTCTGCGAGTTGAACGCGTTGGTGATTTTCAAAGGTATCTTGAATTCAGCCTGCTGACTCTCCAGCACCTGTTTGTTCGCGTTTTTCAGGTATTCGACAGCCAGGATGAAGTTCACCAGGCCGTGCGTTGTGCTTACGTCCTGCAGAAAATGAATGTACTCGTGAAAAAAAGTGGATACCCATCTTGCAGTCGCTGCGTTCCCTCCCAGCCTGTTGAGGTCATTCAGCTCCTCGGTGGTATTAACCCGCAGATGAATGAAGCCCGGTTCGTAATATCCGAGCGTTTCGGCTTCGGCGTCGCATTCCATTTGGACAGCCTGAGTTGTATGAGTCGGTTAGTCCAGAAAATTCAAAGTGCTGCTCACCCTCATCCACCCCGCAGCACCATCGGCCCGCCATACCGTTGCCACAGCTCCTCTGTCGTCGCGAACAACCGTTCAGCACCAGCCCGCCGTCTAACCCCCCCCCAATTTCCGCATTCGCAGTTGGCATTTTGGCTGAGGTAGCGTTCCTATCGTCAGTGGACGCACCGCATGGTGCGCCGGGTCCGGCAACATCACCCTCGAACCAGAAGAGCTTCCAGGTCGTCTTCGCAGTACCGGCGGTCCTGGCGTGTGTCCCCGCTCCAAATGTGGGCACCAGACCTTTTCCCTCCTTCCAACCGAGGCTCCTCGCCTTTTGTTCGGTTGCTCAGGGTGGTCTCGTGGTCGGGTGAGTTTATCAAAACACGAAAAAATCTGCATCCATTGCAACGAACCGTTCTTCCCGGAATTACGTAATCGCACGCGCCAGCAATTCTGCTACAAACCGCAGTGTCGCAAGGCGAGGAAAGCCAGGAGCCATAAACTGTGGCTGGTCAAAAATCCCGACCATTACAAGGGGGCAGCCAACGTCTTACGGGTGCAGCGGTGGCGTGAGGCTCACCCAGGGTATTGGCGGCGGGCCAAGCCCAAGGCGAAGGCGGAGGAGCTACCTGCCGTGCCGCCCGAGGCTCCGCCCAATAATGACCAGCCCCAGTCAGTGCCAGCGTTACAAGACGGCGTCTTACCGTTACAAGATTCCATCCGGCGCAACCCATTGATAGTTGGCCTCGTAGCCCATGTCTTCGGCTGTACGTTACAAGATTCCGTCGAAAAAGTAATCGGCGAGCTAATAATCAGGGGCATGGAACTCCGTACCCCGGTGCACGGAACCCAAAAGAACCGTAAAAAGTCAGTAAAGCATGATGCACGAAACACTTTCGCCTCCCGTCCTCCGCCGCCAGCCACCCGCGCTCGCCCTCACCTGCCGTCGCGCCAAAGCAGCCGATAATCCGCCAATCACCCGCCTTCATTGGAGCACGCAGTCCCGCCGGTGATCGCCGCCGCACCACGTCAGTCCGCACTATCTGTATATGACGCCAGGCGAAACACCCCCAGACCCGGTCCCTGCGGCGGCGTACGTGCGCATGTCCACCGAGCACCAGCAATACTCGACCAGCAACCAGATGGACGTCATCCGGGATTACGCGAAGCGCCGGGGGATGCAGATCACCACGGAATACTCCGACGAAGGCAAAAGTGGCCTGAACATCCAGGGGCGCGACTCCCTCGCCCAGATGATCAAAGACGTTCAAAACGGCACGGTACCGTTCACCAACATCCTGGTGTACGACGTAAGCCGGTGGGGCCGCTTTCAGGATGCCGACGAAAGCGCCTACTATGAATACATCTGCCGCCAGGCCGGTGTGGCGGTTCACTATTGTGCCGAGCAGTTCGAAAACGACGGCAGCCCTGTTTCCACCATCGTCAAGGGCGTCAAGCGGGCCATGGCCGGCGAATACAGCCGTGAGCTTTCCTCCAAAGTCTTCCAGGGCGCTTGCCGCCTCATCCAACTCGGCTACAAACAGGGCGGCACGGCCGGTTTCGGCCTTCGGCGCATGCTGGTGGACCAGTCCGGCGAGCGGAAGGCCGTGCTCAAGATCGGAGAGCAGAAGAGTATTCAGACCGACCGGGTGATTCTGGTGGCGGGGCCCGCGGAGGAGGTTGCGATCGTGCGCGGGATTTACCGGGATTTCCTCGGCGGCAAATTGGAGTCTGAAATCGCGGCCAGCCTGAACGCGCGGGGGATTCTGACGGACTTCGGTCGAGCCTGGACACGCGGCACGGTGCATGAGCTGCTGACGAATGAGAAGTATATCGGGAACAACGTTTATCACCGGACGTCGTTCAAACTGAAACAGAAGCACGTGGTGAACCCGCCAGACCGGTGGATTCGAGCGGACGGGGTTTTCGAGGGAATTGTTGAGCCGGAGTTGTTTTTCAAGGTGCGGGAAATCGTGCTGGCCCGGAGCCAACGGCTGACGGACGACGAAATGCTCGAGAAGCTACGCGGGGCGCTGAAACAGCATGGCCGGCTGAGCGGGATCATCATTGATGAGGCGGAGGACCTGCCGTCGAGCGCCGCGTTTCAGCACCGGTTCGGGAGCCTGGTGGCTGCGTATCGGCTGATCGGTTACAACCCCGGGATTGACTACAGCTTCATTGAAACGAACCGCAAGCTGCGGAAGCGGCATCCGGAGATCGTGGCGTCGGTGGTCCGGCGGGTGCAGGAGTTGGGCGGAGCGGCGACCTGGGATGAGAAGAAGGAGCTGCTGCACGTGAATGGCGAGTTGCGGGTGTCGATCGTTTTGTGCCGGCATATCAGCACGCCGGGGGGATTTTCGCGCTGGGTGGTGCGGCTGGACGCGGGGTTAAAGCCGGAAATTACGATTGCAGTGCGCATGGACGCCACCAATGAGGCCATTCGCGACTACTACCTCCTTCCCGGCCTGGACATGACGTGGGAGAACCTACGGATGGCCGAGGATAATGGCATCTACCTGGACGCTTACAGATTCGACACGCTGGATTACTTCATGGGGATGGCGGAGCGGGTGAAACTGGAGGCGGCATGAGATTTATGAAAGACGAAGTAACAATGGTACCGATAGAGCAGATTCGAATCATCAATCCCCGGCACCGGGAGAAAAAGAGGTTCGAGCTGATTGTTCAAAGCATACGCAACCTGGGGCTGAAGAAGCCGATCCAAGTCAGCCGGCGGGCGGCGGAGGAAGGGGCGGAGCCGGGCTATGACTTGGTGTGCGGCCAGGGGCGCCTCGAGGCGTTCATGGCGCTTGGGCACAAAGAGATTCCGGCAATCATCGTGGAGGTGACGAAGGAGGAGCGGTTGCTGCGGAGTTTGGTGGAGAACATGGCGCGGCGGGCGCCGCCGCCGCTGGCGCTGATGAATGAGATCGAGCGGCTAAAAGACCTGGGCTACACGAATCTTGAGATTGGGGCGAAGCTGGATGTCGCCGACCCAACGGTTGGGGGGTATCTGGCGCTGAAGAAGGCAGGCGAGGAGCGGTTGCTGGACGCCGCGATTAGCGGGCGGGTGCCACTGAGCATCGCGATGGAGATTGCGAAGGCCGACACGCCGGAGCTTCAGCGAGAGCTGCTCAAGGGCTACGAGAGTAAGCAGTTCAATTACTTGTCGATTCGGGTGATCAAGCGGGTGATGGACCAGCGACGATACTCCGGGAAACTGCGGGACCTGAACCCGCGTGCGCGAAGGAGTAGGACCAGCGTCGAGAGCCTGGTGAACACGTATAAGCGGGAGAGCCAACGACAAAGGCTGCTGGTGAAGAAAGCGCGAGTCTGTGAGGCCAAGTTGCTGTTTATTGTGACGGCATTCGGGAAGCTGCTGGGTGATGAGAATTTCGTGAACCTGCTCCGGGCGGAGGGGTTGGGCGAGATGCCGAAATACATGCATGACCGACTGATGGAGCAACGGAAGGAAGCGGCGTAAAACAAATGCGGAAATACTGAAAACTGAAAGCTGAAAGGACAATATATGAGCGACGCGAAGATTGGATTTGAGATGCGACGGATGCGGATTCCACTGTCGGACATTCTGCCAGTGCGGCAGGTGAAGGACCCGCAGAGCAACATTAAGCGGTATCGAACCATCCGGGCCTCGATAAAGGAGGTCGGACTGATTGAGCCGCTGTCGGTGTATCCGCAAAAGGGAGCGCCGGGGAAGTACCTGCTACTGGACGGGCACCTGCGGCATTTCGCCCTGAAGGACCTGGGGGAGACGGCGGCGGAGTGTATCGTCGCGCGTGACGACGAGTGCTTCACATACAACGCCCGAGTGAACCGGCTGAACCCGATTATGGAGCACAAAATGATCATGAAGGCGGTGCAGAGTGGTGTGAAGGTGGAAAAGATTGCAGCGGCGCTGAACCTGAGCGAGGCGGACGTGAAGGCCTCGATGACGCTGCTGGACGGCATAAACGAGGAGGCGGCGGACCTGCTGAAAGACAAGCCGGTGTCGCCGAAGGCGATCCGCCTGATGCGCAAAGTCAGCGGTGTGCGGCAGATTGAGATCGCGGAGCTGATGGTCAGCGCCAACAACTACACGAAGGGGTACGCCGAGGCGCTGGTCCTGGGGACGCCAAAGGACCAATTGGTCAAGCCGGATGAGGCGAAGGTGAAAAAGGGAATGACGCGGGAGGAGGTCGCCAAGCTGGAGGAGGAAATGGAGACCTTGGAGCGAGACCTGAAGGGCGTGGAGCGGAATTACGGCGACAACATGCTGAACCTGACCCTGGCGCGCGGCTACGTGAAGAAGTTGCTCGATAACGCGAAGGTGGTGCGGTTTCTGACCGGGTATTATGCAGACCTGATGGCGGAGTTTGAGAGGCTTGCCGCGGCGGAGGGGGTGTAGTCGATGCAGCACGTTCTTGCGGCGTGGATCGACGCGGAAACGGCGAAGGGCTACACGGCCGGGCTGATTATCCTGGCGGCGGCCCCCTGGACGGCCACGGTTTTCGTAAGGTCATATCTTCAGCCGAGTCGTCGCAAATCCAATGGGCTTAGCATAAGCATCCGCCTCCCTCGCGACGCGAAAATACCTTATCGGATTATCGATACCTCGATCCTGCCGTCGGCATCCTGGCACCATACGCACAAGGCCCCGGAAGTTCCGACAATAACGCCTATGAGGAACCGGATCTCGAGCCGGCTGGTGCGCAGCAGATCGGCGATCATTTTGCGGTCCTTCCCCGACGGTGTTGGTACTGGCTCGGGGTGGGTATGCCACTCTCCGATATAGTTCACAATTCCATCTGTTTCCCTGAATACCCTTTCCACAAATTTCTGGGCATCCCCGCGATGACGCTTCACCCAGAATCTGCCAGCTCGGTTGCGTGGGGATGGCGCCATGGGGTGGGATATGACCCAAATGTCGTCTTTCCGCAGGAAACCGGCTAGCCCGGATATTTCATAGGCTGCTAGGTTTTCGGCATGTCGGGCAGGGTTTGTAGGCTAAAGGGCGATAATTTTCCTTCGCGTTTTGGAGCGCCGCTTCAAAAGCTGGTGTTGTCAATCAAAAAGGCCGTTTCGGTACACACCCCTCCCTTGTCAATCCATCCTGCAAGCCTGGGGGAGGTGATCCCTAGCCCGTCGGTATCGCCAGCCCCCTCAGTCGGCGGTGGCAAAGCCTGAAGATTTCCTGCAGCGGAAAAGCGCTGCTCATCTGCACATAAACCCGGCGCACGCTCACTCGCACCTGGGCGGCGATTTTCAAGAGCTTCAAACGCAAGCTGCCGGCGGTGGCCCGCTCTAGCTCCGTTCCCGTTAGTCCCTGCGTGCGCAGACGCTCCAATAAGAGATACGCAAACATGGCTTCCCACAGCCGGAACTGGTTGCTGGCCAGGTAGTGCGTGCTCATCCGGTCGGCCTGTAAATCCAGCACTTGCTGCTTGAGCTTGTTTTCCATGTCGCCGCGTGCGCAGTAGAGTTCTTCATAAAGCCGGGCCGGGCGGAAACGGTCCTTGTCCTTTTGATCCTTAAACCCTTGCGCCGGCAGATTGGTCACCACAAAGCGGGGATTTTCCCCTTGGCTCATGATCTCGGCCTTGCCAATGACCCGGCGCTCCCGGCTCCAAGTCTTGTGCGTCCGATACATGAACTCTGTGAACTCGCGCACGCCGGAGGCGCCCGTCAGACAGTGGCGCGCCCGGGCCTGGGCCAGCGCCGGACCCAGCTTGTCGATCAGCACCGAGTTCTTAGCCAGCCCCAGACAGTAGTAAACCTCGCTCTGGCCCTCGCACCAGGCCATGATCTGCTCACGGCCAAAACCACTGTCGCCGCGCACGATAATCCGCACCTTGAGGCAGCGCTGGCGAATCGCCGCCACTATCTTCTCCAGCGCCGGCACCACCCCATGAGCCGCCTCCTGGTCGGCGGTGCGCAACTGCGCCCACAGGGGAAAGTCTCCGACAAAGGCGTAGAGCGGCAGATAGCAATAATCGTCATAGTAGGCATTGAAGTGCCGCCCCTGCTGAAAGCCGTGCAGCCGATGGCCCATGGCGTCCCAATCCACCACCACCTCCTGGGCGTGCTTGGGCAGGCAACGCGCCCCCATCTTCAGCAGGCAGGCTTCGATCTTGAGCGGGTCGTGCGGCAGCTTGTGGCAGCGGCTCTGCCTGTTGTTGGACAACTCCAGGCGATTGAGAGTGGAGGGCGCCGCCAGCGCGGCGCCTCGGAACTGAGGCAGCACCCGCCGCTCTCCCAACGGATCGGTTTTGCCGCAGGCCACCGCCAGCAGCGGGTCCAGGCGCAGACGCTGGTGATCATTGATGTCCTCGTAGCCCAGAGCCGTGCCAAAGAGGCGCTGGCGCAGCAGTTCCTGCACCGAGTGGTCCACCCAGTCCTGGTCGCGAGTGTCGTAAAAACACAACGCCAGTTCGGCCATCAGCCCGAGGTTGGTGTCCACCTGCCGCAGCAGCAGCGCGCCCGCATCGGTGGAAAGGGTGCCGCCGGAAAAATCGGCCATGACTTTTCGGCAGCCCAGGTCTTGAAACAATACCGGCTGCTGATTACAGTCTGTAGTAGAAGAAACGGTGAGTGGTGCTTTCATTTGGCTTAGTGATATCAAGCCTTCTGACGCCTTCGCCGCTTCTTTGTTCAATCCCTTTATGAAATATCCGGGCTAGGGCGCCACCTGTTTCGAGGGCGATGGCTGATTGGCGATAGCCCCGTAGGAATTGGATTGTACTCTCGGGAATGTCGATTGGCTGAGTAATCTTAAAGGAGAGCCTCATGGCGGTGGAAGAGCTTCCCAAGTCTCCCAGTTCCCAATCCGCCAGCGGAGGACTTCGATTTGTCGCGGCGGAAGCTCGACCCACTTGATCACCTTCCGGACCACTGCCGCTACGAAAAGGAGCATATCGGCGGCGGAATATGGGGTAAAGCTGAATTGGCACGCGTGATCCTGGCATTGGGCGTCATCCGGATTCGCGATGATTCGGTTTTGGTAGAGAAAACGTCCGTCTGCCCCTTGACCGTGAAGGTCAACAAGCGTCTTGCTGCATCGGCGAGGTTGATAAACCAGGTGCCCGGCTTGAAGATTGGCCTCAACCCAAATGAAGCAGCAACTGCCGATCCCTCCACTGGCGCATATACGGGAAAGCGTCATATCCGTGTTAGTGTCACCCGTGGCGATGATGTTAAATGCCGCAGCGTACTGGGATATCCTCGCGATTACTTCGGGATGTCTGGCATCTCTGCCATCATCGTCAATGGAGCTTTCTGGGAATCGGCGGACGATGTGACCGCGCAAGGCTGCGGCTTTTGGCATCAACAGGGACGCCGTATCGAGGATATGTCGGGCGAGGTTCGTGGATTCGAAAACTTCCTTATCCACGAGCAGAAGCCGACGAATGCCAGACCGAGCGAGCATATCGGCAACGAAACTACCGACCGAACCGCAGCCGACAATGGCAACCGGGTAGTCCATAAGGTGTTTCCTCGCACCGCTGCCCTCGGCTCTGCTGACCAGCCGCTCTGTGCGCAGGTCGTCCACCGCGCGTTTTTGAAACGGAGATTGGTTCAATAAGGTGTTCAACCCTTCTTGTATTTGCTGGGCGCCCTTCCTAACTCGGAGAGGGTTTTGAAAGAGCCCACCCAGCCACACCACGCCTTGTGACGTTTGACAACGGGCCAGGACAAACAGGGTTATAAACTTGCCGTCTTGATTGCGCTCCGCTAGAAGCGCGGCAAGGACTGAACTACTCTGCTTCCAGGACTCCAGCCCGGCGAGGCATTCCACCGGACTCTCAACAAATCTTATCAGACGCTCCCGAGGAACATCCACAACCAGCCCCACTTGGTTCGGGATCTTTGCGGGCATCTGAGTGACAAGCTGTGACTTTCTGCCGCGGACCTCCGGCACAACATCCAGGTTTTCGACCGCGACAACGCAGCGTGTGTCCACGGTATTGTCTTTTAAGAACAGTGCGGGGTGGCTGAGAGTCGTCCAGTAAGCCTTCAGCTCGGTTTCGATCTCCGCTAGAGCCTGATCCACGGAGTATTCGCTCTCAAAGACCTTCTGCGCGATCTGCGCCACCGCCTCGATTTGTTCCTTGGGCCTGTATGGATTTATGATACAACCCACAGGCAAAGTACAGATTTGTCCATCGCTGTTGACATGGGGGATCACGTGCGTGGGAATATTACCCGCAGTTAAGAATACCAACGGCGGTGCATCAGGGAATTCTTCGGGGAGATGAACGATTACCTCTTTGACAGACTTCCATCCGACTGGGAGCAGGTAGTGGTTTCCAGCACGCCTACGCAATGGATCGGGCAGTTCGGCAGCGTCGAGCGGAAGCAGTCTGGCTCCGCTTTGTTCTAGGAAGTGGGTGGCGTCATCCGTTTGGTAGAGCACTCCCATTTATGCCGCCTTGTCTGACTTGCCGATAATGGCGGGTGCGGTCCAGATTTTCTGGCCCTCGGATATGTCGCTGGGATCTGGTGCTGTGAACCGGTCCCCGAACAGTTCGCGCCAGATGCGTTGGGCAACCGCGACATCGGGTTCAGCGAGGGCTTTCCTCCCTTGGACAGAAACCTCGTTGAGCTTGCCTATCAGATGGTTCAATCTCAAGGAGGCGTAGCTACCAAAGATGTCCTCGTGCGGGACCACAGGCCGAAGAATTGGCGCACCTGTTCGGCCCTGGTACGCCAGCACGCGATCTCGAATCGCCTCGGCTGTGTAAACGAACGCCCTGTCGTGGCGGTCCTCGACTTTTCTCGAGCATTCCAGGATGGAAACGGTGAAATGAAACCCGCTCGGCATTTTCTGGCCTCCTTTGGTCCCCTGGTAATCCGACCAGCCCTTGAAGAGGCGCACAAGCGCGCGCACCTGTTCGTCTGTGTTAGCGTTGTAGTAATCGATGAAGCCCGCTTGGTCACTTTGCTTCCAACCCTCAACGCGGTGGGCGTATAACCTGCTCCCGTCACTCTTTTTGCGGTAAATGGCGAGGTCGATGTGATGAGCAGGGGTCCCTTCCGCTGCCTTATACCGCACCCGAACGCAAGTGTCCTTATGGGGCAGTGGAATTGTCGTCTGGCCCTCAACGGCCTGAGTAATCAAGTCGAACGCGTCGGAAACCGGAATATCCTGGTAATCCGGCCAATGAACAAGGTAAACGCCATGGTCCAAGTCGTAGTCCTCGGAAATCGGCCGGTTCTGAGTGTTAATCGCATAGGAGCCTTGCGACTCGTATTGCGAGATCTTCCTTCCATCCCTTTTGAATTGGTTGCTGATTCGGTTGAGCAACGCGTCCCGGGATGTGCGGAGTTTGGCTTCTTGGGTGTCCACGAGGGCGATCGCGCCCAGGTAATCGAGAAATGATTGATGACAGTCGGCCATAGTTTTTCAATTATGGAGTGTAATTTTCTTGCGGACAGTTTCGAAAAAAGCACGGATGACCGGGTCGGTGGCCGCGGACTGTCCATCCTGCATGCCGTATCCCTCCAACGCCTTTAATTGGTGGGGGCGAGCATCTGCAAGGTTGAACGAAAGGAGTTCACTGTCCGGCGTGGAGTGGCTCTTACATGTTTTCGCATCGATTCGGCAGTAGTGCCGAAACGCCGGTGTGAATTCCTTAAAAATTGTCACCGCTCGTTCAGCGAGCGCAGTTTGTCCATCCATGAGGACGTTCAAAAGCGGGAGATTGTTCGCTTGCGGCATAGCCCATCCCCAAATGGAGCGGTCTAATTTCACGCTGTGGGAAAACCAGCCCTTACGAAACCCTTGGGGCGATCCGTAATTGCCGAGCGATAATACGGCCAGTTCGGCGAATTCGTTCCGCTTGCTTGCGGGGCCGACAAATACCCTGAATGCCTCGAAGACGCCCAGGAGTGTCGGGTTGTTGGCGACCATGCCTCCATCGGCGTACAGGCCGTTCTTGATGTCGGGTGCAGGGAGGATGGGGAAGAACGTCGGCGCTGCGGCCGAGGCCAAAGCGATGTCGGCCATCCGGGCGTTACCGTCATAATAATCCTTGGAATGTCTGGTTTTGAAAACGCGCGGCGTGTAATTGCCGAGGTTCGTAACCGGGATCAGAAGGTAGTTTTGGGATTCGGAGAACTTGCGGTCACCAAGCAGATCCTCGACCGCTGCACGGAGGGCTTGGTTGTCATATCGAGAGGATAGCAAGAATTGGCGGACGGTGAGCACTGCCTGGTATAGTCTGTTTTGATCCTTGAATATCTGTGGGCCTTTACCAGGTAGGTCTCGGCAATTTCGTCGCACGTGCGTCCGGCGGCAAGACCCAACGCAATAAGCGCGCCGGTTGATGTCCCGCAGATCAGATCGAAGTATTCGCCTAGCCGACTGTGCCCTTCAATCCTGGCGAGCGCGTGTTCAAGCTCGCGGAGCATCGCTGCGGTGTACACGCCCTTGATGCCACCGCCGTCGATAGAAAGGACCTTGAAAACGCTGGGACTCATGAGGCGACAGCGGTCCATTCAATCGTTTTAATTTCGGCATTCATCGTCATTCGAGTTCCTTTCGATCCAGGGATTACCCACTTCATCCTGATTTACTCCACCAACCCCTTCAAAACCGCGTCTTTCGGGTCCGCGTAAAACTCGATGCTGATTTTAGTCGCCAACTCGTCCGGCAACTCAAACAACTGCCGCCGGGCTGAAATCGGCATCAGCAGCGTCGCCGCCCCTTTCTCGACCGCCAATTCTGCCACCGCCACCGGGTTCGGAATCATCTCCACCGAGCCGCCCAGGTTCAGAGCGCCAACCACAATGAGCCCCCCTTTCACGCTTCGCTCTATCAGCGCCCCGCACAAAGCCACCAACACCCCGAGCCCCAGCCCGTGGCCGGAGCTGTCCGCGTCCATAGCGCGCAGTTGCACAGAGAATTCGTGCGCTCGCGGGTCGCGATCTCCCACCAACTCCTTTGCCCGTGTGTAAATGTTCTGCTCCCCGTACCGCACGCTCTCGCGAAACGCTGGCGACACAGGTGCATTCAAGATTCTCACCCCATTGCCAGGTCCGACTGTTGCTTCCAACCGATACAACGCCGGCGCGGCCTCACCCCCGCCGGGGCTGATTGTCCACACCTGCCCGGGTGGCAGCGGGTCGCTCTCAATCCGATTTTCGCTGTGCAGCTCAGGCGTCGAGACGAACTGCTCCACCCCGTCTACGCCAAGGTGATAGCTGAAGTGCGTATTCCGAAATTCCGTCCGCAGAATCCGCTTTTGCTGCTCCTTCACCCGCCGCCGGGACTCCAGCGCCAGCCGCACAACCACTTCCAGCTCTGCATCCGGTATCTGCATCGCCGGGTCCGGATACAGCAGCTTGATCAACCCGCTCACCGTTTTGTTCACCGCCTCGATGTCGCGCCCGCTCAGCGCACCGCCCCAGTTCACGCGGCTTTGCAGGGCTGAGACGCGGCTCCCCAGGCGCAGCCGGTCCCAGCACTCCGCCAGGAAATCGCTCACCAAGCCAAAGTGCCCAGTCAGGTGCTCGCGCGCGCTCACCTTCGGAAAATCCCACCCCGGCACATAGCAGTGCAGGCGGTCCATGAAGGCCGTGTCGGCCCGCATCTCTGGCGGCAGCGGGCTCAGCAAATGCCCGATCCGTTGCTGCTGCTCCACGTCCACCTCGAAGTTCCCCACCATCACCAGGCTCCCAAACGCCCGGATGCTCTCCTTCCCCCGCGAGAATTCGCCCGAGGCCATGTACCCTTTCATGATGTTCACCCCGTCCTTTTGGTCGAACGAGATGCCCGACACTTCATCGAAGCACACCACGTCGTAATGGCACACCAGGCCCCGCTGGCCGCTCGCGTTATTCACGAACATCTTCGCCACCGTCGCCTTCCCCCCCGAAATAAGGTGCGAGTACGGCGAAATCTGCTGATACAGATGGCTCTTGCCGGTCCCGCGCGGCCCCAACTCCACCATGTTGAAGTTGCGCTCCACAAAAGGAATCATCCGCAACACGCTCACCCATTTCGCCCGCTCGGATAGCGACGCCGGCTCAAGGCCGATGGACCGCAGCAGAAAATCCATCCACTCCGTGAGGCTGAACTTTCGCCGCCCTTCCTCCAGAGTTTCCAGCACATCCGGCTTCGACAGTTGGATCGGCCGCAGGCTCTCAATCGCAAACGGCCGCCCGCTCTTTTCCTCTGCGATAGCCGCGTCATACGTCAGCGTGACTTCAGCGTAGAACCCATCCGTCAGCATCCGCTCGTTATCGTGGACCAGCTTGTCCTCGATCCGCACGTCCCTCAGTGCGAGGCTCGGCAGCTCCGCCAGGAAGCAATCGTTCTTCGCATCCAGGCGCGCCTTGATGATGTCAATCAGCTTCACCGACCCCTTTTCCCGCGCCCGCGCCTTGAACAGTTCCTCCTCCCCCGTCCGCACCGTGCGGTCCTTCAACTGCCGCTCGACAATCTGCAAGCCCTCCTCGATCTCCTTTTCCTCAGTCGTTGCGCAGTAGCGCCCCAGGAGGAACTCCACCACGTAGGTCGGCACCGGATATTGCCGGCTGTACTTTCGCACCAGGTCCTTGCGCACCAGGTAACCCTGAAATGCCGCCGAACCCAGTTTGTCCAAATGGTCCATCGTCATGCTCATGCTTCGCCTCCAATAATCGTTGCCTTCTTGCAAAGAATCCGCCCGGTCGCATCAAACACCACCAGGCTCGTCGCCGTGCCCGCGAGGTTCTCATCCTCCACCAGCAACCCCGCCTTTCCTTCCGCGTCGAACGCCCTGGCTTCCGTCACCGTCGTCTTTGGGTCGTTCGGCTTTGACCGCAAATCCGCAAACACGCCTTCCGCCGCCGGCTTGATCACCACGCGGCACCGCAGCCCAAACCACTGCACATGGTCAATCATCACCACGACCTGTTTGCCCTGCGTCCCGCTGCTGAATGTCAGGTCCGGCACCACGCATTCCTGCGGGCTAAGACCCCCATGCGTGTACTCTGTCCCTGCAGCAAAGCAGTAAGCGCCCGGAGCATAGGCCACCGCCTGCCGTGCATCCCAAAACCAGCCCGCTGCCGGCACGTCTGCCTGCGCACCCTCCCGGATGACCGCGCACCGTGCCCAGCGGCACTCCGTCATGTACTTCTTCAGCGGCAGGGCCGGCAAACCGCCCGGTGCCAGCAACCAACCGTGGTCCGTCACCACCCGCACCTTGCGCCATCCGGCCTCCAGCAGATGCAGAACGCGGTCCAGCACCAGGTTGAGCTGCTCGTCAATCTGGCCGGCCAGCTTCCCTTGCAGCTTGTGCCCCAACGAATCAAACTCGCCGTACTCCGACCACGCCCGCGCGTCCTCACCCACCGGCAGGCCCGCGTCGAGCCCGTGCAAAATCTGGTAGCCTTTGCCGGCTATCGCCTCCCGCAGCCGTTCCGCCGTCACCGGCCTGCGCGCCTCTTCCAATACCGGGCAGAAATACTCCCCCGCTTGCTCTCCCAGTATCATCCCCGCCGCCGGCGTGACCGCCGGCTTCGCCGTCGGCGTCACTGTCGGCAGCGCCGCCCACCGATAGCCCTCTTCAGCGCTCAACTGCCGCTCGTGCGCCTTTGCCAACAGCCGCTGCGCCACATCGAACCGCAGGCCATCCACAAACAGCAGGCACTCGCCCGGCTCCGCTGCCACCATTTGGTCCTTCAACGCCTCGCTGCTCGGCAATGGCGATTTCTTCGCCGCCGCCTGGAAATTGCGCGCCGTGTCATCCAGCCAGCCCAAATACAAGGTCCTCACCGCGGCCTGGACCGCTGCCAAATCATCCTCACTCTTGACCGCCGCCAGCGCCCGCAACACGGCGTCGTCAGCCCGGTAGCCGCTCTTCACGTAGCCGTTGGCAATCGCATCCGGCGAATCCCCCGTCAACGGTGCCCCCGTTTGCTCCGCCAGGGTCTTCAGCGGTTCCAAAGCCAGCGCCAAAGGACTTAGCCCCATCCGTGCCCACACCCAGCCGCGTCGCTCCCCGTGCTGCCGGTCCAAATCCAGCACCGCCGCCCGGCCTTCCGCCGGCGTAAGCCGCTCCAGTCCCCGCAGCGCCCGGCGCAGCGCACCTTCATCCTTCTCGTTCTCATCCGGCCACGAATCCCGCTGTACGAACAAGTCCCCCGGCCTTGCCCGGCGCAGCGCTGCAGGAATACCCGGATACAAAGCCGGTGATTCCGTGAATCGGCGCCACACGTCCACCCAGGGCCCTTTCCGCAGCCCCAGCCGCTCCGCCGCAACCAGGTCCCCGTCGGCCACTGGGTCCAGCCGAAACTCGTCACGGCACCGCGAACAGAACGCCGACCAATGCGCCGTGTCCCAGCCGGCCCGCGTGCCCGCCGCGTCACTAATCCACACCAACAGGTCCCGGACCGTGTCCCCGACCATTAGCCGGTCGAAATCCTCCGCCTCCAATTTGTGCCCGCGCAACGTCGCAATAGGTGTTGTAGCCAATGCCTCCAACGCGCCCAACAACGCGCTCCGCGTCTTCTGGTCTCGCCCCAACTCCAAACCGAGCCCGCCGTTCTCCGACATCAGGAACGCCTCCAGCGTCCAGTCCTTCCCGTTCACCTGTGTCCAGACCACCCCGCGGTACTGCAGCTCGACCAGCGGCTTCAGCTCGTCCGGACACTCTTCCGGCGAACGGAGTAACTGCCTGCTCATTCCCGGCAAATATAAGACCGGCACCGCTGCCTTCTTTTCCCCTCGCCCATCTGGTGGGAGAGGGGCCGGGGGTGAGGGAATCGGCAACGCTCCATCCACAATGCACCGCATCCAAATCGCCGGCCCGGTCCGCTCTTCAGGGATGTAATCACCCAGCGTCAGCAACTCCGGCACCAGCCCGCGCAGCCGCTTCGCGACGGGCCGCCACTCCCCCTCCGCATCGGTCCACAGAACGGCCGCCGGCGCCACCGAGTCGCCCGAATTATAGCGCGTCGCCCCGGCCAGGCTCTCTTTGACCGCCTCAATAAACGTCACTGCTCTTTCCACCGCGTCACTCATCTTAGTCACACTTCCTCCCGCCCCGTGCCGGGGCGGCGCTCGCGTCGCACCCCCAAGGTTTCCTTCGCCATTTTCTCCAGGCGCCCAGCCGTCTTGGCCACCAGGTCCAGCGACACGGTTTTCGGCATCGGATCGTTGCCTAGATGACGCGACACGTAACGGGCGCTTGCCCCCTTCAGGCCAAATCGTGAAGACGCGATGAACGCCGTCGCCTCGGCCTCGATCTCCACCGTCCGGTGGTTCAATTCTTTGCGACTGGGCCACCAGTGATCCTTGTCGCTGCCAAGATGACCAAGGTAAATGTGCGCCAGTTCATGACACAGCACTCCGAACCGGCTCGGCTCATCCAGTTGGTCATGAATGGCGATACGCATCTTCCATCCGCCCTCTCCGGCCGCGATCGTCGCGAACCCCGCGTTGCTGCTGGACAACATCTTGAAGTCCACCCGGATCCTGTCATGAACCCTGGCGTTTTCCACCATTCGCCCCAGCCACTCCGGCTTCCACGCGCCCTCGAACTTCGCGAACTCGGTCACTTCCTTCGGAAGCGGCTTGCCCTCCGTCTGGTCCAGGTCATACACCAGCATCACCGGGTGCCTCGTCGCGAGAATCAGCATCGGACGCGCGTCTTCCTTCAGCCGCCGCTCAAACCGCCTGTGCCAATCCGGTTCGGTCGCATAAAAACTGCACGTCGGATTTTGCAGCCGCACCAGCATGTTATTGAACGGCGCATAGTCCCGGAACGACCCCATGAAGTTGACCATGTCCTGAAACTCCGCGCTGCCCCGGTAGGCCTTGCTCTGCTGCAGCAACGAATCAATGGTGGATGCAATTTCCTTCTCCGGTGCCCCCGCGCCACGCAAAGCCGCGGCCAGGTCCTCCGACGCCCGCACGGAACCGCAATACGACCGCCAGGAACCCACCATGTCTTTGTCCTGCGCCAGACCCTCCAGGACAGCCAGCAAGTCCCAACGGGCCTTCAGGCCAACCTTCGTTTCCACTTCCGACACCAGCTCCCACGCTGACGGCTGCCGGCCCGCCCCAAGCAGCGCCAACACCACAGCTTTCACTGCCCCGTCTTGGCTCGACTGGAGCGGAAGTTGCTCCTGCTTTGGTCGTTCGTCGCTCATCGCTCAATCCGTGACATCCCCGCTCACCCCTCTCTCGCCCTCCGCTTCCCCTCAATCGTCAGATGAACATCATTCACCCGCTCGCCGGTGAACCCGCTCCCATTCCAAAACCACGGGTAATCTTCTTTCGCTCGGTGCGGCTCTTTGCCGCGGTCCTTCTCCCACCTGATGTTCGGCTTGACGCGCAGTACGCCGGCCCCTTTCTTCCCATTCGGCAAGTCGCTCGCCAGAAACGGCCGGATGTTCATCCGCACGCCGTCATTGACGTCCGGCTCCCATCCGATGGCCTGCTGCGAAAGGGGCTTCCACCGGACGAAAATGTCGACCCCGGTGCCCTGGGCCGGAGCGCCCTCGCCGGCCAGAATGGCTTCCAACCGCTCCTTCAGCGCCAGGGCCGCAGCCAACCGCTCTTCCGCTCCCTCTTCCCCGCGCTTTAGGCCGTCTTTCTGTCGCGTAATCCAGTCACCGAGGTAACTGTGCGTCAAATTCTCCAATGTCCGCCGGCCACTTTCACCAGCCGCGAGCCGGTGGTAGTTCACCAGCGCGTGAAAACCATCCCGCTTCCGTCCGTCCCAAATGTGCCAGATGAAAGGTCGGTGATGGAACAGGTCGCAATGCTGTTCGAAGAAGTCATTCCGCAGCCACTGCTCCAGGTCACCCGCGTCTGAACCGCTGGCGCGGATTAGCTCCAGCTCTTTGCCGCCCTTCCAGTCGTTCCCGTAGGCCACTGCCAGCAGCTTGCGCAGTCGCTCTGCCGCCGGCTCCTCGCCCCGGACCGGCGGAATACAAACGATGCCGTCATCGTCCGCCAGCTTCTCCAGGCCATCTGGCCCCAGCGCAGCACAATCAGGAAGACTCGAACCCGTCTGCCGCGGCCACCCATACCCGACCAATCGCGCCACAGCTACCTGTAACGGTTGGTCCGCACCCTTCGGGTTTCCATTGAATAGCCACTGGGTCGCATCGCTCGAGAACGGCTTCGGCAATCCATTCGGATACCTCTCCGCCGCTACCCCTTGCCAGTGCACGAGGTCGAAGGGCACCTTGCCCAAGTAGCCATTATCTATACTAAGTCCTTGGTTGGCCGCCCTCGCCGCAGCAACAAACTCATCGGATAAGCAAAAAGCCGCAACAGTATTAAAATCTCGTTCATTGTAAGGGACAACTACAGGCACGAGGCTGTGAAATAGCTGTCCGTCATACACCGCGCGGGCAAGACTGCCAACGCGATCGATGGCAATGCCACGTTTTCCCCAAGCTTCCCGTCCACGAATGACGCCGGTGTGGTCGTCAGTATCTATGAGCAGGCGGGACACAAGATCCTCGCGACCCGAATACAACCCGCGCTCCTGCGATGGTGCCTGAAGGAACCGCCACGAATCGCCGACACGCGGCACCTCCCAAAAATGGCGTCGCCATCTCCCATCGTCGGCCGTCGTCAACCCTTGGTAGCAGCCAGCCCACTTCACCAAGTACGTCTTGATCCCCCCTGGCGCAAAGCTGACGCTCGCGTCTGGATTGCTCAGTTGCTCCGCCTGCCCAATAAACACCGGTCCGGCCGGTGCTTCCGCCCTGAGCATTTCCGACTTGTCGCCGGGTACTCTCGCGCTTGAAGCATCAATGGCGAATACTTGGTGTTCCTGATGGGGCGCGGCTCTCGTGAACCCGATTAGAATGACGTTAACCACCTCGCCGCTGATGGTCTCAAACGCCCGCGGACCCAGTCTGGCCACGGTGTTCCACCTCGCCTGGCGCAGGAGCATGGCTCGAAGGTGCTTATACGAGCCCTGGAACAGCCAACCTTGGGGGGTCACCAAAGCTGTGCTCCCATTTGCCGAACAAAAATCCAGGCAGCGCTCAACAAAGCAGGTCGCAAGATCAGCCTTGGCTTCAGGGTGTACTCGCTCACACCAATCTTTGAGCATGTCACTTTGCTTTCCACGCCCAAGGTACGGCACGTTGGTAGCGACAAGAGTAAACTGGCCACCGAGTATTTCAGCCGCCTTCGTGATTCCTTGCGCCGTGACCGCCATTTCGTGAGCCACGTCGTCCCGACCCTCCTGCGCCAGCGCCTTCGTCAGCAGCGGCCGCAACTCCTGAAAGCCCGCCTCGAGCAAATCGCCCCCGCCCGCGCGCGGGTTGATGAGGCTGCCTAGCACGGGAGCATTCTGGAACAACCGGTAAAGCCGTGCCATGCCGCGCTGGAGCTTGTCGCTGTCGCCGGCCAACTTCAGCCAATCAGCTTCCCGGGCGTTCGGTGCGAGGCCCGCACACGCAATGTGCATCGGCGGCAGCGCGCAATGCCCGACCCGCCGCCATGCCGCCAGCGCCACGCTAAACGCCCCGATCTGCGTGCAACGCGCATCAAGCTCCAGCCCGAACAGATTGTCGCCGATGACCGTCGCCACCGCCGCCTTCTCATCCGCTTTTTCCTCCGCCATCCGTAGGGCCACCAGGCGCTCGAACATCGCCACGATGAAATGGCCCGACCCGCAACACGGGTCCAGGCACTTCAATTCCTTCGCAGTCTTAGGCCAGCCCTCAAAAGTGCCCGCGGCGGGCGCCCATCTGCCGTCCTTGCCTTTGACGAACCGCAGGTACTTCCAGGGCACCCCGGGCAGGGCGACCGCCTTGCGTAGTTCCTCCTCAGTCTTGGCGCCGTTAGCCAGACCCGGGTTGGCCGCCAGGACCTTCCCGGCCCACCATGCGCCGAGCGTGTTATCCAGCAAAAAGTCCACCATGTAATCCTCGGTGAACAGTTGCGTCACGGACGGCAGTTCATCGGCGCCGATCTTGTCGCCCGACGCGTTCACCTGGTCCTTGCGCTCCGTCTGCCAGAACTGGTAGCACCAGCCCAACGCATCGCTGGCGGTAAAGACGGCCGCCGGCAATTCGTCCAGCAGTTCCTCCAAATCAATCTGGTCCTCCTTCGCCAGCGCTACCTGCAGCACGGGATCGTCCGCGCGGAAAATCTCCGGCAGCATCACCTGCGCATACCGCCCGGCCAGCGCCCACAAATTCGTCTTCGCCTCTTTCGCCAGCTCCTTGCACTCTTCCAAGCTCACCGCCACGCCCATCTCCGGCTCAATGAGCAAATGGTTCTCGGCCAAAAACCGAGCGAACAACATCCGGTGCCAATGCTCGTAAGCGCACTCCTGCGCCAGGTGCTTGATGGCCAACTGTCCCCTGGCATCCTGAACATCCCCAAGCTGCCGCGCCCGCGCGCGCAGTTTGTTGCGCAAATCCTTCTGCCCCTTCCCCATGTGCCCGTAAGCCTCATGGTGATGCACGGCCAGCGCTTCCAGCGCCGCCTTCGCCGCCTTTTCGCCCAGGTTGCGCGAGGCCACCGAGGTCCGCTCCAATTTGTTCCGCAGCTCTGTTGCCAATGTTGCCATACGTCAGTTTTCCCATCCCTCCCACATCTGCATCAGCGCCAGCAAAAACGCCTCGCACTTCGCCTTCGTCCACTGAACGTTGGCGTTGCCCAACAACCTGTACTGTTTATTAGCGCACACCAGCTTGCTCCGGTCGGTATCCTTCAGCCAGTTGACGCAATTGCAGAAGGTGTCCTGGTAGCTCTCGCCAAACTTCTCATCCGGCACATTCCACACCATCCCCTCGATGTAATAGGACGGCGCAGTGTCCTTCCCAATCTTCCCGTCATCCACCAGCTTGGTCCTCATGTTCTTCATAATCCGCACCATCGGCTTGAACCAACCGTCGGTCGCCTGGTGCTTCGCGGTGCAGTTCTCCGAATGGAGCTTCGGGTAGTTGATGACCTCACCGCTGGAATCCGTCGGGAAAATAATCCCGCTCACGTACTCCTGGTCGTCCTCATCAATGAACCGGATGTATCGGCGGTACTGATAGCAGGCAACAACGTCCGCGCTCCGCCGCGAGTCATTGGCCTTGATTTTAACAGCCTTGTTGCCCGGCTTAACGTCGCCTTCCCCAAACGCCTTCGACAGCCTCAGAACCACCCCCCTCTTAAACTCGTCGAAAGTGTAAGTCGCCTTGCCGTACGCCTGGTGATAAGCCTGCTGCTGCTCCGGCGGTAACGGGCTCAAGTCACTCCGCCAAATCGAATCCAGCCGCATGACCGTGTCCACGTCGCTCTCCGCGTAGATGTTCGTGTCATTGCCGTAAGAGCCTTGGAGGAAGACCTCGAAGGTCTTATCCTTGTACACGGACTTCTGGCTCTCCAGCGCCGCCCGCACCGCGTTATAGGTGTCGCACGACCCCTGCATCGCCCCCTGATGGGACCATGTATCCAATTGCTCTTCTGGAATGGGCATATTGCTCTTCGTTTCCTTCTGTTCAGGTCAGTTCACCACCACTGGCCCGTCCTTGAGCTTCGCCAACAGTTCCTTCTCCGCTTCCGCCAGCCACGCCCTCACGTCTTCGGGGGTCTTGAGCGTGCCGCTGCTCAGGCGCACACTTTGCGCCTTCGGCTCCAACAACCGCGCCGCCGCCATCGCCACTTGCCGGAATCGCTCGGGCAGTGCGTCCGCTAAGGCTTTCCACTCTGCCAAAGACCGCGCCGACAGCTCTCTCAGTAAGGCGCTATCATCCCCAATCGAAAGCTCCGCCGGCGCCACCAGCCCGGCCTCAGCCAACAGCCGGCTCTGGTCGCCGCTGCTCAGCTTTTGCCAGTTGTCGCTGGCGGCCAAGGCCCCCATTTCCCGACCGAAGGCTTCCTTCACTGCCGCGTGCGCCTTCTTCAGCGCGCCACGCAGCAAACCTGTCGCCTGCCCGTGAATGGCCGGCACCGGGTCGCTCGTGTCCAGCAACCGCCGCTCACGACACACCGCATCAGCCTCGGCCTGAACGCCGGCCGCCTCGGCAACGCCCTTGGCGTGGCCCAGCAATTCCGCAAGCGTCTGCCACCCGGGCAGCCGCTTCTCCGCCAGTTTCCCGCGCTCCTGCCATTGCTCCCGCAGCTTCTTGAGCTCGTCATGCTCGCGCAGCAGCGCCGCCAGCATTTCGTTGCCGCTCAGCGTCCGAATGCTATCCAAAACCGTCGTCTTCGGGCATTCCGGCAGCGGCGCCGCGCCGCCGGCCTTCGCCGCCAGCTTGTCCATCAGTTCGATGAACCGCTCCGCCACCACGCCTTCTTCTTCCGGTTTGCAGCTCAGGCCAGCTTCCTGGAACAGCTTGCGCAGCTTAATCCGCCCCTTCACGTCTATCGCAACGGTCTCGGTGCGGAAGTCGGTGACCGAGATTTTGGCCTGGTCGAGTTGGCCGAGCACCATCACCGTCCCCTTGTGCACGGCGCGCAGATGCCCGGTGGTGTGCAGCGTGATAAGCGCGGCGTCCACGGCGTCCCGCGGCCAGCCATACGGCGCGCCTTCAAACTGGTCCCGAATTTCCTTCCCCTTCTTGCCGGAACCCACCGCCGCCAATATCGCCGCGCACACGGCATGCTTCTCCGGGCTCTCCGACCAACTCACCGCCTGCAGGGCGTTGGTGTCTTTCGCCTTGGCCCGGTTGATGACGCTGGGCCAGTGCGCATCGTCGCCCTCCCGGAATTGCGGAAACAGCCGGTCCAAAGAGTCCTCGGCTGCCGAACGCACCTTCTCAATCAGATCCAGGCCCATCACTTCCGTACCGCCGCCCTTGAACACCTTGGCCGAGCCTATCAGTTCCCGCACGATGCGGTCCCGGTTGCTCTCCGCTGTTGCCCGCCGGGTCTCCATCGCCGACCGCGCTTCATTACCCTCCATCGTCGTCGGCACGCCCTTGAACTCCAGCGTCGCCTTCGCGGCCTCAAATTCCACGATCGCATTCTTGAGGTCCTCAGCACTGGCCCTTGAAATGTGGACAAACACCGTGGCGCTGTCGGTTCCAGCCGCTTGCGCATCGGTCAGCACCGTCTTTTCCGAATCACCCCAGCCGTCCCGAATCCACACCGGCACCTCCGTGCCCTCAACCGCCGGCGCGTCGCTGCCGTAATGAATCTTCAAAGTGCGCGCGGTCTTGCTCAGGCCATGCACCATCCGGATGCCAGTCAGCGCCTTGGTGCATTCCGCATTCAACAGCGCGGCCCGCTTGCTGTTGATGCCGGCCAAGTCGCTGTTCTGCGTTGTGGACCGCCGCCGAAACTCGTTCTCCCACTCGCTGCTCTCCCGCGTTTGCAGGCTGTACTCGTCGTCAATCTTGATGAGCTTCGCCTCGCCCACCAGCCTGTCTAGGATGCGCGGGATGTCCCGCCGCAGCCGCGCCCCATCTTTCTCCAGGTCCTCAACCAGCAGGTCCGCCAGCATCTCCGGCGTCGCCCGCACCCCAATGTCCGCCACCTTGTCGCGCGACATTTTCCGAATCAGGAAAATCAAGCCGCACACCCGGCTGGCCAGCTCCCCGTCCGGCTTCTCGCTCCGCAGGTTGCGAATCGTCTCATCAATTTCCCGCGGCAGCACCTGTGACCGCAGCAGGTCCGCCTGGAGTTGGTCGAAAATGCAGTCCGCCGCCAACACCGTGCCGAGCGGCTGCTCCGCCAGCGCCCGAACCGCGTCATACACAATCCGCAGTTGCGTGCGAAGCTGGGCCGTCGTCCCTTGCCGGTCAATGTCCCGCAGCACCCGCTCCCAGAACCGCCGCCGCACCGGCAGCAGCGGGTAATCATCCACCCGCACCCGCTTGTCCTCTTCGCGCGGGCCAATCTTCGTGGACGCCAGGTGCCGGTCCACTTCCCCGGCGTTCGCCTCCAGCATGTCCTCGACCGCCTTTTTCTTGTCGGCCTTCTTGGCCAGCACCACCCGGCGCGTCACGGTCTCCACATCCGAATCCGAAAGCTCCACGCTGATCTTGAACCGGTCGCGCAGGCGTTGCAGCAGTGGGTCCGAGCCGGCCAGCGCCGTCTGCCCGGCCCCGAGCAGCATTACCCGGCTGTCCAGTTGCTTGCAGACGGCCTCCGCGACCATTTGCACGTCATACGACCGCTGCTGGTCGCCACCGATGTAAAGCTGCACTTCGTCCAGCACCAGCAGCGTGCAGGGCAGCTTCCCGTTTTCCTCGAGCACCTCCCGTATCAGCCGGATGAACTCGTCGTCGCTCACCGTGTCCCGCCGCGGAAATTGCGCCCGCAACGCCTCCCGTGCCTTCCTCTCATCCGCAGCAAAGTTCGCGTCGGCCGCCAGCAGGGCCTTCGCAATCAGCGGGCTTACATACAGGTCGTTCAGCTCCTTGAGAAAATTCTTCCCCGCCGCCTCCACCGACTTGCGCACCTTGTCGTAAATCCCCGCCTTCCTCAGCCAAAGACAAAACTGCGCTTGCGGCAGCGACTCCGGCAGCCCCTTGGATTTGAAGATGATCCCCAGCACCGCCAGGCGCACGTTCAGACCGCCACCAGCCGGCAGCGCCCCGGCGGCCGCATGCAGGCCGCCAAACCGTTTCCCCAGCGTGTCCAGTTCCTTCAGCAGCTCTTTGACCTCCGCCGGCAGGTTCGCCAGCCCGCGCGCCGTCTCCCCTGTGTCTGGAAATTTCGTGTCCACCCAGAGATGCCGCGCAATCTTCTCCAGCGTGGATTTGCCGCTCCCGAAAAACCCGCTAACCCACCCCGCCGGCTGCGACGCCGAATTGATGTTGGCGATATACGATTCCAGAATCCGGATCAGCCCCTCTTTGTACTGCCCCTCGCACACGAAATGCGACAGCTCAAACCTCAGCGTTTCCAATTCTTGCGTCGTGACCGCGTCTTTCACGGCCGCCACGCCATCGTTTAACAGCTTCGTCTTGGTCGGGTCGCGTTGGAACAGTTCCTTGTTTCGTATCATACTTGTCCTCCAGTGTGCAGGGTGATGGGCACGGCCAGGTAATTCCACCCGTCCCGGGCATCCAGCAGCCGATAGTTGTTGTTCTCGAATTCTCCCGGGAAGAAAAGCACCAGGCGCCCACGAATGTTCTGCTCCAGCTCCTTCAACACGAGCGACACCCGCGAAAAGCCGAAGAGGCTTGCCACCCCGCAGGCCGCCACCACGCAATTTTCGTCCGCCCGCGCGTCCGTCAGAACCTGCCGCAATTGCTCCGCCGCATAGTGCAGGAAATCGGTCTCCAGCTTTATGTTCAGGTCCGCTGGCGTCTCGAAATATTGCTCGCGGTATTCCGTCGCCGCCATCCACTTGGCGAAAACCGACGTGAAATCGAACTGAAGCCAGCCGTGCCCCGCGCCCGTCGTGGCCATCTCGAACAGCTCCAGCCGCGCCCGCAGCCGGCGCTCCTCGGTCTTCGGATAAACCACGAAAACAGTTTTTTGCGCGCCGGCCAGGTTCCGCTGCCACGGCGCTCCTATGTGCGCTTTATAGCTCGCTACCAGTTCTTCAATGTGACCCATGGATTACCTTCTTCTCTTGTTCAGTGAGGATCCCGTCGAACGAAACCACCGTCATCCCGCCCGATGCCTTCATCTCCAGAAAACCCAGCCGCCTGGCATCCATCGCCAGGAAAGTCAGTGCCCCTTCATCGCGATCCAGCGCGCGCGCAAACAGGGAATTGAACAAGGCCGGTCCCCGGGCGCCGAGCATGTAGCCCAGCGCCAGCGCGAAAGCCACCGCCCCGGCCGTCGGCTCAATCTTCCGCCGGCGCTTCCGGCCGCGCCCCTCCAAATGCCCGGATTGCGTCCAAGACGACGCCGTGTTCCGCACCACCTTGTCCAACGTCGCCTCATTCAAACGCCCCTCGACCGCCTGGCGAATCGCCTCGGTCACCCGCTGACGCGCAATTTCTTCCCCCTCCGACATGCCCAGAATCACCGGCGCTGTGGCACGCAACAGCGGGTCACGAGCCATCGCCGCCAGCAAGGCAAGCTGAGCGTGAGCGCGGTCCTCATTTCCCCAGAACAACCGCAGCAGCCGGAAGAGCGGCACGGCCGGGTCCAACGCATACAATTCCGTCAGGCGCTGTAGCGACAGCTTGCGCGTGGACGCGGTATGCTTCCCCAGGCAGTTCTCTTCCACCACCGCTTTGGCGTAATCCAGCCTCGTCGCCGACGCCGACCGGTGCAGCACCGTCGAAAGCTCGGCCAACATGATGGTCCGGCTCGTGTGCGTTCCCTTGTCGCCAAACTTGAAGCCAAGCTCCAGCCAGGCCGGCTTTACCTCACCAGCCTGCTGGCCACTCGTAAATATCGGGTCTCGATACATTCTTCTTCGCCTTCCGCAACGTTAAAAATTCGCCGGCAAACTAGCCGGCCAAAGTATGAGGATACATTTACGCCCATTTCCGAGAGCTGTCAAGCATTCCATCTAATCTTTTTTCTGGCGGGAGCTGACAGGTAATGGAAAACTTCTCTGAAAGCATATATATAATCATTTGCTAAACCCTATAATAGAAAACTCCGGCCGCTCCGGTTTTCTAATATATAAATGTTTTCTCTTGAAAACGTCGATTTATAACAATAAACTAAGCTCCGTAACAATTTTCTAAAAGAAATGCCAAATGGTAAATACGAAGGTTCCACCCCGGCTGGATACGACGCCCTGGTTGCCAGGTTCAACCTCCAGGTAATCCCAAACTGGCACCACTCGCGCACCAGCCAGTCAAACGTTCGCCAGACCCACACCGAGGACGGCCAGGTAATCGAGATCTATCCGCCATACCTCACACCAGAAGACTCCTTGGGTGGCCACCTGGAATTTGCCCTCAAATACGACGGCACGAACCTCGAAATCCTCTCGGCAATTTTTGACAAGGCCCCGGAAGAAGAACTGCTCGCCTATATCCGCTCAACGCCCACTGGCAAGTACGCCCGGCGTGTCTGGTACCTCTTTGAGTTGCTCATCGGCAGGCGCCTTCCGATCGAGGACCTCACCACCGCCAATTACGTTGACCTGCTCGAAGCGGATGAATACTACACCGCCGACCCCGTTCAGGTCCGCCGCCAGCGCGTCAACGACAACCTCCTCGGCGATGCCCGTTTTTCCCCCACTGTCCGTCGCACTGGAAAGCTTGCCGAGTTTGAGAAAAAGGACCTGTCGGCCAGGTGCCGGCAGCTTCTCGAGGGTTACCCCCGCGACATCTTGCGTCGCGCCCTGAGCTACCTCTACACCAAGGAGACCAAATCCTCCTTCGAAATTGAGAATGTCACCCTCGATGCCTCACGCACCGAGCGCTTCATCGCCCTCCTCGCCTCCGCCGAGAAGAAGGACTTTTTCGCCAAACCCGAACTGATTGATCTCCAAAATCGCATCGCGGACGAACGTTTTCGAGAGCCGGACTATCGCAAGACCCAGAATTATGTCGGCGAGTCCCTCGCCCGGAGAGAGAAAGTTCACTTCGTCTCACCCAAACCGGCCGACCTCGCCGCCCTCATGGAAGGAATGTTTGCGGCACACCGCCGAATGGAGGCCGGCAAAATCCAGGCCGTCGTCCATGCCGCCACCATCGCCTTCGGCTTCGTTTACATGCACCCCTTCGAGGACGGCAACGGTCGCATCCACCGCTTCCTCATCCACAACATCCTGGCCAGAGCGGGGTTCACACCCACGGGCGCCATATTCCCCGTTTCCGCCGCCATGCTGCAGGACAAGGAAGCTTACGACGCGGCCCTTGAGAATTTCTCCGTCCCGCTCCTCCCCCTCGTCGAATACACGCTCGACTACCAGGGACGCATGACGGTCCACAATGAGACCGCCCTGCGCTACCGCTTCATCGACCTGACGGCGCAAACCGAGGCCCTGTTTCTCTTCGTCGAACGCGTCATTGAAACCGACCTCGTCCAGGAGCTCGATTTCCTCCGTAACTACGACGCCGCCAAGTCCGCCATTCAGTCCATCGTGGATATGCCGGACCGCCTCATTGACCTGTTCATCCGCGTTTGCGTCCAAAACAAAGGCGTGCTCTCTGCCTCCAAACGCAAAAATCACTTCGACATGCTCACCGATGACGAGGTGGCGCAAATGCAGGAGGCGATCAAAGAATCGCATCTGGTCGAGTAGCTCGCATGTCCAACTCGACCCAAAGCGCCCTTGCCGGCCACGCCCACGCCGTCCAGCAGTACATCGCCTCCAGCCAGCCGCGTTACGCAACCCTCTCGGACCCATCGTCTGAATGCCATCCCATTCCTTGCTTCGGCAATCCGGGCTCGGCGCTCGCCGTCACTGTCGGACTGAATCCATCGGCCACCGAGTTCAAAGCCGGCAGGTGTTGGGCGGGCCCACTAACAGGCCCAGCCTTGGCCGACCGATGCACCGGCTACTTCTCCAAGACCGCGGCCAACCAATTGCACCCATGGTTCGCCCCGTGGTCCGATGGACTGGCCTCTCTTGGTCTTAGCTACGAGGCCGGCTCCGCCGTCCACCTCGACCTCTCGCCGCGAGCTACTCGCTCGGTCTCCAGCTTGCGAAAAGCCGGCGATCGCTCCCTCTTCCTGACCATGGTGGAAAGCGACCTCTGGGTTTTCTTCGCCACACTCCAACTCTGCCAGGGGGCGAAGCTCGTCCTCCTCGCCGGCTCTGTCACCGGCAAATACTACCTGAATGAATTTCTGCAACCCTTTGCCCCGGCTCACGGCCACTCCCTCGACCGCCCATTCAACCGCCGCAACCACCCGGGCAAAGGCAAGACCTCCTGGCACTGGCTCTCTGGCCCGAAGCGCCGGCTGCCGGTTTTCTTTTGCAGCAGTTCGCCATCTGATCGGCCCGCCACGCTGCTCCCTCAACGCATCAAAGCAAACGCGGCCACCTTGAAGGAACTCCTCAACGGCAGCAGCGAATCCGCCGCTCTGCCCGATTCCTGACTTCGGTAAGCAATCCACACAGGCGCGCAGTTGCCTTGAGAGTAAAACGCGCGCCTCCACCGCAAACCGACTCCCGATCAGTTCCAGAGCCAGTCCCGCTTCCCAGCCGCAAACGCCGCCACGCCTCTAGCTAGCCCTCCGGCCGGGCAGGCCCTCTTGGCCGCCTGCTAAGGCCGCCCGCGCCGCCAGGCCGTGTCGGATAGACAGCGTGGAAGCCCACCTCCGTAACAGTCGCTATTCCCCTCAATCCTTCAAATACTCATCCGATAGATTCGGATTCGGTTCAAACTTCTTGCGCTCATAGTAGATAGCTCTCTCCTCCTTCAAAATCTGCCTGTTTCGCTCCTCCAGGAGATTCCCTTTTTCACAAAGGGATGCCGACAGATAAAAGCGATGCCGATCCAGCCAGATCAGCACGCCAGCTGCCCGACTAAACGGATGCTTGGTCAACCCCAAAATCGCGTCCGCCTCGGTCTCCTTTGCTTTTAACTCCCGACGCGACACTCTCGGCATGAGTTCCGGAATCCACTCCGCCGTACCGTCCTCGGACACCACCACGACAAGACACGCCTTGCCGCGCTTCTCCATCTGCTTCCAGTACCGCAGGCTGGAATTATAACGAGCGCCCCGCGCCGGGTTACCGACTTCAACCGCCTCACCATCGAGGATCACGCCTATCGCGTGGCAGATTCCATCGGTGTCAATCATGACCGCTCCGTCGATGGCGGTAATACTTCCCAGCAATTCCGCCGTAACCTGCACAGGCACAATCCCGGTCGCTTGCGATGCTAAGCGCTTCGCCTCAGGCGCGGCCTCAGGCGTTATTACCAGCACCGTGCCATGCCGCTGCTGGCAGGCCGCTTCTGACAGTTTGAACAGCTTCTTCATCGAGTCCCGAGACTCGCCCTTGAATAGGCGTTCAGCGTCCTCGATGAACGAGGCTTCGCTCAGCGGCGGCAACGGTAACGCGGGATTGCCGTAAGCAACTCTCATCAGCTTATGCTCGGCATGCAGCAGTTCCCATTTATGGTGCCCGGTGAAACGCACCTTGAGTAAATCAGCTCCGGACTGGTCATAAGTTCCGCATAGTCTGCCAAACCCAGTGACCGCGTCCCCGTTGGTCAAAATCGCATCACCCGACCGGCTGATCTCCAGAAGTTTGCGGATGGCCCGATGCTCGTTCAAAGCGATCGGCCTCGCCAACGTAAGGGTCGGCTGAATGTTCTCGTGCCCGCTCCGCGCAATCAACATCTCTCCAAAGGAGGCGGCGCTTTCATATGTCAGCGACGCAATATAATTGCATGAATCGAACAACATATACAGGCCCCCAACTCCCCCGCCTGCCAAAACAGGAGCCTCCATTAATCGCGAACCAGATTTTCTCAGAATTTCGTCGGTCTCCGGACCATCCCATTCATCCACGAATTCAGGCTTCGGCACGTACAATGATGCTCGACACGCTCCTACTCCGGGCGACATTAAAAGGTGAAGTCTTTGTGGTACTTTGAGGCATGGGATATGAACGGTCGTCACTTCACGAATGGCGTCGGAGGAGAGCATTGCAGTTGAGCGAGGACTTGGGGCTGAGCCAGCGGGACATTGCCTTTGTGCTGGACGTAAGTGAAGCCATGGTCAGCGAGTGGATAACGGACGCGCGCCGTGAGAGCCATGAGCGACTTCGCTCCACGCCACATCTTGGTCGTCCCCCGAAACTGACTGAGGAGCAGCAACAGTTGATCCCGGACTTTCTCTGGCACGGTGCGGAGGCTTATGGCTTTCGTGGTGAGGTGTGGACAGGGCCGCGCGTGCGCAAGGTTTTGGCCGAGGAATTCGGTGTCTGGTATAGCCCGAGGCAAGTTGAACGGCTGCTGCAGAAACTGGGGTGGACGCCGCAGGTGCCGCTGGTGAAAGCCATTCAGGCCGACCCGGTGGCCATGGAGCAGTGGCGAGTAGAGGTCTGGCCAGAGGTCAAAGAGCGGGTCAGGAAGGAGCATCGAACCCTTGTCTTTATTGATGAATCTGGCTTCTACCTGCTGCCTGAAGTGGTCAGGACGTATGCCCCGAAGGGTTCGAGGCCGGTGCAGAAGGAGTGGCAGACGAATGACCACCTGTCGGTAATGGGGGCACTGACGCCCCAAGGCAGAATCTATTCGCTGGTGCGCCAGGAAGCGCTCAATGGTTTGGATACGATTGATTTCCTGATTCACTTGCTACGTGTGGCCGGAGAACGGTTGCTGGTGGTCTGGGATAATTCCCCTATTCATCGGCGCCGGGAGGTAAAAGAGTTCCTCGCTGCTGGAGCCGCCCGGCGCATTCACCTTGAGCCATTGCCTCCTTATGCCCCGGAACTCAATCCCGTCGAATGGCTTTGGGGTCATTGTAAAGGGGTCGAGTTGCGTAACCTGGCCTGCTTGGACCTGGAGGAACTGCACATGGAATTCCACCTTGCGTTGGGCCGGATACGCCAAAAACCTCATCTGGCAAAGTCTTTCTTCGCTGGTGCGAAGCTCATATTGTAAATCAAAAGCTTCAGCTATTTATGTCGCCCGGAGTAAAAATATACCCATTGCGGCTTCGAGCAGAGATGCAGGCACCCTGAACCTTTCATCGGCATGCACACCTGGCAACTCGTAGTAAGAGACGCCATGACGATGGGTGAGCCGAAGTACAACGCCGACATCGTAATCGGCCACAGGCATAAATCCCGAAAAGAAGAATTCGTTTTTTGCAGACGGTCGCCGCTCAGCAATTGCGCCCATCACTGCCCTTCTTTGAGCATCAGCCAATCTGCGCGCCTCTATAGACCGCTGATGCGACTCAGCCATCGCCATGACGTTCCGATCGGGCGAGATAGCCAGGAAGTGATTTGTGTCCTTGCGCACGGAAGCAAAAGCTTGCGGCTCGAATCCGCATTCCTCCGGCTCGAGACAAACCGGATGATTCTCTGGCTTCGCCGGCACATCCTCGCGAACCAATCCCAACAGGAACACGTCAACCTCCAAGTTGGGATCCAGGGCCTTGAAAAGGCGCTCCGCCGCTCGCTCGACACTGTGCTGAAAGTGCCGTTGATATCCCCACATGAATAATCTGATGCGTTCCATACAATTTGCCTCTCGGTCACCACCGGCTGCCCTCTTTACGCGGGCTTAACCCACACCCAAGTCGCGCAACGCTCTGGGAACCACCCGCTCCTCGCGGGCTCGGCCCCACTGCCACGCTCGATTCCGCCGTCGTCACCACCAATTGGTGCCAAAAATTCGAGCTTGGGGAAAGCCGCTTATGCTTTAGCAACGAATGCTTACAGCCGCCCCGGCCGCCTCCAACCGCGGCTATTGCTTAGGGCGAGCCGCCATCATCGTCTCTCTGCGACTGGTTGCAGTCTCTGGCCGAACCTGCGCGCCAACTTTTCGCGTCAAACTGCCGCCTCGCGCAGGAGTACGTCGGCTGGGAGTTTCTTCGGCAGCACGTAACGGTCATGCATCGAAGTGCACAGCCAGAATTACCGACCGCGCTAAGTTCAGTCTCCCCTTTCTATTTCAGATCGGGATATACAAGGGTCAATGCACCGTTGATGCACCCCCACTTCCTGATCGGCGATAATTGTGTCCGGAGGAAGCAGTTCGAGTTGCTCGGTCAACGGCATCCCACCAAAGCGGCCAACACCTCTCACGGGCGGGGGAGGATGCCACATGGCGCAAACAACTCGGCGACGACCGGCAGGAGATCCGGGACTGGGCCTGCCACGTCCATGCCCACCTCGCCATCCAGGCAAGATGACCCACCCCAGCGCCGCGCCGCCCGACCATTCACACCCCTGGTTGACAGCATGAACCCTCTCTAGGCAAGCAAACCTTCAAACCCTTCACCAGCGGATACGGGGAATATGAGGACATCTATGGGACGCTTGAGCTATTCCCTCGGAAACGCACCACAAATGCGCCAGACCCACCACGCCCGAAACCGACCATCAGAAGCCGTTACGTCGAAGGGGCCGTAAAGAGGCCAAACGGGCCCTCCTGCCCCGCACCTTTCATCACCTGGCACAAATCCCAAGTTGGGCTCAGGCCGCAGCGCGTCACCCGGCCAGCCCAACAGAGGACTCACAAATGCCTCAAATGGCTCGGCGCCTCGTCAGCCATTATTCCTGAGCCAAATCAACAAACCCGCAGTGTTGGGGTGCCAGTCCTTGCGCCTCTTGCACCTTGGCGGGCAAGCGTACTCACAGATCACCCAGCACTCCTGTCCGTTGGCAAATGTGATTTTGTAACAGGGCCATCCAGATGGGCCGTGTTCCCACTTCAGCCCTGCCGTTTCGACCGCCTGATGGAGTAATTGGTAATAGCGCCGAACCGCTGTGGTGGCGCTGGTCTCAGGCCAGAGTTCGATGCGCTTGATCAACCGGTGCAGTTCTTGTCGCAGACGCAATCGTGATGCGGTGTCCCCATTGCGAACCAGTTCTACAAAGCTAGAGCGATTCTTGCTGGGCTCCGTGTGACTATCTGCCGAAGGACTGCTGCCAGATTCCAAGTCGGTCAGTTCTTTCTGGAGCCGTTCTCGGCACGCTTCCAACGATTTGATTTCCGTCGCGAGTTGTGCCGAAGCATCGGCTTGCGTCAGTATCGTGTTGGCGGCCATGAGGAGCTTGAGCTCGATTTCGCGGATATTGGCTTCCAGCGACAAGCGGGCACTTGCCCGGCTGCCGTCGGAGGGTTCCGCCAACAGGGTATCCCAGTCAATGTGGGCCAAATTGGCCAAGAGGCTCTCTTCAAACGCGCGATATGCCCAGCGATGTCTGACCCCGCCGTAGTAGCAGCTGGCGTTCATCAGAAAATTGTTTCGAAGCACCATCTTTTCTTTTGTTTCGCCGTCCCACGCCAGACCGATGAACAGGTTGGTGTCACCATGCATCGCTCCGCCAAGCGTGGCAGAGGAACGGTTGGCAGCGTGGAATGTTTCCAAGGACACTATTGCTGGAAAATAGTTCCGGTGGGGCTCGCCTGCGGGTACACGTTTGCCCTCCTCCATCTTATGTGGCTGAAACTCACCGATGGCAGCGCGGTTTCTCAGCACATCCACGACCTTGGTCACCGTCCAAGTTGTGTCCTTGCCCCAGGCGGCCAGTCCAGCCTGATTGAGATCGTCCACGATCATCTGAGGCGCATATCCGACCCTGGCCAGCCGAAAAATGGCCCGCACAGCCGAAGCCCTGCTTTCATTGATCAGATAGCGAGTTCGATCTTGGCAGAGGGTCAGCCAGGGAGGACATCTTTTCGTGAGTTTATGGGTTTCAAGCCTTGAGCGCTTCATTGACCAGGCTGCGGCTATCCGACTCCCCTTCTTCCTGGATTCCTCTTGGGCGCGAATCATGATGGCCAGCGAGACGATGAGTTCCAAAGGATTCGCATTCACCGAGGCGACGGTGAAATGTTTCTGGTCAACCAAGGTCACGACTTCGACACCGGCTTTTATGATTCTCAACAGCAACGACATTTGTTCGAGCACCGTGTTGCGCGACAAGCGGTCGAGGGATTCCACGATCAGGACAGAGTCAGGCGCCACTTTACCATTGGTCACTTCATTGAAGAAACGGCCGAGACCGCCTTGGGCCAAATTCTTGCCGTGGTAGGCGGAAACGCCTTCATCAGCAATGATGTCCGCAATCGTCCATCCCTGCTCCTTGGCGTATGCTTCAGCGTTTTCGATTTGGCGGTGGAGCGAGGTCCCCTTAGCTTGAATTCCAGTCGAATACCGGGCGTATATGTGCGCAATCTTCACTTCGATAGCCTGTTTGGCCTGCTTCTAAGTTATTGGCGACTCGCCACTTATCCGAATATCGCACTCCCGATGCACCCATGAAGAAGGGAGTCGCAGCGATTATCGCCAGAGAGCTTCTCGCCTGCCCTTGGAGCCATGTCGCTCATGGGGTTTGGGAATCTTCCGCCTTCAATTGCCCTGGGGCTGGGGTTTCAGAGGCCGCGCCGCTCCCGGTTGCTTCCGGCAAATGGATGACAACACCCAAGGCGGCGGCTTTGTCCTGCTTTTTGGCGTCGCGCCGCTTGAGCCGGCTCCGCTCGCACAGCACCCAACGTTGTTGGTTGTTGGCAAAGGTTATTCGGTAGCAGGGCCACCGGCAGGGGTCCTTCTTCCAGGTCATCCCGGCCGCCTGTACTGCCTCTGCCAGGATTGGCTGGTACTCCTCGAGGCCAGGACAGCTCGAAGGTCTGGCCCAAAGGTCGATGCGTTTGATGAGCACCCTCAGTTCCTGGCGCAGCAATTGTCGAGAGCCAGGATCTCCGCTGGAAACCAGATTCAGGAATTCAGTGCGACTCTCCAGCATGGCCTTGCGGACTGCGGCGTGCTGGCTGTCTTCGGGTTCCAGAGCGGTTATTCGCCCTGTAAGCTCTGCCTCTTGCTGCTCAAGATTCCTCACCGCCTGTGCCAACGTCGAGGATGCTAGCGCGTTCGCAGTAATAAAGTCCACAGCGCGCTGGAGTTTGAGCTGCACATCCTTGAGCTGTGCCTCCAGCCGCCTCCGCTCGGCGGCCTGGCCCGTGTCTGATGGGTCCGCCAGCAGCGCTTCCCAATCCAGTTTCTCCAGATGCTGAAGCACCGAGGCCTCGAAGAGGGAGTAATTCCAAGAATTGGAGGCTCCTCCCTTTTCAATAGCCGCACTATACAGACGTGACAGAGCCGGGTCATAAGTGCCGCCATTCCACATTGCATGGAAGCGCATGGGGGCGCCGCTTTCGCCATCGTAGGCAAACCCCGTAAACAAGTTGGAAACTGAATTCCTCTTGTTGGGTCGGACCGGACGGGCGGTCGTCCCTTTGTTGATGCGGTAAAAGGTTTCGGCGCTGACTATGGCCGGGTAATAGCCCAATTGGGTGGGACCCTCGATGTGTCGCGTGTCTCTAGACGGCCTGGTTTTGGGCTGGAATTCACCAAGAACAGCACGATTACGGAGTATTCTCCGGACGTAATCGCGATTCCACCACTTCCCGCAACTCCATGACTTGATGCCTTGTTGGTTGAGTTGTTTGCAAATCGTGGCAGACCCCAGACCTTGTTCGGCCAGTTTGAAGATCAAAGTTACTACCTCGATACGCTCAGGGATGGGTTCAAAGTGCCTGCCGTCCGGGGCGGGCTTCAGCCAAAGAGGACACTTGGAGGTTAGCTTGCGGTTGCCGGCGGAATTGCGCTTTGCCTTCCAGGCTTCTTTGAGGCGGAATGACTTGGTCTCGGACTCTTCCCATCCCCGAATCATCAGGACGATGGAGATAATCAGTTCAGTCGGGTTGCCGTTGATGGACTCGCGAGTGTAGGACCGTTCATCCACCAGCGTGACGATTTCGATGCCCGCATTCAGAATGATCAAGAAGAGACTGAGCTGTTCCGTCACTTGATTCCTGGAGAGCCGATCGAGCGATTCAACCAGCAGCACCGATCCGGGCTTCACCTTCTTCATGTCGATGGCTTTAATGAAGGCTCCCAGGGCGCCCTGTTGAAGATTAGCCCCACGAAAGCCCGAAATGCCTTTGTCAGTTAAGGTGCGATTGATGCGGAGGTTGTGTTTCTTAGCGTAATCGTCGGACAAGTTTAACTGACGCCGCAGCGAGTCACCGGAGGCCTGAATGGCGGTTGAGAACCTGGAGTAACTGATAGCCTCTCGCGGCTGTCTTTCCGCCTCAGAACGCGGCTGGTTCTCTGACGCCGCGCTGGAGGGCGTGGAGGACCGATTTGGATGCGAGCCGTTCGTGTTCACTCTCTAAATGACCCCGGCCATCATGAGCGGACCGGCCAGTTAGCTTTTAATTTGACCAGGTTCTCCTAGTCTCATATCTGGCTGCTTCTCCAGCAGGTCCGCTGCAATTACCAGAACGATATCTGCACGAATAGACGGCTGTGCAGCATTCTCGATGGCCGTTTCGACATTCCGAAACCGACCCACGTGTGTAGTGCTAAACTGTTGCGGTCCGTCCGGCAGGGAGGATCGATGACAAAGGAAAAGATGAACCTCGCCAGAATCCATCGCGGCTCCCGAGTTGGCGCTTTGGCGGTGAGCCGCGAGTTTCCGCTCTTTTCGCGACGGGCGAGCTTGGGTTTCAATTGGCTGAGTTCCCAACGGGCTCATGCCCTGCATGGGGGGTTGTCGTTGCGATTCGGGTACCGGCCATGCTGTTGATCCGGTTTCAGGCGGATTACTGAGCGCCAGTCGGTCCGGAGAAGCTTTCGCATCTATGGTTTCATTCATGGTTCCTCCTTCTCTTGCGCCGCAGTGGTCGAATAACCTCTTCCGGGTTGTGAAGCGTGCGCCTGTCATTCCCCGTGATGAGGAGGAATATATTGGCGGACCGCGGGTTCCGCCCTCGGGGTGCGCGGTCGTGCTCTTGCGGCGCTTCTTGCCTTCTCCTGGCGCCTCGGATCCGGCGCCGTCGGTCACGTTCGGACTGCTTCATTCCTTATCCATTTTAAGACTGGGGAGGGTGCGTTTTCCGGGGAAAGTGGAGGCAAGGCAAGACTGCTTCTTGCCAAGGAACGCAGTCGGATCTCCAACCAGAGGCGTGCGATGAACGGGCACAAATGCCTCTTACAAACACTATGCGGCGCGGTTTACAGGAAAAGAGGACGAACGACCATGCGAACTGATAGTGGGCACTCGTTGTTGTGGCGCCAATTCCGGCGACGCTTGGACTCAGGCCAGTGCATCGCCCTGACGGAGGGAATCCATCTCACTGTCAGAGCATGGAACCAAATGGGGGAAGTGGTCTGGTACCGCGGAATCTACGTCTCAACCCATCGAGGAGTCGCCCCGACCGAGAGCAAATAGATTTGGTGTCTCCATCGCCTCCTCGGCCGATGGAACCAAACCATACCGGCGGTGGTGAAGGGCACCGGGTTTTGGACTGCGCAAACCACCGTGCAGATGGCAGAGGCGCCATCCTTGCCGGGGGGCGTCACTCGATATACGCCTCGGCTGACAGACAGACGTCCTCCAACCTGCCTTGGCGGAGTAAATCCAGTGGTCGCTTGCCTTTCAAGCCGCGCTGGGCTTGAAGGAAGAAAAGGATTTTCCCCCACGCATCCAAGCGCTGACCGCGATTGAGCGTTTTGAGCCCGCCTCCAAGCCCGCAAGTACACGGCTACGCCGGTCGAACTGCCAGCGTGGAAACCGCGCCGCTTGCCTGCTCCCTTCGCGCCACGCGAGTAGTTGGCGCGCTTCAAGCCGCTTCAACACCACCGTCTTGGAGATGCCGAGCAAGCTGGCCACCTCCCTCGCGGACAAACTTCCCCCTTTTGCTTCGGCAAGCTGCTGCCGGGCCGCTAGGCCACGGGCCAGTGCCAACGCGAGTTTGTCCTGGCGCGAGGGCTGCGGACCGGTTGAGAGCTCAAAGGCCACACGCGCCAACCGTGCAAGCACAGCCAGCCCGTGAGTCCTGTGCCGCGGATCACACTGGCAAACTCGTTCACTACAGCTTGCTCGTGTGCGGGCAGTTCCATCGTGCCACTACGGCTTACTCTCTTCTCCGGGGTCATTGACGCAAGCTGAGGTGCTCCGGGGAATTGAAAATGCTCATGGAACCAGCAGTGCCTCCGGGCATTGCTCCCAGTAGCCTCGGCCCCATCGCGTGCCTCCGTGGTTGAAACGTTTCTCTACTCATTAGCTCTGCGCCGGAGCGGGCACCAGTCGGGCTGTCGATGCTCAGGTCCGATGGGCCTTCCCTGCTGCTGTATCAAGGCATCAGTTTCAACGGCAAGCCGCGCCTCTTCGGGGTCGGATGGGTTGCACCAAGGTCATGGGCTTCCGGGTGCATACACTTGTATTCACCGCTAGCGAAGTCAGGACCGTAAACGGCATTAACGAAACGAAGGTGCTGGCACGGGTGGCAATAGCGCTCCGTGTGCTTGGCATGTATCATCCTCGCCTCGTCGTTGCCTGCGAAATGGCTTTTCACACCGCCTCAGATCGCCGATGGGTTCGTCAGTCCAAGCTGAATAATTCCCGTCGTAACGCGGGGCAGCGCTTCCACACATCCCATTCCTCATCTCGCGACAAGGTGTGCCAGAGGTTTGGCTGAAGGGCCAGATTCAAGACAAAACGCAGATCGTCCCAAACGGTCATGCGCCCGCTCGGACTGGAGATTTCATGGGCAAAGGCGGCGCAAAGGAGCCCTTGGTCAAAAGTGAGACTGGTGATCATGAAAGGCCCCATCTCTCTGTTCTCCAGGTGCCGTGGCAACTGCTGCAGCCATCGGGAAGGCAGTTCCTCCAGCCCATGCGGAATCATGCCCGCGCGTTGGGCGAAGAATTGGCGCGCCTCAACAAGGATGTCCTCTCGCCAGGAATCTGGCCCGAGCAGTTCAGCGGCAGCCGCCAGGACAGCGGGGGTGATCCTTTGTCTGAGGCCGCAGGCGAGCAAGAGTGCCTGGACGTGCCCGGCGGAACCCAAGCGGGCGATTTCTGCTGGTTTCATGGGCCAAGGCTATCGGCGGCGTTTCTTGGCGCGGCACGTTGCCGCGACGAAACCAGCGTAATTGTTCTGCCGACTGCCGACGGTGAAAGCCAATGACGCACTTTCATCGGCTGCTTGTTTGACGACATTTGATTTTCGTCCATGCTGACCGCAGCTTCGCTCGCTCTGCTTCCAACTTTGCCGCCAATCGGCGCAACTCGTCGGCCATGTGCTTGGCTTCACTTGGTGTCAGCCGGCACCGGACCTGTTCGGCGCGTTCATCCTGAAGCTGCACCAGGACAGATCCCTCACCTTTGAGTTTATTTGCCCTCCGCTTGCCGTGCTGCCTGATAATTTCGGGATTCTTCGAATAATCGTAAGGCGGGCTCATCCCGACACTGTAGTGGGCGCCTGTGTGACGCGGGTAGGAAGATAGATGGAAGTGCAGCATCTCTAGTCATTCAAATGCATTCACACGCATCAAGTCCCCCGTCCTCGGTCAGCGCTCCCCCAACTGAGGGAGCTCATCCGCCCGCCATTCCTGGTCCAACCGCAGCCACTCGGGATGCAGGTCGGGCCAGAAGGAAGCGCGCTTGAGTGGGCGTTGGAAATAATGGGAGTCAAACGCCAGATGCGGTTGCATCTGGTGCATCGCCAGGCCGGCAAATTCAAGTTGATCTTCCAGGTCGGTGCCCTTGCGGAACTCGACGTTGTTCCAGAGGTTGAACACGCCCATGAACCAGTCCAGTTGCTGGTGGTAATAGCTGCGCATGAACTGCGGGCCGAGAGTTTTCTCCGACCCGGACTGCTGATTGGAAAGGCAAAGGTTGCCGCCCAACCACGAATGCGTCAGGTGCGTGGCCAGCGGATAGACCTCGAAATCCGGACCTTGGGCCAGCTCGTGAACCAGCCGCATGAAGTTGGAGTAGTAAGGCTCAATCCGCTGGTAGAAGTTGTAGCCCCGAATCGCCGCGTGCCGGGTCTTCAGGGTGAAGCTGGTCAAATTGCCGGGATGGTCCATCTCCAACTCCCATGCCGTGAGCACGATGGCAAAGACGGCCGTTTGCATCTCGACCGGGAGTTGGAACGGCAATCCGTCATGAGTGACCACGCCGCGAGCGAGGCAATGGAGATCCTGGAAAGCTCCGCGGTCCATTTTGAGGGTGCGGTTTAATTCTGCGTCCAGCGTGGCATACGCACGGGTTTCGGAAACACGCGCCTGTGTCAGTTGGCCGTTGGGAAGTATCGTGCTGCCCAGAATCCGCTGCTGCAAGGTGATGTCCTCTACCGGATTGGTTAAGGCATTAAAGGGGTAGCCGTAGAAATAATCCGGTCCCTCAAACCTGGCAATCTTGCCCCAAGGGTCCGGCGTCCCATCAATGAGTGGGAAGCTGCTGCCTCCCACCCATGGAAGGAGATCGGAGAAGATCGGCGCCGGCGCGCGTTGCGCTGAACCGAGCGATGCATCTGGGTAAAGGTAATTGGCTGGGAACAACTGCACCGGCCCGGCCCATCGCGAGAGCGCCGCAAAATAGTGGAACGCCTCGTCCAATTTGATATGAGGCGCCAAGCTGTAGCCAAGCTGCGGGGTGACATAGACCAGCGCGGTATGGACGCCGCGCAGCGTTTTGGGCCGCAACTCATTCCAGAGTTGGTAATGGTAACGCAAGTGCCGGGCGTTGATGGCGATGCCGGTTGCTTGGGATGGGCTTTGGAACCAGGGAGATAGCGCCAAGAGGCTGTTCTCCGACGGCAAACTCTTGAAAAACGGGAGTTGGGGCACGGCCCGGATTTGTGGGGTGTATTCCCAGTTCTCCAGCTCCGGCCGGGCCTTACGGCCGACACTGGCGACAAGACACTTGTCGGCATGCCAGCCTGCCGGAAAGACTGTATCGGTGAGGCGTTTACGAAATCCCATTCGAGGTGGCCATGGGCTATGCGGAAAAGGCATACGACCTGCCATTTGCGACCACCAGGTTTCGGTTCGCCATCGAGTCCTGCGACAAGAGCCTCCTCCCGATCACATTCCGGGATTTTCCGTCCGGAAGCTGTGGAGATGCCGCATTGCTCCTGGGCTGCTACCTGCGGGAGCGAGGTCTGGGTGAATTCGAGCACGTCACCGGAGAGCGTGGCGTTGCCGCGGATGGGACCTGGCAATCGCACGCCTGGCTGGAGCGGAACGGCGTTTTCGTGGATATCACCTCGGACCAATTCAACGAACTTGCCGAATCGGTGCAAGTTGGCCATCAACGGCACCGCCAGAACACATTCGAGGTCACCGGCCGGCATCGCGCCGACTTCAGAGCCTACGACGAGCGGACCAGCTCGATCCTCGAAGGCGCCTACAAAAGCATCCTGGGCCAATTCCTGAGCCCGAAACCGGCCGCTGGCAAATAGGGGGGAGACGTGGGGAGGCGCCGAAACGACGATCTCGAGGGGCTCATCGGCCCAATAGCCGTCCTGCTGTTTCTATTCGGCGCCGCCATTAGCCTGTCAAGTGGGTCTGCGCAAGGCGGGTGGTCGTCGCGGCCCTCGCATACATGACCTGCGGCATTACTTTGCCATACGCACGCTTCTGAACTGGTATCAGTCTGACGTCGATGTGGAGGCGCACCTGCCCGAGTTGGCCACCTACCTGGGTCACGTGCATGTCCGTGACAGTTATTGGTACCTGTCGGCGGTGCCCCAACTCCTGAAACTGGCCACGCTGCGCTGGGAACGCGCGGAGAAAGGAGGTAAATGAGAACCCAGCTCACCTTTTGCGAACTGCTGCAAGCCTACTTTACCGAGCGGCTCATGCAGGAGCGGGGCGCCAGTCCCCGCACGATTGAGAGTTATCGGGACACTTTCCGTCTATTGATTGCCTTTGCCCACCGCTCCCTGAAAAAACCTCCGACGAAACTCACCTTTAACGATCTGGACGCGCCGTTTGTCCTTCAGTTCCTCGGCTACCTGGAAAAGGAGCGCGGCAACTCGCCGCGCAGTCGGAACGTCCGCCTGGCAGCGATCCATTCCTTCTTCCACTACGTCGCCCTTCAAGAACCGTCTGCCGCAGGCGTCGCGCAACGTGTCGTGGCAATCCAGAGCAAACGTTGCCCAAAGAAGCCCGTGGACTTTTTGACGCGGACCGAAAGCGACGCGCTGTTGGACGCGCCGGATCAAACTACCTGGTCAGGGCGACGTGACCGGACTTTGTTACTGGTCGCATTGCAGACCGGCTTGCGAGCCTCAGAGTTGATCGGGCTTCGGTGTCAGGATGTCGTGCTGGACCTCGGCGCTCACGTCCGCTGCACTGGCAAAGGACGCAAAACGCGCTGTATCCCATTACGCAACGAGGTTGTTGCCGCCTTGCGCCGCTGGTTGAAGGAACGCAGCGGACAGCCAACCGATGCGCTTTTTCCAAACGCGCGCGGTCAATCGCTCAGCCGTGATGGGATCGAATACATTCTGTCTCAGCACCTGAGCACCGCAAAGGTAAAGTGCCCGTCCCTGAAAACCAAGCGTGTCTCCGCCCATGTCCTGCGCCACAGCACCGCAATGAGTCTGCTCCAGAGCGGCGTTGATCGTTCCGTCATTGCCTTGTGGCTGGGGCACGAATCCATGGATACGACTCAGATTTACCTGCATGCGAACCTCGAACTGAAAGAATCCGCGCTGGCCAAGACGACGCCATTCAAAGGGCGCAACGGTCGTTATCGTCCACCGGAGCAGCTTCTGACCTTCCTCCAGAGCCTCTGATAATGCCGAGTTGTTGAAGACAAAAACTGGGTGATTCCTCAGAAAATCGAGAAATCACCCGGTCAACTCGGCATTATTCAGAGCCCGGCCCAATATCCCTGCTCGTTGAGGGCGTCGGCGATTATTTGTTCTGGCTTGGGCGGAGGTGGTGGCGTTTTGGACATAAATCACATGCCGCTTTCGAGCCCTAGCCACGCGCTGCACGCCGCGTCGGGTGTGGGCAGCACGTGAGCGAACGCCTCGCTCAGGAAGTTCTCCTTCGGGGCGTGGCCGTCCCTCGGATGAAAGCGGAAGAGCGCGTTGAACAGATTCGGCGTTGATTCATTCATCGTTTCGACGGCAACCATAGCAAGGAATGCAATTGGAGGCCACGGCAGATCGCGAGGAGATCCCCGATTCGGTTCCCCCAACTACCGCTTCAGGCTACGCCTTCCGCTTAGGATGCACGCCTTGAGGGCCAGGTCTGAGGCACATCCGTTTGATCTCACCAACGCCTTCACCGCTCCATCAGCGAGCGTCCACGTTTATCGGATCGGGCCAAACGAGCGGAATTCCCGTGGATCCGCTGGTCCGGGCAGCGAGGGCCTCCTAATTTGCCAGGCGGTGACTGTTCCCCGAGCAGCCGCGGCAAGCCACCTGGCCTGCTGTGGTCAGGTTTTCGCAAAGGGTCCCGGCAGGGGCTCGCCATCTTTCGAGCCACCATCAACTCTCCGGCTCGCGAAGTTGCTAAACCTCGAACCGGTGGTATCGTGAAACCTTGAAGGCTCTGGAGCAAATTGTTAACGATCTGCACCCAGGCACCCCCCTACGGGGGCGCCAGTTGCGCCCAGCGCCACCATCCACCCTCGACGAGATCCTGAGTCCCATCCCGTACACGGACTTCCTGAGCTGCTATCTGCGAAAGGAGTTTTGCCACATTCCGGGTGATAGAGGTCGCTTCAGGTTGCTTCTTCCATGGACGACCCTGAGCCAAATCCTTCACGAACACCGACTGGACTACCCCCGGCTTCGCCTAATTCGAAACGGCGAAACCTTACCCCCGCAGTCGTACATCGATTATCTGACCGATCGGCGTGGGGCACGGTACACACGCGTGCGAGCTGACGGCCTCGAAAACGAACTTGCGAGAGGCGCGATGCTCCACCTTGCGGCGGTTGACGAGTTGAATCCTGAGCTTGCCCGACTCGCTGAATCTATCTCCTCTAAACTTAAGACCACGGTGATGGTCAATGTCTGCGCGGGCACCCACAACTCCCGTGGATTTGCCACACATTGGGACGGTCATGACGTGCTCGTACTGCAGGTACACGGAAGAAAGCACTGGCGCATTTACGGGATTACCCAGCCCAGCCCCTTGCGCATAGGCGTTGGCATGGATGCAGGTCCCCAAACTGACAAGCCAACGGTTCCGGTCTGGGAAGGGACGATCGAAGAGGGAGACTTAATTTACCTCCCCAGAGGCTGTTGGCACTCGGCCGAAGGAACAGCCGACCCCACGCTGCACCTCACGGTAGGAATCATTAATCCAACCGGCCACGACTTCCTGACCTGGATCCGTGACACGCTCCTCGAGGAGGAAGTTTTCCGCGCGGATCTACCGGACCTCGATGCGCCCGCGGTGAAAGCCCAGCACGTTGAGGCCTTGCGCACCGCACTCGCATCCAAATGCACCGTTCAGGCCATGGAACAATTCCTTGCCCTAACCCACGAAAAGAGGACATCTCGTCGTCGGGTGACTTTTCCGACCAGTGACACCAACGCAGACGCTTCAGATCCAAAGATGGGCATCAAATTAACATGAACTCAATTCAGGCGATAGCAAAGCGCGTCGAAGAACTCGATCTTCGGCCGATCAAGGTCAAACTCATGGACCCGCACAGCGGCGAAGGATGGACCGAGGAATACACCGACAAGGTGGAGATTTGGTACCGTCGATTCCTGGCCCTTTCATTAAAATACCCCCAGAAACTGCTCGTCGTGAACGACGCGGTGGACACCTTTTGGCACTACCACATCTTGGACACTAGGAAATACGCTGACGACTGCCAGCAGGTGTTTGGCCATTTTCTTCACCACTTCCCGTACTTCGGCATGCGCGGCGAGGAAGACGCCCGAAACCTCCAAAAATCTTTCGACGACACGATGGACCTAATGAAGCAAGAGTTCCTCGAGTCACTGGAGGACGCATTCGGAAGCCGCTGGGAAAGCCAAAATCGTCCGACCCGCACCGAACAACCACGTTTCAAGGGCGCCAGCTGCTCCGACTGTACTGCGGGCCCCAGCCAAGCCGCAGCGGAGGACGGTGCTCATATTTTCCTGAGAGAGCGCCCGACCGAGCCGGTGAGAACCGCTTAATCAATCTCGAGGGCCATCGCCAGCATGCCCAATCGGCCCCGGCCGCATTGGAACAAGCAATGTCCAGCCGTGAACCTCGGAAACAGTATCCTCAGAAAACGCGCGGCAGCCAATTTCTCCCAACGAGGCCAAGGCCGCTTAAAGTGTTCCTTTTGGAGCTTCAGCAGTTCATCGCGACCGGTTGTGAGCACGCGCAGATCTTAAGCATTTAGACGCCTGCTCTCAAGCCACCGAGAGGAGCTGCTTCCGCCGCACCCAGGTTTGCTTGCCAGCGCGGATTGATGGAAGAAGACCGGGCACAACTTAATGACACCGGCAACGCGGCAATCGTCAAAGCCGACAGGGGACCTACCAATTTACGAAGCAATAATGCAAACAACTCCTGCGAATCGCTTTTTCGCCGAGGTCCTGAGAGAATCAGGCCGTATGAGCAAGACAGTTCTAATTACCGGTGCGTCCTCCGGGATCGGCTTGGCGACGGCCAAACTCTTTCTGGCCAAAGGCTGGAATGTTGTCGCAACCTTGCGCAAGCCCGCCATGGACTCCCAGGCCCGGCTGCCAGGGGCCTTGGTGAACCGCCTTGATGTGCAGGACCGGCTCAACTCGGCTGCGGTATTTCGTCGGCGAGGACGTTGGAGACTTCGTCCAGGCGAAACGCGAGAAATCCGACCAGGATTACTTCAAGTTCATGCGGGCACGTTTCTCATCGTGATCGCATGTGACGGGTGGTTCGAGGAACGTTCACACAAAACCCGGGTTCCAAGTTGCAAACGTCGCGAAACATGTTTACAGGCAGTGAACGCTGCTGTAAGCTTACACTATGCAAACGTTGGGCGAGTTCATCCGTAAGAAGCGAGACGAGGCAGACATTTCCCTGCGTGAGCTCGCTCGTCAGATTGGGATTACTCCACCCTTCCTTTCCGATATTGAGTTGGGACGGCGTAATCCGTCGGAAGCGGTTTTGGCCAAGATCGCTGAATTTTTCAAGGTCCCGCTCGAAGAACTTCGAAAATTCGATTACCGAGGCTCCCTTGCCGACCTCAAGCGGTTGATCGAAAAGGACCCGAATCTGGGTTTCGCGTTCCGGACTGCCATCGACGAGGTGAACCAGGGCAAAGTGACCACGGAGGAATTGGCGAAGAAACTATCGGAAAGCGGAGGGTAGATGCAGCGCTTCAGATCGTCGACTGGTCCATTTGAATACCAATTGAGGTTCTCCCCCGAGGAGATCGACGAGATGTGTTTGGAAGCGCTGACCAAAGCAGGCTGTCTGCCCAAGTCACTAGAGGCCGTCCGCATAGATCGGTTTCTGGAAAAACATTTCACCCAGAATCTTCTGTACGATGATCTCGGGCCGGGCGTCCTGGGTTACACCGCGTTCAATCCCGACGGCTCCATCCGTTGCGTGGCGGTCTCCTCCCAGCTGGAAGATGGTCGATCTTGCTCGGAACGGCGCCTCCGAAGCACCCTGGCCCATGAAGGCGGCCACTGTCTGCTCCATCCGTGCCTGTTCATCCAGACAGAAGGCCAGACCTCGTTCGGTGCCGACCAGGCAAACGTCTCGCTCAAGGAGAGGCGCTTCCTGTGCCGGGACAACGACGTAGACCCAGGCACAACCCGGCAGCAGACTCGCCGATATGACGGGCGCTGGTGGGAGTGGCAAGCGAATAGAGCCATAGGGGGCTTTCTCTTGCCCAAGCATCTGGTTCGCGCGGCGATCGAGCCGTTCGTAAAGAAAACGCTCGTGACCGGCAGCCCCATGCTTCCGGCCGCCAACCGGGAGAGTGCGGCGCGTGAATTGGCCACCATTTTCGAAGTCAATCCTGCCGTAGCCAGGATTCGATTGTCAGAGATGTTCCCCGAGCAAACTGGCAATCAAATAGAGTTCTAGCCCAATCTTCAAGAAATATTCTATTCTGTAAGTGGCTTATTACAAGCCACTTGTACTCATATATCGCAACGGCAGGCAGTTTTACACTTGCAGTGTATGCTTACAAAGCTTATATTGCCTAAATGACACTTGGGAAGTGCCAAAAGCAGAAAGGACATCGGTGAAAGACGCACTTGGAATGCGCGGCCTCCGCGGCCGCAGCGAAGACGGCAAACTCCGTGACAAGCGGGATGACACGCACATGGGAACGATCGAGCGCAAATACGGGCGGGACTTCGGAGTCCGGTCCGATACGCACCTCGGCAATTTTTTGAAGGAGCGGGGCATTGATTCCCTGCACCAGCTAATCGATCGCAACACCGGAAAGAAATAATAGCCATGCCAACCACTTTTTACAACGACCCAGTGACTCGCCCAGTGCAGCCTCCGCCATTCGGACCGGTCGGCCTGCGGGAACTTTTGACCAGCACACGGCAGGGCTACGCATGGACGCAGGGAATCCATTTGTACTCAGAGTTGAGGCCCGTCGAAGGGCTGCAGATGGCGGAATCGGAAGAGGAGGCGCAAAGCTTCCTGCAGGTAATCGAGGATTACACGCATGCCGGCGTTCAGGCCGCCGCACTGTTCGATTTGGAGTTGCTCGAGGTTCAGGGAACCGTACTACACTTCCATTTGGAAGGCGGACTTGACCGGGATGCGTTCAAGAAGGCGATGGCGTTCAGCTACAGCTTCACTCGCGTGCTGTATGAGACCCTCGCGGACGAGATGGATGACGAATGGCATGGCTTTGCCATCTGCATGGACCACGGCCCCGCGATCATCGTGCGCCGCGGCCACACGTCGAATTCGTCTGCGGTTTCCTTGAGCGAGGCGGCAAACAAGCCGGCAAAGCGCCTGCTGTATGGCCGCACTGAGGCCGGACACGCCGAGTATCCCAAGGCATGGGAAGGCAAACAGTCCGATGGCTGGTCCGCGGTTAACCTGCGCGACCGGGAGAAGGCGCCCTTGTTCGACGAGCGCCAGACTGCACCGCTGGAGACCAAGCTCCGCCAGCTCGTCAATGATTACCGCCAGAAGCGCCGTGCGTTGCCCCTCATGGCCGGCGTACCATTCATTCAGGCAAGCGCGATGGTGGACGCAGGCAGCTTCACCGTGGACAACCCGCTGCGGGTTCAGGCGCTCTGCATGCGCGCGGACCTCGATGGATTCAGCAAGCAGGTCAGGGCCGCCTTCCAGCAGGGCGAGGAAGCGGTGGAAGCGATCGCCAAAGGCTTCGTGAAGATCATGGAGTTCGGCGACTTCTTCGAAAAGCAACACCCGGGGTGCATTCGATTGCCCTGGGCAGGCGACTGCGCAACCTTCCTGTTCCCGGTCGGTGCTGACTCGCACTCGTTCCGCGGCAAGAACTGGATCGAGCTGGTCGAGCAGTGGCAATCATTTGCATCGGGAACGGACGAAGGCAGGCTGAACCGGTGGGGGAAGATTTTCGCCAACGTAGCGTGGGCGGTAGGAATGACCTACGCCGACACGGGCAACTGCCTGGTCGCCCCCATCCAGACACTGGAGCGCAGGTTCCTGACCGCCGCGGGGGCCCCGCTGAGTGTAGCGCTTGCCGGACAGAACCTGTGCAGGGCGAACGAAACCGTCATCCACAGTTGCGATCACCAGGCGCTGTATGCACCTGTCCGCAAGCTCTTCGACAAGCTGGAGGGGACCGAGTTTTGGCGTGGACACAAATTGACAATGGACAAGGTGGCCCAAGCAGTCATCGACGCAGGCCGGTCTGAAAACGTGCAGACGTTTGCGGAGAAGGCGGCGACAATCAGCGTCCCGACTCCGAAGCCGTACTGCAAATGAAGGGCTATCTCACGCGGGCATTTGCACTCACGCTCACGGCGACCATCTTCGAGAGATTGACGGCTCCCAAGGCGGTCGGCGTGGGCGTCCCAGGGCTGCCACTCACCCAGGCGCCGAATGCACCGGTGCTGTATCGCGCCGAGGGGTGCCTGCCATTAAAAACGCATCGCGAGGTGGGTGATACTATCGTGTCTGTTCGGATCCTTGTTCCGAACGAGTGGACCACCATCCCGCCGGTTGCTTATTCATCGGCACCCTTCATCCGAAAGGAACCCGATTGGCACGTTCAGGCGGATGGCAGCCTTTGCCACGTCCTCCCCGATCACTGGGCTTGGGAGATGAACCAATGTTGGGAGCAGACTTTGGACATTGGCTATGTGATTGAGACCGCCGCAGCGTGGTGCCTGCTGAACGTGGACAGCCTTGTCACGCGGCATCTGCATGGCCACCGGTTTGGATTAACGAAGTGGCCAAAACAATGGGAACAATGGGGACACGGGCCGCGCGGCGTGGCGGAATTTCAGACCTCGTTACAGAACCTAACCAAGGCAGCCGCATGAAGAGTTGCTCGACCCTAATTGACCGATTCAAGGGACCAGCGGGACCCAAAGCCGTCGCCCAGGAGCTGGCCAAGCAGGAGATTATCACTGGCCATACAAACGCGATGACCGAGCTGGCGGCGCGTGGAAGAATAAGGGCGATCCGGCCCGGGCAGGTGTTGGTCAGGCAAGGCGACCCGACCAATGACATCTTCTTTGTCCTGTGCGGCCGATTGGCCGTAAAACGGAACAACCGCGAGATAACAGATCGCGGGGCGGGCGATTGCCTGGGGGAAATGGCGCTCATCGACCGGAGCCAGCCCCGGAGCGCAACCCTGATTGCGACTGAGGAATCGGTACTGCTTCAGGTGAGTGAGCCGGATTTCGCTATGGTCGCTTCACAGCACCCCGAGCTCTGGCGCAATCTCGCAGTCAAGGAGGCCAAACGGCTCAGGGAACGGCTTGAAACCGTCCGCCAGAAAAACGACGTGCCCGTCGTGTTCATCGGATCCTCAAAGGAGTCGCTACCGATTGCCAAATTGGTGAAAAAGGCCTTGAGCAGCGTCGCCCAGGTCCGGATCTGGACAGAGGGCGTATTTGGATGCGACCAGTTTACGCTGGAGTCCCTGGAGAAACAGGCGCACGAGGTGGACTTCGCCGTGATGGTGTTTGCCGCCGATGACAAGGTCTTCAGCCGGGGGAGAGGGTCGGAGGCGCCCCGCGACAACGTCGTTTTTGAGCTTGGCCTGTTCACCGGTTCCCTGGGCCGAAAGCGGGCTTTCGTCTTAAAGCCCCGCGGGTTGCCGTTGAAAATCCCATCGGATCTTCTCGGCAAGAACCACATCGAGTACGAGGTTAAGTCCCGCGAAGAAGCCGCGATCAGGGAAGCGTGTACCGAGCTGGTCGAAATCATCAAACGCGAGGGCGCAATCTAACTACAATCTCCTATGAGCCGGAACGGAAAATTCATAACCCGTAACCAGGTGACGGGCCAGAAGGGCATCAACCTGATTGAGCGAATCGTTCTGGAGATGGGCTACAGCTGGAACCCGACCAGCGGCGCCATGGATGCCGGCGTAGACGGCGTGATCGAGATACGTGATCCGTCAACCGGCGAGGCGTCCAGCCTCATCCTCCAGGTCCAAAGCAAGGCCACCGAAGGGGAATTCGAATCAGAAACCCCGGCTTCTTTCGTGTACCGCGTGAAGGAACGCGATTTGAACTACTGGCTGCAGGGAAACGCTCCCGTCCTTCTGGTCGTGTCCCGACCCGCCACAAACGAGGGCTATTGGATTTCGGTTAAAGATTACTTCAACACGCCGGAGCGGCGCGCGGCGCGGAAGGTCGAGTTTGACAGAAACAAGAACCGCTTCGACAAGGCGGCTGGGGCGGCGATCGCCAGCCTGGCCATGCCGACTGACAAGGGCATATACCTTCACCCCCCGCCGAAAGACGAAACCCTTTCAACAAACCTGCTGGAAGTTGCGCATTACGCCGCCAAACTGTTCGTGGCGCAAACCGCGCATTCCACCACCGAGAAGGTGGAACAGGTGTTCCACGAACTCGAGGAACGACCGGGGCGCTTATGGTTCGTGAAGGAAGGGAAGATATACTCATTCCACGACCTGAATGAATACCCGTGGACGAAGGTCTGCGACGCCGGCTCCGTTGAACCGTTCAACACCTCAGAGTGGGCAAACTCAACCGACCATGACCGCAGGAGTGAATTCGTTAGGCTCCTGAACCTCGCCTTGAGGACTCTCGCCAGCAGAAAGGACATCGGGGCCTTTGTGCAGCCGAAACGCCCCAACGTCTATTACTTCCGGCCGCGCGTCTATCGCAATCGGGAGACGGACGTGGACGAGCTGGTCGAGCGTGATGAAACCTGGAAATTGCAGAAGCAAAGCACGCGGAGGGTTGTCGAAAGGTACTACACCAAGTCGGAACCGGTCCGCCTGATGTATTACAAGCACCACGCTTTCACGGGGCGCTTCCGCCGGTTTGAGAACCGATGGTTCCTCGAGATCACACCGACATACCACTACACCGGCGACGGGCGGAAGGAGTCGCGTTTCCGGGAAGAGAACCTCGCCGGCATGAAACGCCAGGAGGGCCACGGCGCCATCGCCAATAACGTGAGGTTCCTGGCCTACTTCCTCGCCCACCACGACATGTTCGACCGCGAGTATCCGTACCTACGGTTTGGCCGGCTGTTGGAGTTTGAGACCGATTTCGGAATACCTGACACCGACTGGGCAAACCGCGCGGACCCGGAAGAAGTCGCTGAGAGCGTCGCACCTGAAGAGCACCCACAGCTCCTACTATCATGAAAATCGAACTCCTCGACGAACCAGAACTTGAATTCGGCCGGCGGGGCCGGCACATCGACATTCGCTTTGGCATCAAGGCGCACGGTCCCGTGAGCGTCGATGAAAGCGACGCGCCGCGAGACATAAAGGTCGGGATGGTGGGAACGCCTGCCTCACTTGAGAAGCTGAACAGCTGGATGAGCGCCTGCCGGAATCCAATCTCGGCCAAGCCCAGCAAAAAGCCGAACCTGTTTCCTTCGTTCCCCGGTTTTGCGCTAGATCGGTGCTTTTACTCTGATTGGAGCACGTCCGACAAATTGCAGAAGGCGCTCACGCCTCGAGAGATCAGGGATGTCCTTGACGGGTGCCCGCGGAATGAGGCTGTTCAGAAGACGGCCGACATGTTTATCGCGGCCTGCAAATACCTGACCGAATACGCCAATCCAGACGTCCTGGTCTGCGCCCCTCCGCTCGAGCTGTTTCAAAAATTCGATATCCCCGTTGGGCTGGGTGACGAAGACGAAGGGCCGGAGTCTGAAGTGCCCGATTACAAAGTCGACTTCCACGATTACCTCAAGGCAAGAGGGCTGAAACTCGCAAAGCCGGTCCAGTTTGTGAGGCCACCAACCTACGACGTCGACGCAAAACAGGTCAGGAGTACCGGCAATCCGAGAAGCCTGCAGGACCCGGCCACACGTGCCTGGAATTTCTTCACCGCCCTATATTACAAAGCGAAGGGGATTCCTTGGCGCCTGTTGCGCAGGCCTTCTGAAATCGATTCGGCATATATCGGCATCAGCTTCTATTTGAGCCCGGACAAGGAGAAGACCCATACGAGCGTGGCCCAGGTATTCAACGAGCGGGGCGAAGGAATGATCGTGCGCGGCGGGGAGGCCAAGCGCTCCGAGGAAGACCGCCAGGTTCACCTGACTGCGGACGCCATCGCCAAATTGGTGATCAACGTGCTGGCCGAATACAAGCGGGTGCACAAAAACCTGCCTGCCCGCGTCGTGGTCCACAAAACGTCGGGCTTCAACGACGAGGAGAAGCAGGGGTGTAATGACGCACTGAAACCCATGGGCGTGGACTGCCACGATTACCTGGCGATCGGCGACTCGCTGTTCCGACTGTATCGCCACGGTGAATACCCCCCACTGCGGGGCACGTTCGTGCAAATGGACACTGACAACTGGTACCTCTACACCCGGGGGAGCATCGACTTTTACATGGCGTATCCAGGGATGTACGTGCCGAGGTCCCTGGAGATAATTGCGGCGGAGGCCGACCAGGCGCCGAGGAAGCTGGCGGAGGAGACACTCGCGCTGACCAAGATGAACTGGAACAATACGCAGTTCGACAACGGCCTGCCCATCACGATCAAAGCGGCCAGACAAGTGGGCGGCATCCTCAAGTACGCCGGAGACCTCCCGGAGATCGAGGCTTCGTACGCTTATTACATGTAAGGCTTATACGAGGTGTTATAGGCCGCTACGAGAGGAGGGACTCCTGCTCGAGCGCCTTCCGGGTCCTCCGTAATGCGCGGCAGACCCGGATCAGGGGCGGGTGCATAAACTTCTCAACAAAATCGAGGCAATCTCCCTGCTTCAAAAAGAGGCCTCGGTCTCCACGCGCCTCCAGGAGCTGTTCAAAGTCCTGCGGAACGAGAAGCTCGGCCTGCGGTCTCTCCGGAAGAACCTCTGCGGCGAAGATCCTCAGCCCGGCCGGGTCATAATCGGGAAGATACAGCACTTGCCCAGACCAGCCCTTCAGCCATTGGCGCCACACCCCACCCCAATGCCATCTCAAAACGACGGCAAATTGCATTTGGGCCACCTCGGGAAAGAACTTCAACAGGTTTTCAAAGTTCCAGAGGCATTCGGCGTTTTCGGTGGCGATCAATGTGCCGGCCGTCACCCGCAGTCCTGGCAAATTGCCCAGCGACACCAACACCGCACTGCCCTGGGGGGTGAGGCCAAGGGGCCGATCGCCTAGGAAACAGTTGTTGAACGAGCGAAAGAAGAGGCCATCCAGGGGCCCGTTGGGAAGCGCTTTGGAATCGCCGGCGAGAGCCGCCATCATGCTGCGACTTCGGGTGTCTGGGGTCGCCCGTGCATACCGCTCCAGATCCCGGATCCCCCAGTGATAAGCTGCAAATTCGGCCAGCCTGCCCGGCAGCCCGCGGACGAGGTAGCTGGAGCCCGATTTCTCAAGCTGCACGACGCCACCGGCCTGGAGTGCCTGAAGCACGTTCTTCGGCAGTTCGCTCCGAGGAAACGCTTCCCCTAAATTCAGGCGCACGAGCCTTGCGGCTTGAGCGCAGCTCAATTGCTGACGTCGCATTTTAGCACCTTGCGCAGGACAAGCTGACCCGCAAACCGAGCCCCCTGTTTGCGAACTCTAAGCCAATTCTCGAAACCCACTGTCTGCTGGGAGTGCCCGGCGGTGATCAGGACGATGCCGCGCTCCTTTGCATATTCGAGAATTCGTCGAACGTACTTCGGCGCCAGCACCCCGGTCTCATCCAATACGCAGTGGACGGTCGAGCTGGCCTTGGCGTCAACGGCGCGCTCGCGGTAAACCTCGATGAGAGACAAGTAGATCAGCATCTTCACCAGGTAATCTGTTCCGGTCGAGCCGATGTGGTCCAGGGATCGGCGCCAGTGCAGATCGCGCCCGTTTTCCTGCACGCGAATTTGAAAATCAAAGTAATCGGTTAATCGGAGCTGCTTGTCGCGGTGGTTCTCAATCTCGCGCACGAGGCGCGCAAACGTTTCGATGGCCTTATCGATCTGAGCTTTGTTCGCGCGCTCCTGCCACAGGTCCGCTCCCGGCCCAAAGGTCAGCCCGGCAAAGGACTCGACCTCTGCAAGCGTCTCCGTCAGCCGGCTATCGACTCGATCAACCCGCAACTCAATCGAGTCCAACACATCAACGAAGTTGTTCTTTTTCAGATTGGCCTCCACCAGCGTGGCGGTCTGCCGAACTTGTCTAATGCCCTCGAGAAACTCGGCGTTCTTCGAGGAAATGTTCCGGATCAGTTGATCGAACTCCTGGGTTTGAATCTGCCGCATCCCGTCGATGCCACGACCATTCACGAAGGGACGGAGCTCCGCGCCCACAAAAAAGTACCAGTTGAACTGATCGTGGATCGGCGAAAAGCCCAACACCTTTTTTTCAAGCGTCTCGGCGTCGAACTTGTTCAGGTACGACTTTGCGGCCTTGCTGCCCTGGGAATCAATGTCGACCTGGCGCTGGTGTGCGGCCTCGGCGACCGTAAGGCTTTCACGCGCGACGCCGGCCCGGTAAAACGGCGACGCCTCAAGCTCCGCCAATTCAAAGAGTGCCCACTCAAGCATGAAACGGACGTCTTGACGAAACCGTGCCACAGCGTCCTCGTCCGCTTTCAGATCATTTTGGTGCCGCGCGAGATCAGCGCCACGCTTCTCAAAACCAGACAGCGCCGTTTCATGTGCTTTTTGAGCGGCAGCCAGGCGATGGTTCTCATTGGCCAGTGCGCCGCTGAGCGTCTCCCGCCTGAGCCTCCAGGTCGGCAATGGCTCAATGAGCTGTTGCCTCAAGCCTTGGAAGCGGTGTACCTCCTCTTGGTAGCCCTCGATGCGAACGACCTCCTTCTTCAGTGAATCGGCGTCGCTCCTTGCCTTTGCGATTACCTTGGGGTTGGCCCCCTTGGCGGCAAGTGCTGCTTGGAACTGGGCCTCGATTTCTTTTGTGTCCGTCTCGACTTTGGTTTTGGATTCGTTTTCCTCGGCGTTGATTTTGGACAGCACCTGATCTCGTCCGGTTGTGAGCTGGTCTTGTCGATCCGAAAACTCCGAATCGAGCTTTTCTCTCCGAGACTGAAAGCCGCCCTCGAGGTTCTTCAGATCTGCGCGATATTGCGCTTCGGTGTCCCGCAGTTCCTTGTCCCGGCTGTCCAACTTGGACCGCAGTTCTTTTCGATGAGCCTCCACCTGAGCTTGCAACGTGATGAGGCGATTCTCGAGATCCTCGGCTTGCGAAGCCAAGGAACGGCACAGCTGGTCACAATTACCGATATCGTTCTGCAGGGTCGAGTTTGCCGCGCTTGCCTTCTTCTCGAACTCGTCCACTGAGGCCAGGTATCGCTGGTGCGCCGCATCCATTTGCGCATGATCGTCTGCAACCGCCTTCTGCAGCCCCTTGAATGCGGCATCCAATTCCTTGCGGCTCAATCCGTCCGCCGTTAATGGAAGTTTCTCAGTCGAGATCTCCACGCCCCAGACCGATTTGCTGCCTTCCTCTGCCGCCCGCGCCTGCAGCTCTTTCGCATCGTGAAAGAGCGCGTCACGGGACAGCGTCTTCGCGGCGTCCGCCCAGGTTCCTGGAGATTTGAGTTGGAAGAAATTGGCCAAGGATTGATCAAACTTCATCAATTCGTCGGCTGCGACATCCCGCCTTGCTTTCCCGGCGGCGATTTTGGCTTCCCACTGCTGGCGCTCAGCCTGTGCCTTTTCGTTGATTTTCTCCCGCTCTCGCTCATTCTGAGCCTTTTGGAATACCTGGTCGGACCGCAGCTTTTGCAAACGTAAGCCCTCTGCATGTTGCTTGCGCCTGGTCTCCTCCAGACTCTGCCCCAGCCGCCGTAATTCGGGGGGATCTTGGATGTCGGCCAGGGATTTGTATTCATCGGTGAGTTTTGTGCGGGAGTACGCCAGGCCGGCCTGGGTAGCCTTGAGGGGCGCCAATGATCGCTGATATTCTTCATCCAGGGCGGAGAGCCCCTCTTTGCGCTCAGCCCCCAGCTTCTCGACTGCCAGCGTGAGGGCCCGCTCAGCCTCACCCCGCCGTTGCTCAAACTGCAAACATTGTTGAGACCACGCGCGTTGGACGTTTGCCAGCATTTGGGCTTTTCGCTGATTTTCGTCATCGAACTTCTCGGTCAACGCCTTGTATTGCTCTTCGGCAGAATTGTAGGCATGGCGCACCTGGGGCAGGCGCTCCAGGTCGGCCGCCTTCTTATCGATCTGGAGCGATTTGTATTCCCGCTCCGTCTGCTCCCCGCGCTCAATATCGGCGATTAGCACCGCGAGCTTCTCACCCGAGTCCTTGATCGCTTTCTCCAGCTCGGCCTTCTGCTCCTCGAAGCCGGCGACCGCCTCCTTCTTCTCGCCGTCCAGGGCATTCTGCAAATCAGCGAGTTCTTGCCTTCGCGCTGGAAGCCGCTTACCCATACGGACCAGTTCGTCGATCGCTTTCTTCCGCTCGTTTTTCGCCGATTCAAAATTCTCCGCCACCGTCAGCAGCGCGTCGGATTCCTTTTCATGCCGAAGGAAGGTGTCCACGGCGCGGTGGACTCGCCTGAAATTCTCCAGCTGGCCCTTCAGGGCGACCAGATCCAGCTCGGCCCCCATGGCATCCTCGCGGACCCCGCACGTGAGGGCTGCTTTGAGCTTGTCCGCGTCAAGCTGGTTGACGGTGAAAATTCCGCTGATGATCCGAGGCAGGATGAATACCTGAGAGGAGGCGCCGCGGATGGGACGGAATACCGCATAAGGGGAGCCTACCAGACCATACACGCGGCGCTGGAAATCTTCGTATGCGGTAACGGAGTCATACGAGCAGCGCGCCTCGCGCAGTCGCTCCAGCACGTTTTCAAGGGGCTGCACGAAGTTGCCGCGCACGTAGTAATCCTTGGCGTAGGGCGCGTCGACAAACAGGAACTGGATGCGGTTGGAGGGGCGGGTTACCACGATGTGGTACGGAGGCTGGTTATCTCCTCGCGAAATCTCGTAAATCAGATAGGCGGGTGGATCTCCCAGGTAATAGCTGACAAAATCCAACTTGTTTTCATGCAGAGCATAGAAGGGCTTTTCATTCGAACCGAGGTAGAAGAACAGGATGGTGCGCAGCAGCGTCGATTTGCCGTGGCCGTTGATGCCGATAACCTGGCCATGGCCACCCACGGGGAACTCCAGGTAATCAAAGCGGGCCGAGTTTATGAGAATGACGCGGTCAAGCTTGGCCATTGGGCTCCTTCGGTTCGGCTGATTCCTCCGGGATCTCGATCCGGTCAGCAAATTCCAGAATGTAGTTTATCGCGGAAAGCACGCGGTACTCCTGCCGCGCGGCATCAAACTCCGACAGATATCCGCGCCGCACGAGCCATTGCAACAGGCTATCCAAACGGTCAGCGTTGGTCTGGGCTTTGGGCGACGCGAACATGAGGAAGCGCTCAGCCTTGGGATCATTGTTGCACCGAGCCACCAGGCCTGGCGCGGAGAAGATCTGCCCCTCGGCAAAAGCCTCGATGTGGGTGGAGAGGAAGTCCAGAATTTTGACGAGTCGGATCATCTGCTCAAGCTTGGCTTCGAGGTTCGCCTGGGGCTCTTCGTCCATCGTGAAGTAGTAGCAGTTGTCGCCCCTCTGGAGCTGAAAGCCCAGCATCTCAAAGAAGGTGCGGCAGGGGTCTTCATCTCCTGCCTCAAGGCGCTTGAACAGGTCCGCATCCTCCCCAGGCCCATTTCGGGAAAGGAAGTGGTTTTCTCCCCGGCAGAGGCGCGTGAAAAGACGGCGAGCGATAGCTGGAGCTTCAATATTCATTTGCTGGACAGAGCTGGTGGCTGAACGACGGCGTATTCCCAAACGCCGTCTGTGGCCATTTCGAAGGGACGATCCTCCCAGGTCCCCGACCAGTCTTCGTTGGTGAGGATGGCGCAATACCCGTCGATGCGCTCCTCCTCGGTCAACGGGCGCCCCTCCACCCGGATTTTCCCAAGAAAAACGAACAGATCATCCTTCTGGCGGCTGAATGTGTCGTACACATCCTGCCAATCGATCACCGCCGGGATGTCATCAGCCTCACCTTCATCCGAGGATATTTTCCTGGGCTTATTCGCCGCGGGCCCTATCCCCTCCCGGGCCAGCACGCGCAAGAGCAGTTCTGGTCGGGTATCAATTATCGTCGGATCCAGCGAGGTGCGGATCCGGAACTCGTGAAACCATGGACCGGTCGCCTTGGCCGCCACGTCCGCGATGTTCGTGGCGGTGAGGTGCTCGTGGCGGTCGATGAGGCCACACAGCCGAATGAGTTTGCGGGTCCTGGCGTAATCCCGCTGGACCCTGTTCAAGTAATCCTCGATGCACTGATAGATATCGATCAAAGCATCCCCGACCTTCGAGCAGGAATGGAGGACCTGCCGGCGCAGCGAAACAATTTCCAGCTCCTGATGGACTTGGAAAAAGGTGTCGTGGCGAAGCAGGGTGCTCAGCTCGTCGATGGCTTTTCCGTAGCTCCTCGTCCTTTCCAGGTGCCATTTCAGCCTGAGGAGCTTGACCTCATAATCCGAGCCGGCCCGATAATCATAATCAACGGCCGCCTTAACCTCCTCGAGGTGCCTCTGGCTGCGCGTCTTACAGGCATGCAACAAACGACAGATGCGCCGAAGCAGACCTGCCCCTTTGTGGGGATCGGACAGCCGTTGGTACCCGTCGATGTTGCGCCGTATCTCCTCCAGCAAACCGACGAGCCAATCGGCCTGGGCTACTTCCGAGGCGCCAAGCATTTCCTCCAGGAATCGTTCCGCCCGATCATCCAACCGGTATTCACCGGCGGCCACATCGATTTCAACGAGTTCGAGCGCGGAAAGCCGGTTCAAGGTGCCCGAGTCCGTCCAGTCGGCAGCCATTTCGATCGTGACCCTCGTACGACGGTTCTCGAAGAACCGCTGGAGCACCGGCCGCAGTTCTGATTGAAAAATCCTGAAAAACCCTTCCTTAGAAAACGCCATGGACCAGCCGAGGTAGAAACCGGCAGCTGGGGGCCTTGCAGTCTCCACCCGGGACAGCGGTTATTGTACATGGTTTTCGAGCCAACATTGCAGCCAAGGGTGAACCTTTTGCGGTACGCGGACAAGGAAAACGTACCTCCTCGGTTAGTCCATCGGCTGCGTCAGGGTCGGGGTGCGTGCGAATCGTGCGAAATCGATGCTGTAAATGCGCGGGCATTTCCTCTAAGCTGAGCTCCGCAAGATGGTCGAGAATCTGACGGAAGGCCGATCATTGGGATTTTTCAGAGGACCACGTGGTCGGAGCGACAAGAACGATGCGGCGCCTGCTGATCGCTCGACTTCGTGCATTACTGGATTGGAGGCAACATGATCGAACCCGTTTTCGCCCCTATCGCCGATAAGGCGCACTTCCCACTCCTCACGAGCGGCGACGAACTCCCTTGTGGGCACCTGGTCGGTTGCATGGATCTCGTATTTTTTGCCCCAGCCGACTTGGTGGCCACATACCCGTTCATTGCTCAGGAAGGGCGTCAATGGCATCAGTACGGCGATGCGCGCTGGCCGGCCCGGGCTGCGTGGGTTGAATTCGATACCAGCAAGATTGGCTATCCCGGCGGGGGAGGTGTCCTTGTTTTGACAGTTGAGATCCCGGAGGACGAAATAGTTCCGACCGACTGGGTGGCCCAGAACGCCCCGCTCATGGAGATATTTCCGCAGGAGCGCAGCGAGCAGGCGATCAGCCAACGAATGGACATGCTCAGCCAGCAGGCCGACTCCCTGGAGGAAGTGCCGGGGCCAGAGGACGAAGAACCTCGATACGCCCAGAGCTACTGCATTTATCGGAAGGAGGGTCATGTGCGATTCGTCGCCAGCTACACCGACTTGCTCAACGCTGACGGAATCCCGCTCCCGCGATACAGAATGGCAAACGTCCACCCGAAGGATATCGATTTCTGCCGGTTCTCGCTGCACTCGTTGTTCCAGCTGAACGCCGCGAGGCAGGATGGGATGGGTTTCATTGCGGTCCCGCAGCTTGAGGAGGTGGTGCCCGTGAACCTGGCCAAGGAACAGAAGCATCCGAGATGGGCTGCCTTCCACCCCTCGAGGGCCCTCAAGACACGCCCTTCGCTTCGCGCGCTGCCCAACCCAAAAAAGCTCGTGGAGGGCATCATTTGCAAGGATGACTTTGAGCGCGTGGTCGAGACCTGCCGCTTGGCGTCGAGCCTCGAACTGCTGGCTTACTCGATCCCGGCTCGCCACGCCCGCAAGGAGCGCGGGCCCACGCCTTTCCAGAACGACTCTGACGCCTGCCTGGCGGCTTATATCCACCGGGCCAACGGAGGGGCCATCTATGTCTTGCCGGAGAGGCTGGTCGAGGAATTCCACCACACCGATTGCGACGAAGTCCGGACGAGCGACCTCAAGCTTCCGTTCCACAACCTGTACCTCAAGTTCACTCCACCTGATCCGCTGTTTTTGGCGGAAGGGGCCGCGGTCGACGGCTGTTACATTGTTCACCAGCAGGACGAGTATTTTATTTCGCTCACGGCCCGCTGGGAAGGAGTCGATTACGTGCGATCACTGCCGATGACCTGCCTGGATCCGCGATTCAATATCCACCTTCCGGCCAAGGACCCGGAAATGACCGTTCCGCAGGCGGTTGACGCAGGCATCAAATCGTTTCTGGAGGAGAATGCTTCTCCGACGGATAACTTCAGCCAGACAATCACCAGGCCGGATGGTACGACTTGCCACGTCGAAGATGTCAGGGCCAAGAGCCGGAAGCATCGCATTGAGGTTTTCCGGTCCCAGGAGCCGGTCTTTCGAGCGTGCCTGAATATCATCATCAACGCTGCGTGCTTTATCTCCTTCCGGCCGGAGGACATCACCGATGAATGGGATGGCGAGATCCCCGAATGGGTAATCGAAGCCCTGAAAGCGCAGGAGGGCGGCCGCCGGGCTCGGGATCGGAAGCGCGATGCGCATCGGCATATCGCCAACAACGACTGCACGCGCATCAAGGTCTGCGGCAAGAAGCTCTTTGATGACCTCCTGCCTCATAAAGCCACCGGGACTGGCATTTCCCCGCGGGCACACTGGCGCCGCGGGCATTGGCGCCGCCAACGCTACGGTGCGGCGCTGGCCTTCGTAAAACATCTTTGGATCCGCCCGACAATCGTCAACCGGGACAACGGCCCGCTGGTAGAAACCCGGGTGTACGATGTGCAGGACGAAAAGTCCGGAAAATGATCGACTGGTAACCAACCCCCCGCTGACACCATTTCCCATTGTGATAAATCCCCCCCGAATTCGAAGCCCTGAGCCGTTGACGGCAATGGACGCATCGCCCGAATCGGGAAGAACGCGGAGTTGGTGGCACGGCGAGGGAGCGGTTGAGCGCGCCCGCGTGTGCAACGGGGAAGCGGAGCGGCACTGCCGCGTAGCCGCGTTCTGGATTTTGACAGGGATCTTCTCAACGCCTGAAACTATGCTGCCCTATAATTGTGTATGATCGCGAACACGGTGTGGGTGAGCTTGGCAAAGGCTGCAGAATATCTGGACGTCTCGAAGGATACCGTGCTCCGCAGGGCGATAGCGTGGGCTGACGAGCCGGTATCCGGGAAAGTCCGAACGAAGTATCTGGTCCTTGGCGCCGACACCCGACGGGACCGGAGGTATTATGTGCCGGACCTGGAAAAATGGCTTTCGGCGAGTTCTCAGAGAAATTGCGGACTGACCAGGGTCGGATGCGCGGCCGTGTAACCGCAGCAACCGAGCAGTCGGCCCCATGTTCGGAAGCAATTTTCGAGAAAATACAAGGTTAGTTGCAGAGTCCGTCGTCAGGATTCTGGTTGCTTCATCGAGCCCGCACAATCTCTTCCAGAGTATCCCCGTCGGTTTTTGCATCGCGTTCGCGCTTCTTGCTGACGCGGTTTCCAGGCATCTCCTTCGCCTCGAAATTCCAACCGTTCACCTGGGGTTTGGACCACGCCAGGCTGCCTGTGGGGAGCCAACTCATGTTCGGCCCGCCGCCGTTTCTCCAACTCTCCGGCACCCCGCCGTAGGTCGAGCGAATACACGCCCCGTTGCTCGAGTGCCCCAACTCGAATGCGATTTGTTCATCCGATGCTCCTTGGCTTCTGCGGACCAACACGTAAAAAGCCCGCAGTCCGTGCGGGCGGACCCTCCGTGGGAGCTTTTTCTCAACCCTGCGCAGCGCATGAGCCAACGCTCCCTGCCCAACGGGTCCGCCGCAGTGAGAAGGAAAGAAGCAACGAGACCTCGGGAAGGTGGCCGCTCGCCATTCAGCGTGGGCTTTGAGAAGTTCCTGAAGGCCTGCGTGGTTGTTGCAGTATGGATTGATGGCGTGCTGATTCTTGCACCGCCAAACTTTCAGGAATCTTCCGTCTTCGGTCGTCTTTCCAAAATCGTCCTCGCCGAAACGCAAGACCTCTGATGTTCGCAGACCGGTGTACGCCTCAAAAAGCATCTGGAACCCCAACACCACGCTATTTCTGTGCTCGAACAAAATCGCTGCCGCCGCATGAAGTTCGTTAGCGTTTTGGGGCATGAACTCCCGGCAATGCTTGATTTCCGAAGAGCACTGGTACTTGGGACGCTGGGCAAGCGGGTTGAGCTTGATCAACTCGGAGCGAGCAGCCCACCTGCAAGCGTTGTTTAGCGTGTTCAATTCGCGGTCCACTTGCCTGTTTCCCAAACCATGCCGAAAGCCCTGATCGTTTCTCCACGAGTGATAACGATCGCAAGCCGCAGGCCCGGCAGAATCAACCGGAATGCCATCCCAGAATTGAAGCAGCGTTTTACAATGTTTCTTTTCGTCTTCCAGGGTCGGCCCGATTCGGTGCGCTTTGTGCTTATCCGGGTAGCCGTCCTCCTCGTACTTTCGAATGACTTGGCCCGTCGTTGGCCCCGCCGGGATCGGCGACGCGGAAGCGACTCTCTCGGCTCCCCTAGCAGACACACCCACAACTCGCTTGTGGTAAGTCTCCTTTGCCAGTTTAAGGTTTTCGGTTCCCAGGCATTCCCACGTGCGCTTTCCGTCAATCCAAGGTCTCCAATACAGTTTGTTGGTGCGGAGGTGGCGATAGATGCCGTCCGCTTCTCGCTTCCATTTCTTCGTGCCCATTTTAATTCCATTATAGGCACTCCCGGCCGGCTTTGGGCCGCCTACTGGTATAACAACTGGTATAATGCAGTTGTGCGCATTGAGGAGGGAAAGTGCGCCAAGTCCTTGTGGGACAATGGCGCGCCCGCCGCGACTCGAACGCGGGACCCTCTGCTTAGAAGGCA